>CABEBM010000043.1_pt1 | contig 37882 bp, 32 predicted proteins | sample 3132591 | NCBI WGS metagenome assembly CABEBM01 (sample SAMEA5534345, study PRJEB31848) | metagenome | biome: tundra; feature: field; material: soil | place: USA | collected 2013-05 | depth 0.45 m | reverse complement strand
CCCCCGGACCGTCCGCCCTTCGCCGGGCAACGGCCCTTCGTGCGCACCCCCACGCGCGGTGGAGACCTGCCGCCGCCGGATCACAGCGTACGCATCCGCGACGGCGACCGTGAGTTCGAGGTCAGCGGCAACCCGGCGTTCGTCCGGCAGGTCCTCGACGACCTCCCGGCGCTCATGGCACGCCTGCGCGGTGAGGCTCCCGGGCGGACGGCGATCTCGATGCCGGCGCCGCCCACGCAGCGCGCCGCAGCGACGCCAACCGTCATGGCCAAGGTGGAGAGCCCGTTCTCCCCCGCGGGGGCCGTCGGCGCCCCCACACCCGCCCCGGTGACCTCGCGGAACGGCAACGGACACGGTGGAGACGCCGCTCCGGCCGGCGCGCTCGAGGATGAGGTCTTCGGGGTTCTGCGGGGCAGCACTCGACCACTCGCCATCGCCGCCATTCGCGAACGAATGAACAGCGACGTGAGCGGCCAGCAGGTTCGCCGCCTCCTGGAGCGCGCGGGCGATCGCGTCCGCGCCTCTGCCGACAAGCCCGCCACCTACACGCTCCGCTAGCCCAAGGCGGTAGCGTCCGGGGAAGCGCTGACGGCCGGTTCAGGTCTCGGCTCCTGCGCGGCAATCGCGTCGGGCCAAGCAAATGAGCCGTACGCAACGGTACAATAGGGGCCGACCATTGGGGAGGGACCGTGGATCCGGCAAGCATCGCGGCTGTCATTGTTGGCAGTTGCGCGTTGATCGCTCTCAGCAGTGGCCTGCGCGTCATCAGCGAGTATGAGCGCGGGGTGGTGCTGCGGTTCGGCCGGCGCGGCCCGCTTCTCGAGCCGGGCCTCCGATTCATCCTCCCGTTCGGCATCGACCGGCTGGTGCGCGTCGACCTTCGCAGCGCGGTGCTGCCAGTCCCCGCCCACGAGGTGATCACGCGTGACGGGGTGCCGGTGCGCGTGGGCGCCGTCGTTCACCTCCAGGTGCTCAACCCGCTGCTGGCGGTCACCCGTGTCATCGACTACCGGCGATCCACCTCGCAACTGGTCCAGACGGCGCTTCGCGAGGTGATCGCGCGCCTCGGTCTCCGTGAGTTGTTGCTCGACCAGGAGCACGTCCGCACCGAGCTGGCCCGGTTCGTCGAGAGCCGCGCCGAGCCATGGGGCATCAGGATCACCAGCGTCGACGTGCGCGAGGTGAAGCTTCCCGAGGCGATGGAACGTGCCATGGCCCGCCACGCCGAGATCCGCGGCGAACAGCAGGCGGAACACGTCCACGCCGCCACCGAGGTCGAATCGGCGCGCCAGCTGGCCGCCGCAGCCAGGATCCTTGAGAGCCAGCCGTACGCCGTCCAGCTCCGTTTTCTCCAGGCACTGACCGAGATCGCCCAGGGCAACGCCACGGTCGTCGTCGTGCCACTGCCGATGGAGCTCGTGCAACCGCTCATCGACCTGCAGGGTCACGCATCTCGGTCGTCACGGCCCGCGCCGGGCGCGACACCCGGACCCTCCGGGACGCCTCCATTCGGGGCCAGCGCCCGGGAGGCGTCGCGGAGCGACCCGTCGGTGCGCGGCCCCGCGTCCGGCGAATAGCGGTAGCGGCCATCCGCGCTTGGTACCGCCGATATACTCCCGGGCCATGAGGCCCGCGGCATCGTCCCCACCGGCGCGCCCATGACCGCGGTTGCCGCCCCCGCAGTGACCGCACTGGACGTCCGCGAGCTGACCGGATACCCGCGATTCCTGCGGCCGCGAGTCGCCGTCCCCGGCGTCTACTACGCCGGCTTCTGGGTGCGGGTCGGGGTCAACCTGGTCGATGCCGTCATCCAGGCGCTTCTCTACCTCATCGTCAGTTACGTGGCTCAGATCATCGTCGGTCTGGTCGCGGCGATCGCGCAGTTCGACTCGAACGCCGCCAACACCTGGGTCTCGCTGGTGAGCGTCGCCGGCGTTTTTCTGTACTACAACACCGTTCTGGTGGCGCGGCACGCCGCCACGCCGGGAATGCGCTTCTGCTCGCTGCGCATCGTACGTGCCGACGACATCGCGCAGGCGCCCGACGGGCGCACCCTCTACCTTCGCGGTGTCATCTGGATCGTGTTCTCGCTCACGGGCATCCTGCGCATCCTGGATGCGCTGTACATCATCGTGGATCCGCGCAAGCGCAGCGTGCACGACCTCATGGTCGGCACGACTGTTGTGCGCAAGGCGCCGACGCCGCCCAAGCTCGCGTCGCTGCTGTGCGAGGTGTGCGGCAGACCCGTCGACGAGGGCACGCTGTGTCCCAAGCACGGCGGGAGCCTCGGCCTGACGCTGACACTGAGCGGGCACACCGTGTCGCTGCAGATCGCCGCCTCGCTGCTGGCGGTGGTGGCCATCGCCGCCTTCCTGGTCGGGATCGTCCTGCTGTTCACCTCGCTCCTCGTCGGCGCCGTCCTCATCGTCGTCGGTGGGGCACTATTGCGCATCACGATGGCCATGACCCAGCTGCGCTCGTGGGCACGGTGGGTGGGCACGGCGACGGGCCTTGTCATCGCCCTCGCCTCCGTGGCGTACGGGGTGGCCCTGATCGCCGGATCGAACAGCGCGGGCGGCTTCCTGTTCGCCGGCGCCGCGGTGGGGGCGCTCATCGTCGGCTGTCTCTGGACGCCCGAAACCTACCGGTCGTTCCGCCGAATCCCCTGAGTCGCGGCTATCATCGGCCCGGTGTCTACTCCCCGGACTTCGACCCATCGAAGCTCTACCGACACGCAGCGGCCGACGACCAGTTCCAGGGGTGGCTTCTCCTATGAGGGCGTCCTGGTTGGGGTACCCACCTACAACGAGCGCGAGAACGTCACCCGCCTGGTGACCGCGCTTCGCGAGAACCTTCCCGGAGCCACCATCCTGGTCGTCGATGACGGCTCGCCGGACGGCACCGGCGATCTCGCCGCGGAGATGGCTCGGAGCGACCCGCTCGTCCACCTGCTGCGACGGCCCCGCAAGATGGGCCTCGGCACTGCGTACGTGGCGGTGTTCGACCATGCTCGCAGCATCGGCGCCCGCATCGCGATGACCATGGATGCCGACTTCTCGCATCGCCCTCAGGACACGCCGGCGGTGGTCCGCGCCGCACTGCGGCCCGGGGTGGACCTCGCGATCGGGTCGCGCTACGTGCCCGGCGGAGACATCGTCGGCTGGCCGCAATCACGCAAGGTGCTGAGCGCCATTGCCAACCGGCTCATCCGCGCCTCGCTGCGCACCTCCACGCACGATTGCACCGCCTCCTTCCGCGCCTACAGCATGGAGCTGATCGACCGGCTCGACTTCTCCAAGCTCGAGAGCACCGGCTACAGCGCGCTGCCCGAGCTGCTGCTCCTCATCGATGAGGTGGGCGCAACCATCGTCGAGGTGCCGATCACCTTCGTGGAACGTGAGCGCGGGGCGACCAAGCTGACCAAGCGCGAGCTGGCTAAATCACTCGCCAACGTGGTGCGGATGCGCCGGCGCCGCGTCGCCAGGTCTCACGCCCAGCGCAGGGCCGGCGCCGCTGGCAAGGGCGCTCGCTGACCGGTGGCGGAGGCAGCGGAACCTGAGCCGGAGGACGCCGCGAACCTGAGCACCCGGCGTCGGGTGATCGTCTGGTCGCTCGGGATGCTGCTCGTCTACAGCGCCCTCGTCGTCGGGTTCACATGGAATATCTGGTCAGACCCGACGCACATCTTTGTCGGACAGGGCGGCGACCCGTATCTCACCATGTCGTTCTTCGCGCTCACTCAGCGTGCCGTGTCACTGCACCAGAACCCCTTCTTCACGACGTACCTCAACGCGCCGCACGGCGTCAACCTTGCGTGGGAGACAACGTCGCCTCTGGCCGGGATGCTCGTGTGGCCGGTCGACGCCATCTTCGGTCCCATCGCCGGGTTCAACCTCGCGTTTGTCAGCGCCCTGATCCTCAACGCGTGGCTCGCCAGCATCGCCATCTTCAAGGTGGTCGGCGGGCGGTTTGCGGCCAGCATCGGCGGCCTTCTGTACGGGTTCTCACCGTTCGTCATCGCCCACGGTCGCGGCCACCTCGAGCTGATCGTCCTGGTCACGCCACCGCTTCTCATGCTGGTGCTCAACCGCATGCTGCGCACCCACAGACAGCGGTGGAAGCTCAACGGTGCCCTCCTCGCCGCGGTCGTCGTCGCCCAGTTCTACATCTCCTCGGAAGTTCTCATCATCGAGGCGATCGCGACGGGGGTGCTGCTGGTCGTGTTCGCCGCGTTGAACCTCCGGCAGGCGCGCCGCCTGTTCGCGGATGCGGCCCGTACCACCGCCGTGGCCCTCGGGCTCTCACTGCTCGCGGTGGCCTGGCCTCTCTACGTGAACTTCACCTACCCGCAGAGGCCGTCCGGGGCGATCCAGGGAACCGACATCTACGTTGCCGACGTTCTCAACCTGGTGATCCCCAACAACAACATGGCGATCTCGCCGTTCAACGCCTTCGCCTCACATTTCTCCGGCAACGGCACCGAGGCAACCGCCTTCGTGGGCATCCCCCTGGCAATCCTCCTGGTCACGGTCCTGGTGTGGCGGAGGCGCGACCGCTTCGTCCTGGCCGTGGCCGGGATCGGTGTGATCCTGGCAATCTTCTCGTTCGGCGGGTATGTCCACGTGCGCGGCCACGTCGTCCACCAACTGCCGCTGCCCTGGAAGCTGGTCGAGAACCTGCCGATACTCCTCGACCTGCTTCCCGGCCGCTTCTGGCTGGTCATCTACCTTCTCATCGCCGTCGTCGTCGCCGTCGGCATCAACGAGGCGATGCACAGGGGGCGCCGCGCCAAGATCCTGGTCGGCGGCCTCGTCGTGCTCACGGCGGTCACGTTCTTCCCTGCTCTTCCCGTTGACGTCGGCAACCCCACCGTCCCCACGTTCTTCACCGGGGACGTGAGCCGGATCCCGGACGCGAGCACGATTCTGCTCGCCCCGGTCCCATCAACCATTGAGCCGCAGGCCGAGCTGTGGCAGGCGTACGCTGGGGTGAGGTTCAAGATTGTGGGCGGCTACATCCACGGGCCCGAGCACGACCACATCCCCACCATGCCGACACTCGGCGAGACCATTGAAGCGATCCAGACCGGCCGGCCGGCGACTCCGACCGACACGGTGATCCTCGAGCACATGCGCGCCGATCTGGCACGGGACGGAATCCACACGGTCGTGCTCGGCCCGTCCCCGGAGCACGACGCGCTCCTGACGCTGCTCACCGAGGTGTGTGACACGCCACCCGTCTCCGACCAGGGCACCCAGGTGTGGTGGACGTGCGTGGGGTGAGCGGCTACGGCGCCAGTTGGACGAGCAGTGTGGTCGTGGAGAAGCTCCCCGGAGATCCTGCAGCGTCGTAGATCGTGGCTCCCGGCGCGCTGGTGTTGGTCTTCCACACGATCGTGAAGGTGTAGGTTGTGTTGGAGAGCAGCTGCGCGCCGGCCTGCAGAAGCGCGGCGTTCGGTGCGAAGGCCGCCAGCCTGCCGCCCGACTCCTTCCAGCCCACCAGCGTTGCGCCCGCGGCGCAGGTGGCGCCGATGCCGGTGCCCTGGTTCATGCAGATGCCAAGGTCCTGGTTGTAGCCGACTGATGCCGTCCACAGATCAGCGTTGGCGACGACATTCCAGGAGTGCGTGACACCGTCGTCCGGTGTCGTGAGGGTCAGGGTCGTCGCGCCGCTGGCGCCCGAGCCGCTGTCGAGACGGCGCCACGTCGATCCGTCGCTGCCGCCCAGCGTGTACTGGGTGGCAGTCGCGGCCGTCTGTGCGGTCGAGGCGGAGCCGGCCGCGAAGAAGACGGCGGTCAATGAGGTCGGCGAGAAGGCCCCGGTGCTGCCGGCGCCGGCGACGATGGTCGCACCGGTGGGTCGGTTGGCCTTCCAGACAAGCTGCACGCTGATCGGTGACGACTGTGCCGGGACCGCGAAGGTGCCGAGCACGTAGGCGGCATTCGGCGAGAAGGTCGCCGCACCACCGGACTCCTTCCACGCGATCACCGTGTTGTTCACCTGAAGGCCGATGTCCTGGTTGATACCGGCGGCAAAGGTCCAGAGGTCGGCGTTGCCGCTGATGACCAGCTGACCGGCGGAGCCCGGCTGCACCGACATCTGCAACGACGGGTCGACCGGGGTCCACTGGCCGTTGCTGCCGCCCAGCGTCGGCTGCGCTGCGGGCGACGTGCTGACGCTGCGACCGTTGGCGTACGGTGCTGACGATCCGAAGCTGTTGACCAGCTGGACGCCGAGCCGCGTCGGCGAGTACGCCCCAGCGCCTCCCGCGCCCGCCCAGATGGTGACGCCCATGGCGGGCTGGTTGGTCTTCCACTGGAGCCGCACGGCATATGCCGTGCCGGCCTGCACGGCGACGACCCCCTGCACCAGTGCGGCGTTGGGCGCGAACGTCGCCGTGCCGCCGGATTCCTTCCACGCCACCGTCGCCCCGTTGACGGAGAGGCCGATGTCCTGGTTGAAGCCGCTGGTCGACGTCCAGAGGTCGCTGTTGCCGGTGATGATGGCCTCACCGGTGGTCGCCGGTGTGAAGCTCAGAGTCAGGTTGTTGGTGTCGATGTCCTGCCAGGTGACGCCATCGCTGTTGGGCAGCTGGTACTGCGACGAAGGTGAGCTGACCGCAGACATGCGTGTGGCGGGCGGAGCGCTCGACTGCGGGGTGACCGAGAAGGAGCTGGCGCCCGGGCCCGTGCCACTGGCGTTGGTCGCGGTCACCGAGAACGAGTAGGTAGTCGCATTGGTGAGATTGCTGAATGTGTAGGAGGTCGCTGATCCTGCGGTTGTGGCTGCAAGGTTGTTCTGGGCCACGCCCTGCACGTATGGGGTGATGGTGTAGCCCGTCGGCGTCGAGTTGAGGGGATACGCCGGTGCCTGCCAGTCAACCGTCGCCGAGTTGGCGGCCCCGCTCGAGGCGGTGACGTTGAGCGGTGCGGACGGGGTATTCAGGTAGGTGACGGTCAGGGTGATGTCATCGACGAAGAATTCGCTCTTCCACATGTTGTCGGTGACGCCGGCGAGGATGACGTCCACCGGCTGCCCGCCGCGCGCCTGGAGATAGGACGTCACGTCCAGGCTCGTGGACGTGTAGGGCGTGGCAGCGCAGAGCAACTGATTGGCGGAGCTGTCCAGCCAGTTGTTCTGGCCGAGACCCACGTAGAGGTGGTCGTGGCACGCCGAGTTGCCGTTTGATTCCGTCGTGGCGATGGCGTACCAGTAGGTGAGCGTTGCCTGGGTCACCTGGCTCGGGTTGGTGAACACCTGGGTCAGCTGGTCCTGGCAGTTGTCACCGTCGCAGAAGTCGGCCGACTGCTGGCTGCTGCTGCTGACGTTCTTGTTGGGATTGTAGCTGTCGATGAGTGGGTAGCGAGGGGTGTTCACCGCCTGACCCTCAGTCCAGAAGCTCTGTGGCTCGGTGGCTTCGAAGTTGCCGTCCACAAGAACCGAGGACGTCGCGGTCGTCGTGGCGTGGGCCACCAGTGGTGCCGGCGCCAGCGCGAGCACAGGCACGGCGGCCACGAGAGCGGCGAACAGCGAGGTGCGGGCGGAGACGGCGAGGCATCGGCGGTGGCTGATCACTGTGGTTGGTCTCCCGGTGCTTGATCTGGTGTCACTATCGGGCGCGCGGCATGATCACGCCGCATTGACTCGTCGGTCTCAGAGGGCGATGCCGGCTGCGACCGGGCTCACGAAGGTGGTGGCGGTCACGGTCGGCGGCGCGTCGCCGAACTCCCGGACCCTTCCCCATGCGGTCACTGTGTAGCCACCGTCGGTTGCCCCACAGACGATGCCACGTGCCATGTCCTGTCCCGGGAAGTCCGCGGTCGACTGCACGCTCGGCGCGCCGCCGAATGAGTGCAGGTCGTTGGCGCTATCGACCCACCACCCACTGGTCTGGTCGGTGCGCAGGCAGAGGCCCCGAGCCGTGTCGTTTCCACCCGTGTAACCGGTCGCGACGCGAACCCTCGGTGCGGATCCGAATGGATGGATGCCGCCGTACCCGTCGAGGACGTACCCGGACACGTTGTCTGGGAGCAGGACGAAGTCGCGTGCGATGTCCCACCCCGGCCACGTCCCCGTGTAGGCGGTGACTGGCTGGGCGTCGCCGAAGCGGTGCAGCAGCCCATATCCATCAAGCACGTAGCCGCCGAGGCCGTCGCCGGTGAGACGGATGGCGCGGGCGATGTTGGTGTCGGTGAAGGTTGCGGTCGGGGTGAGCCGTGGCGCGCCGCCGAAGTCGTGCAGCCATCCCGCGCTGTCCAGGACGTAGCCCGAATTGGTCTTCGGGATGCGCGCCACACCCCGTGCGGTGGCGGCGGTGGGCCACAATGTGCCCTCGCTCGGGAAGCCGGCCGATCCCCACGGGTACACGTTGCCGGTTGCGTCGGTGGTGAAGCCACCCGGCCCCTCCTGGCCCTGCCATCCGTTGGGGGCGGTGGCGGAGCGCAACCAGCCGAGGATGGGCAGGCCCCAGCGCACCGGCATGTACGTTCCCTGGATGGGCAGCCGCGCCCGTCCGGTGGGTGCGTAGTTCCCCCAGTTCTGCTCGACGATGTCGACGTAACCCGCGCCGGTGCCCGACACGACCACGACGTGGCCGGTGGGATCGAAGCTGGTGCTCGCGAAGATGATCAGGTCGCCGAACTGCGGACCGTCGGCGCCGCCGTTGGGGTGCTGGAGGAAGGGGACACGCAGCTTGGGGCCCGCCTGCCACATCTGCGACGCGTAGGCGATGGCCCATGAGGCGTGGTTGTCACCGAAGGCCAGCTCCGCCCAGCGGGCGGCGAGTTCGACGCACTCGAAGTCGAGGCCGTACCTTCCCGAGTGGTCCTGCGACCCGGTCCCGTTGCTGTAGACGTTGAGGTCGCCGAGCGACGCCGATGCCCCTGCCCATTGCGAGCCCGGCACCAGCACGTTGCCCCAGGTCACGTACGCGGCGTGCGCGGTCGTCGGCATGATGGCCAGGGCGGTCGCTCCGCATGACGCGATCGCAACGGAGGCGAGGGCGCGGCGCAATCTGGACAGGTTCATTCCGGCCAGACTGTGGCGGAGGCGGTGACGCCGGGACGGTGCAGCCACCGGGTGGCGACGAGGCCGTCACGGGACCACCACCGATCGCGGCCGGGCTGTGACACGCCCACTCGGGACGTTCGCCTGCAGCGGCTGTGACAGGGATGGCGATCCTGTGACATCGAGGTCGGCACGGTGGTCGATGGCGTGTTACCTGTGATCATCGTGTCAGTGAGACGTGTTCCCGCGGTCGCCCTGCTTGCTCTGACACTCCTCGTCGCGGTCCCCGGCACCGCGACGGCGGCAACGCCGGCGCCGGCCGCCCCCTCGGCAGGACGGGATTCGGGTCGGCCGGTGACCGACCCGCGCGCCCACGTCGTCTTCGACGACACAGGGACACACCTGGCAACTGCTGCCCCGCGCGCTGTGTACGTGCCCCCGCTGGGCGCATCCCGCGCGTCTGCCTCGCCGCACGCGCAGAGCCCCGGGGCGACCACCCGCCCGGTCGAGATCTTCGGCTTCGCCCAGAGCGGCGAGGTCACCAGCGGAGCGTGGCGCTCCGACATCCAACTCAACATCCTGACCACGCTCGCGTACTTCGGCGTCAACATGAACGGGGACGGCACGCTGGTCACCAGCGACAGCGGCTACGGCGGCTGGCTCAGCGACCAGATGACAGCGCTCATGAACACCGCCCACGCGCGCAATGACCGCGTCGTGCTCACCGTCAAGGCGTTCAGCAGCGCCGGCATCGCGTCGATCAGCGGGGACGAGAACACCCGCCAGGCCGCGATCGCCACCATCATCCACCAGCTCCAGACACGCGGCGGCGATGGCATCAATATCGACTTCGAGGGGTTCGGCTCCTCGCTGGCCGCCAACTTCGCCACGTTCATCAGCGAGCTGCACTCCGCCCTGCACAGCCAGGTGCCGTCGCAGACCTACCTGACCGTCGACACGTACGCGTCCGCGGCGACGGGCGGCACGATGTTCGACATCCGCGCGCTGGCTCCGTCGGTCGATGCCTTCGACGTGATGGCGTACGACATCACGTCGCCTGGGTCGAGTACCGCAGGGCCCGTGGCTCCGCTCAACGGCAACACGTACTCGGACACGAACACCGTTGCCGACTACCTGGCCCTGATCCCGGCGACGCAGTTGATCCTCGGCGTCCCGTACTACGGGTACAAGTGGTCGACCACGACATCGGCCCGGCCGGGCCCGCGGGCACCGTCCCAGCCCGGTGCGGCTGCGGACACCTACGCGGCCACCTTCGCCGACTTCAGCTGCGCGCTCCAGCTGCAGCAGAACTGGGACGACACTGCCGCCTCGCCGTGGGCGACCTGGTACAGCCCAGCGACCAACGACCCGTGCGGGGGCAACCACAACGCATGGCGTGAGATGTACTACGAGAACGCACAGTCGCTCAGCGCCAAGTACGACCTGGTCAACGCCCATCAGCTCCAGGGGATCGGCATCTGGGCACTCGGCTATGACACCGGGCACGGAGAGCTGTGGAACCTCATCGCCAGCAAGCTGCGCGGCTATCCGTTGACCCCCTCGGTCCCCACCAGCGTCATCATCAGCAGCGCCGCGGCCGGCTCGGCGACGCTCTCCTGGGGGCAACCGGAGTTTCCGGCCGGCAACGACTACCCGGTGCAGACGTACGTGGTCACCCCCTACGACCAGTGGGGTAACGCCGGAACATCGGTCAACGTCCCCGGCAGCCAGCTGTCGTACACGGCTACCAACCTGCCCGACGCGCAGCCGGTGTACTTCACCGTCAGTGCGATCAACAGCGTGGGCTCCGGACCGTCCGCGACCAGTTACTCGGTGACGCCCGTGTCGGCGATACCGCCGCGTGCGGGCTCGTCCTCGGCGACCGACGCGCACACCCAGTACCACCTACCCAACTCCGACGGCGCCACCTGGCAGGACTTCGGCGGGGCGGTGCTGCCGCTCAGCTACACGCCGGCGTCGAGCGGGGAGGCGGTGATCACGCTCAACAGCGACCTCTGGACGGCAGCGGCGACGTACAACGTCGACGTCGGCCTGTCGGTCAACGGCATCGTGCTCGGCTGGAAGGAGGCGGGCGGATTCCGGCCCTTCTCCCCCAATGCCGCCCTCCTGCAGCTGCTGGTCGCTGTCACCGGTGGCACGACGTACACCATCACCCCGGTGTGGAAGTCGAACCGGCTGGGGCTCGGCACCAGCGTCTGGGCGGGCGCGGGGAGCACCGGCGCGTTCTCGCCGACGCGTCTCAGTGTGCAGCTGGAGAGTGCCTTCGGCGCCACCGGCAACGCCACCGGCGCGACGGTCGCCACCAACCGGCAGATCCAGGACATGTTGCCGCAGCCCGGCAGTGACGGCGCTCAGTGGATGTCGCTCGACAGCACCCTTCAGTTCTCCCTCAGCCCCACGACGACGCAGCCGTATCTGCTGACCGGCAACAGCGACCTCTGGACCGAGACGCCCGGGTACAACCAGGACGTCGGGATCATGGTCAACGGCACAGTCGTGGCCTGGAAGGAATCCGGCGGGGCGGCGGCGTACAGCCCCAACGCCGCATACGTGCAGGCGCTCTACCCGATGACGGCCGGCCAGTCCTACCAGGTGGCGCTGGTGTGGAAGACCAATCGCGCCGCGCCGGGCGTCACCATCGTGGCCGGCGCGGGCAGCAGTGGCAACTTCTCCCCCAGCAGTCTCTCGGCCTACCCGGTCCCGGGCCAGTCCCTGGCCGACACGATCACCTCACAACCTCGATCGAGCAGCAGCGACGGGCAGACGTGGTTGCCGATCGACAACACCGGGCTCACGACGCACATGAGCGTCGGTGGCTCGACCGCGCAGCTCTACGACGTCTCCGGCAACGCCGACCTCTGGACGATGCAGGCGGGCGTCAACGTCGACATCGGCGTTCAGGTCGACGGTGTCGTGGTCACCTGGAAGGAGGCGGGTGGCTGGGCGGCATACGCGCCGTGCGCTGCGTTTGTCGACGTTCCGGTGACACTGGGCCCCGGTCCGCACACCATATCCTTGGTATGGAAGACGAACGCGGCCACCAGCGCCCCCTACCTCAGCGGAGCCGGACCGAGCTCGCCGTTCTCACCGACGTCGCTGATGCTGATACCGCTCGGCTGACCGCCGCTGAACGTGGGCGGGGCAGGATTCGAACCTGCGACCCTGGGGTTATGAGCCCCGTGCTCTAACCGGCTGAGCTACCCGCCCGCGCGGCGACAGCCTACCCCGTCGCCATCGAGCCCGGCAGCCGCGCCGGGGCGCTAGTCTGGGGTGATGACATCCGAGCCAATGGGCCCCTCGTCCGGCCGCACCCACCGGCCGGACAAGAACCTCTACTTCCTGCTCATCGCTCTCGCCGCGCGCACCCGCGCCGACTGCCTGGGGCGGCGGGTGGGAGCGGTGATCACCCGCGAGGGCCGGGTGGTGAGCACCGGGTACAACGGCACCCCGTTCGGCGTGCCCAACTGCAGCGAGGGCGGCTGCCATCGCTGCTCACAGCGCGACGTCAACACCGCGCTGCGCGGTGGCGCGTACGACATCTGCGTGTGCGTCCACGCCGAGCAGAACGCCATCCTCACCGCTGCACGATTCGGCCAGCAGACTCTGGGAGGCTCGCTCACCTCCACGACCCAGCCATGCTTCGGCTGTCTCAAGGAGATGCTCCAGGCGGGGATCACCGAGGTGCGCTACCTCCATGCCTGGGACCCCACCGAGGCGTACGGCGACCCCGCTCTCGCCGCTCAGTACGCGGCACTCCGCGAGCGCTTCACCCTGTTCGAACAGGTGGGCGATCCCGCCATCGATACGCCGGACCTGTTTGCCGCCGTGATCGGACCCGACCGGCCGTAGGTCCATTCGCCGCGCCTGTGGCATAGTTCGCGCCGGTGAGCGTGACCAGGAGCCGCGGATCCGCGGGCGGGCGACTGTGGCTGCTCGCCGCCACCCTGCTGGCGCTGCCGCTGTGCCTGGACGCAATCGGCGACCCCGACCTGTGGTGGCACCTGCGCACCGGCCAGTGGATCGCCGACAACCACGCCATCCCCCACACCGAGATGTTCTCGTACACCGCGAACGGCGCGCCGTGGGTGGTGCACGAGTGGCTGGCCGAGTTCCTCTTCTGGCTGGTCCGCAGCGGTGTCGGGCTGGCCGCGCTCGCCGTGCTGGTCGCGCTGGTGACGCTCAGCGGTCTGCTCGCGCTGGCCCTGCGCGCGTGGCGCAACGGCGCGTCGGGCTTCAACGTGGGCGTCGTCCTGCTGCTGGGCGCCAAGACGATGCAGCCGGTCACCGGCACGCGCCCGCAGATGCTCACGTTCGCGCTTCTCTGCTGGACGCTCTACCTGGTCGACGACCACCTGCGCAGGGGCGGGCGCCGCATCTGGCTGGTGGTCCCGCTGGTCGTGTTCTGGGCCAACGTCCACGCCGGCTTCGCGGCGGGCCTCGCGCTTCTCGGAGTCGCGCTGGCCGGCGGATTGCTCGACGCCTTGTGGCAACACCGGCTCGACAGCGAGCAGCGCCGCCGGATTCTCACCGTCGCGGTCACACTGGTCGTCAGTGCCGCGGCTGCCCTGATCAACCCCGACGGCATCGGCCTCTACGGCCTGGCGCTGTCAGCGACCAGCCCCGGGGCGCATCAGCTCATCCAGGAATGGCAGCCGCCGAACTTCACGTCGCTGTCGATGCTGCCGCTACTGCTGCTCATGGTGGCGACGCTCGCCACCATGGTGATGAGCCGGAGACGGCTGCGCCCCAGCCACGTGCTGCTCACCGTCGTGGGCATCGCAGCGGCGCTGGTCGCGGTGCGCAACATCGCGCTGGCCGTGGCACTGCTGGCGCCGGTTCTCGCCGAGTTGCTTCCCGTGACCTACCGGTTGCCGGGCAGGCCGCTTGTGCTCCCGCTCACCGCGACGGTCGCCGCCGTTCTCGCGGTCATCGTGTCCGTGGTCCACGTCGCCGAGGACATATCGGACGCCGCCCTGGCGAGGCAGTTCCCGGTCTGCCTGCTCAACGACCTGCGCGCAAGCGGCCAGCAGGTTAACCTCTGGCTCCCCTACGGACAGGCGGGGTTCGCGATCGACGCCACCTGGCCGCAGGTCCACGTATACGCCTACGGCGAGGACAACGCGCTCGGTGCCACCGTCATCTCCAACTATGTACGGATCGCCGCCGGAGTGGTCGATCAACCGACCGCTCTGCAGCTGCTGGCGACCAGCCGGACCAACGCTGTGATCACGGTGACGGGCTCGCTGGCGCGCGAGCTGCTGGGCGCGGGATGGGTGCAGGTGGCCACAGCCGGCGACCAGGTGCTGTTGACCGCACCCACGCTACACGGGGTCGGCGCGGTGTCCTGCTCGGCGGGCTGACGGAACTTCCGGGATCAGCTCGCCGGGTCGATGAGCTGCTCGCGGTCGTGTTCCTGGCTGCGGGCGATCGCGGCCACCCGCTCGAGGGTGTCGATCTCCTCAACCGGTTTGTCGTGGCGCCATCGCGCGATGCGCGGAAAGCGGAGCGCGTACCCGGACCTGTGCCGCGTGGAGCGCTGGACCGCGTCGAAGGCCACCTCGAGCACGATCTGGGGACGCACGGTGCGGTAGTAGCCGTTGTCGACAAGCGTGATGTCGTGCAGCAGCGCGGTCATCTCGGCGATCTCGGCGTCGGTCAGCCCGGTGTACGCCTTGCCGACGGTGACCAGCTCCCCGGTGTCGTCGCGCACCGCGAACGTGACGTCGCTGAGGACGCCGCGTCGCTTGCCGTGGCCCCATTCGGCGCCCACCACCACCACATCGAGCGTGTCGAGCGGGCGCTTGAGCTTCAGCCACGCCATGCCGCGGCGCCCTGGTGTGTAGGCGGACTCGGGGTCCTTGAGCATCAGCCCCTCGTTGCGGCGCTCCCGCGCGGCGGCGAACCGCTCGTCGACGGCGGCGGCGCCCACCGCCGGTTCCAGGTGGGCAAGGGCGAAGCCCGAACCGAGCGCGAGCGCCTCGAGGCGGCGGCGGCGGTCGCGCAGCGACACGTCGAGCAGCGACTCGTCGCCGAGCAGCAGCAGGTCCCAGGCGACGTAGATCACCGGGACGGACTCGAGCATCGCCGCCGAAGGGTTGCGACGGCCGAGACGGGTCTGAAGGTCATGGAAGGGCAGCACCCGGCCGCCGCTGAACGCGAGGATCTCACCGTCGAGGATGACGTCGGGGACGTGTGCCGCCGCGGCGGTCACCTCGGGGAACTGCTCGGTGACATCGTTGAGATCGCGGCTGTAGAGCGCGACGCGGCCGCCGGTGTGGTGCAGCTGGCAGCGGATTCCGTCGTACTTGTCTTCAACCCAGACGTCGTCTCCCATCCGCCGGACCGCCTCCTCGGCGTCGGCAACCGGGGACGCGAGCATGAATCGCAGGGGCGCGAAGTGGCGCGGCCGGTCCACGCTCTCACCGCGCGCCACCAGGCAGGCCACTTGTCCCAGGTCGCCGAGGAGCATCACCGCCCTGGCGACGTCGGCGGCGGGGCGGTGGAACGCGACCCCGATGGCCTCCTCCACCAGCCCCTCGCGCAGGCCGATGCGGAGATCCCCTGTGGTCAGCTTGACAAGGTACTTGGCCTCCGCCGGTGAGCACTGCGAGAGCAACTCCGCGAGAGCCGCTTCCCGCCCTCGGGGCCCCTTGGCCGCCGCGATGGCCGCGAAGCCGGCGTCGACATCGAGCAGATCGATGCCCGGGTACGGACGGTCGCCTCGCGCCGAGGTGAGCACCTCGGCCGTGGTGTCGCCGGCATCGCCGTGGCGCCGGTAGACCTCGCTGAGCGAGCCGGCGGCGACGCCGGCGACCTCGACGAGCACCTTGTGGAGCGCCGCGCCGCCGACGTTGAGCGTGCGGGGGTCACCCGGCGGAAAGACGCGCCCGGCGAAATAGCGGCTGCCAAGCATCAGACGCGACGGGTCCAGCGCCTGGAGATGGCCGGCGAGCAGCCCCACCTTGGCGAGCTTGGACCCGGTGGCAGCGATCGCATCGGCCGTCCGTGCGAAGCCCGCCAGCGTCAGGGCCTCGTCCATGGGAGCATCATCGCCCAGCGGTGGTGGCTCGCTCACCTTCAGTGGATCCGCCGGTGGCGTATAAACATCGCGTCGGTTCATCCGCGGAGGCGCGTCCATGTCGAGGCAAGGTGGCTAACCCGTCGCTGCCTGCGGCGAGCCGATTCAGCGAGGTCAACCTGATCGCCGACCCGCTGTACGGCTACATCGAGATCACCAAGGGCGCGGCCGACGAGCCCGGCGAGCGCGACCTGCTCGACTCCCCGTGGCTGCAGCGCCTCCGCCGGGTGCACCAGCTGCAGTCGGCGTGGTGGGTGTTCCCCTCCGCGGAGCACTCCCGATTCGTTCACCTGCTCGGGGCAATGCACCTGGCCAGCCTCTTTGCGCGGCGCATCGACGAGTCCCTGCGCGCCTCGTTCCCGGACGCCCCATCGCCCGCCTGCGTCGAGGAGACGCTGCGGCTGGCCGGCCTGCTCCACGACGTCGGCCACGGCCCCTTCGGTCACTTCTTCGACCAGGAGGTGCTGGCGCAGTGGGGCATCGACCACGAGGACATCGGTCGCTGGCTGGTCCAGAACGAACTGGCCGGCATCATCAGCTCGCTGCGCGCCTCCCCGTCCGGGCCGTTCGCAGACGGCGAGCACGTTGACCCGCGCTGGGTTGCCTGGGTGATGGCCGACGCCGGTATCCACGGCTACGAGCCGCCCGGATGGTTGCGCGCCTGCAAGCCGATCCTCTGTGGCCCGGCAACAGTCGACAACCTCGACTACGTGCGCCGTGACGCCTACATGTGCGGCATCTCGCTCGGGCCGGTCGACGTGCAGCGGCTCATCCACTACTCGTTCATCGCCGGGGACACGATGGTGCTGCACCTGCACGCCGCCGGTGCGCTGCAGATGTTTCTCGCCTCGCGGCTCTACATGTACACGCAGGTGTACCACCACCGCACCGGGCGACGGTTCGACCTCGCCATGCACGAGATATTCGCCGACAGCATCAGGCTGCTCATGCCCGGCAACCCGATCGAGCATCCCGATGACTACCTGCAGCTCAACGATTGGGCGCTCCTCGAAGCGGCGCAGCGCTGGATCCGCGCTCCCGCGGGAACCGAGGAGCGGCGCCTCGGTGAGGCGTGGGGCCGCCTGTTCAGTCGCGAGCTGCACTGGCATCTCGCCTACGAGACCATCGCCCACCGCGGCACCGACCTGTCCGCGCTGCGCCAGAATCTCCTCGCGGCGGTGCCCGACATCGCCGCGCGGGCGCGCATCCAGGTGGATGTCGTGTCGGCCAAGATCGCACCGCACAACCCCATGGCCGACGATGGTTTCGTCGTCCTCTACGACCCCATCAAGGGAGTCGTCGAGCGCACCCGAACCGCGGAGATGATCGCGCGCCTCCCGCAGCACAACCAACTGGTGCGGGTGTTCACCGACGATGTCAGTACCATCCCAGCTCTGCAGAGTGCCAGCCAGCGTCTGCTGAGCTGAGTGTCCGTCAGGCGCGGACTCGGTAGGCGCGCGCGGTGAGCGCCGCCACCACCAGGCAGGCAACCGCAGCCACGGCAAAGATGCCCGTGGCGACGGAGTCGGCCGCAGCGGTGCTGCCGTGCACTGTCGCCGTGTACACAGCGCCGGTCACCGAAAGCCCGATGATCACGCCGGCGTTGCGCGCCGTCGAGAGGAACGCCGCCGCGCTCCCCAGGGCGTCGCGCGGTGCCACCCGGATCGCCGCCGCCGTGTTCGGCGACGAGAAATAGCCGTTGCCGAGACCGAGAACGAGCAGGCCGGTGAGCAGCAACCACCAGGCGTCAAGGTGCGCCGACACCGCGGCGAGGGCGAAGCCTGTGGCGGCCAATCCCATGCCGACCGCGGTGCTGAACATCGTCCGTCCAGCATCGCTCAGCCGGCCTCCGCGCCGTGAGGTCGCCCCGATGCCGACCGCGATGGGGATGAAGGCCAGCCCGGCGACGATGGGGGCGGCGCCGTGCGCCTGCTCCAGCCAGTAGGGCAGCAGCGCAAAGCACGACATCAGCGTGCCGGTGCTGAGAAGGGTCGCCACGGTGGCCGCGGCGAACCGCGGATTGCGAAGCAGGCGGCCGTCGATCACCGGCCGCCGCGAGATCAGCTCGGTGGGCACGAGCAGGAGAAGGCTGACCCAGGCCACCGAGAACCAGACCTCGGGGCCGGCGCCGCCGGCCACCGGTCCCCCGATCGCGGCGATGCCGGCGCCGATGCCGAGGAGGAATGTTGCGGTGAGCAGGGAGCCGGGGATGTCGATGTGGACCGCGCGCCGCCCACTGTCCGCCGGGAGCACCCAGAGCGCCAGGGCGGCCCCCGCGGCCGCCATCGGCAATCCCGCCCAGAAGATGGCCTGCCAGCCGCCGAGGGCAACCAGGATGCCACCCAGTGGCGGTCCCGCCAGACCGGCGAACGCCTGGGTGATGACCAGGACCGCCACCGATCGACCGGTGCGCCCGCGCGGCGCGTGCTGGGCGATGAGTGCGAGGCTGCCCGCGGTGAGCACGCCACCTCCGACCGCCTGGACGGCGCGCGCGGCCAGGAGGAGGCCGAACGACGGCGCCAGGGCCGCCAGCAGCGACCCGGCGGCGAAGACCGCGAACCCGACGAGGTACACGCGGCGGCGGCCGAAGCGATCACCGAGCCGCCCCAGGGTGGGCAGGGTGGCGGTGATGGCCACCAAATAGATGCTGAGCACCTCCTGCCCGGCGCTCAGGGGGACGCCGAAGTGGTGGACCAGGGGGTCGAGCCCGACGGCCACGATGGTGGCGTCGGCCATGCTGATGAACGCCCCGACCGCCAGCGCGATGAGCACCCACCGGGCGCGGGTGGCAGCGGCCTGCGGGACGGCCGGCGGCGCCTCGACGGAGACTCGGGCTCGCGGGCCTGTCGGGACGGCGAGGCGGGCCGCCCGCGGGCTCGCCACGACGCCTACGAGCGGAGGGGAATGCGCGGCCCGGACGGCATCACGGGACCGGCGGCGCTGGCGAAGTTCTCCTGACTCACCCGGCCGGCGATGTGGGTGGCGACCTCGCGGAACACGCCTCCCACCGTGCTGTCCGGAGCCGCGGCCATCAGCGGCTGGCCGTCGCCGCCGCCAAGCCGGATGCGCGGGTCGAGCGGGATGGAGCCGAGGAAGGGTACGTCGTACTGCTGCGCCAACTCACGTCCACCGCCGCTGCCAAAGATGTCGGTGGTCTCGTGGCAGTGGGAGCAGACGAATCCACTCATGTTCTCGACGATGCCGAGAACGGGCACCTTGACCTGGCGGAACATCTCGATGCCGCGGCTGACGTCTGCCAGCGACACATCCTGGGGAGTGGTGACGATCACCGCTCCGGTCATCGGAACGCTCTGGGCGAGGCTGAGCTGCACATCGCCGGTTCCCGGCGGGAGATCGACGACCAGGTAGTCGAGCTCGCCCCACTCCACCTCGTAGAGGAACTCACGCAGGCCCTTGGCCAGCATCGGCCCGCGCCAGATCACCGGCTGCCCGGGTTTGAGGATGGTGCCGAAGGACATCACCTTGATGCCGTAGGCGCTCAGCGGGCTGATCCGGTTGGACGCGCCGGGCTCGGGCTGGGCGGTGATGCCCATCATGATCGGCACGTTGGGCCCGTACACGTCGGCGTCGAGAAGGCCGACCCGCGCGCCGGTGAGGCTCAGCGCGATCGCCGTGTTGACGCTGACGGTGGTCTTGCCGACCCCGCCCTTGCCGGCGCTGATGGCAAGGACGTTGCGCACGCCCGGGATCTCCTGGCGGCCGGGGAGGCCGCGAGTCGAGGTGACATTGGCGTCCCAGGTGATGTCCACGGTCGCCACGCCTGGCACGGTGCCAATCACGGCGGCCTCGATCGACCCCCTGATCTGATCCTTCAGAGGGCACGCGGGGGTGGTGAGTACCACACGCATGAGGGCAACGGACCCGTCGACGCGCAGGTCGCGCAGCATCCCCAGCTCGAGCATGGGACGGCGCAGCTCGGGATCGATGACCCCGGCAAGCGACTGCTCGAGCGCAGTCGGCGGCGAGGCCTCACTCATCGTCTTCGAGTATGGCAGAGGCGGTGACGAGGCCGGCCCGGGAGCGGTGGTGGCCGGCCGTCACCGCGCCACTAGAATGGCCGGTCATGCTGAGCCACGACGTCCTCCGTGACCTGGAGCGGCAGGTGGGAACGTCGCACGTGTATACGCGGCCCGCCGACCTCGCCGCCTACGCGTACGACAGCTACGGCGCGTCGGGGCTGCGCCGCATCGCCGACGCCGTCGTCTTCCCGGCCTCGACGGAGGAGGCCGCCGGGATCGTCGCCGTCTGCGCAGCACGCGGTGTCGCCGTGGTGCCCCGGGGCGCCGGCACCGGCTACGCCGGCGGCGCCGCCGCAGACGGTGGGGTCATCCTCAACCTCTGCCGGATGACCGGGCTCAGCGCCGTCGAGGTCGAGGCGCAGCGCATCGCGGCCCAGGCGGGGGTGGTCACCGCGGCCATCCATGGCAGAGCGACAGCAGCCGGCCTGTACTACCCGCCGGACCCCGGGTCGGCGACCACATCGACCATCGGCGGCAACGTCGCCTGCAACGCCGCCGGCCCCCACGCTCTGCGCTACGGCGCCACCGTCGACCACGTCGCCGGTCTCACCGCCGTGCTCGGCGACGGGCGGGTGCTGCGCCTCGGCGAGGGCGGGGACTCGCCGCAGCTCCTGCCGCTGCTGTGCGGGTCCGAAGGGACTCTGGCGGTGATCACCGAGGTGCTGCTCCGGCTCATCCCCGCGCCCGCCGCGCGGGCCACGCTGGCGGCCACATTCGATGACATGGAGGCCGCCGCCGCCGCGGTCGCGGCCATCACCGAGGTCGGGCTCGTCCCCGCCGCCCTCGAGTTCCTGGACCGCGCCGCGCTCGACGCCATCGCCGCCACGGAGGCCGGCGACGTGGCCCCCGGCGCCGGCGCGCTGGTCATCGTCGAGGTCGAGGGGACGGCCGACGAGGTCAACGCCGACGGTGAGGCTGCCCGTGCCGCCCTGGCGCGCTCCGGGGCGCGGACGCTGGAGCACGCCACCGACGCCGGGGACGCCGCCCGCCTCTGGAGACTGCGCAAGTCGGTCAGCGCCGCGGTCGCCAAGCTGCAGATCGGCAAGGTGAACGAGGACGTGGTCGTGCCCCGTGATCGCGTCGCCGAACTGGTCACGCGCAGCCGGGAGATCGGCGTCGCCAACGGACTCGGTGTCGTCAACTTCGGCCACCTCGGCGACGGCAACATCCACACCACCTTCCTCATCGATCCGCGCGTACCCGGCGAGCGACTCAGCGCCGCCGCGGCGGCCGAACAGCTCTTCGAGACGGTGCTGGCCATGGGCGGCTCGTTGAGCGGCGAGCACGGTGTGGGCACCGCCAAGCTCGCGTTCGTTGAGCGCCAGCTGGGCGACGAACAGGTGGCTCTGATGCGGCGCCTCAAGCGGGCCCTCGACCCGGCCGGAATCCTCAACCCCGGGAAGAAGATTCCCGAGGAGGCACGAGCGCAGGCGGTTGTCGACGAGCCGCCCCTGGAGCTGGCCCCCGCCCGTTGATCGCGGCGTGGTCCGGCGTCTCTCCGGTCAGTCCTCGGCCGCCAGCAGTGAGCCGGTGAAATCGGTCTGGCCCACTCGCGCGGCGAGGTCGTGCCCTGACTCGGCCATGTCGAGGGCCGCGTCGTAGATGAACGAGTACACGTTCTCCATGGTCCAGTCGCCAAAGCCGAGCTCCGCAAGGACGGTGCGCATCCGCGCGTCGTTCTCGCCGGCCACCAGCGTCTCCGTGGCCGCGGTGTACAACGCCATGAGGATGCGCAGCTCGGCCTCGTACTCCTCGATGAGCTCGGGGTCGGCCTGGTCGGCGCGCAGCCTGGTGAGGGTTGAGCGGATCGACTGGATCTCGAGTTGATACTCGTCCACGTCCGTCCTCCGGGGCGGCGGCGGCCGCCGCGAATCAGTAGAGAAGGTGGTGCAGCGCGATCGTCGGCGCGATGAGGATGGCGATGATGTTCATCACCTTGATCATCGGGTTGATCGCTGGCCCGGCGGTGTCCTTGCAGGGATCGCCGACCGTGTCCCCGGTCACCGCGGCGGCGTGCGTGTCCGTTCCCTTGCCGCCGAAGTGACCGTCCTCGATGTACTTCTTGGCGTTGTCCCAGGCTCCCCCGCCGGTGGTCATCTGGAGAGCCACGAACAGGCCGACCACGATGGTGCCGAGCAGCATCGCACCGAGCGCCTGCGGCCCGAGGAGAAAGCCAACGGCCAGAGGGGCGACCACCGGGAGCAGGCCGGGGATGATCATCTCCCGCTGGGCGGCCGCGGTGACCAGGGCGACGCAGCGCGCGTACTCCGGCTTTCCCGTGCCCTCCATGATCCCGGGGATCTCGCGGAACTGGCGGCGCACCTCGACGACGACGCCACCCGCGGCGCGCCCGACGGCGAGCATGCAGAGGGCCCCGAAGAGGAACGGCATGATGCCGCCGAGGAACAGACCGACGATCACCACCCCGTTCGACAGAGAGAGGTCGAAGCTGAACGGGACCCCGTTGTGGTTCTTGGTGAGCAGGTCGGTGTAGCTGGCGAAGAGCACCAGGGCGGCGAGGCCGGCGGAGCCGATCGCGTAGCCCTTGGTCACGGCCTTGGTGGTGTTGCCGACCGCGTCGAGCGGGTCGGTGACGTTGCGCACCGACTCCGGCAGGTTGGCCATCTCCGCGATGCCACCGGCGTTGTCGGTGATCGGGCCGTAGGAGTCGATGGCCACGATGATGCCGGTCATCGAGAGCATCGACATGGCCGCGATGGCGATGCCGTAGAGGCCGGCGAGCGCGGCCGATCCCAGGATGCCGGCGCCGATGACGAGCACCGGGATGGCGGTGCCCTCCATGCCGATGGCGAGCCCGGCGATGATGTTGGTGGCGTGACCGGTCTGGGATGCCCGCGCGATTGTGCGCACCGGCCAGAACTGCGAGCCCGTGAAGAACTCGGTGATGAGGACGATCAGCACGGTGATGACGATGCCGATCACCGCGCACCAGAAGAGGTTGTTGGCGCCGGCGGTGAAGGCGGAGTTGTTGAACTCACCGTTGCTGTCGAGCAGGTGGGTTGCCAGGTAGAACAGCGGGATCGCCACCACGACAGCCGCGGCCAGACCCTTGTAGAGCGCCCCCATGATCCAGCCGTTGCGCGGGATCCTGATGAACCAGGTGCCGACGATCGAGGCGATGATGCTGATGCCCCCGAGGATCAGCGGGTACATGATGAACGCGAGGTTGTGGCCGGTCCTGCTCGTGTAGAGCAGGCCGCCAAGGAGCATCGCCGCCACCGCGGTGACGCCGTAGGTCTCGAAGAGGTCCGCCGCCATGCCGGCGCAGTCACCGACGTTGTCACCGACGTTGTCGGCGATGACGGCCGGGTTGCGCGGGTCGTCCTCGGGGATGCCCGCCTCCACCTTACCGACGAGGTCGGCGCCGACGTCGGCAGCCTTGGTGTAGATGCCGCCACCGAGCCGCGCGAACACCGAGATCAGCGATGCGCCGAAGGCGAACCCCACGATGTAGTTGATGTTCTGGAACAGCCCGTAGGCGACGGCAACGCCGATGAGGCCGAAGGCGACGACCATGAGGCCGGTGACCGCTCCGCCCCGGAAGGCCATTCGCAGCGCCGGCTGGAGGCCGTTCCGGGCCGCCTCCGCGGTGCGCAGGTTGGAGCGAACCGAGATGTTCATGCCGACGTACCCGGCCGCGGCGCTGAGCACGGCGCCGAGCACGAACAGCACCGCGGTCTGCCAGCCCAGCGAGACGAGGAGGAAGACGGCGATGACCGCACCGATGACCCCGATGATCGTGTACTGGCGGTTCAGATAGGCCTGCGCGCCCTCCTGGATGGCGGTCGCGATCTCCCGCATGCGCTCATTGCCCTCGGGCTGCCGGAGCACCCAGAAGATGAGGTAGATGGCGTAGAGCAGCCCCACGACGCCCGCGGCGGCGATGGGCAGCAGGACATTGATTGTCATGGGGTCCTTCCGAAGGGCCGCCGCTGCGCAGCGGCGGCCGCCGGTGGATGAGCCGCGAGATTGTAGCGACCGGCGACCCGGCCGCGATACCGGCGTGTAGTCTCGGACCCATGAGCCAGCCCCGGATGACGGTGATCATCGCCGTCGGCGACGAGGTGCTCTCCGGTCACACCCAGGACACCAATTCCTCGTTCCTGGCCAAGCGCGCGTTCGCCGCCGGATTCCCGGTCAGGCGGATCGAGGTGATCGCCGATCGGCTGGAGGATGTGGCCGACTCGGTCCACCGCGCCGTGGCCGATCCGGAGGTGGCCCGCATCGCGGTCTGCGGGGGAATCGGGCCGACGCCCGACGACCGGACGTTCGAGGCGGTCGCCGCCGCCCTCGGGCGACCCTTGGAGGAGAACCCGGTGGCGCTCGCCCACATCACCGGCATCGTGGCGCGGATGCACGCGGCCGGCTGGATCGCCAGCGACGAGGTCGGCGAGGGCAACCGGCGCTCGGCGATGGTGCCCCAGGGGGGCCTTGTGCTCGTCAACCGGCGCGGGATGGCGCCGCCGATGGCCTTCGAGGTGGGCGACGACCGGTGGTTGTTCATCCTCCCCGGCGTGCCCCGCGAGTTGACGACCATTGTCGAAGAGGAGCTGATCCCGCGCTTCTTTGTCGGCGGCACCGCGTCGGTGGTGGTCGAGGTCCGCTACGCGGCCGTCCCCGAGGCCGAGCTGTACGGGCCGATGCGCCGGCTCGCCGCCGAGTTCGCCGACGTCACGGCAGGGTCATACCCGCAGACGGAGGCACGGGAGGTCATCGTCAGGTTGCGGGGGCTCGACGAGGAGCGTGTGCGCGCCGCGGCGCGGCGAATGATCGAGTTGGACGGCCGCGGCGTGCACGTCGCCGAACCCGCCGCGGCCGCGGGCAAAGAAAGCCGGTCGCTCTAGGCGATCCGGTCAGCTCGCCTTCTGCAAGTTGCGGGCGCGCGGCCCCTTGGGGCTGTCGACCACTTCGAAGGTCACCGACTCGCCCTCTTCGAGGCTGTCGAAGTCGACGGTGGTGAGCTCGGTGCGATGGAAGAACGCCTCGGAACCATCGTCACCGCGGACGAAGCCGAAACCGCGGTCGGGGCTGATCATCTTGATACGGCCAGCGGGCACTTGTGGGCCTCCAGGAGTCAACGCTGACCATCGAACAACACGGCTCACCGCGCTGCCGACCCCGGGGGGACGTCCCGGGTCAGCTCCGGGAACCTGCGACAGTGCGGTCGAGAATGCCACCCGAACGCAGCGTTCGTGTCGGCACTCAGTCGAGAATAGCAGGATGGTCGCTTCGATCGCCTTGCCACGCTGAGTACAGGTCGAGGAGCGAATCGGGGAGATTTGCGTAGTACGACTCGACATCGATGGTGGTGGGATACGGGGTTGCCGCACCGACCCCTCGCTCGCTGCCGGCGAGCTCGTCCCAGACGTCCGCCATCGGCTTGGATTGTCCAATGCTGTCAACGATTCCCAGCCGGGCCAGCCACGGCGACCGGTCGCCGGGCGGTGCCTCGATCAGCCGCTCTCCCCAATCGGACCACGCTGCGCAGTGCAGTCCGGCGACGCCCGAGGAGAGCATCTGGCCGAGCACTCGATCGGCGTCGCGGCGGGCGTCGTCCGGAGCCGACGTGACGGCCTCCGCCGGCGGTGCGTCCGCTGCGGGTTGCAGGCCGGCGCCACCGGATGCGATGCCGATGTCAGCGATGAGCGGAGCACCGGAACCGGCGAGGGCTTCGGCCAGTTGCAGCACGAAAACACAGCTGTCCGCGATCGACCGTTCGCCTGACAGGTTCAGTCGCTGTGGGCGGATGGCCAGTCCCAGAACATCGACGTGCTCCGCAATGGCCGCGAGGCGGACGCCGCGGCCGCGGACCACGTCGTCCTGACCGAGGGTGAGCCGGCATTGCTCCTCCTGGGCGTGCACCCGTTGCGCGAGCAGCGCCGCCCACGCCGCCATCTCCGCGATGCGGCGCGGCCGGATGGTCGTTGCTGGATCGTGGCCGATGTCCCACGCTGCGATCGCAGGGTGATGCGCGAAGCCGGCGAGCATGGCGTCGAGCCAGCGCACCTGCACCTCGAGCATCAGGGGGTCGGCGTAGATGTCACGCGGCCCGCCGTCGACGGCACGCGCGTCGGTCAGACAGCGCACACCCGGCCGCGGCGCCCGCCGGTCGATCGCGTACGCGGGGAGCATGACGCAGTCACCGAGGGACTGCGCGAACAGCGTGATCACAACTCGGATGCCTACGTCGCGAGCCGCATTGAGCAGCGTCTCCAGGTCGCGCATCCGGCGTCCGTTGGGCGCGCGGTCGGACGGCATGAACACGTCCCAGCTGAGCATCACGCGCACCACCGGGATCCGTCGCGACGCGATGGCGGTCAGGTCGCGTATGACGGTGGCTGGATGGAACTCGTGCCACAGGTACGGGCCGACGTCGGCGGGCCAGTAGGTGACGCCGACCTCGAGCTGATCCGGGCGATTGGGCTGCATCGCTGTCGCGACCGTCTAGAAGACGAAGAGGTCGATGCCTCCGGCGACGGTGAGCACCTGTCCTGTGATGTAGCGCGCCTCGGGTGACACCAGGAAGCAGATGCTGTGGGCGATGTCCTCGGGCTCACCCGCGCTGCGCAGCGCGGTGCGCAGCACCATGCGGTCGTTCATCTTCGGGCTTCCGGCCTTGAACGCCTCGGTGGCGATGATGCCCGGGGCAATGATGTTGGCGGTGATGCCGTAGCGCGCACCCTCGAGCGCCATCGACTTGCCCAGCCCGATGAGCCCAGCCTTGGTCGTCGAATACGAGGCCTGGCCGAATCCGCCCAGCGTGCCCGCCACCGACGCCATGTAGATGAGCCGGCCCCAGTTCTGTTCACGCATGTACGGCCACACCGCCTTGGTGCAGATCATCGCCCCGGTGAGGTTGACGCGGAGGTCGCGCTCCCACAGCTCCTCGCTCTGATGCTCGATCTGGGCGACGTGGTCGAGCGTGCCCGCGTTGTTGACAAGGATGTCGATCGAGCCGAACTCGTTCTTCACCTGCGCGAACACGTCGCGCACCTGGTCGGCATTGGTCACGTCCATCTTGATGGCCGCCGACCGCCGCCCCATCTGGCGGATCTGCTCGCTGGTCTGCTCCGAGTACACCACGTTCTGCGATGTGAAGAGTTGCGCGAGCGCTGAGTTGGCCGCTTCCGCGGCGCTCTGGATGTTGGGGTCGGACTCGATGAGGATGTCCGTGACCACGACGTCGGCGCCGGCGCGCGCCAGAGCGAGGCAGTCGGCGCGGCCGAGGCCGCGGGAACCGCCGGTGACGACGGCTACCTTGCCGGTGAGGTCGAACATCGGGACTTCTCCCATCTGGACATGGCGTGCGCTGATGCCCACCGATTATCGCGAAGCCCAACCCACCCCCGCCGTCGCGCCAGAGGCGGTCATCTATAGTTCGGGGCGACCAGACGGCGATGGGGCTCGCCGCGACCGCCGCCCGCCGGCTGATGGCTCCTACTCACAGGAGCTCTGATATGCGCACCGCCCTCGCGATCATGATCGCCGGGTCCCTCGGCGCCCTGACACGCTACGCGCTCCAGGCGGTCATCGAGCCGCGGACTGGTGACCTGCCCTGGGGCACATTCGTGATCAACATCTCGGGGTCGTTCCTGCTCGGACTGATCTTCACCCTGACCACGGAGCGGATCAACGTGGAACCGTGGCTGCGAACCGCGCTCACCGTCGGGTTCCTGGGTGCCTACACGACCTTCTCGACACTCGCCTTCGAGACCGTCAGACTCATCGACGGCGGCCAGATGCTGGCTGCATTTCTCAACATGGCGGGAAGCGCGGTCATCGGCGTCCTGGCGGTGGTCGCCGGCATCGGAGTGGCGAGGATGGTGGCGTGAAGCTCGAGGGCGAGGGACAGCTGCTGCGCATCTTCATCGGCGAGTCGGACCACTGGCACGGCAAGCCGCTGTATGAGGCAATCGTGCACCTCTTCCGTGAGGCAGGGCTGGCCGGGGCGACCGTGCTGCGCGGGGTGGAGGGTTTCGGCGCCAGTTCCCGGCTGCACACCACGCGACTGCTCCAGCTCAGCCAGGACCTGCCGCTGGTCATCGAAGTGGTTGACACCGAGGAGCACATCGCGTCCGTCCTGCCGCGGCTGGACGAGATGGTGTCCGAGGGGATGATGACCCTGGAGCGCGTCCATGTGATCTCGTATCGTGGACGTCCCACATGAGTGACGTCCTCAGCCGGCGGCGGCGAGCGCCTTGGCGACGGGCTCTTCCTTGATCACCTTGGGACGGGTCAATGCCTTGCGCTCACCGAGGATGAGCCGGCTGATGACCAGGCGCTGGATCTCGGCCGTGCCCTCCCAGATCTGGTAGATCTTGGCGTCGCGCATGAAGCGCTCGACCGGGTATTCCTTGATGTACCCGTAGCCCCCGAGGACCTGGACGGCATCCGTGGTCACCCGCATGGCGACGTCGCCCGCCATCAGCTTGGCCATCGAGCCCTCGCCGCGGCTGAAGGGGATGCCGTTCTGCGCCATCCAGGCCGAGCGCAGCGTGAGCAGCCACGCCGCGTCGATCTCGGTGGCCATGTCGGCGAGCTTGAAGGCGATGGCCTCGTGCCTGGCGATGGGCTTGCCGAACGCATGGCGCTCGAGCGAGTAGTCGCGGGCGAACTCAAAGGCGGCGCGGGCGATGCCGACGGCGCCGGCGGCGATCATGGGGCGGGTCGCCTCCAGCATGAGCAGGGCACCGACGGCCCCGGGGCCGGTTGCGTTGCCATCCTTGTCGAAACCGAGGCGAGCCTCCTGGGGGACGAAGCAGTCCTCGAAGATCACCTGCGCGGTGTGCGACGCTCGCACCCCGAGCTTGCTCTCCTTGCGGCCCTGGCGCATGCCGGGTGTGCCCTTCTCGATGACGAATCCAGCGATGCCGGCGGCGCCGGCGGATTTGTCGGTGGTGACGAACACCACCTGGATGTCGGCGATGCCGCCGTTGGTACAGAACTGCTTGGTGCCATTGAGGACGTAGCCGCCGTCGACCTTGGTGGCCGTGCTCTCGAGCGCCATCGAGTCCGAGCCGCTGTTCGGTTCGGTGAGGCCCATGGCCCCGATGCGCAGCTTCTTGGGATCGCACATCATCCCGATGTACTTCTTCTTCTGCTCCTCGGTGCCCATGGCGATGATCCCGGCGCCGGCAAGGCCGCTGGCGTTGATCGACACCCCGATGCCGGCGTCGCCCCAGGAGAGCTGCTCGGTGAGGATGAGCTCGCTGATGAGGTCGATGCCACCGCCGCCGTACTCCTCAGGGAAACCGCTGGCGGCATCGAGCCCGAGGTCGTGGGCCTTCTGCATGACGTCCCACGGCGTCTCCTCGGTCTCGTCGTAGTGCGGCGCGACCGGGCGCATCTCGTTGACCGCGAACTCATGGGCGAGCCTGCGGATCTCCTCCTGCTCGGTGGTGAGACTGAAATCGAGCCCCATTCTCGTGCTCCTCTCCTAACGTGCCAGCCGGACTGTTGCCCGGCCATTGGTGAGTACGCGCTCGCCGCTGCTCGAGACCGCCTCGAGCTCCAGGGTTGCCGTGCCGGCGGAGGCGTCGACGGCGACGACCCGCCCCGTGCAGGTGACGGTCTCGCCGGGTAGAAGTGGCTTGGAGAATCGGCAGGCGACCGAGGCCACCTGCTCGTAGCCGCCCGCCCACCGGGCGACGGCCTCGGTGAGGATGCCCATGTCGAGCAGTCCGTGGGCAATGGTGCCGGGGAGGCCGACGGCGCGAGCGAACTCCGGGTCGACGTGGATGGGGTTGTGGTCGCCGGACGCCTCCGCGTAGGCGTTGACCTGCTCCTGGGTGACCGTGCGGGACAGCGGGGTCATCTCGTCGCCGACGGCGGCTGAGCCCAGCTCCACGGTGCCTGTGGCGCTCATCGGATGATCATCAGCGAACGGCCCCTGCAGACGGTCTCGCCGTCCTGGCGGTGGGCCTCGTGTTCGATGCCGAGAAAGGTCATGCCGCGCTTCTCCTCCACCGATGCGATGACCGCGGTGGCGTCGACGACATCGCCGGCGCGCACCGGGGACGGCCACTCGAACGACTGCTCCCCATGCACCAGCCCGGCAAGGTTGACGCCCACCTCGGCGTCGCCGAAGAGCTGGTACAGGGTGGGGAAGAGGCAGTAGAAGGCTGCGTAGGTCGGCGGCACGGCGCCCGGCGAGTACACGTCATCGCCGCCCGCGATCGCCTCAGCGAACGCCTCGGCTCCGCCCCCGTCCACCACCTGCCCGGTCGCCTCGTAGCGGCGCCCGACGTGGCTCTGATCAGGCATTCCCGGCCTCCTCGACGACGCCGACGGGCCCCATCACCTGACCTTGCCTCATGGCTGGCAACGCGTCAAGCGGACCCAACATTGACATCGGCGTCAACATTTCAACCACTATAGCAACCGGGGGTGGGCGTGTTGGGGGCCCCTGAGCACGGAGGCCGGGGGCCCTGCGACACGGTCAACCGCCCAGGCCGGCGGTCCACGCCGGTTCGGCGGTGATCGACCCCACCTCGGTCCCCTCCCAGTTGCGCATCGCCGGATGCGCGAACGGCGCGAGGGCGCCGCCGCCAAGGGCGGAGGCATCGACCCAGCCCAGGGACGACACCGCCGCAAGGGCGACGGCGGGCATGGCGGCTGCGTCGCCGGCCTCCAGCTTGATCGCCACAGCCGGGCCGGCCGGCCGGCGAACCGCGACCCACACCGCCGCGCCGCCGCCCTTCACCGTGACCGCTCCACCGGCGGCACCGAGGAGCGCGGTGTCGAACCGGCCCCGTCCCGCGACCAGGTGCGGATGCGCGGTCATGGCGTCCTGGCAGCGGCGGAAGCCGGGGTCGTCCGCGGCGGCGGCGAACATCCTGGCCAGGCGGGTCAGCGATATCCCGTGGGTCGGCAGGCCGCAGCCGTCGATGCCGTGGGGCTCGGCGTCGAGGTCGATGTCCCCGAACTCTCCCATGAGCCCGCGGATCTCGACCTGCAGGGGGTGGTCGTAGGCGGCGTAGCCCTCGACCGGCCAGCCGGCGACGGCGCACACCGAGAGCATGGCGGCGTGCTTTCCCGAGCAGTTGTTGTGGATCCGGCCCGGCGTGCCGCCCCCGGCGAGGAGGGCTCGCGCCGATGGCTCGTCGAAGGGGAGCTGAGGCCCGCAGCTCAACCGATCCGCGCCGAGACCGATCCTCCCGAGCAGTCGCAGAACCGTCTCGACGTGCACCGGCTCGCCGCCGTGTGAGGCGCACGCCACCGCGATCTCCTCGTCGGAGGCACCGAGAACGTCGGCGGCGCGGCGGATGAATGGCAGCGCCTGGAGCGGCTTGACGCAGCTGCGCAGGGTGGTGACCGCGGCCGGGTCGCCCGCCCCACCGAGCAGGGTGCCGGTGCCGTCGACGACGGCGATGTGACCCCGGACCACAGCCTCGAGCGCACCTCCCCGGCGGACGGTGGCGAGATGAGCCGGCGGCGGGGCTGACACGGCCGACAGTGTTGCAGGCCGCGCAAGGTCAGCGAGCGGTCAGACGATCCCGGCCATCTGGGTGGGGCGGTGAAAGCGCACCCGGCACCTCTGGCATTTGAACACGAGGCGCAGGCCGAGGCGTCCGATGACACCCGCCTCACGATCCAGGCAGTTCGGACACACGGCCTGCTCCTCAGCGAATTCGGTGGGCACGTCCTTCAGCAGCAGTTCAACGGGCTTGTACTTCCTCATGGGATGCATGATAGCACTCTATGAGACACTGTCAATATCAGCTTTGGGCCCAGCCTCCGGGTGGGGGCGGCGGAAGAGGTGGAACTCGCCGAGGAGCCTGCGCCGACGCCGCTCGAGGTACTGGTCGCGGCGCTGCTCCCGGAACAGCTCCGGGTGGCGGCTGCGCGCGTCGCCGAGCCCGGCGCGGATGAAGACCGCGACCAGGCTGGCCAGCGGCACCGCCAGGAAGGCGCCGAGAAAGCCGCCGACCTCGATGCCGGCGAACAGTGCCAGCAGGGTCACCAGGGGGTGGAGCCGCACGAAACGGGCCTGGATGCGCGGAGCGAGCAGGTAGCCCTCGACGATGTGGATGCCCACAAACAGGAGCAAGGTCCAGAGCGCTGTCAGCGGGCTGTTGGTGAGAGCCAGGAGCAACGCGACGGCGCCGCCGACGAACGGACCGACGAGCGGGATCAACTCGAAGGCGGCGACCGACAGCGCGACCACGATCGGGAACGGGACGCCGATCAGCAGGCAGCCGACACCCGCCATGGTGCCGACGATCACGGCCATGAACAGCTGAGCGCGGACGTAGCCACCCACCACAACGCCGCAGGCGTCGAGGGCGAAATTGGCCTCGCTGCGCGCCCGCCCAGGAAGCAGGTTGACGAATCCATCGCGCAGGCCCTCACCGTCCTTGATCAGCCAGAAGGCGACGACCAGGGTCACCAGGATGTCGAGGAGAATCGTCACCGTCGAGGTCACGATGGTCACCAGGGCGCCGGCCACCTTGCCGGACACGTCGTTGCTGATAACCCCGCTGCCGCCGAGCTGGATGCCCTGCGCCGACAGCCACTGCCGCGCCGAGTTGAGCGCGTCGTTGATCTTCTGCACCAGCTCAGGCCCCTTCTTGCTGAGCTGGGCGGCCTCGGAAATGATCGGGCTCGCAATCAGGAATCCGATCAGCGCCACGACCCCCAGCCCGGCGAGCAGCGTCAGCACGATCGCGGCGGTGCGGGGCACGTGCAGGCGGGTGTCGAGCAGCTCGACGATGGGGCCCGCCAGGAAGGCGATCACCGCCCCGAAGATCACATAGAGGACAACCGTCAGAAACGCCCCGAGGACTGACTGGACGATGCCGAGGAGCTGGACGGCGATGAAGATGCTGCCGAGAATCGCCGCCGCCCGGATCCACCACCATGCCGACCGCCGGATGTCCGGCGGCGGCCCCTCCCCGCGGCTGGCCGGAGCCGCCGCGGCGGCCGCTTTGCCGGTGTCGGTTGTGCCTTCACGGGTCCGCGCCTGTGCCATCGGACCAGTTTACGGGGGCGTTCTCCGCGGCCCTTCGCCTTTGACTGTGGCCCCTCCGCTTTGTTAGCCTGCGGCGCGGTCGAGCTGTTTGAGGGAACGGCGGCCGACGTCCCGCGGGGCGCTGGAGGGGTTTCTCATTCGCGGAAATCGACACCGGCTCATCAGGCACGCGTGGGTGCTCCTGGCGGCGGGCCTTCTGCCCGTTCTCGCGCCGCATCCCGCCATGCCCGGAGCCGCCGCGGTCACCGCCCCGCGGCCCAGCGGCGACATCATCCTGAGCGCGATCATCGAGCGCCCGGCCAGCGCCCCACCGATCGCCGCGCGCCCCGCGCAGACCATGGTGGTGACCTTCGGCGAGACCGTCGAGTCACTGGCGACGGTCCACCGCTCCGACGCCTCGGCGATCCGCTGGGCCAACGGTCTCGCCGGCGGTGCCCAGCCGGCCCCTGGCACCGCGCTCCTGCTGCCCCCGGGCCCCGGCGCACTCGTCCAGGTCCTCCCCAGTGAGCGCCCCAGTCACTTCGCGGTCCGGCTCGGGCTCGACCCCCGCGTGCTGCTCGACTACAACGCACTCGCCAAGGACACGCCCCGCACGGCCGGCAGCTACCTCCAGGTTCCGCTCCCGGCGGCCCCATCGGGCGCGCTGGTGGGCCGCTTCTTCTCCCGCGCCACCGGCGGCCTCCCCTCGATCGCGACCAACCACGGCCCCGACACCTTCCCGTACGGACAGTGCACCTACTACGCGGCCAGCCGCCGTGACGTCACCTGGGGCGGCAACGCCTGGTCCTGGTTCGCCAACGCCAACGGCATCAGGCCCGAGGGACACGTGCCCGTCGCAGGCGCGCTCGTGGTCTTCCACACCGGCTGGTTCGGCCACGTCGCCTACGTCGAGAGCGTCAACGCCGACGGCAGCTTCCTCATCTCCGAGATGAACTACTACGCGAACGGTGGAGGCTGGGGCCGCGTCGACCACCGCACCATCACCAGCGCCGACTTCCGCACCATCACCGGCTACATCTACTAGACCCCCCGCGCGAGCCGGTCCCTCCCGTGCGCAGCAGCCTCATCGCCACCACCGTCCCCCGACCTCAATGAACATAGAGGTCGTCGCCGAGGACGCGGACCTGCGCATCCGCCGCATGCGCGATGAGACCGCCGAATACGAGCTCATGGTCACCTGGCGCAACAGCCCCCACGTGCGCGAGCACTGGGACTACGACCTGCCCCCACTGACCCTCGATTCCGCCATCGCCGAGTACCGCGAAGACACAGCCGTCGACGCAGGCTCGATCGCGTGCATCATCGAACTGGATGCACGCCCGATCGGCTTCTGCCAATTCTACAGCTGGGACGCGTACGCTGCCGAACTCCGCGAATCCGGAGTCGAGGCACAGCCGGGATGGTGGGGCATCGACATCCTCATCGGCGACCCCGATGTGATCAATCGCGGGATCGGCACCAAGGCAGTACGACTACTGGTCGACCACCTGCGTACCGAGCGCGTGGCCGTCGCGGTCGCGCTCCTCACCACCATCGACAACCACCGAGCAATCCGCACCTACGAAAAAGCCGGCTTCGTCAAACAGCGCCGCGTCCTCGACACGGAAACAAGGCACGGCCAGCGCCTCGAGTGCTGGTGGATGGTCACCGAGTAAAGCATCTGTCGCGGCGTGTGAAAGACGGGAGGTGGCCCGTCGGCGGCCGCCAGATTCTGCAGCGGGCCGAGGAGCGAAGCGCTCTCCAGTGGAGAGCGCGCAGCGACGCTAACGCCCGCGAAGCCCTGACCGCAGCGGCCATCGATGGGCCGCCTCCCGCGGCCGCCCCTTTGAGCTACCCGGAGAACCGGTACCCGATCCCCGGCACGGAGTGTATGTACGTCGGCTTCTCGGCATCCGGCTCGATCTTGCGGCGCAGCCGGTACACGTGGGCGTCGACGGTGCGGGTCTCGATCTCGACCTCGTATCCCCACACGCGGCGAAGCAGCTCACCGCGGCTCATCACCTGCCCGGGCCGGGACGCCAGCAGTGCCAGCAGGTTGAACTCGGTGAGGGTCAGCATGACCTCCTCGCCGTCCCGGAAGGCCTGGCGGCGACCGAGGTCGATGGTGAGGCCGGGGAACTCGAAGCGGTCGCGCGGCTGCTCCTGCGACGAGATCTCGCTGCGGCGCAGGTGGGCGCCGATGCGGGCCATCAGCTCGCGAACCTCGAACGGCTTGGTGACGTAGTCGTCGGCACCGAGCTCGAGGCCGACGACAACGTCGATGGTGTCGGCCTTGGCGGTGAGCATGATGATCGGCACGCGCGATCCCTCGGAGCGCAGCCGGCGACAGACATCGAGGCCGCTCATCCCGGGCAGGTTGATGTCCAGGATGATGAGGTCGGGGTTCTGCTCGCGGGCCGCGGCCAGCCCGTCGACGCCGTTGGCGGCCTCGAGCAGGGTGTGGTTCTGCGCGCTGCACGCGAGTCGCACCACCTCACGGCTGGGGGCGTCGTCCTCGACGATGAGGATGGTCTTTCCGGCTCCGGTCATGAGGCTTCGGTCTCCAAATACGTGGCGATTCGCTGCACGAAGTTCGCCACCTCGATCGGCTTTGAGATGTATCCCGAGCAGCCGGCCGCGAGTGCCTCCTGCTCGTTGCCCTTCATGGCGTTGGCGGTGAGTGCGACGATGGGGACGGACGCCGTCTTGGGATCCGCCTTGAGCATCCGCGTGACGGTGAGACCGTCGATGCCGGGAAGCGCGACGTCCATCAGCACGAGATCGTAGATGGAAGTCCGCGCCTTGTGCAGACCCTCATTGCCGTCGACCGCGATGTCCACCTCGAAGCCGTTCCCCGTGAGCACCATGGTGGCCAGCTCGCGGTTGCTGCGATTGTCCTCGATGAGGAGGATGCGGTTGTGGCGGTGGCCATTGATGGTCTGCAGGCCCGCCAGTGGGAGACGGAAGGTGAACACGGAGCCGGTCCCAGGCTCGCTGACCAGCCCCATGGTGCCACCGTGCAGTTCCACGATGCGGCGGGTGAGCGACAGACCGAGGCCGGTCCCCTCGACCTGGCGGGTGGTGGCGCTGTCCACCTGGTAGAACTCGTTGAAGATGCGCTCGTGGTGCTCACGGGGGATGCCCACACCGGTGTCCCCAACCTCGATGCAGAGCATGTCGCCGGTCTCGGTCCTGGCCTTGACCCACACCTTGCCGCCCTGGGCGGTGAACTTGATGGCGTTGCTCAGCAGGTTGTACAGCACCTGCTTGAACTTGCTCTTGTCGGCGCGGACCGCGAGGTCCTCGGGGACCACGTCGATGGCGAGGTCGATATCGCGCCGCTCGCTCAGCGAACGGATGACGTTGTGCACCTCGCGCACGGCGTTGTTGACGAAGAAGTCGTCGTAGCTGAGCTCCATGCGTCCCGCCTCGATCTTGCTGAGGTCGAGCACGTCGTTGACCAGCTCGAGCAGGTGCTTGCCCGAGGTGTGGATGTTCTCGAGGCACTCGTGGCGCTGCTCCTCGCCGAGGGCCACCAGGTTGTCCTTGAGGATCTCGCTGAAACCGAGGATCGCGTTGAGCGGGGTGCGCAGCTCGTGGCTCATGTTGGCGAGGAACTCACTCTTGAGCCTCGAGATCTCGTTGATCTGCGCGTAGCTGCGCTCCAGCTCGCGCTTCTGCTCGGCGATCTGGGCGAGCTGCACCGTCTGGCGGGCATGCAGGCGGGCGTTGTCGATGCTGATTGCGGCCTGGTTGGCGATCACCTGCATGAGCGCCTGCTCGACGGACGTGAACGGCCGCACCTCGCGGCGGGCCATGGTGAGGGCCCCGACCAGCCGCTGCGGTGACTGGAGCGGCATCACCAGGCAGCTTCGCGGTGCGTGGGCCATGGGCAGGTTCTTGAACCGGCTGTCCTTGGTGGCGTCGACCACCGACACGACCTTGCGGCGCTGTGAGGCCCAGCCGACGATCCCCTCCCCGAGCTCGAACGTGGCCACCTGGGCGACCGATTCGGTGAACGGGAAGGTGGCGATGGCGCTCAGGCTCTTGCCGTCATCGTCGATGAGGAAGACGGTGGCCGCGTCGCATGAGACGAGGTCAGAGGCGGCCTTGAGCATGAAGTCGATGGTCTCTTTCAGCTCCAGGCTGGAGGTGAAAAGATTGCCGACCTGGCCGAGCAGATCGACAATGACCTTGTCGTCCATCGCCGGGCGAGTATACCGGCCATTCGGGATTACAGACGACTCCGCCGGATTTCGGCGCTCGCCCAAGGGCGGGGATTGGCCGCCTCCGACCAGGTCAACCCTTGCGGGATTTGATCTCCTCGATCACCTGGGGAAGGATCTTGAGGGCATCCCCGACGACGCCGAGATCGGCGAGCTTGAAGATCGGCGCGTCGGCGTCGCGGTTGATGGCCACGATCGTCTTGGCCCCCTTCATCCCGACTGTGTGCTGCATGGCCCCGCTGATGCCGCAGGCGATGTAGACGGTGGGCTTGACGGTCTTGCCCGTCTGGCCGACCTGCATCGAGTACGGAACCCAGCCCGCGTCGACCACCGCCCGGCTGGCGCCGACCGCGCCACCGATCAGGGAGGCAAGCTGCTCGAGGAGCTCGAAGTTCTTGGGGTCACCGAGCCCGCGACCGCCGCTGACGACGATCGGTGCCTCCTCGAGCTTCGGCCCGGAGCTCTTCTCGGCGCGGCGCTCCTTCACCTTGGCGCCGCGGTGCCGGTCGTCGATGGTCGCGGTCACCGGGCTGACCGCCGC
>CABEBM010000039.1_pt1 | contig 38930 bp, 37 predicted proteins | sample 3132591 | NCBI WGS metagenome assembly CABEBM01 (sample SAMEA5534345, study PRJEB31848) | metagenome | biome: tundra; feature: field; material: soil | place: USA | collected 2013-05 | depth 0.45 m | reverse complement strand
CCCATCTTGCGGGCCAGCTCGAGGTACGGGCGCAGCCGGGCCAGCTCCTCGGGGTTGACGGCAGGGGCGTTGACCGCGTAGCGCGGTGAGCCGCCGCGCAGGAACTCGACGATCTGATCGGCGACGTCGGCGGCGACGTTGACCTGGGCCTCGGCGGTGCTGGCGCCCAGATGGGGGGTGACCACGATGCCGTCGACACCGATCAGCGGGTGCCCCTCGGGGACCGGCTCCGACGTGAACACGTCGACGGCGGCGCCGGCGATGACGCCATCGCGCACCGCGTCCGCAAGCGCGGCCTCGTCGATGATGCCGCCGCGGGCGACGTTGATGACCCGGGCGCCGGGGCGCATGCGGTGCAGCTCGGCGGCGCCGATGACGCCGCGGGTGTGGTCGGTGAGTGGGACGTGCACGCTGAGTACGTCGCTCTCGGCGAGCAGCGTGTCCATGTCGACCAGCTCGGCGCCGGCCTGCTCGGCGCGCTCCTGGGTCACCAGCGGGTCATGGGCGAGCACGCGCATGCGCAGCCCCTCACCGGCGATCCGGGCCACCTCGAAGCCGATCTTGCCAAGCCCGAGCAGTCCCAGCGTCCGGTCGCGGAGCTCGACGCCGATGAGCCGCGAGCGCTCCCAGCGCCCGGCGCGCAGAGACGCGTCCGCGGCGGGGATGTTGCGTGCCAGGGCGAGCATCATGGCGATGGCGTGCTCCGCGGCGGCGATGGTGTTGCCGGTCGGGGCGTTGAGGACGAGGACGCCGTGCCGCGTGGCGGCGTCGATGTCGATGTTGTCGACGCCGACCCCGGCGCGACCGACGACGCGCAGGCGCCGTGCGGCGGCGAGCACGTCGGCGGTGACCTTGGTCTCGCTGCGCACCACGAGGGCGTCGTAGCCGGCGATGCGAGCGATCAACTCCGCCGGGCTGAGCCCGGTGACCACATCGACCTCCCCGGCCGCGCGGAGGCGGTCGACACCGTCCGCGGCGATCGGGTCGGCGACGAGGATGCGCGCCGTGCCGGACTCGGCGGTGGCGGGGGATCCCTCGGCCGGTGCCGCCTGCGCCTGGATCGTCAGCCCACCCCGGCCGGCTGGACGCTCACCTGCACGGTGCGCACCACCGCCTGCGCCGCCGGCACGGCCAGGCCGACGCGGCTGCGCATCCCGCTCTCATGCAGGCCCTGCTCGAGCGTCGCCAGGATGGTGTAGACGTCGCCCTCGTCGACCATGCCGAGGTGGCCGATGCGGAAGATGCGGCCGGCCAGATCGCCCTGGCCGCCCGCGAGGACCAGCCCGTGGCGGGTGCGCAGGCTGGTGAGCAGCTCCTTGAGCGCGTCGGGGCCGTGGACGGGGCTGTGCACCGATGTCACCGTATTGCTGCGATGTCCCTCCGCGGCGAGGAACTTCAGGCCGAGGGCGTCGATCCCGGCGCGGATCATCTCGGCGACGCGGGCGTGCCGCGACCAGACCTCCTCGAGGCCCTCCTCGCGCATCATCGCGAGGCCCTCCTGGAGGGCATACAGCACGGAGACCGCCGGTGTGGTGTAGGTCTGGGACCTCTGCTGGTGGGTGCGCTCACGCGCGAAATCGAGGTACCAGCGCGGCGTTGTGGTGGTCTCCGCCCGGGCCAGCGCGGCGCCGCTGACCGCAACCATGGCGACACCCGGAGGCGCCATCCAGCCCTTCTGCGAGCCGGTGACGAGCACGTCGATGTTCCAGCCGTCGGTCTCGAGCGGCACGCACCCGGCGCCGCTCACCGAGTCGACGGCGAGCAGCTTGCCGCGACCCTTGACCACGGCCGCGATGGCCGGGATGTCGTTGGTGACGCCCGTGCTGGTCTCGTTGTGGGTGACGAACACCGTGGTGACACCGGGGTTCTCGGCCAGGATGCGCTCGACGTCCTCGGGGTCGATCGGCTCACCCGCTGGCACGCTGAGGCGGAGCACATCGGCGCCGTAGGCGGCGCCGATGTCGGCCCAGCGGTCACCGAACGAACCCATGGTGCAGAAGAGCGCCTGCTCGCCGGGGCTGACCACGTTGACGACCGCCGCCTCGAGTCCCCCGGTGCCGCTGCACGGGTAGATGAGCACGTCGTTCTCGGTGCGCAGCGCCCAGCGCATCCCCTCCTCGACGTCGCGGAGGAGCGCGGCGAACTCGGGGCCGCGGTGGTTGATCATCTGCCGGCTTGCCGCACGGAGGACGCGCTCGGGAAGCGGGGTGGGTCCGGGTACTCGGAGCTGCTGTACGAAGGCCATGTCTGCTCCCAACGTGGGCGTTGACGCCTTCGTTCAGTCTACCGCCCCGTCAGAACAGCTCGTCGTAGATGTGATGCGGGCGGGCGTATCGCTGGGCGTGCATCGCGAGCGCGCGACGGGCGACCGCACGCCGCCGCCGCCTGGTGGCGGCGCGCCGGATCAGCAGCGTCTGGGTCAACCTCTGGAGGAGGCCGGCGACGGCGACCAAGATCGACCAGGCGGTCCGCGGCCAGCGGATCACGGCAGCGAGCAGCGCGGCGAGCAGCGCGTCGCGGACGAGCGTGCCCATCCAACCCGAGCTCGCGGGCGCCGGTGGGTGCGCCGCCACCGTCGCCGCCGCCGGCGTCACCGGGTGATCGGGATGGGCGCTGTTCCACGCCACGATCTGCGCCTTGCGCTGCAGCACCCGGGGGTCGTAGCTCTCGATGCCGGATCGGATCGACATGGCGAGCAGCTGCTCAAAACCGGGATCGCCGATCATCGCGGCCTCGCGCGTGTTGCTGAGATACGCGGGCTCGACCGTCACCGTCGGCATCTGGGTGTGGATCCACCAGTTGTCGCGCAGCACGACGCCGTCGTTGGCGACACCGAGGCGGCCGAGATAGGTGTCCATCGCGTCGCTCATCACCTGCGCGAAGCGGAGGTCGGCGTCCTTGGGATACAGCACCAGCGAGCCGCCCACGCTGGTGTCCGTGAAGGAGTTGAAGTGGACGCTCACATAGAGAATCGCGCGGTCGTTGTTGGCGGTGTCGCTGCGGGCCTGGATGCTCAGCGCGCGGTCATCGCTGCGCGTGAGGATCGCAGTGACGTCGTCCTGCTGCAGCAGTGACTGGAGCCTCTTCGACACCGCCAGCGTGGCGTCCTTCTCCTGCAACCCGCTGGCGGCGACGGCGCCCGGGTCGAGCAGCATGTCGGGCTGCGCCGGGTTGGTGCCGCCGCCGTGGCCAGGGTCGATGACGATGACCAGCGGTGCCGGGACCGCCTGGGCGTGCACGGTCGGCGAGGCGGTGATCACCAGTGCGATGACGACCGGGACGCTGAACAGGACGTGGAGAAGACGGGTCGCCGGACGGCGCATGGCCACCCGCAGTATATGCCCGGTTTGGGCTCAGCGAACCTCGGCCTGGTAGGGAAGCAGCGCGATGTGCCGGGCGCGGTTGAGCGCGGTGGTGAGCCGGCGCTGATGGCGCGCGCAGGTACCGGTCATGCGCCGCGGCAGGATCTTGCCGCGGTCACTCAGGTAGCGGCGCAGGCGCGCCACCTCCTTGTAGTCGATGACCTCGATGTGTTCCAGGCAGAAGCTGCAGACCTTGCGCCTGCGGCGATCGTAATCGGGCATTTCTCGTCTCTCGTGTGTCTAGAAGGGGATGTCGTCGGGATCGACGTCACCAGAGGGGCTTGTGCTCATCGCCGGTGTCGACGTCGCCGCGCCGGCGGGCTGGCCGGCGAGCTCGCCGCCGCGGGCACCCCCCTCGCCGTCCTGACGGCTGTCAAGGAACTGCACGTCGTTGGCGTTGACCTCGGTCTTGTAGCGCTTGGCGCCGGTGCCCTTGTCGTCCCATGAGCGGGTCTGCAGACGTCCCTCGACGTACACCAGGCGGCCCTTCTGAAGGTACTGGCCGCAGAGCTCGGCGAGCTTGCGGTTGCCCTGGTTCCAGACCACGATGTCGTGGTAGTCGGTGAACTCACGGCGCTCTCCGCTGGCGTCCTGCCCGTAGCGGTTGGTGGCGAGCGCGAGGTTGCACACCGCCGTGCCGCTGGGCGTGAACCGCAACTCGGGGTCGCGGGTCAACCGGCCGATGAGCATCACGCGATTGAGCGAGCCGGACATCAGTTCTCCTCCTCGGTACCGGCGAGGACGGCGGCGGGCTTGTCGCCCTCGTCGTCTGCGTCGTCCTCGCTGCTCTCATCCTCGCTGTCCGCCGCGACAACTGGCTGGCGCGGGGATTCGGGCTCGCCTGCGTCGCCGGCCGCGCCGTCCGCCGGCGCCGCGGCGGGCTCGATGTCCGCGCCGGCCTCGGGCGCCTTGACCTCTGCGATGGCCTCGATGTCCGCGCCGGCCTCGTGGAGGACCAGCAGGTGGCGGAAGACCGTCTCGTGGATGGCCAGGGCGCGCTCGATCTCGGCCACACGCGCGCCGTCGACCCGGACGTGCAGAAGCATGTAGTGCCCGTCGCGGAGGTGGTCGACCTCGTAGGCGAGCCGGCGTCGGCCCCAGCTCGTGCTGCGCACGACCGTGCCGCCGACACCGCGGATCAGCTGCTCGACGGACTCCGCCGCACCCTGGAGCGCCTCGTCGTCGAGCTCCGGCCGGGCGATGTACATCAACTCGTAGTCGCGCACCATGCGCGCACCTCCTTTCCCGTGGGCTTGCGGCATCCGGACCTGATGCGCCGCCGAGGTGGCTGGCGGGCAGCGCCGGATGCAGGAAAGCTTCTTGCGTGGGTGTCCCCGTGGACCGCGCGAGCATAGCAGGAGGCGGCGCGACGGCCGTTCTGCAGGTGCAACCCGGTCGCAGCTGCGCTAGGATCGCAGCGCCTCGATCGCCCCGACGAACGCCCACCGCGACCAGTGAGGAGGCCGATGTCCGACCGATTGACGCGCCTCCGCCGGTCCCTCTCCCGCGGGGAGTGGCTCCGCCTGGCGGGCTGCTACGGGGTGGTGCTCGCCTTCCACGTCGTGGGCTTCGGCGTGCTGCTGGTCGTCAGCGGGCCCCGCTACGACGCCAGGCTGTTCGGCATCGGCGTCGGCCTCACCGCGTACGGCTTCGGCCTGCGCCACGCCTTCGACGCCGACCACATCTCGGCGATCGACAACACCACTCGCAAGCTCATCTCCGACGGCAAGCGGCCCGTGGCGGTCGGCTTCTTCTTCTCCCTCGGCCACAGCACCATCGTGCTCGCCCTCACCGCGATCCTCGCCGTCGCCGCCCGCGCCGTCGCCGCGCAGGTGACCAACGACACCAGCCCGCTGCACAGCGTCGGCGGGTACATCGGTACGGGCGTCAGCGGCTTCTTCCTGTACCTCATCGCCGCCATCAACCTGGTCATCCTTGTCGGCATCGTCCGGATCTTCGCGGAGATGCGCCGCGGCGATTTCGACGAGCCCACCCTGGAGAAGAGGCTCCAGGAGCGCGGCCTGCTCAACCGCCTTCTCGGCCCGCTGGCTCGCTCGATCAGGTCGAGCTGGCAGATGTACCCGATCGGGGTGCTGTTCGGGCTCGGGTTCGACACCGCCACGGAGGTCGGCCTGCTGGCGCTCGGCGGCGGCGCCGCGGCGGCCAACCTGCCCTGGTACGCGATCATGTGCCTGCCCATCCTGTTCACGGCCGGCATGTCGCTGATGGACACCGCCGACGGGGCGTTCATGAACGTCGCCTACGGCTGGGCGTTCTCCAAGCCCGTGCGCAAGGTGTTCTACAACCTGACCATCACCGGCCTGTCGGTGGCGGTGGCACTGCTGGTCGGCACCGTCGAACTCCTCGGCATCCTCACCCAGTACCTGAAACTCCGCGGCGGGATCTGGGACTTCCTCAGGGGCATCAACCTCAACACCGTCGGCTTCATCATCGTCGGCATGTTCCTGTTGACCTGGCTGGGGGCGCTGGCGGTCTGGCGCTTCGGGCGCATCGAGCAGCGCTGGGCCCCGGCGCCCGTGAGCGGCACCGCGGCGGAGGCCGGCGAGGCACCGATCCCCGCAGCAGATCGCCAGGTGGCGTGAGCGCCGGAGCCGGCTCGGGGCTTCGGCTAGACTTCGAGGCCGCTCCGCGGCACGGTCAGCTAGCTCAGTTGGTTAGAGCGCACGGTTCACATCCGTGAGGTCGAGGGTTCGAATCCCCCGCTGACCACCAGCCGCGCACGGGGCCGCTCAGTCAGCCGCCGATGGCCTTGTAGCCCGCCTCGTCGAGGAGCTTGGTGCCGCTCTCGTCGACCTCCTTGAGGCGGATCATCCAGCCCTCGCCGTAGGGGTCGGCGTTAATGCGCTCGGGAGCGTCGCCGAGCTGGTCGTTGACCACGGTCACGGTGCCGCCGATCGGTGCGTAGAGGTCGCTCGCCGCCTTGACGGACTCGATGGTGCCGAACTTGTCGCCGGCTTTGAGCACCGTCCCGACGCTGGGCAGCTCGACGAAGATGACGTCGCCCAGCTCCGACTGGGCGTGGTCGCTGATGCCCACCGTGGCCACGCCGCCCTCGACGTGCACCCACTCGTGGCTCTCGGTGAACCGATACTCGCTGAGGTCAGGCATTCCCTTCTCCCTTGGGCCGCCGGTAAAAAGGCAGGCGCACCACCTCGGCCGGCGCCGCGGTGCCACGAATGTCGACGGCCACGTCGCCGTCACGATCGAAGTCGGGAGTGACCGATGCGGTGGCCACGGCCGTCCCCACCGTGAACCCGAAGCTGCCGCTGGTGACCACGCCGACCTCGCGGCCGCCCTGGCGCACCGCCTGGCCATGGCGGGCGATGGTGCGCGGGCCCAGGCGGAGCCCGACGAACCGGCGCGGTGGCGTCTCGCGCAGCCGGCGCAGCGCGGCCGCGCCGACGAAGTCACCCTTGTCCAGCTTCACCGTCCAGCCGAGCGCGGCGCTGTAGGGGTCGGTGGAGTCATCCATGTCCTGGCCGTACAGCCGCAGCCCCGCCTCGAGGCGCAGCGTGTCGCGCGCGCCGAGCCCGGCCGGCACCAGCCCGTGTGGCGCCCCCGCTTCGAGCAGCACGTCCCACAACTGCACCGCGCCGCCGGTCGCGACCACGATCTCGAAACCGTCCTCGCCGGTGTACCCCGTGCGCGAGATCCGCTGCGCGTGGGCCTCGTCGACGCCTGCGATCCTTGCCCCGCTGGTGCCGAATGGCCTCATGTCGCGCAGCCCGCCGCCGCCGTCGAGCGTGGTGATGGGCTCGAGGATGTCGATGCTGCGCGGACCCTGGACGGCGATCAGAGCCAGCTCGTCACTGGCGTCGTGGAGGCCGACATCGTCGCCGCCGTGCTCGCGCATCCAGGCCACGTCCTTCTCGCGCGTCGCCGCGTTGACGATGACCAGGTAGTGCTCGGCGTCGCCGCGGTACACGATGAGGTCGTCGAGGATGCCGCCCTCGTCGTTGACCATGACGGTGTACTGTGCCTCCCCGTCGGAGAGCAGGCTGACGTCGTTGGTCACCACCCGCTGCAGCCAGTCTAGGGCCTGCCCGCCGCCGACCAACACCTCGCCCATGTGGCTGACGTCGAACATGCCCGCGCGCTCCCGGACGGCGACGTGCTCGTCGCGGATGCCGCTGTACTGCAGGGGCATGTCGTAGCCTGCGAAGTCGACCATCCGAGCACCGGCGGCAACGTGGCGGTCGTGGAGCGGCGTCTGACGGCCCATCGGCGTGCGAGTGTAGGGACTCTGCCGAGCAGGGGTCTCGGCCCCCCACCCGGTACCATCCAGCCGATTCGGAAGAGGAGAGCCGAGTGATCGTCGCCCTCGTCGTCGTGGCGGCACTTGTCGCCGTCGCCGTCGCGGTGGTTGTGATGGTGCTGCGCTCGCCCCTGCCCCGCACCCGCGGACGCCTCACCGTGGACGGGCTGCGCGACAAGGTCGCCATCGTCCGCGACCGGCGCGGGGTGGCCCACGTCGACGCCGTCTGCATGGAGGACGCGGCCTTCGCGATGGGGCTGGTCCACGCCCAGGAGCGCCTCTGGCAGCTCGACCTCACCCGGCGGGTGGCGTCCGGACGCATCAGCGAGATCGCGGGGAGGGACGGCCTGGCCGCCGATCGCTTCATCAGGCGGGTGGGATTGCGCCGCATCGCCGAGGACGAGGCGGAGCTGCTCGACGGCGACGCGCGGGCCATGCTCGAGGCGTACGCCGCCGGGATCAACACGGTCATCGACAGCGGGCGGAAGCTGCCCGTGGAGTTCTCGCTGCTGAAGACGAGGCCCGAGCCGTGGCGGCCCGTGGACAGCATCGCCTGCGCCAAGGTGCTGGCGCTCGGCCTCAGCCTCAACTGGGACAACGAGCTGCAGAGGCTCCGGCTTCTCCGCGCGGTGGGCCCCGAGGTCGCCGCCCGCCTCGATCTCCTCTACCCCGACGCCAACCCCACCATCCTCGCCGACACCCTCTCCAGTACCGGTCCGCAGGCAGGCGACGAGGTGCTCGCCCTGTTCCAGGAGGCGGCCCGCTGGCTGCCCAGCTCGGTGGGCGCGAGCAACGCGTGGGCTGTGTCCGGGGAGCGCACCACCACCGGCCGGCCCATGCTCTGCAACGACCCCCACCTCGAGCCGTCGGTGCCGTCGGTGTGGTTCGCCGCCCACATCCGCGCCGGCAACGATTTCGAGACCACCGGGGTCACCTTCGCCGGGCAGCCGTTTCCCATCATCGGTCACAACCGGCACATCGCCTGGGGCTACACCAACTCCTGCGCCGACTGCCAGGACCTCGTCGTCGAGCAGCTCGACAGCCCGCAGGGCGCGCGCTACCGCACCGAGAAGGGCTGGGCGGACGCCCGCGTCGCCCGCGAGGTGATCCGCGTCAAGGACGCCTCCGACGAGGTCGAGGAGGTGATCATCACCCGCCACGGTCCCATCGTCGAGCGCTGCGACGACCCGATCGCCGGCCGCTGGCTGGGCCTGGCGCTGCAGTGGACCGCGCTGATCCCAGCCTCCACGGCGCAGGCGGTGCTCGACCTCCAGCGCGCCACCGACTGGAGCAGCTTCCGGGCGGCGTTCGCAGGCCTCGACGCGCCGTCGCAGAACACCGTCTACGCGGACGTGGAGGGGCACATCGGCTACTTCTGCAACGGGCGCATCCCGGTGCGCCGCCGGCCGCCGTCGGGCCTGCCCGTGCCCGGCTGGAACGGCGACGCCATCTGGCAGCGCTTCCTCACCGTCGACGAGGTGCCCCAGCAGCTCGACCCGCCCGATGGGCTGGTGGTCACCGCCAACAACCGCATCGTCGGCGACGGCTTCCCCCACTACATCGCCACCGACTACATGTCCGGCTACCGCGCCCGACGGCTGCGCGAGCTGCTCAGCCGCGACGGCATGGACGCCGCCCACATGCGCACCGTCCAGCTCGACGTGCTCTCGCCACCCGCGCAGCAGGTGGTGGGCCTGCTGGCCGAGATCAGTTGCGCCGACCCCACCGCCGAGGCGATGCGCCAGCGGCTGATGCGGTGGGACGCGCGGATGACGCCGGATGCCATCGAGCCCACGGTGTATGAGGCATTCATGCTCAGGCTCGCCGAGCACGCGTTCCGTCCGCTGTGCGGCGACGCCTGGGGGATCGCCGCGGGGATCGACCTGACCCATCCCCTCTTCGAGTACCCGGGCAACCTCACCGGGAGGGTGACGCCGATGCTCCTCGAGCGCTGGGCGGCCGGCGATGAGGCGATCCTCGACGGGCAGACCACCTGGAAGGAGGTGGCCGACCGCGCGCTCGAGGACGCCGTGGCCGACCTGCGCCGCGTTGGACGCAGGCACCGACGCTGGCGTTGGGGCCGCGTCCACCGCCTGCCCCTGCAGCACCCGCTGGCCGTTCGCCGGATGCTCCACCCGCTGCTCAACGCGCCCGCCATCACGGTCGGCGGCAGCGTCGACACGGTGATGGCGACGGGTGCCCATCCCGGCAAGGGCTTCGAGACGCGGCTCTTCACCCCGTCGTGGCGCCAGGTGTTCGACGTCGGCATGTGGGACGGCGGCTGCACCGGGATCCTCTACCCCGGCCAGTCGGGTCATCGCGCCTCGCGCCACCACCACGACCTGTCCAGGCGATGGGTGCGCAACAAGCAGTTCCCGCTCACCTGGGGCGATGCCGCCTTCAGGGGGCGCCGGCGGCTGTCGCTGACTCCGCGCGAACGGGGGCTGATTTCCACCGAAACGACCCTATGATCGGGCGCAGATGAATGCGCGCAGGCCCTCGCGGGCCGCCGAGGAAGGGCTGGTCCGCGGCTGCTGCCTTTGGGTGATCGTGCTGGTCGGCCTCATCGTGCTGGGCGCATTCCTCGGTGTGCGCGCCCTGGCGGGCCCCGATCTCGGTCCCGCGCCGGGCGGCACCTCGCATGGCGGCACGGAGTCCCTGATCGCCGCCACGCTGGCCGGCGACGCGGCGACACAGCTCGTCGCCGGGCAGCATGCGGTGATCACGCTCAGCGAGCGCGACCTCACCGTCATCGCCAGCGCGCGGAACCCGTCCCCCGCCCGCTTCCGCAACCCGCAGGCGCGCATCCGCAGCGGCGACGTGGTGGTGTCGGCGCAGACTGACCTCGGGCCGTTCGGTGTCACCGCGGTGGTCAAACTCAGCCTGGTGTTCAGTGACGCCGGCGGGACGCCGCAGATCACCGCCCAGGCGGTGGACTACTCGGTTGGTAGCCTCGGCGTCCCGGGATGGATTGGCGACAGGTTCGACCCCCGCAGCGCCAGCACGTTCAACCTGTCGACGCTGTTCGGCTCGAACCAGACGCTGCAGACGCTGTCAAAGTCCCTTGAGTGCGTGGCGGTGCAACCGGACGGCCTTCACGTGGGCTTCCACCGGCCGGGTGTCGCTGACGACGCCAGCCGGTGCGCGAGTGCCGTCGCCGCGGCGACCTAGAATCGCGGTGTGAACCTCCAGGACATCCTCGACTGGTCAGCACGGCTGGCCGGGTGCGACAGCGTCCCCGCCGACTCGCAGGTCTACGTGGAATCTCCTTCGGACGTCAGGCGCGTGCTCTTCGGTGTCGACATCGACCTCGCCGAGATCCTCTGGGCACAGGGGGCCGGCTTCGACGCCGTCATCGCGCACCATCCCCTCGGCGACCGCGCCCGGACCAACTTCGCCGACGTGGTCCACCGCCAGATCGACCAGATGGGGGCTGAGGGCATCCCACGCGACGTTGCCGAGAGGGCCGTCGCCGCCCGGTTGGAGGCGATCCACCGGCGCGACCATATGAGCAACGTCAACGCGCTTGTCGACGGGGCGCGCCTGATCGGCATGCCGCTGTGCAACGTCCACCTCGCGTGCGACATCATCGGCCGCAACGCGATTGTCGCGATGCTCCAGCGCAACGCAGATGCCGGCAGCACCGTTGGCGACTCCATCGAGTGGTTCGACGATTTCCCCGAGTACGGACGCGGGCATGCGCGGCCGGAGGCTTGGGTCGGATCGACCACCAACCGGCTGGGACGCTGGACGGTGGCCATGGCCGGCGGCACCAACGGTGGCTACCCGGTGTTCAGCGAGTACTTCCGCGTCGGCGTCGACACCGTCTTCGCGATGCACATCGCCGAGGACGACCTGCACAAGCTGCGCGCCGTTGCGGAGCCCGACGACACGCTGGTGGTCACCGGGCACATGACCACGGACAGCGTTGGCATCAACGCCGTCATCGCCGGGCTCGAGGAGCGCGGCATCGAGGTGGTGCGCACCAGCGGAGTCATCGCACCCGCGTAGGTGACCGTTCTCGCTGCAGTGCCGTTGAGGAATGTATGAGACGCGCTCGGGGAGAGGTGGCCGCCGTCGGTCTCATCCTGGTCCTCGCCCTGGTGCTGAGGCTGGTGACGCGAACATCGGCGCTGCCCGTGGACGTCAACGCCGATGAGTTCGCCTGGGCGTGGGACGGCCAGAGCCTCATCGTCCAGCACAGCCCGAGCAGTTGGTCGTACCTCGTCCATCCGACGTTGTGCCCCTGCATCGCCGACCCGGTGAACGGTCACCTCTTCCCCCTCGAACACCCCTGGCTCGATGAGCCGCCGCTCTTTGGCCTGCTTGTCGGCGGCGTCGCCGTGACGGCCGGCGAGACGGCGCCCGCGCAGGTCAGGCCGGCCACCATCCGGGTGGTTCCGGACGTGCTCAGCGTCATCACCCTGCTTCTCGGGTTCGTCCTGGCACGCAGGTTGCTCGGGCGCGCCGTTGCCTTCGCGTTCGCGCTGGCATTTGCGTTCACGCCGACGATGATCGCGGCCGGGAGCCTGGTTGAAGCCGAATGGCTGATCGCGCCGACGCTGCTCGGAGCACTGTTGTTGTCGGGGATGCGCAGCCGGCGCGCCTGCGTCGGGATGCTCGCGCTGTGCCTGCTCGCGCCGCTCACCAAGGAGACCGGCGTGGTCGTCGCGCTCTCCGTGGCCGCCGTCCTGGTCACCGAGCGGCGCTGGCGGCTGGCCGCTGCCTCCGTGGCTGCTGCTGCGGCCGGTCTGCTGCTGTTCATCGGATGGGCGTGGCTGCTCGACTGGACGCAGTTCGCCACCGTCATCCACGCGCAGAGCGTGCGCCACACCAGCGTGGGCGGCAGCCTGGTGGCCTTTCTCCTCGACCTGCGCGCCGGCTACGGCAATCGCCTCCCGTTCAACGACCCGGTGTGGTTTCTCGGGCTCGCGGGCGTGCTCGTCGCGCTGATCGCGATGGCGTGGGGGCGGCGATGGGGAGCGCTCCGCGTCGTGGTGATCCCCGTGCTCGCGACCAGCGCACTGATGGCATTCACTGAGCCGGCAACGGGCATCTACAACGGCTGGTACCGGCTGGCCATCTATCCCCTCGTGTACATCGCGGCGGCGTGGCTCGTTGTCACCGGCGCGCGCGCGGCCAACCACCGTATGCACACGCCGCGTCAGGTGGCGGGGTCGAGGGCCGCGAGCACGAAGGCGGAGTGACTCTGCACCTGAGGATAGTTGCCCAGCGGCGAGTGGTCGTCGGGGTCGGCGACTTCTGCGAACAGGCCGAGGGGACCGCGCGCCGCCGCCGCCGCGGCAAAGTTCCGTGACCCGTCCCGGCCGCACATCTGCAGCGCCTGCGCCACCCAGAACGTGGGGAACAGGAACGGCCCACACCTGTCGCCGAGCTGGTCGGGCTGGCCCTCGTAGCGGTCGATGAGGCCGTCCCGATCAAGGGCGGCGACGATGTCATCGAGGGTGGCGACCATCCGGGGGTCGCCGGGGGCGAGCATGCCGAAGAGCGACGCCTGCGCCAGGGCGGCGTCCGGCCCCCCACCATCATCGTGGAGCGTCAGGGCGCCGCTGCCGCGGAGCACGTCGGCTCGAATCGCATCCGCCGCCGCGCGCCATCGTTCCTCGCTGCCGTGCACAGCGCTGCGTCGCGCGAGCCCCACGGCCTGGGTCAGCCCCGCCCACGCCATCACACGTGAATGGGTGTAGCGCCTGGGGGCGCCGCGGATCTCCCAGATGCCGTGATCCGGCTGTGTCCAATTGCCCGCGGTCCAGTCAGCGACGAGGACCACGCCCTCGCGCAACGACCGTGGCAGGGCGTCGCGGCCGGCGAGCGCGGCGGCAAACTCCAGCACCTCGCCGGCGACGTCCAGCTGCGGCTGGTCCGACGCGGCGTTGCCGATGCGCACCGGCCGCGCGCCACGATGTCCGCGGAGGTGATCGAGCGTCCGCTCCGGGGGCGGCGCGGTGCCGTCGACGCGCAACAGCACGGGCCGCGGCAGCGTCGCCGTCGCCGCACCAAGGAAATCACCGAGGCCGGCGGCGTCGTCGGTGAGCCCGGCGCGCAGCATCCCAAGCCCGGCGAGGGCGGTGTCGCGCAGCCAGCTGTAGCGGTAGTCCCAAGTGCGCCCGCTGCCCGGCCACTGCGGGATGGAGGTCGTCGGCGCCGCCACGATGCCACCGCCGCGCTGGTGCAGCCCGGTGAGCACGGCCGCGCTCTGCCGCACCAGCCTGCGCGCGGTTGACTCGCCGAGCGTGCTCGAGGCCATCTGATTGGGCGTGACCCGCGCCGCCCCGGGCACCGTGGCGGCGAACCGCGCCCGGGTCCCGTCCAGCGATGGCTCGACATCAGTCGCACCGGCGTCGCAGAACACCACGGCGCACTCCACGGAGTCGACGGTGAAGCGCGATTCGGCGACACCGCGGCCGTCGATCACCCACGTCCCCGGAGCACGCAGCACCACGTCGAGCCCGGTCGCGGCGATGCGCAGGACCTCACCATCGACGCGTGGGTGTGACACCTCGCGCGCGGCGTCTGGAGCCAGCGCCACCCGGGCGACGACGTCGACGCTCCCCCGGGCACGCAGGCTGCGCACCAGGCGAGGCGCACCGTCCCATGCCAGTCCGTCGAGGATGGTCAACTCAGCGGCGCCGATCCGCCAGACCGTGCGCAGCACCAGTGTCCCGTCCGCGTAGTCGCGCTCGACGACCACCGCCGCAGGATCCACAGGCGCCACCACGAACATCCCACCGAGGACGTCGTCGAGCAGCGAGAGCAGGCACGGGGTCGAGTCGATGCGCGGCCAGCAGAGCCAGGCCACGTTGCCGTCGGGGTCGACGAGCGCCGCGGTCCGGCCGTCGGCGAGCAGTGCGTGGTCGCCGATGGGGTGCTGCACGGCGCCGCAGTCTAGCTGGGCATCCGGCCGGAGTTCAGCTCGGCGACGGGGAGGCTGAGCCGAACCGGCGATTGAGGAAGAGCACCTAGTCGGGAACGGTACTTGCGATGCGGGCGATCTTGCTCGCCCAGTTGGGATCGCTGGCGTAGTCCACGTTCATCCCGCGCAGGGTCGGCCCGTGGTAGAACGCGCCATTCTTGGAGAGGTAGTTGTGCGCGATCTCCTCGGCCACGTACTGGATGCACGCGTCGAAGCTCGGGAAGGTCATCGCATCGGCGTAGGGGTTGGCATCGTCGGCGCCGTAGCCGAAGAGGTTGTGCTTGTCCCTGGCGATGGCGCTGGTGCCCCATCCCGACTCGAGGATGGCGTGGGCCACGAAGTAGCGGGCGCTGACGTGGAACGTGTGCTCCGCGTTCATGAAGCTGCCGCCGAGCCCGGCAAGCGCCGAACCGCTCAGGAAGGCGTCGAGCTTGGCGGTGGTCTCGCCAGAGGGCTGGGTGAGGTCGGTGTCGATGGTGAACGCCGGGCCGGGGACCGGCGCGTACACCGGACCGGTGCCCTTCCCCGCCGCCGCCGCGGCCGCAGCAGCAGCCGCTGCCGCTGCCGCCGCGGCATCTGCGGCCGCTTTCTGTGCCGCAGTCAGTTGGTGCTGCGCGGCGCTGACGTTGTGGTTGGCGGCGACAGCGGCTGATTGGAGCTGCTCCTCCTCGACGGCGACCACCGCGTCGGCGGTCGTCGCCTGCTGCTGCGCGACCGCTGCCTGCGCTCGGGCAGCGGTCGCGTCGGCGAGGGCCTGGTGGGCCGCCGCCTCGGTGGTGACGATGCGGTTCAGGAGGACGCCGCCGGCGTGGTCGACGCGGTCCATCTCGGCGATGCGCTGGAAGGCGTCCCCGAGATCTGCCGCCCCGATGATGTAGGCCAGCGCCCCTTCAGTTCCCCCCGACTTGTAGACGCTGCGCACGTACGCCGCCAGCGTCGCCTTGTCGGTGACCACCTGCTGGTCGAGCGCAGCCACCGCTGCCGTGTTCGCCGCCACCGTGCTGTCGAGTGCGGCCACCCGCGCCCGCACCGCGGCGAGCTGCTGCTGCGCCCCGGCCAGCTGCTGCTGGGCCGCACCCAGCGCTGTGCTCGCCTGGTGCGCCTGCTGCTGCGCCAGCGCCAGGTTCTGCTGTGCTGTCCCGACGCTCGGGGTGCCGTCGGCGCGCGCCGGAAGGGCGATCGCGGTGAGCACCGCGGTCACCACCAGGACGGCGAGCGCGCGGCGACGCAGGCCAAGGTGCACCGGCCGAACTCTGCCAGCCGCTGAGCGGCCGTCCGAGGTATGTCACCGCGCCGTCATCGGACCGTTGCGAGATGGTGAGGAGCGCTCGCCGATTGGACGGTTAGGAGGCCTTGCGCTCCAGCAGGGTCTCGCGCACCGAGGCGTCGAACGTCAGTTCCTCGGCGTGGCGGGGGCCGCAGTCGGGGCACTGGATGTGGCCACCGATGGGCTCGTTGTTGGCGTCGAAGTAGACGACCGCCAGCCGGTCCTCACGGCACCGTGGGCAGGCATCGAGGGCGGCCATTTGTGTCTCCGCTTGATGAGCGACGAGCAGTTCAGCGCATCATCGCATGGGGGGAGCGCAAGCGCGACTCCACAGCGGGATGTGATACGGGACGCGCCTCGGTTACGGTGCCAGTGTCGTGGCCGCCATCACCCCCACGGAAGGCCAGCGCCACCTCCTCGAGCGCCATCTCGACGAGCTCGACGTCTGGAACCGCCGGCTCAACCTGACCGCTGTGCCCCGCGACCGCGCCTGGGAGCGGCACGTGGAGGAGACGCTCGGCCTGCTCGCGGCGGCGGCGGTGCCGGCGGGGGCCGCCGTCGTGGACATCGGCTCGGGCGGCGGGATCCCCGGCGTGGTCGTCGCCGTCATGCGCCCCGACCTCACGGTGACGCTGATCGAGGCCGACCGGCGCAAGGCGGGATTCCTCATCCACGTCGCCGGGCTGCTCGAGCTGGACAACGTCACCGTGGCCGCGCGACGCGTCGAGGAGATGGGCCGTGACCCCGAGCACCACGAGCGCCACGACGTGGTCGTCTCGCGGGCCACCGCGCCGCCGCCGCTGCTCGTCGAGCTGGCCATGCCCCTGCTCCGCCCGGGTGGGGCGCTCTGGGCGCTGGTGGGCGACGCAGCGGCGGCGGCCGCGGCTCTCGGCGGCCGTGCCGGGGTGCGGGCGTGGGCCGCCGCCCCGGGCATCCTCGCCGTGGAGAAGCGTGCCCCCTGAACCTCAGGTGCCGGCGCGGGCGCGCAGCGCCGCGATCACGGCGGTGCGCTCGTTCCAGGGCAGGCTGCGTCCGGCGGACTCGATCGAGCTCTCGTGCCCCTTGCCGGCGAACAGCACCGTGTCCCCCGGCGCCGCCCGGGAGGTCGCAAACGCCACCGCCTCGGCGCGGTCCGGGATGACGTGCAGGGTGTCGCCGCGCACCGCCCCGGCGGCTACCGCACCGACGGCGATCTGCTCGCAGATGGCGAGCCGGTCCTCCTCGCGCGGGTCCTCGTCGGTGACCACGGCCACATCGGCGAGGCGGGCGGCGACGGCGCCCATCGCCGGTCGCTTCTCCACGTCGCGCTCTCCCGCCGAGCCGAAGACCACCCAGAGCCGGCCGGCCGTGGCCGCGCGCAGCTCGCTGAGCACCTTCTCGAGCGCCTCGGCCGTGTGGGCGTAGTCGATCACCACGGAGAATGGCTGGCCGGCGTCGACCCGCTCCATGCGGCCGTCGACACGCTCGAGGGCGGTGACCCCTCGGACGGCGGCGTCAAGCGAGGCGCCCGTGGAGCAGGCGGCGGCGAGCCCGGCGAGGGCGTTGGCGGCGTTGAACCGGCCGGCGAGGTGGAGGCGGAGGGCGGCGTCTCCCCACGGTGTGCGGGCCGTGAAGCTGACCCCGTTGGGACCGGTCCGGATGCTCTGCGCGATAAGGTCGGCGTCGCTCGCGCCGGCTGCGCTGTAGGTGAGTCGCGTCGCCACCGGGATGGTGAGCAGGCGCGGGTACGCGAATTCGTCGTCGCGATCGAGCACGGCGACGCCGTCGGGGCGCGCCGACACCATGCCGAGAAGCCGCGCCTTGGCGGCGAGGTAGCCCGCGCGGTCGCCATGGACATCGAGGTGCTCCGAGGTGATCCGCGTGTAGACGGCGACGCGGTAGTCGACGTCATCGACGCGGTGCATCTCGAGCGCGTGCGACGAGGTCTCGACGACGACGTGCGTGCATCCCGAGGCGCGCAGCTCGGCGAGCCGGCGCTGGGTCTCGACCGCCTCCATTGTGGTCTGCCGCGTGGTGTTGGCGGTGACGGTGTCGCCGTCGCGGAAGTCGACTGTCGAGATCAGCCCGGTGTGCAGGCCGGCGGCGCGCCACGCCGCCCAGAGCATCGTGCTCGTGGTTGTCTTGCCGTCGGTGCCGGTCACGCCCGCGACGGTGAGCGATCGCGACGGATGGCCGTGGAACGCCGCCGCCAGCGCGCTCAGCGCGACCCGCGAGTTGTTGACGATAATGACCGGAACGTGAGGCGGCGTGGGCGGATCGGGGGCGTGTTCGGCCACCACCGCCACGGCGCCGGCTGTGACCGCGGCAGCGGCGTGGCGGTGGCCGTCCTGGCGCAGGCCGCCGACCGCGACGAAGAGCGCGCCTGGCCGGGTGTCACGGGAGTCGTGGACCACGGCGGTGACCTGCACATCTCGGACGCCGGGTGGAATCGACAGCCCTGCGTCGGCGCAGAGCGCGGCGAGCTCGGTCACGACGGCAGTCTAGGGGAGGGCGCCGCAGCGGCCATTGCGCAGGGGTAGGCTTCGCGGTCGGTCGCCGCGCGACGAGCCAGGTTCGTGGGTCCACTGGAGGAAAGGCGATGTTTGCTGTCGTGACCAGGGTGGAGCTGCCCGAGGGGGGAACGATCGAGGAGGGCCGCAGGCAGCTGGAGGCTGAGGTGCTGCCGCAGATCAAGCAGATCCCCGGCTTCGTGTGCGCGTACTTTTTGGCACCCCCAGAGGGCCGGGAGGGGCTGAGCTTCATCGTCGTCGAGAGCGAGGACGTGGCCAGGATGTCGGCGGACCGCATGCAGCTCCCGCCCGGGGTAAAGCTGCTGCACACCGAGGTGCGCGAGGTCGCCGGCAGCGCGTAGGCCGTCTCACGGTGGCGGGTGTCGAATTGGGCAGACGGTGCACCATTGCGGGATGCGCCGTCTGCTCGTGCTCGCCCCGGTCCTGCTGGTCGTGGCCGCATGTGGCTCCGATTCCGGCCACGTCGTCGGCAATCAGGTGACGGTCAGCGCCGGCGCGAGCACCGGGCAGGCGGTCAGTCCCTTTGCCGGCGTTCCCGTCGGCAATCCCACCCCGCAACCGCAGTTGGGTGTCAGCGGGGCCGGCGGCACCCGAGGGTTCGCCCTCAGTGGCCCCGCGGCTTCGCCGGCACAGGCGGCTCTGGCCGCGGCCGCCGGCCGCTACATGGTCCACGTCACGTCCACCTCCACAATCAATGGCCGGGCCAACGGTCCCCAGCGCAACGAGGACGACCCGTTCGACGCGTCGGCGCCCGTTTCGCAGAACGGCGGTGTGGCCCAGGCGGACACGGTGACCACCTCAGATGGCAAGCGGTTCGTGTTCGACCTCGTGTACATGGCCGATGGGAGCGTCCTCCTGGCCAGCGCCTCGCAGCCGGGCCAGCCGGGCTTCACCCCGTCGCCGCCGGTGATGGTCGTCCCCGCCGGCGCGGCGCCGGGCCAGAGCTGGTCCGGCAGCTTCACCGGGCCGGGGGGCGGGAGCGGGACCTGGAACGGCTCCACCGGGTCGGCGGGCACCGCGGCCGTCGGCGGCCAGAGCGTCCCCACAGTGTCTGTGAGCGCGTCGGGGACGTTCTCGGGGACCTACCAGGGCATCCCCTACACGGCGACCATCAACGTCACCGCGCAGTGGGCGCCGTCGGTCCACCTGTTCGCCGGCTACAGCAGCACGGCCAACGGGCGCGCGGGGGGTGCGACGCCGATCACGGCGACGGCGACGCTGGGTGCGACGCTGCTGACCGCCAGGCCTTCGTAGCCCGCCGACTTGCCCGCCCCGGGAAAGACGACTTGGTTAGTCGGGTATTGGGTACCATCGACCCATGCCAAGTTCCCGCGATCTCCTCGACGAAGCCCGCCGCGTCATCCCCGAGGTGAGCCCTCAGCAGGTTGCCGCCGACGGGAGTTCGCGCACGCTCATCGACGTCCGCGAGCGCAACGAGTTCGAGGAGGGGTTCATCCCCGGGGCCATGCACCTCAGCAAGGGGTTCATCGAGGTCCAGGTCGAGGATCGGGTGCCCGGCAAGGACACCCCGATCACCCTCTATTGCGCCGGCGGCACGCGTTCGCTGCTGGCGGCGCGATCCCTGCACGAGTTGGGCTACACCGACGTCAAGTCCATGAGCGGCGGGTTCAACGGCTGGAAGCAGGCGGGCCTCGATTTCGAGGTGCCGCGGGTGCTCACCCCCGACCAGAAGCGTCGCTACAGCCGCCACCTGCTCGTCCCCGAGGTGGGCGAGGAGGGCCAGCTCAAGCTTCTCGACGCCAGGGTGCTGCTGATCGGCGCCGGTGGCCTGGGCAGCCCCGCCGCGCTCTACCTCGCCGCGGCCGGCGTTGGCACCATCGGCCTGATCGACTTCGACATCGTCGACGAGTCCAACCTGCAGCGCCAGGTGATCCACACGCGTGACCGCGTCGGCATGCGCAAGACGGAGTCAGCGCGCATCGCCATCGAGGCGCTCAACGCCGACGTCAAGGTCGTGCAGCACAACGAGATGCTCAACAGCGCCAACGCCCGCGAGTTGTTCGACCAGTACGACATCATCGTCAACGGCTGCGACAACTTCCCCACGCGCTACCTCGCCAACGACGTCGCGCTCTTCGCACGCAAGCCCCTGGTCGACGGCGGCATCTTTCGGTTCGAGGGACAGGTCACCACGGTGATCCCCTTCGCCTCGCCGTGCTACCGCTGCCGGTACCCCTCGCCGCCCCCGCCCGAGGAGGCGCCGTCGTGCGCTGAGGCCGGTGTGCTCGGCGTCCTTCCCGGCATCGTCGGCATCCTCCAGGCGACCGAGGTGGTCAAGCTCATCGTCGGCGTCGGTGAGCCGCTCGCCGGCCGCCTGCTCCACATCGACGCGCTGGACATGCGCTTCCGCGAGTTCCGCGTCCCCCGCGATCCGAACTGCCCGGTGTGCGGTGAGAACCCGACGATCACCGAGCCCATCGACTACGAGGGCTTCTGCCTGATGCCCGCCGGGGTGGCGACGGAGGCAGTGCCCGTCGGGGCCTGATCGCCCCGGCCGCTCGCTTGACCGCCGCCTATGATTCGGCGGCCATGACATGACCGTGAGACTGTGACCTGGACGCGCCGGCCCGGGCTTCTTCTCGGCGCAGCGATCCTGCTGGCGGGTTGTGACACGCCGCCGCGGCCGTCGCCGAGCCCCACGTCACCCGCCACACTCGGCGCCGTTGCGACGCGTCCTTCCTCCACTCAGCAGGGTGTGCTCCCCGGCCCGTACGCCGCCGTCGCCACCGACCTCAACACGCCGGGACTGACGTACCAGGTCCTCCTCGTCACCAGCAACGCCCGGATCGCCGCCCGCGCGTCCGCCCACGTGCCCACATTCGACTCGTTCACGATTCGCAGGCTCCACGTGCCGGGAGCCAGCACCTCGTCGTCGCGCGCGTACTTCCTCGACGGTGACACCGACATCCGGTGGCTCTCACCCGATGGCTCGACGGGGCTGGTCAAATCCATTCCGGCCGGCTCCACCAACGACCTCGCCTTCGCGGTGAGCCCGGACGACCGGAGCATCGCCGTGACCGTCATCAGCCGCGACCTCGATCCTGCTGCAGTCGCCGCCAGGACGTACGTCGAGGATCTCTCTGACGGCTCGGGCCACAGGGAACTCTCCAGCACGCGTGGGCTGCAATCGATGGACTGGGTGGTCGGATGGCACGGCGGGTCGATTGTCGAGGCCGGCGGGGACCTCGGCTGCGACGCATCCTTTGGCGCGCAGTGTGTCACGTCCTACCGGCTCGTCTCCGCAGCAACCGGCACCACACCCGCCGGACTGTGCGCGCCGGCGTCTGGACTCGCTGGATTCACGACCCCCACCGGATTGCCGGCCGCGGCCGGCGTCGCCTACGCGGACGTCCTGGCCGCGTCCAACCCATCGGGACCGAGCGTTGGCACGATCTTCGCCGTGGATTGGATCGGTCACCATCACGTCTTCGCTGCCAGGGACTCCAGTGCCGCGAACGCGCTGAACGGGTGTTTTCTCTCCCCGGATGGATCGCGGATGGCGTGCATCTCCAACGACAACCAGGCGATCGAGCTTCTCGGACCGGGCGGCGGAATCACCGACCTCGGTTTCGACTACCGCATCCTTGGCTGGCTCGATGCCACGCACCTGCTTGTCGCTGTCGATGTCCAGACGCTCGGTGTGGTGGCCGTGGACCGCGGCTCGACGCGCTTGCTGCCGTTCAGCACCGACACCATTGAGTTCGCCGGGACGCTCCCGAATCCGCTGTAGTGGAGCCCATCCGGACCGTGGCAAGCCGGGCCGATCGGCGCTGCTCAGCCCCCCCCGCCCCCGCCCGTCGTCTGAGTCGCGTACGAGGCGTCCAGGAAGTCACCAACCAGCCGCGAGAACAGCGCCGGTTGCTCGAGGTTGCAGAGGTGGGCGGAGCCATCGAGAACCTCGACCACCGCGCCGGGGATCGCCGCGGCCATGGCCTGCGCCTCGTCGACCGGCACGATCGGGTCGGCTCCTCCGCCGATCACCAGCGTGGGCACATCGATCCTCGCCAGCATGGGCGTGCTGCCCGGGCGCGCTGCCATCGCCTGGACCGCGGCCACCGCGCCGTCAGCCGTGGTCCGCCGGATGCGGCCGCGCACCGGATCGGCGATGTGCACCTCCTCACGACAGCGAACGCACAGCATCCGCTGCGTCATCGGTTCGACGATCGCCTCCGTTCCGCCGGCACGGATGCGCTCCACCATCGCCGCGCGATCGGCGCGCGTGTCGTCGGTGTCGGCAGCGGCGCGCGTGTTGCTGAGCACCAGCGCGCGCACCCGGCGTCCAGCAGCGCGAAGCACAGCGAATGCCGTGTACCCGCCCATCGAGCTGCCGCACACCGCGAAGTCGGTGACACCGAGTCCATCGAGGGCGGCGAGCACGTCGGCTGCGTAGCTGTCCAGGGTCACCGAGCCCGGCGGTGGCGGTGACGACCCGCAACCCCAGAAATCCGGACGCAGGCAGAGATACCGATCGCTGAGTGCCGCCACCTGGTGGTCCCACTGCGAGGCGTCCAACGGGAACGCGTGGAGGAAGAGCAGGGCCGACCCCTCGCCGCTGGCGTGTATTGCCGGTCCGCTCATCGCGCCGACACTAGCCGACCCAACCGCCGCGCGTATCAGCTGGGGGTGGGCGCCGGTTGGACCGGGAAGTCCTCGAGCGTGGCGGGCTCGATGGTGGTGCGGGCGTGCTTCTCGACGTCGCGCAGCTTGAGGATCTCGCTCGGTGTGATCAGGGTGATGGCCACCCCGGTGCGGCCCGCGCGAGCCGTCCGGCCGACGCGGTGCAGGTACTCGTCGGGGGTGGTCGGCACGTCGAAGTTGATGACATGGGAGATGTCGTCGATGTCCAGCCCGCGGGCGGCGACGTTGGTGGCGATGAGGTGCTTGACATGGGTGGCGACGAACGCCTCCATGGCCGCGTTGCGCTCCTTCTGCGTGAGGTCGCCGTGAAGCACGCCGACGCTCTGGCCGCGGCGCTCGAGCTGCGCCTGCAGCAGGTCGGCGGTGCGCTTGGTCTCCACGAAGATCAGCGACATCACCACGTCTGGCTGGTCGAGGATGCGCATCATCACGTCGAGCTTGTCGGCCCACGTCGTCTGCACATACAGCTGGCGGACGCCGGCGACGATCTCGGGCCGGACGCTGATGGCCACGGTCAGCGGCTCGTGCATGTGGCGCATCGCCAGCCGCTTGACCCACTCCGGCATGGTCGCGCTGAACAGCAGCGTCTGCCGCTTGGCCGGGCACTGACGAAGGATCTTCTCGACGTCGGGCGCAAAGCCCATGTCGAGCATCCGGTCGGCCTCGTCGAGGACCGCGAAGCGCACCTTGGCGAGGCTCAGGGAACCGCGCTGGATGTGGTCCGCGAGCCGGCCGGGCGTGGCCACGATGATGTGCGCACCGGCGCGCAGCGCCTCCAGCTGGCGGGCCATCGAGTCGCCACCGTAGATGGCCACCGACGAGATCCCGTGGCGGGCGGCGAGAACGGTGATCTCGTCGTGGACCTGGACGGCCAGCTCGCGGGTGGGGCAGAGGATGAGCGCCTGCACCGGGCCGTTGCGCGGGTCGAGCTGCTCGATGATGGGAATGCCGAACGCGGCGGTCTTGCCGCTGCCGGTGTGTGCCTGGCCGATCACGTCGCGGCCCTGCAGCGCCAGCGGGATGGCCGCGGCCTGGATGGGCGTGGCGATGGTGAAGCCCATCTCGCCGACGGTGGTGAGCATGGCAGCGCTCAGTCCCAGCCGATCGAAGGGAGCGGACTGTTGTATCGGTTCTGCCGAGGCCTCGTCGTCCACACTGACAGCGGGACGGGGCCTTGCGACTGACGGTCTGTGAGACCGCGCTCTGAAAGATGAACGCAAGACGAGATTGAGTGTACTCGACAGGCGGGTTTGAACGGATCCCGACCCTGCCGCCTAAGATCCGACGATGGCCGAGGTCCTCTGCACCCTGGCGCTGCCGGCCCCGTTCAAGGAGATGGTGCGCCCCCGCGCGTCGCTCGACGTCCTCGGTCGCATCCCGGCCACCGCCGGGCTCGTCGAGCGCCTCCACGCCCAGCCCATCGACGTGCTCTGCCCGCAGCTGCGAGACCCGATCACCGCGGCGGTGCTCGACGCCGCGCTTCCCCGGCTGCGCTGCGTGGCGCTGTACGCCGTCGGCTACAACAACGTCGACATCGACGCCGCCACCGAGCGCGGCATCGCCGTCAGCAATACCCCCGGCGTGCTCACCGACGCCACTGCCGACTGCGCCGTCGGCCTCATGCTGGCCGCCGCCCGGCGCCTCTGCGAGGGCGACGCCGCGGTGCGGGCGGGTGAATGGACCGGCTGGGAGCCGGAGCACATGCTCGGTCTCGAGCTCAACGGAGCCCTCCTCGGCCTGGTCGGCTTCGGCCGCATCGGCCAGGCGGTGGCGCGTCGAGCGCTCGGCTTCGGCATGCGCATCGCCTACGCCACCGACGTTTCCGTCAGCATCGAGGACGATCTCCGCGACCGCGTCAGCGAGATGCCGCTGGCCGAGCTGCTCGCCGCCGCAGACGTCATCTCCCTGCACGTGCCGCTCACCGACGCCACCCACCACCTCATCGACGAAGACGCCCTGCGGTCGATGCGTTCCACCGCCGTGCTGGTCAACACCTCGCGCGGACCGGTCGTTGACGAGCCCGCCCTGGTGCGCGCTCTGCAGGAGGGCTGGATCGCCGGAGCGGGCCTCGACGTGTACGAGAACGAGCCCGAGCTGGCGCCGGGGCTCACCGACTGCCGCAACGCTGTGCTGGCGCCCCACCTCGGCAGCGCCACCGTCGCGACGAGGTCGGCGATGGCCCGGCTCACCGCGCAGAACACGCTCGATGCGCTCGAGGGCCGGGTGCCGACCAACTGCGTCAACCCGGCGGCGTGGGCATCGGGCGCGCCCTCGCCGGCGCCGTGACGGAGATCGCCCCCGGGCCGCCGCCGATCGGCGAGCTGACCACCACCTTCACGCCACGCGCTGTGGTCCTGGACATCGACGGCACCCTCATCGACGCCGAGCTCTTCCTCCATCCCCGCACCCGCGCCGCCGTGCGCGCGGCCACACAGTCGCTGCCCGTGGTCCTCGCCAGCGGCAGGATGTTCCAGTCGGCGGTGCCGTGGGCGCGCGAGCTGAACGTCACCGAGCCGCTGGTCTGCTACCAGGGCGCGTTGATCCGCAAGCTGCCCATCGGTGACGCTCCCGGACGGGTGATCTTCGAGGAGGGGCTGGACACCGCCGTGGCGGTCACGACCATCGAGATCGCCCGCGCCCACGGCTGGCACGTCCAGGCGTACCAGGACGACGAGCTGTACTGCGAGCAGGACCGGCCCGAGGCCCACCTCTACGCCGGCATCGCTCAGGTGCCGATCCGCTTCGTCGACGATCTGGCCACGCTTGTCATCAATGGAACGACCAAGATCGTCGTGGTCAGCGAGGATCCGGCCACCATCGACGCCTGCGTGGCGACGCTGCGCGAGGATCTGCGCGACCGGGCCCGGGTGACGCGGTCGATGGAACAGTTCGTCGAGGTGGTCAGCCTGCGGGTCCACAAGGCTCTCGCGGTGCAGATGGTGCTCGAGCGACTGGGTATCCCGATCACCGACGCGGTGGCCGTCGGTGACGCCCCCAACGACACGGAGATGCTCGTCGCCGCCGGCTGCGGGGTTGCGGTGTGCAGCGCGCGCCCGGAGGTGCTCGCCGGCGCCGACGCGGTCTGCGCGGGCCCCGCGGACGCCGGCGTCGCCGACGTGCTCGAGCACTTCGACCTCGCCGGCTGAGACTGCCGTTGCCGCCGCGATGCGATGATCGGGCCACCCATGACCGTTCCGCCTGACTCCCACGCGCTGCTGCGACGCGCCGGACTGCGCTCCACGCCGCAGCGTCAGACGGTCCTCGACCTTCTCAGCGGCGGCAATCACCGCCACCTCACCGCTGACGACATCTGGCGCGGAGCGGCGACCCGCCATCCGTCGTTCAACCGCTCCACCGCGTACCGCGTGCTCGAACAGCTCTGCGACGCGGGCATCGTTCAGCAGACGCGCTTCGGCGACAGCGCCCACTTCGAGATCGCCGGTGCGCCCGAACGCCACTACCACCTGGTCTGCCGAACCTGCGGCGGCATCGAGAACCTGCCCAGCGAGGTGCTCGCCGAGATCAGCGGGCGGCTGGCGCGCCAGCACGGTTTCGCCATCCGCAGCGTCGACCTCACCGTCGAGGGCGAGTGCCGCAGCTGCCGGAAGGCTCCGCGCGGCTGAGCGGCGTCAGCCCGGGAGAGTGAACCCGCGGCCGCTCTTGCGACCCAGCTCGCCGCGGGCGACGCGGTCGTGCAGCAGCGCGGGCGCCGCCCAGCGCTCCTCGCCGGTCTGGCGATGGCCCTCCTCGAGGATCGCCTCGGTGACGTCGAGGCCGACCAGGTCGGCGAGGGCGAACGGTCCCATCGGCCAGCCCAGCCCGTTGCGCACGGCCAGGTCGCAGTCCTCCACGGAGACGTAGCCCTTCTCCACCAGCGAGAACGCCTCCTGCATGGCGATGAAGAGGATACGGTTGGCGACGAAGCCGAAGCTCTCGCGCTCGACCAGCACCGGCGACTTGCCGATGTGGCGGGCGAACTCCATGGCGGCGGTCACCGTCTCCTCGGAGGTGTGGGGGCCGCGCACCACCTCGACGAGCGGCATCACCATCGCGGGGTTCATGAAGTGCACGTTGAGCAGGCGGCTCGGGTCGGGCACAACGTCGGCGAAGAGTGAGGACGGCAGCGTCGAGCTGTTGGTACCGATGATCGCGCCCGCGTCGGCATGCTTGCCGACCGCCTCGAGGACGGTGCGCTTGGTGTCCCGATCCTCTGCGACGGTCTCGATGATCATGGTGGCGCCGGACGTGGCCTCATCGAGATCGGTGGTGGTGGAGATCAGGTCGGTGGCCGCCTGGCATTCCTCAGCGGTGAGCTTGCCCTTCTCGACGCGCTTGCGGAGCAGACCGCCGCACTGTGCCGTGGCGCCGTCGAGCCGCTCCCGGCTGCGGCTGTAGAGGCGCACCGGCACGCCGTGGAGGGCGGCCTGGTGGGCGATCTGGGCGCCCATCGCGCCCGCGCCCACGACGCAGAGGATGGTTTCCATGGCGCGCCAGTCTAGTTGACACGTACGTCAACTCTCTCGGCCGGTCCTGTTCGTGCAGGGCTCAGCGAGTGCATGGGCTGACTGACGGGGATCCGGGGAAGCCGGCGCTGCGAGTGAGGCCTCAGCCGCCGGCGCCGCCGGCCGAGCGCCCGGGCATGGTCATCGCCTCGGGGTCGAGCAGCGCGGTCAGCTCATCCTCGCTGAGGTCGGTCCGCTCGCGGGCCACCTCGCGGATGGTCCGGCCCGACGCGTACGCCTCCTTGGCGATGGCCGCCGCGGCGTCGTAGCCGATGCGCGGTGCCAGCCCGGTGGTGGTCATCAGCCCGCGCTCGACCGCATCGGGTCCGTTCGCCGTGGCCCGTAGCCCGTCGACGCACTGGGTGGCGAAGTTCCGCGAGCAGGTGGCCAGGATCGAGATCGACTGCAGGAGGTTGTACGCGGCCACCGGCATCATCACGTTGAGCTCGAGGTAGGAGCCCGCAGCGCCGGCGAAGGCCACGGTGGCGTCGTTGCCGATCACCTGCGCGGCGACCATGGTCACCGACTCGACGATGACCGGGTTGACCTTGCCGGGCATGATCGACGAGCCCGGCTGCACCGCCGGGATCTCCAGCTCCGCCAGGTTGGCGCGCGGTCCGCTGCCCATCAGCCGGATGTCGCTCGCGATCTTGTACAGCGACACCGCGACGCTGCGCAGAGCGCCGCTCGCCGATACCACGTTGTCGAGCGTGGCCTGCGACTGGAAGTGGTTGTCACTCTCGGCGAAGGCGACCCCGGTGGCCTCCGCGAGCCGGGCGATCACTCGCTTGGCGAACTCCGGGTGCATGCCCACCCCGGTGCCGACCGCGGTGCCGCCCAGCGCCAGCTCGGACAGCTCGGCGAGCGCCTCGCCGCAGCGCCTTCGGGCCCGCTCGACCTGGCCTACGTAGCCCAGGAACTCCTGGCCGAGGCGGATCGGGGTGGCGTCCTGCAGATGGGTGCGACCCGTCTTGATGACGCCCCAGAACTCTTCCGACTTGGCGCGCAGCGAGGCCTCGAGCACCGCCAGCGAGGCCAGCAGCTCGTCCTGGACCGCCACCGCCGCGGCGACGTGGATCGCGGTCGGGATGACGTCGTTGCTGGACTGGCCCATGTTGACGTGGTCGTTCGGATGCACCGGGGTGCGCGAGCCGCGCTCGCCGCCGAGCAGCTCGATGGCCCGGTTGCTGATCACCTCGTTGGCGTTCATGTTGGTCGAGGTGCCGCTGCCGGTCTGGAAGATGTCCACGACGAACTGGTCGTCGAAGCGGCCGTCGGCCACCTCCTGGGCGGCCCGCCTGATCGCGTCCGCCAGCCTCGCCTCGAGCAGACCCAGCTCCTCGTTGACCGCGGCCGCGGACAGCTTGATGAGCCCCAGGGCGCGGATGAACCCGCGGTTGAAGCGCAGGTCGCTGATCGGGAAGTTGAGCTTCGCGCGCATCGACGTGGCGCCGTAGTACGCGTCCGCGGGAACCTCGAGCTCACCCATCGAGTCCCGCTCCCGGCGGGTGGCGACCGTGCTGGTCATGGCTCAGCGCTCCGTGGGCTGCGCGGCGCCGGCCCGCCTCCCGTGTTCCTGGTGGATCGGGATGATCATCTCGAACTCCGCTCCCTCGCCGGGCGCGGAGCGGGCCAGGACATGGCCGCTGTGGCGCTCGGCCACGGTCTTGACGATGAACAGCCCGAGCCCGCTGCCGGGCACCTTGCGCTGCCGCTCGGTGACCGAGCGGAAATACTTGTCGAAGAGGTGGGCGGCGTCCTCGCTGGGGAATCCCTGCCCCTGGTCGCGGACCAGGAAGTGCGCTCCGTCCTCGTCGCCGAAGGCGCGGACGGCGATGGTCGAGCCGGGCGGCCCGTGCTTGACGGCGTTGCCGACCATGTTGGTCAGCGCCAGGATGAGGCGGCGGCGGTCGCCGCGGATGGTGACCGCGTCGGCGACGTTGGTCTCGAGGACGGTGTCGCGCAGCTTGGCCTCCATGCTGACGTGGTCGACCGCGCCGGTGACGATCTCGTCGATGGAGATCAGCTCGAAGTTGAGCTGGTCGTCGGGGTCCTCGAGGCGTGACACCTCGGCGATCGCGTTGACCATGCGCACCATCATCTCGGTGCTCGCGGTGATCCCCTCGATCGCCACCATGGCCGTTTCGGGGAGTTGGCCGAGCATGCCGGTGGAGAGCAGCTGGCCGTAGCTGTTGAGGATGGTGAGAGGCCGGCGCAGCTCGTGCATGGTGATGCTCATCGAGGTGCCCCGTGCGCTGCTCGAGGTGGTCATCGTGCTGAGGCGGGACGCCAGCGTGGCGGTGACCGAGCTGGCCAGGCGCCGGCCGATCAGCGCCATCTCGTCGGCGGCGCTCTCCCAGAGCGAGAGGCGGTCCTGGCCGTCCATCTCCTCCTCGGCGACGGCCACCGCCGCGCGGCGCAGCGCCGCCAGTCGCGACATGGCGGTCTCGAGTCGCTGGTCGATGCCAGACGGCTTCTCGCCACCGAGGTCGAAGTACGTCGTCAGAGGGCGCAGGTCGTCGGCGGTGAGCGCGACGAGCACCGCGTTGATGAACTGGCGCGGCCCGTGGTCACCCTTGTTGCCACGGCTTTCCATCTCCGCGCCGGTGCGTCGCATGACGTCTGCGACGCGTTCGGCGTGTGCAGCCAGGAAGTCGCTCAATTGGCCGGTCATGCGCGCTGCGAGTGTATTGGCTGTGAGTTCGAGGCGGTTGATCCGTCAACGATGCGTTGCGGTCCGTTGCACCCCGGGCAAATGGCGGTGACCTGCGGGCGATCCGCACACCGCGAGCCGGCCTGCGCTCAGGCGGCGGTCACGACCTCGTGGATGGCATGCGCCTCGGCCCGAGCGACCTCCCCGACAGAGGCGGCGGCGTCGCGCCGGCGATGGCGCATCCAGAGCATGGCGCCGAGGATCCCGAAGGGAAGCATCTGGACGTCGACGAGGACCGCGATGGCGGCCGATTGCGCGGCGGAGACGCCGGCGTGGGCCAGCATGCCGACGAGCACGCCCTCACGGATGCCGAGCCCGTTCACCGAGAACGGGGTCAGCGTGGCGACCAGGGTGACCGGGATGGCCACCGCGAACACCGTCCAGCTGATGTCGACGCCGATGGCCCGGGCGAAGATGTCGAGCGCGAGGATGTTGACGCCCCAGCCGGCCGCCCCGACGATGATGCACTGCACGATCGCGTGGGGGTGGCGGCGGTAGCCGGAGAAGGTCTGGGCGAACGACACCAGGGTGCGCACGAACGCCCGCGTACTGCGCTCGAAGACACGACGGCCGACGATGCGGTCGGCGGCCAGCGCGGCCATCCAGGCGAGCACCATGAGGCCGGCGAACACGCACGCGCCCACCAGCGACCCGACACCGATCCAGCCGCGCAGCAGCACGGCCGCGGCGAGGCCCCAGCAGGCCATGCCCAGGGTGCCGGCCATGCGGCTTCCCGCCAGCGAGGCGAGGATCTTGCCGTGCCCGACCACCTTGCCCATCTCGACGGTGCGCATCGCGTCGCCGCCGACGCCGGCGGGCAGCAGCTGGGCGAAGAAGAGGCTCTGCAGGTATGAGGACGACAGACGGGTCCAGCTGAAGAGGTGGTGGTGCCGGCGTTGCTCGGCCGCGGTTGCGGCGGGGTGGCCGGTACCGATCCCGGCGCTGCTGCGCAGCAGGACACCCCACTCGAACACCGAGGCGAGGCAGGCGACCGCGGTGAGCGCCAGCGCCAGGGAGACCCAGCGCCAGTCGGCGTGCATCAGGCTGGCTCCGGCGCTGCCCATATCGACGTTGTGGACCAGGAAGGCGACACCGGCGATGGTGCCCCCGATCCGAAGCCACTTCGACCCGAGCACGGCGCGAGCGATCGTCATCGAACTCCTCACGAACCCATTCAACCACCGATGTCCTGATCGCGTCAGCACGTTGGCGGACCGTCACTGGGGTTAACGCTCGCCGTCGCAGAAACCGTTGCGCGGCGTTATCTTAGTCGTGCGGGTAGGGCTCCCGGAACACGGTCTGCTCGGGGACGAACACCAGTTCGATGTCGTCGGTGGGACCGTTGCGGTTCTTGGCGACGATCAGCTCGGTGCGGGACTTGTCGACGTCCGGCTTGTGCATCCCCTCGCGATAGAGAAAGAGGACCACGTCGGCGTCCTGCTCGATGGCTCCGGAATCGCGGAGGTCGGAGAGCTGGGGCCTCTTCTCGTTGCGCTGCTCGCTGGCGCGCGACAGCTGCGACAGCGCCAGCACCGGCACCTCGAGCTCCATGGCGATCGCCTTGAGGCCGGCGGAGATGTCCGACACCTCCTGGACGCGCGACTCCTGGCGGCCGCCGTGCATCAACTGCAGGTAGTCGACGATGACGAGCCCGATGCCGTGCTGCGACTTCATCCGCCGCGCCCGCGCGCGCAGCGTCGCGATCGAGAGCCGCGGGGTGTCGTCGATCCACAGCTCCGCCTGGGTGAGCTTGTCCATGGCCGCTGCGATGCGCTGGAAGTCGAGCTGGCTGGCCTGTCCGGAGCGCAGCACGTGCGAGTTGACCCCGGCCTCGCTGCAGATCAGCCGCTGAGCCAGCGCCTGGCGGCTCATCTCCAGCGAGAAGATGGCCACCGGGACGCGCGCCAGCACCGCGGCGTTGCGCGCGATGTTGAGCGCGAACGACGTCTTGCCGACCGACGGGCGCGCGGCGAGAATGATCAGCTCCTGCGGCTGTAGCCCCTGGGTGATCCCGTCGAGCCGCGAGTAGTTGGTGCGGACGCCGTTGATCAGGTCCTTCTTCTGCAGGCGCTCTTCGAGCATCTCCCAGGTGTCGTGGACAAGCTTGGCGATGTGGGTGGCCTCACTGCCGCGCCGCGCCTGGCTGATCGCGAAGATGCGCTGCTCCGCCGACTCGATCGCGTCGGTCGCCGACACCGCGTTGTCGAATCCCATCCGCGCCACCTCGCCGCCGGCGGCGATGAGGCGGCGGCGCAGGGCGTGGTTGATGACGATCTCGCCCCAGTGGCGCACCGACGCGGCGGTGGGGACCTCGAGCGTCAGCTCCGAGATGTAGTCGACCCCGCCGGCGCGGCCGATGCCCGGGCCGCGCTCGAGTTGCGCCTGCAGGGTCACCTCGTCGATGGGGTCGCCGCGGTCGGCGAGGGCTGTGGCGGCACGGTAGATGTGGGCGTGGCGCTCGGCGTAGAAGTCCTCGGGCTCGAGGACATCGCGGATCTCCGCGATCGCCGCCTGATCGATCATCAGCGAGCCGAGCACGGCGCGTTCGGCGCCGAGGTCGTTGGGCGGCACCCGCCCGGAGGAAACCGTGCCGGTGACGCTGACGGTGGCGATGTCGGAGGCCGGTGGAACGCTCACTGCGCGGCGACGACGACGCGCAGTGTCTCACTCACCTCCGTGTGAAGCTGGACGGTGACCTCGTGTGGACCCAGCGACTTGATCGGGGGGTCCACCTCGATCTTCCGCTTGTCGATGTCGAGTCCCGCCTCGCGCTTCAGCTGGGTGGCGATGTCGGCGTTGGTGACCGAGCCGAAGAGGCGCCCGGCCTCACCGGTCTTGGCGTAGATGGTGACGGTGAGCTTGCGCAGGCGTGCCGCCGCCCCGCGGGCATCGGTGAGCGCCTTCTCGGCGCGGCGGTGGGTGGCCTCCTCGCGCTGCTTGATCTGCTCGACGGCGCGGTCGTCGGCGACAACGGCGAGCCGCTTGGGCAGAAGGTAGTTGCGCGCGTAGCCGGGCGAAACCTCCTTGACATCACCGGCCTTGGCGGTCCCCTGGACCTCCTTGACGAACAGCACCTTCACACACCAACTCCCATGACCTGTTCTGTGACCGGCGCGGCCGGAGTGTCGAACCCTGTCTGATGATCGGTCGCCTCGTCGTCGTGATGGAATCGCCGCGCGATCGCGGTGGCGATCCGCTCGCCGTTGCGCAGGTCCTCGTCGAAGACACTGCACTTCTCGAGGATCTGCTGCTGCACATCGGCGACGGCGTCGTCCGGGCACGCGGCGATGAACAGCCGCAGCGCCAGCAGCGACAGCGCGAGCATGTCGAGCTCACCGACGACGGGGATGGCCGCGGGCAGATCGATGAACGGCGTGACGATGACACCGATCCCGGCCACGAACGCCACCCTGGTGTGACGGGGGACGCGCGGGTCCCGCACCAGGCAGTAGGCGAGGCGCGCCTGCCGCGGGAGGTCGACCGCGAAGCGCTTGAGGAAGCGGAACCTGTTCAACATGAAGGCCGCATTCTATCGCCCGCCGCCCGCGGACCCGGGAGCGTGCCGCCGCTCAGTCGCGGAGCAGCTCGGCGTGCTCCTCGAGCCAGCGTCGCGCCGCCTGCGCATCGCCGGGAGCCAGGCCGCCATCGAGCACTGCCTCCTCGAGGGCGCGCTGCGCCCGCCCCACCCAGGGCCCGGGCGCGCGGCCCGCCAGCGCCGTGATCTCGTGGCCGTCGAGCGGCGGCCGCATCCGCGACAGGGCGCCGCCGGCGTCGAGCCTCTCCATGCGCCGTTCGAGGTCGTCGATGGCCTCGGTGGTGGGGAAGGACGACGCCCTGGTGTCGGCGCGGGCGAGGTCGAGCAGGCGCTCCCGCTCGTCGCCGATGTCGCGCACCAGCCGGCGCACGGCGGCGTCGCTCCATTCCTCCGGCCGGTACTGGATGGGCCGGAGGTGGTGGCGCACCAGCAGCGCGACGCGCTCCGCGATGTCGTTGCTGAACCGCAAGCGGGTGAGCAGCGCAGCCGACAGCGCCGCGCCGACGCCGGGGTGGTCGTAGAAGGTGTGCTTGCCGCTGTCGTCGACGGCGTGGGTGGGCGGCTTGCCGACGTCGTGGAGCAGCCCGGCAAGACGGCTGACCAGGTCACGGGACACGCCCGCCGTGGTGTGGGTGCTGTGGTCGAAGACGTCGTAGACGTGGAAGCCGCCCTGCTCGATGCCGATCATCGCCTCGAGCTCGGGGAACCACATCGCCAGCAGGCCGCCGTCGCGCAGCATCTCGAGCCCGGCGCGAGGGTCGTCGGAGAGGAGCAGGCGGCGGATCTCCTCGGCGACGCGTTCCGCACTGAGGATCTCCGACCGCGTCGCCATGCTGCGCATCGCATCGACCAGCCCGGGGGCCGCGGCGAAACCGAGCTGGGCGGTGAAGCGGGCGGCACGGAACATGCGCAGCGGGTCCTCGCTGAACGTCTGCTCTGGATCGAGCGGGGTGCGCAGCACGCCGTCGCGGAGGTCGTCGAGACCGCGCCCGGTGACGTCGATGACGCGGCCCGCGAGCGTCTGGCAGAGCGCGTTGACGGTGAAGTCGCGGCGCCAGATGTCCTCCTCGAGGCTGCCGGGGCGCACGTCCGGTTTGCGCGAGGCGGCGTCGTAGCTCTCGGCGCGGGCCCGCACCACCTCGACGATGAAACCGCCGCCGCGGACCTGGCCGGTGCCGAATCGCTCGAACCGCTGCGGCGGTGCCCAGCCGAAACGGCGTGCCACTGAGGCGAGCAGATCAGTCCCGTCGTCGCCGACGGTGAGCAGGTCGATGTCCTTGCCCTCGCGACCGAGCAGGCGGTCGCGCACGAAGCCGCCGACCAGGTACGCCTCGGTGCCGTGCGCGCTTGCCGCCTCGCCGATCGCCTCGAGGAGCGCGTCCTGAGTCAGCGGCAGCGCGTGCATGCGCACCTCGCCGCTCACGCCACGCCCATGCCGAGACGCGAACCGCCGCCGTCGACGGCGTGGGCGCGCAGCAGAGCGGCCGCCAAAACGGCGGCGACCAGCGCGCACACCGCCGCGCCGATGAAGATGACGTGCAACTCGTCGATGATCGCGCCGGTCTCGAGCGTGTTGTAGGCGGGGCACTGCAGGGGCGTGCGCGGGCAGAGGGTGGCGGGGTTGGGCAGCATCGCCTGCACACTGTAGAAACGTCGCAGCCCGATGGCCGTGAGCACGGCGAGGCCGGTGAGCATCCCGACCATCCGCGCGGCCACCGTCAGCGAGGCGGCGACACCGTGGAGCCGCGCCGGCACCGCGCCGAGCATCGCCGCCGTGACGGGCACGATCGACAGCCCGAAGCCCAGCCCGCAGGCCAGGAGCACGGGGTCGCTGGGATGCAGCCACGTGGCCCCGAGCGGATCGGACAGCGTGGTGCCGGTCCAGCCGGCCATGAGCCAGAACATCACCGCGGTGACCAGCATGCCCAGCCCCGCGACCGCGCGATTGCCGAATCGCCCCACCAGCGCGCCACCGAGCAGGGCACCCACGGGCACGGCCACCAGGAGCCGCGCCAGCACCAGGGCGGCGCCGAGCTGCGAGTCGGGATCGGCCGTGGCGCGGGCGAACACCGGGATGTCCACCAGAGCGGCCATCAGCGCCGCACCCACCGCGAGGTTGGCGAGCAGCGACCCGGTGGCGGCGCGGTTGGCGAGTGCGCGCAGGTCGACCAGCGGGTCGGGCGTACGCAGCTCGCGCACCACGAACAGAGCGGCCAGCGCAGCCGCCGCCGGCAGCAGCACCGGTGCACCCGCTCCGAGCACCCCGCTCTGCGGATCGGCGGTGGCGAACACGGCGACGATGGCGCCGAGCACGAGCGCGACCAGCAGCGCTCCGGGCCAGTCGACGCGGCGCAAACCACCGGGAAGGCCGCGCAGGCCGAGGAGCGGGCGCACAGACGGGGGCACGGTGAGCTCGCGGAACAGCAGCAGACCCGCGGAGACGAGTGCCAGCGCCGCGACCGGCGAGGTGATCGCCACACCGGTCACCAGCGGCACGAACGCGGTGCCGGCGACGACGCTGTCGGTCAGTGCCGGCGGGGTGGCGATGGCCAGCGCGGTGGCGGCGGCGCAGACCACGGCGAGGCAGCCGCCGAGCACGTCGAAGCGGCGCAGGGCCGCCCCGGCCGGCCGCCGCGAGCGAACGCCCGCCGCGACCACGGCGGTGAGCGGCACATTGACATAGAAGATGGCGCGCCACGTGCCGGCGGCGGTGAGCGCGGCGCCGTAGAGCGGGCCGACGACGCTGCCGAACTCCTGGACGGCGCCGACGACGCCGAGCGGAACGCCGCGGCGGCGGGGCGGCCAGAGGTCGGCCACCAGCGCCAGCGTCACCGGCACGAGCCCGCCGCCACCCGCGCCCTGCAGGGTGCGCCCGACCACGACCTCGACGAGGCTGTTCGCCGACGCCGTCACCAGGGAGCCGAGCGCGAAGACCAGCAGGCAGGAGAGCAGCACCGGCCCGCGACCGAACAGGTCGGAGAGACGTCCGAGCAGCGGCAGCACGGCGATGTAGCCGAGCAGGAAGCAGCTGATGATCGGCGTGGCCTGGCCGAGGTGGGAGAGGTCGATTCCGATCGAGCTCATGATCGCCGGCAGCGCAATCACCACCACGTAGGTGTCGGCGGCTCCGAGCAGGACGCCGAGCGCCGCGAACCCGAGCCTCCGCCCGGCTCCGGGTGGAGCGCCGTCTCCGCCCTCGGCCACCTCAGCCGGCCGGCGGCGTGATGCTCACGTTTTCGCCGTACTTGTCAAGAACCACGGTGAACGTGCTCGAGTGGGTCTTGTCAAAGAAGGGCCCGACCAGGACGACGCGGCGCAGCTCGTGGGTGCTGCTGTCGACGCCGACGGTCGCCTGCACCGCCTGCGAGGAGTCCGCGCTGGTCAGCAGCGCCGCCACCAGCGCGCCGGGGATCGAACAGCCAACCTCGGTGAGCTGTTCTCCGTTGAGCCGGTCGCCGTCCATGTTGGCCGGACTGGTGCAGGCCGCGAGCAGGCTCGACAGGCCGCGATTGGGATCGAGCAGCTGACCGGGGTCGCCGAAGCCGTACGTCGCGGGGTCGGTCTTGGCGAAGCCGCCGCTGCCCAGGGGGGTTCGTGCGTAGAACACGCCGCCCACCGAGACGACGTCAACCGTCACCGTGAAGCCGCTGGCGACGACGCTGAGGCTGCCCGCGAAGCTGTTGGGGCGGTGGGCGTCGCCCTGGCCGCCGGTGATCAGGGGGCCGGCGCCGGTCACGTTCGTGCTGGTCAGGGTGAAGTGGACGCTCGGCGCTGAGTCGATGCTCCGCTTGGCATCGCGGAGCAGCTGCGCGGGGTCGACGTTGCTGCCGCCGCACGCGGCCACCGACGCGAGCAGCGCCCCGGTTGCGAGCAGACGGCCGGCGCCACGCACGCGTCTCCTCCCGTGTGAATTGCCACGGAGTATAGACAGCGTTCGCGAGCCCGCCCGATACTCGCACGGTGAGTGAGTCGGCGGCGGAGCCACCCGTTCCCGCCGCGAGCTTCTTCGCCGTCGACATGCGCGTCGGCCGGGTGGTGGAGTGCGAGCCGTTCCCACAGGCGCGCCAGCCTGCGTACCGGATGCTCATCGATTTCGGGCCACTGGGGACGCGGCGCTCGTCCGCCCGCCTCACCGACAACTACACCCCCGAGGAGCTGGTCGGCACGTTGGTGGTGGCGGTGGTCAACCTGCCGCCGCGGCAGATCGGGCCGGTGCGCAGCGAGGTGCTTGTGCTCGGCGCCTACCAGCACGGCGGCACACGGGTCAGGCTGCTCCGGCCGGACGGGGACTGCTCGCCGGGCGACCGCATCGGCTGAGGCTGGCGGAGCCGGTCAGAGATCCCACAAAATGCTGCACTGGTCGTACAGTGCGCGCGACACCCCAGGGGAGAGAACCACATGCCACCGACTGTCCAGAAGGCAACCAGAGGCATTTCGCCGATCCTGCTCGTGCTCGCCGCGCTCTGCTTCCTGCTGCCCTTCGTCGGCGTGTCCTGCAACTCGAGCGCGGCGAGCGGCGCGCTGGGAAGCCTCGGCAGCAGCCTCGGCAGCCTGGGCGGCGCATCGGGTTCCGGCTCGGGCGCGAACCCTGCGCAGACCGCCTGCCTCAACGACCTGTCCACGGGCAAGGACGTCATCACCTACAGCGGCGTCAACCTCATCACCGGCAGTGACCCGGCCGCGTCCGCCTCGTGTGACACGGCCCAGTCCTCGTCGTCCTCGTCGTCCGACAAGGGCGGTATCGGCGCCCAGCCGCTGCTCATCGTTGCGCTCATCCTGATCGTGGTCGGGATCATCGCCACCGTGCTCAAGGCGCCCTTGCGAGGCATCATCGCGGGCGGCGCCGCCCTGGTCGCTGCCATCCTGGTGATCGTCAACAACAGCAGTGTCCACAGCGTGATCCTCAGCAAGATCAGTTCGAGCAGCGGCAGTTCGCTGTCGAGCTTGGGGATCAACAGCTCGCTCGACAGCTTCTTCAACATTCACGCCGGGCTCGGCTTCACCCTGATCCTGGTCGCGCTCTTCCTGGCGGTCATCGTCAACCTGCTCGGAGTGCTCGGCGGCACGGGGTTGAAATTTGGCTCGGCCACCGCCGCCGGCCCCGCGCCACCGTCCTCCGACTCGTCCGCGTGGCCTGGGCCTCCCTCGGGCGGCGCACCGCCCCCGTCGGCC
>CABEBM010000036.1_pt1 | contig 41817 bp, 39 predicted proteins | sample 3132591 | NCBI WGS metagenome assembly CABEBM01 (sample SAMEA5534345, study PRJEB31848) | metagenome | biome: tundra; feature: field; material: soil | place: USA | collected 2013-05 | depth 0.45 m | reverse complement strand
CCCCCTCGGCGTGCCCGCCCTGCGACTCCGCGAGACCCTCACCGGAGGCCGCGCGCTCAGCCTCGGCGGCGCTGACGGCTGGCTGCTCACCGATATCGCCGCGCTGTGCGCGTTCGGCCTGGTGATGGTGTACAGCGCCAGCGAGGCGCTGGGATACCTCTGGTTCGAGAACGCCAATTACTTCTTCGAGCGCCAGCTGGTGACCCTGGGCCTCGGCGTGCTCGCGCTGGTGATCCTGGCGCGAACCGACTACCACAGACTCCTGAAGCTCACCCCCGTCCTCGGCCTGGCGATGCTGGCCATGCTGATCCTCGTGCTGGTGCCGCACTTCGGGACCGAGACCAACGGCGCGCGCCGCTGGTTCACGGTCGGGCCGCTGTCGGTGCAACCATCGGCGATCGCGATCCTCGCGTCGGTGCTCTTCTTCTCGCGCTGGCTCGTCGATCGCGCACCCGCGATCCGCACGGTGCGGGGCGTGCGCGACTACGGCCTGCTGGTCGGTGTGCTGCTCACACTGGTTCTCCTGGAGCGTGACCTGGGCAGCACGATCATCATCGCGGGCACCGCGCTGGTGCTCCTCGCGCTGGGAGGAGTGCGCAAGCGCCACCTGCTCGTGCTGCTCGGCCTGGTCATGGTGGGCGGGTACCTGGTCGTCGCGCTGGTGGCGTATCGCTCGAGCCGGCTGACCAACTTCACCCACCCCTGCGACGATCCGCTCAACACCGGCTTCCAGGCCTGTCAGGCGCTGTACGCGCTGGGGAGCGGCGGCCTCGGCGGCGTCGGCCTCGGCAACTCCGTCCAGAAGTACCAGTGGCTGCCCGAGGCGCACACCGACTTCATCTTCGCCATCATCGGCGAGGAACTCGGCCTGATCGGAACCGTCTCGGTGGTGCTGGCGTTCACACTGCTGCTGTGGCGCGGCGTGCGCGCGTCGCTGCGCGCCCCCGACGCCTACGGGGCCCTGCTCGCCGGAGGTATCACCGCGTGGATCGGTATTCAAGCGTTCGTCAACATCGGTGCCGTCACGGGTGTGATCCCGACCACGGGTGTGCCACTGCCGTTCATCAGCTACGGTGGCACCTCGCTGGCGATGACACTGGCCGGCGTCGGCATCCTCTGCAATGTGTCGGCGCAGGGGCGCAGACAGGGAGTGACGGTTCGTGCGCACGTTGATCGCCGGCGGCGGGACGGGTGGTCACCTGACCCCGGTTCTGGCGGTGGCGCAGGAGCTGCGCCGGACTGACCCCGGTGGCGAGGTGCTCATCGTCGGACGTCGCGGTGGCGTCGCTGAGCGCCTGGTGACCGAGGCGGGTTTCCGGCTGGCGACGCTGCGAATCTCGGGTCTCGACATCCGCAGCGTCACCAGCGTGGCCCGCTTCACCGCGCAACTGCCGGCCGCGGTGCGGGACGCGCGACGAACCATCCGCTCGTTTCGCGCCGATGTCGTCGTCGGCGGTGCGGGGTACGTCAGCGTCCCTGTCGTCCTGGCGGCGCGCAGCCTGCGCGTGCCGGTGGCGCTGCTCGAACAGAACGCGCTCCCCGGCCGCGCCACCCGCGCGCTCGCCCCCGGCGCGCGCGTCGTCGCCGCCGCATTCGAGCAGACGGCGCAGCGGCTGCCTCGGGCACGGGTGGTCCACACCGGCAACCCGATCAGGGCAGAGGTCCTGGCGACACCGGACCGGCCACTGGGCGAGCGCTGCGAGCGGGTTCTGGTCATGGGCGGATCCCAGGGCGCACGCAGGATCAACCGGGCTGTGGCCGGCTGCGTCGAGACACTGCTGCGCGGCCACCCCTTGCTGCGGATCACCCACCAGACCGGTGCCCTGGACGCCGCCGGGATGACGGCCGCGTCCGCCGCCCTGCCAGCCGACGTCCGCGACCGGTGGGTGGTCCTCCCATTCATCGAGGACGTCGGCGCCGCCATCGCCGCCGCCGACGTCGTGCTGATGCGCGCCGGCGGCTCGTCGCTGGCGGAGTGCGCCGCCCTGGGGCGGCCGATGATCCTCGTGCCCTATCCCCACGCCGGCGACCACCAGCGCTTCAACGCCGCGCCCTACGTGGCCGCCGGGGCGGCGACGGTGATCCCCGACGACGAGTGCAGCCCCGAGCGTGTCCAGGAGGAGCTGGCGCGGCTCATCGACGACCCCGCGGAATGGCGGCGCATGGCGGCCGCCAGCCGGGCCAGCGGCCGCCGCGACGCGGCTCCGCGGATCGCCGAGCTGATCGGCGAGCTGGTGGCCGGTCCGGCGAGAATCCCGGCGTGAGCGGCCATGTCCACTTCCTGGGGATCTGCGGCTACGCGGTGAGCGGCGCCGCCCTGGTCGCGCGCGAGCAGGGCTGGCGGGTGTCCGGGTCCGACGACCAGGCCTACCCGCCGACCACCGACATCCTCACCGCCGCCGGCGTCGACTGGGTGGACGGCAGCGACGCCGCCAACCTCGAGCGGTGGGGTGTGCCGGACCTCGTCGTTGTCGGCAACCAGACGCGGGCGGGCAACCCGGAGTGGCTCGCCGCGCGGGATCGCGGCCTGCCGCTGTGCAGCGAGATCGAGTTCTACCTGCGCCTCACCGCCGACCGTCATCGCATCGCGGTGTGCGGGACCCACGGCAAGACGACGACGTCGTCGCTGCTTGCCCACATGCTCGACGCCTGCGGGATGGACCCGGGCTTCCGCCTCGGCTCGACGTCGCTCGACCTCGGCGGCAGCGCGCGGCTGGGCACCGGCCCGTTCGTGTTCGAGGGCGACGAATACACCACCGCGCCATGGGACTCCCGTCCCAAGTTTCTCCACATCAAGCCGGCGGCGGCCTGCGTCACCCGGCTCGAGCTCGACCACCCGGACGTGTACCCGACCCTCGACGCATACCGTGCGCCGTTCATCGAGCTGGCCCAGTCGATGCCCGCCGGCGGGCTGCTGGTCCTGTGCGCCGATGATCCCGAGTGCGCCGCGCTCGCCGCCCACGCTGAATGCCGTGTGATCACCTACGGCAGCGTGCCCGGCGCCGGCTGGCGTGTGGACGGCGGCGCCGACCGCGACGGCCTGCAGCATTTCACGGTGACCCACGACGGACGCACCGACGCGGTCGCGCTCACCTTCCCCGGACGTCACAGCGCGCTCAACGCCACCGCGGCGCTCATCCTCGCGGCGGACACCGGTGCGCCGCTGCAGGCGTGCGTGGCGGCCTGCGCGACGTTCTCAGGGCCGGCGCGCCGGTTCGAGGTTCTCGGCGAGGTGGGTGGCATCACCGTGGTCGACGACTACGCGCATCACCCCACGGAGGTCGAGGTCACCATCGCAGCGGCGCGGCAGCGCTACCCGGGCGCTCGCATCATCGCCATCCACACCCCGCACACTTACTCTCGAACCCGCACCCTCATCGACGAGTACGAGCACAGCTTCAGCGGCGCGGACCTCATCGTGCTCGGCCCGATCGAGGCCGCGCGGGAGCGCGGCATGGAGGCAACCGTGAGCAGCCACGACGTCGCCGCGCGCGCCGCCGCGACAGCGCCGGTGCACGTGGTCGACTCGTCCGCCGAGGCCATCGGGCTCATCGAGCGGCTCTCACGCCCTGGGGATGTGCTCCTGGTCCTCTCGCTGGGTGGCTTCGACAAGATCGCCAACCGCCTGGTGACCGCCCTGGAGGCACCCCGTGTCCGCTGAGTGGCTGCAGCGCTGGCCGGGGATCCGGCACAGCGAACCGCTGGCGCGCCACAGCCAGTTCGGCGTCGGCGGCCCCGCGGACCACTTCCTGCGCATCGACGACCTCGCCACGCTCCCCGAACTTGTCGCCCGCTGCACGGAGAGCGGCGTCGACATCACCGTGCTCGGCGCCGGCAGCAACGCGCTCATCCTCGACGGCGGCGTCCGCGGCCTCGCGGTGCGGCCGATGAGCAAGGCGATGACGATCGCCGGCACGGAGGTCACCCTGGACTCCGGTGCGATGCTCCCTCGAGTAGCGCTGGACCTTGCCCGCGAGGGCGTCGCCGGGCTCGAGTGGGGCATCGGCGTTCCCGGCAGCTGCGGGGCGTCGGTGTGGGGCAACGCCGGCGCGTTCGGCGGCGAGGTCGCTGATGCGCTGGTGGAGTGCGAGGTGCTCGCACCGGACGGCTCGACGCGCTGGATGGCGGCGGCGGACTGCGGCTTCGCCTACCGCGACTCGACGTTCAAGAACGATCTGCGCGATCACATCGTCCTGCGCGGGCGCTTCGCGGTGACCCGGGAGGATGCCATAGCCGTCCGCGCGCGAACCGATGCGGTCCAGGCGGAGCGCAAGCGCACCCAGCCGTACGGCGTGCGCAGCCTGGGCAGCACCTTCAAGAATCCCCCTGACGATTTCGCCGGCCGTCTCATCGAGGCGGCCGGGCTGTCGGGCCGCACCCACGGAGGTGCGCAGATCTCACCCAAGCACGCCAACTTCATCCTCAACGTCGACCACGCCACCGCCACCGACGTGCTGACGCTCGTGGAGATGGCACGCGACGAGGTGGCGTCGCGCTTCGGCACCGTTCTCGAGCGCGAGATCGTGACTCTCGGTGAGCCCGCGACAGCGCCTGCCGCGAGCGCGTCGTGAGCAACGTCGTCGCCATCTTCGGAGGCCGCTCGGTCGAGCACGAGGTGTCGGTGATCACGGCGCACCAGGCGATGGCGGCGCTGGGCGGCGGGCACCGTGCCGTGCCTGTCTACATCGCCAAGGACGGCAGCTGGTACACCGGCGACGCGCTGACCGACCTGGGTCGTTTCAACGACATCGATCGCCTGCTCGCCGCCTGCACGCGGGTCAGCCCGGTCATCGACCCGTCGCGCCCCGGACTCGCGCTGATGCCCGTGGAGATGCGTCGCGGCCTCTTCGGGCGCGGCGCCACCGAGGCGGCGGACGTCGACATCGCCATGCCGCTGCTCCATGGCCGCCTCGGCGAGGACGGCACCCTTCAGGGCCTTCTCGAGATGGCGGGCATTCCCTACACCGGCAGCGGCGTGGCCGCGTCCGCCGTGGCCATGGACAAGAGGCTCGCCAAGACCGCGTTGCGCGCCGCCGGCCTGCCCGTGCTGGACGACGTGCTGGTGACCCGCGACCAGTGGCTCGCCGACGCCGCCTCCGCGGTCGACGCCGCCGCGGCGGTGGGCGGCTTTCCCCTCTACGTCAAGCCGGTGAGCCTCGGCTCGAGCATCGGGGTGTCGCGGGTCACCGGCGTCGTGGAGCTGCGCGACGCAATCGAGCTGGCGCTCACCTACGACGAGCGCTGCATCGTCGAGGTTGCCCAGGAGGGGATCGTCGAGGTCAACTGCGCTGTCCTCGGCGATGGAGCGGACGCGCGCCCGTCGTTGCTCGAACAGCCCACCAAGCGCGGACTGCTCAGCTACGACGACAAGTACCGGGGCAAGGGCGGCAAGTCCTCCGGCCCCGGCGGAGGGATGAAGAATGCCCAGCGCCTGGTGCCGGCACCACTCGACGACTCCCTGGCGCAGCGCATCCGCGAGGCCGCGATGGCGGCCTTCGCGGCGGTCGGCGCCGCCGGGGTGGCACGCATCGACCTGATCGTCGACCCCGCGGCGGAGACGTTCCTGGTCAACGAGATCAACGCCATCCCGGGCTCGCTGTCGTTCTACCTCTTCGAGCCGGCGGGCGTGTCCTTCACGGAGTTGCTCGACGAGCTCATCGAGATCGCGTGGCGGCGACATGCGCGGCGGGCGGAGACCACCGCGGTGTTCGAGCGCTGGATGCTCGGTGGCGGCGGCGCCAAGACCGGCGGGTGAGCGGCGGCGCCCCGATATCATCCAGCGCCGTGAGCGAGAGCGCCGGCGTCGTCGAGGATCCGCCCGCGGCCGTGCTCGAGTCGGGCAGCGGTGCGGCCGTGCTGCTGCTCCACGGCTGGGGCGCGAGCAAGGAGTTGATGCAACCGATCGCGCAGCGGCTGCCGTCGTTCCGGGTGATTGCGCCCGACCTGCCCGGTTTCGGCGCAACCGGTCCGCCACCCGCGCCGTGGGGTGTCGATGAGTACGCACAGTGGACGATCGCGCTGCTCGACCGGCTCGGCGTGCAGCGCGTCCACGTGGTCGGCCACTCCAACGGCGGGCGTGTCGCCATCGCGTTGGCGACCGCGCATCCCGAGCGGGTCGACCGCCTCGTGCTCGCCGACAGCGCCGGCATCCGTCCACGCCACGGCCTCCGTCACCACTGGCGGGTGCGCTCGTTCAAGCTGCTGCGCGCGGCGGCGCGGCGGCGGTGGCTGCCGGCCCGCGTGCGCGAGGCGGCGCAGCGGCGCGCCAGCCTGCGCGGCAGCGCCGACTACCGAGAGGCGTCGGGCACCGTGCGCGACAGCATGGTGCGGCTGGTCAACGCCGACCTGCGGCCGAGATTGGCACAGCTGCGGGCGCCGACGCTGCTGATCTGGGGCGAGCGCGACGAGGAGACGCCGGTGCACGACGCCCACGTCATGGAGCGGCTCATACCGGACGCGGGGCTGGTGGTGTTCGAGGGGTGCGGTCACTTCGCCTACGCCGAGCAACCGGACCGCTTCGGCCACATCGTCGACGTCTTCCTGCGTGGCGACACGAGGTGAATGCGGTGGTGCAGGCGGTGGTCGTCGCGCTCGCCGGAGCGACCTGGCTGGCGCTGCTGGCACGGACGGTGATGGTGGCCGCGCGGATGCACCAGATCGAGGAGTACGAGGCGGGCCGGTTGTTCTGGTGGGGTCGCACCCGTGCCTGGCTCCTGCACCGATCGGTGCTGATCGCCGCGGCGGCGCCGGCGGCGTCGACGCTGGTCGCCGTCATCGCCGGGTCGAGGAGCGGCGCCCGCACCGCGGTCGCCGCCGCCTGGGGTGTCGGGGCGCTCGGGGGACTCCTGGTGTGGGGCTGGCTGGCGCCGAAGAAGGAGCTGGTCCACACGCCCCGCATGCGCCGCCTGCTGGCGACCACGGCGGTGCTCGGCGTGATCCTCGCCGACGCGGTGTGCTTCACGTTGCTGCTCGCCCCGCTGTGGCTGGGGGGCGTGATCGCCGCCGCCGCCGGGCTGTCGATCACGGCCCTGGCCATGGCTCTGCTCGCGGCCGCGAACACCATCAACGCGCCGGTCGAGGCGCGCGTGCGCCGGGGATTCCTCCGCCAGGCGCGCGCCTGGCTCGCGCGCATCGATCCGCTGGTCATCGCCGTGGCCGGCAGCTACGGCAAGACCTCGACCAAGCACATCCTCGCCCACATGCTCGAGCGCTACGGGCCGACGCTGGCGACACCGAAGAGCTTCAACACGCTGATGGGCGTCTCGCGCACCGTCAACGACGTCCTCGAGGATCGTCACCGCACCTTCATCGTCGAGATGGACGCGTACGCGCCCGGCGAGATCGCCTCGATCTGCGCGCTGGTGCACCCGCGCCACGCGCTGCTGACGTCGGTCGGTCCGCAGCACCTCGAGCGCTTCGGCAGCATCGACCGCATCGCCGGCGCCCTGTACGAGACCGTTGACGCGCTGCCCGCCGACGGTTTCGCGGTGGTCTACAGCGGCGACGCGCAGACCGCCGCGCTGGCGGCGCGCGCCCGCGCGGCGGGTCGTGAGGTGATTGGCTACGGCATCAGCGGGGAGGCCGGCGATCTCGACGTCGTCGCCGCTGATGTCCACGTCACCGGGCGCGGCTCGCGGTTCACCTGGGGCTGGCCGGCGCTGGGACTCAGCCACCACGTCGAGCTGCCCCTGCTCGGACGCCACCAGGTGCTCAATGTCAGCGCCGCCCTGGCCACCGTCCAGCGGCTCGGGCTGCCGCTCGGGCCCGCCCTCGAGTCGATCGCGACGCTGCAGCCGGTCGACCACCGGCTCCAGCCCGTGCCCACGGGCAACGCCATCACCGTCATCGACGACTCCTACAACGCCAACCCCGTCGGCGTGCACAACGCCCTCGAGGTGCTCGCCGAACTCGACGCCGGGGCGCGGATCCTGGTCACGCCGGGGCTCGTCGAGCTGGGCGCGGTGGAGGACGCCGAGAACCGCCGCTACGGGGAGCACGCGGCGCGCGTCTGCGACCACGTCATCGTCATGGACGCACAGCCCGGCCGGGCGCTGCGTGAGGGCCTGCGCGCCGGGGGCATGGCCGACGACCGCGTCCACGTGGTGCGTTCGCTGGCGGAGGCCACGGCGGTGATCGGCCGCATCGCCACCGCGGGCGACGCCGTCCTGTTCGCCAACGACCTTCCCGACACGTACCTCGGGGCAGCCTGAGCGGTAGGAGATCGGGCCGCGCAATGCGGTCGCGACGCGGGAGTCGGTCCCATAATGTTCGGACCGGCGCCCCGGACCGAACCGTCCCAGCTCACGTCCCACCCATCGATGTCCCAGCACACCATTGAGCGCCCACGCGCGAGCCCGCCTCTCAGCGACGCCACGTCGCGCCGGGCGCAGATCCGCGCCATCGCCGCCGGCATCGTCGACGTCCCCCGGATGGGCAGGCGGTTCCATGTGCCGGCGGGCGTGCCGCTGCAGCCGTCGCCGCGGCGTCGCAGTCACGGGCCGCGGCGGCGCACCGTGGCCGCGCAGCCGCGCCGCGGCCGGACCGGGCGGAGGATCGCCGCCGCGGCGTTGCTTCTCGCCCAGGTCGGTGTTCTCGCCGCCCTGCTCACCGCCCCCGCGTTCCGGGTGCACACAGTCGACGTCAGCGGTGAGCATCTGCTCAGTCGCGGCGCCCTGGTCAGCGCGGCGCTCGTCCCGCAGTCGAGCCTGTTCACCGTCGATGCTGATGCCATCCGCCAGCGACTCAGCACCCTTCCGTGGGTGCGCAGCGTGACCGTGACCACGAAGCTCCCCGCGACCGTCAGCATCGCCGTGACCGAGTGGCAGCCGGAACTGCTTCTCCGCCACGCGGGGGCCGCCACCTTCGTCGCCGCCAACGGCGCGACCCTGGCCGCCGTGCGCGCCGACGCCGGCGTGGCGCACGGGCTGCCGGTGCTGCTCGACTACCGCCCCGGCGCGTTGCAGGCACCGATGCCGGGCCTCGCCGACATGCTCGCCGCCGCAGCCCAGCAGTGGCCCGCGGTGTTCGGCTGCGCCGTCGACGCCTTCGTGCTGAGCAGCACGGGTGTCCTGTCGATCTGGAGCAACACCGGCTGGCAGGCGGTCCTCGGCACGCTCGACAGCCCCGACGCCCTCGCCGCAGTTCCGGCCAAGCTCCAGATGCTCGCCGCGCTGCGCGGCCACGTCGACTTCATCCGCCCCACCGTCGGCTACGTCGACCTCGAGAACCCCGGCGCACCGGCGACCGGCGGCAAGCCGGGGGAGCCCGCCTCCCTGAAGGCCGACGCCGCCGGCACCCCGCTCCCGGTCACGGCACCGCCGGTCGCCGTGACCGATCCCTCGGCGACGGCGACGGCGACGGCGACACCATCAGCAACCGCGGCGCCCACGGCGACACCCGCACCCACGCCTCGGCCGACGCCCAGCCCGTTCGTCTTCACGCTGCCGCCGCCGTCGGCGTCCGCGCACCGCTAGCTGGTCAGTCGCCCTCCCACGAGCGCGCGATGCGCAGCGCGCTGAGGATCGCCCGGGTCGCCGGGGAGCGGTTGAGCGTGATGAAGTGCACACCGGGCGCACCGGCCCTGAGCAACTCGCTGCATTGCAGCGTCGCCCACGCCACGCCCAGCTGCAGCACCGCGGCGGGATCGTCGATGCGGGTCTGCAATGCGGCGCGGAGCGCCGCCGGGATGGAGGCGCCGATCTTGGCCGTGAACCGGTAGACCTGGTCCACGTTGGTGATGGGCATGATGCCGGGCACGATCGGCACGGTCACACCCGCCTGGCGGGCGCGCGCGACGAAGTCGAAGTACACGCGGTTGTCGAAGAACAGCTGCGTGATCAGGAAGCTGGCGCCGGCATCCACCTTGTGCCGCGCCGCGGCCACGTCCTCCTCGAGCGCGGTCGACTCCACGTGTTTCTCCGGGGAGCACGCGGCGACCACGCACATGTCGCAGTTGTCATGCAGGAGTCGGACGAGGTCGCTGCCGAAACGGAGGCCGCCCTCGGGGACGACGAAGGTGCCCTGGCCGTTGGGTGGATCACCACGAATCGCGAGAACGTTCTCGACGCCGGCCTCGTGGTACTGGCGAATCTCGGTGAGCAGATCATCGACTGTCGAGTCCCGGCACGTCAGGTGCGCCATTGGAAGAAGGCCGGTCTCTTCGCGGATGCGCTGGACGAAGCGGACGGTGCGGTCGTCGCGAGCGCTTCCCCCTGCGCCATGAGTCACCGAGACGAATGCCGGCTCGAGCTCTTTCAGCGCGGCAATGGTGGCAAAGAGTCTCTCGGCACCCGCGTCGTCCTTGGGCGGAAAGAATTCGAACGAGAAGAGCGGCTCGCCGCGCGCGAAGAGACTGTCGATGCGCATGGCCGGATGGTACCGGCCTGCTCCGTGAGGAGGCGTCGCCGGGCTGCTACCGTTCTGCCGTGCTCGCAGTCCGCGCCGCCCGCTACGGGGGAGACGACCCCCTCGCCAACCTCGAGGTCACCGAGGTGCCGGACCCCACCCCGGCCCCGGGTGAGGCGCTGGTGGAGGTGATCGCCGCATCCCTCAACCACCACGACCTCTGGACGCTGCGCGGCATCGGCTCCCGCCGCCTCGAGCACCCCCAGGTGCTCGGCGCCGACGCTGCGGGGACGGTTCTCGCCTACGGCGACGGCGAGGTCCCAGACGGCGCGCCGGCGGTGGGCGCATCCGTGGTGGTGCACGGCGTGATGACGTGTGGCCACTGTCCGGCGTGCCGGAGCGGGGACGAGCTGCACTGCCCCGAGGTCGGCCTGCTCAGCGAGCCGCCGTACCCGGGCACGCTCGCCGAACGGCTGGTGGTCCCCGTCGGCAACCTCCTGCCGCTGCCGGATTCGGTCGACGCCATCACTGCCGCGTGCCTGCCCACCGCCTACCTCACCGCCTACCGGATGCTCTTCGTTCGCGGTGGGATGCGCGCCGGTCAGCGCGTCCTCGTCCACGGTGCCACCGGTGGAGTGGCCAGCGCGGCGATCCTGCTCGGCGTCGCCGGCGGGCTCACCGTGTACGCCACCTCGCGCGATGAGGCCAAGCGCGCCGCCGCCGTGGAGCTCGGCGCCGCGGCGGCGTTCGCCACCGACCGCGACGCCGTCAAAGCCGTGATCCGGGCCACCGAGGGCGGTGTCGACGCGGTCCTCGACACCGTCGGTGAGGCCACCTGGGACTTCTCGCTCAGGGTCACGCGACCGGGCGGCACCATCGTGGTCTGCGGAACCACCAGTGGGCCCAACCCCCCAGCCCAGCTCAACCGCGTGTTCTGGCGCCAGCTGACCATCGCGGGCAGCACGATGGGCACGCGCGAGGAACTGACCCGGGTCGTGCAGCTGTGCGCCGGCGGCAGGCTCCATCCCCTCGTCGACTCGGTGCGCCCGCTGAGGGAGGCGCCCAGCGCATTCGCCGCGCTGGAGAGCGGTGAGCGGCGCGGCAAGCTGGTGCTGACGCCCTCCTGAGCGGTGACCTCGGCGGTCTCTCTCAACCCGCGGCCACCACCCCTTCAGGCGGTTGACGCGTTCGTCGGGTAACGACCACATCTTGTGGCATACTGAGCCCGCAAACCCAGCATCTTGCGGTTTTGTGCTCGCCCACCCCTTGTGCGCGGGCAGGCCGATCCCTACACTCAAGGGCCAACCAGTGACCCGTTCTCGCCGCGTCTTTGCACTCGATCTAGGAACGACGAAGGTCTGCTGCGCCATCGCCGAGTTGGACAGCACCGGGCTGCGTGTCATAGGCGTGGGCGAGGCCGCCTCCAGGGGGGTCCGCAAGGGGTCGATCATCGAGATCGACCGGGCCGCGGAGGCGGTCGCGGAGGCGGTCGACCTGGCCGAGCAGATGAGCGGCGTCCCGGTCGACTCCGCCGTGGTCGGCCTCGCCGGCACCAGCATCAGCTCGCAGAACTCGCGCGGGGTCGTGGCCGTCTCTGCCGGTCACCGTGAGGTGCGAGATGCCGACGTCACCCGCGCGGTCGAGGCGGCGCGCGCGGTCAGCGTCCCGTCCGATCGCAAGATCGTCCACGTCCTCCCGCAGCAGTTCACCATCGACGGCCAGGAGGGCGTCCGCGACGCGCTGGGCATGGCGGGAACCCGGCTGGAGGTCGATGCGCACATCATCACCGGCACCAACACCGCCATCCAGAACATGGTGAAGGTGGTGCACAAGGCGGGCCTCGACGTCGACGACCTCGTCCTCCAGGTGCTCGCGTCCGCGGAGGCGGTCATCGGAGAGGACGAGTTGGACCGTGGCGTTGTCGTTGTCGACATCGGCGGGGGCACCACCGACGTGGCGGTCTTCGCCAAGGGCAGCATCGTTCACACCGCGGTGATCCCGGTCGGTGGCAACCACGTCAGCGGCGACATGGCCGTCGGGTTGCGCTGCGACCTCGAGACCGCGGAGGCCACCAAGCGCGCTTACGGCCACTGCCTCCAGCTCACGCTTCCCGCGGACGCCGAGGTGCAGCTGACGCCGATGGGGTACGACGAACCGGTCAGCGTCCCGCAGCGGTTCCTGGCCGAGATCATCGGCCCGCGGGCGCGGGAGATGGCCCAGCTGATCGCGGCCGAGATCGAGAAGGCGGGGCCGCCGAGCAGCTTCCCCGGCGGCATCGTGCTCACCGGCGGCGGCGCGCTGCTGCGCGGCTTCGCGGAGGTCACCCAACAGGTCACCGATCTGCCCGCGCGTGTCGCCGCGCCGCACGGCATCAACGGCATGAACCACGAGCTGAGCGGACCGCATCACGCGACCGTGGTCGGTCTGCTGCGCTGGGGAGCGCGCGGGCGCAACGGTCGCGGCCTCGCCATGGCGGGCAGGGCCCAGTCGAGCAACGGACAGCACGTCAGCGATCGATTTGGACGGTGGTTGCGTGAACTTTTCTGAGCGGATGAGGTTGTACGGGCTCGATGACGGCGACAAGCCGGCAGCGCAGCCCACCGGCGGCGGCAGTGATGATGAAACGACGCGTGCGGGGAAAGTTTCGCTGCGTCCGAGGACCAGGCAGCGTGAGGAGACGCATATGAACGATCTCGACCGTACGTTGGAGGGCAACGCGCGCATCAAGGTGGTGGGCGTCGGCGGCGGTGGCAGCAACGCCGTCAACCGGATGATCCAGAGCCGCCTCAAGGGCGTCGAGTTCATTTCGGTCAACACCGATCACCAGGCGCTCCAGCTCAGCAACGCGCACAAGAAGGTGCGCATCGGTTCCAAGCTCACCCGTGGGCTCGGCGCCGGCGGCGATCCCGTGCGGGGCGCCGAGGCCGCCGAGGAGTCGCGCGAGGAGCTGACCAAGCTGCTCGAGGACTGCGACATGGTGTTCGTCACCGCCGGCATGGGCGGCGGGACCGGCACCGGCGCGGCGCCCACCGTCGCGGAGATCGCGCGTGAGCAGGGGGCGCTGACCATCGGGGTGGTCACCAAGCCCTTCAAGTTCGAGGGTCTGAAGCGCCAGCGCTGCGCCGACGACGGCATCGCCAACCTCCAGGGACGGGTCGACACGCTGATCACCATCCCCAACGAGCGGCTCATGCAGGTGGTCGACAAGAAGACCCCGATCACCGAGGCGTTCAAGCTCGCCGACGACGTGCTCCGCCAGGGCGTGCAGGGCATCAGCGACCTGATCGTCTTCCCCGGGCTCATCAACCTCGACTTCGCCGACGTCAAGGCGATCATGTCGGGACAGGGCGCGGCCCTCATGGGAATCGGCTTCGGCAATGGAGACACCCGTGCAGCCGACGCGGCGCGCGACGCGGTGGCGAGCCCGCTGTTGGAGACCACCATCGCCGGCGCCAAGGGCATCCTGCTCAACGTCACCGGCGGGCCCGACCTCACGCTCTACGAGGTCAACGAGGCCGCGCAGCTGGTCAGTGAATCGGCCGATCCCGATGCGCAGATCATCTTCGGCACCGTCATCGACGAGCAGATGAAGGGCGAGGTCAAGATCACCGTCATCGCTACCGGTTTCACCGGACAGATCGACGTTCTCGGCACCCTCGCGTACGAGCCCGCAGGGCGCTCCGTCATGGTCCAGTCGCCGGCGTTCACCATCGGTGGCCGTTCTGCAACCCCACCCAATGCGGATGATCTCGACATCCCGGCGTTCCTCCGGGATCGCCGGTAGGAACAGCGTCATCGAGCAGGGGGCCTCGCGGCGCCGGGGCCCCCTGTTTGTGCCATGAAGTGCCCATACTGTTCGCAGCCGGAGTCCAAGGTCGTCGACTCGCGCGACTCCGAGACCGGCGAGGCGATCCGCCGCCGCCGCGAATGTCTTGTCTGCCACAAGCGTTTCACGACCTATGAGCGCGTCGAAGCTGTGCCGCTCTGGCTGGTCAAGAAGGACGGGCGGCGCGAGGAGTTCCGCCGCCAGAAGCTTCTCGGCGGCCTCATCAACGCCTCGACCAAGCGTGACATCGCCACCAGTCAGCTCGAGGCGATCGTCGACGACATCGAGAACCAGCTGCGCTCGCGCAACGTCACCGAGGTGCGCAGCCGCGAGGTGGGGGAGATGGTGATGCAGCATCTCCGCGGGCTGGACGAGATCGCCTACGTGCGATTCGCATCGGTGTACCGGTCGTTCAAGGACGTGGAGCAGATGCGGGCCACCATCGAGGACGTGCTCGCCAACCCGCCGGGGACGCGGCCGCCGGAGGCACCGCGCCGCCGCCGCAGGCACGCCGACGATGGCGGCGAACCGTCGCTGCCCATCGGCAAGTGAGCGATGCGGCCGGGCTGGCCGAACGCCTCGCGTCGGTCTCGGAGCGGATCCGGCGCGCCGCCGAGGACGCGGGGCGTGACCCGGCGGACGTGCGCGTGCTGGCCGTCACCAAGGGCCACCCCGTTGAGGCCATCGAGGACGCGCTCTCGCTGGGGTTGAGGGAGATCGGCGAGAGCCGCGTGCAGGAGGCGCAGGCCAAGCGCGCGCAGCTTGCCGGACGCGACATCTCGTGGCACATGATCGGCCACGTCCAGCGCAACAAGGCACGGCCGGCGGCCGAGCTGTTCGACACCGTGCACTCGGTGGACGCTGCGGCGCTCGCCACTGCCCTGGCCGCACATCGTCCCGCCGGCGCCGCCCCGCTGCGGGTCCTCATCGAGGTCGAGATGACCGGCATCACCGGCCGCAACGGCGTCACCCCGGACGGCGCCGCCGGCCTGCTGGAGGTGCTGCGTGGCCTGCCGGCGCTCGACCCCGTGGGCCTGATGACGATTGCGCCGCCAGACGACCCCGCCGCCGCCCGGACGTGCTTCGCGCGACTGCGCGATCTCCGTGACCGTCTCCGCAACGGCGGCGGATCCCTGGGCGAGCTGAGCATGGGCATGAGCGACGATTACGAGATCGCCGTTGCGGAGGGGGCCACCATGCTCCGGCTCGGTCGCGTCCTCTTCGGCGACCGTGCCGTCCCGGGGCGGTGAGACCGGCCGCCGCTATCCTGAGCCGGATGATCGAGCCCTGCTTCACCGCGTCCGCCCCGGCGTGCCATGCCGCCGTCTGACGCCGCTCTCCCCGGGCGGCGCCGCCAGCTCACCGTGCTGCTGAGCACCGCCGCGGTCGTCTTCATTCTCGATCACCTCACCAAGTGGCTGGTGACCGAGCACATCGCCCTCGGCGGCCAGGTGCCGCTGAGTGGCCCGATCACCTTCCACCACATCGAGAACCGCGGCGCCGCATTCGGGCTGTTCCCGCAGATGCAGTTCGTGTTCCTCGCGGTGGCGGTGGCGGTGGCCGGCTACATCCTGTTCGCCGGGCGACGATTCGGCCCCGGGCTGTTCCCCCAGGTGCTGCTCGGGATGATCCTCGGTGGCGCGCTGGCCAACGCCGTCGACCGCGTCGTGCAGGGCTATGTCGTCGACTTCATCGACCTGCAGCGCTGGCCCGTCTTCAACGTTGCCGACATGGCCATCGTGGTCGGCATCGCGCTCGGCGTCCTCACCATGCGCGTCGTGCCGGCGGCCCGCGGTGGGAGCGACCCCGCGTGAGCGCCGCGACCGCGCGCGAGCAGACCACGCGCCTCGACGTGCGGGTCATGGAACAGATCGGGGTCAGCCGCACCGCGGCACAGTCGCTGATCGGCGGTGGCCACGTTCGCGTCAACGACCGACCGGCCAAGTCGGGGCAGCGCGTGCGCGCCACCGACGACGTGGCCGTGACGTTGCCGCCGCCGGCCGCGCCGGCAACGCCCGTGGACGGCCCCGAGGTCCCACTCACCATCGTGTACGAGGACACCGCCGTCGCCGTCATCGACAAGCCGGCGGGCATGGTGGTGCATCCTGCGCCGGGTCACCCGGCGGGAACCCTGGCGGACGGGCTGCGTCAGCGCGGCGCCACGTGGTCGCACCTCGGCGGCGACGAACGCCCCGGCATCGTCCATCGCCTGGACCGCGACACCAGCGGCCTGCTCGTCGTCGCCAAGACCGAGAGCGCGCACCGCTCCCTGTCGCTGCAGCTGCAGAAACGGACACTGGGGCGCGTCTACTGGGCGCTGGTCCACGGCGTGTTCCGCGAGGCCACCGGGCGGATCGAGGCGCCGATCGGGCGCGATCCCGGACACCGCCAGCGCATGGCCGTGGTCGACGAGGGGCGTCCCGCCATCACCGATTTCGCCGTCATCGAGCGGATGCGCCGCTTCTCGCGCCTCGAGGTCCGCCTGCTCAGCGGCCGCACCCACCAGATCCGCGTCCACCTGGCGTCGATCGGGCATCCCATCGCGGGCGACCCCGTGTACGGGCGCCGCGGCGACACGCTCTGCGCACGTCCCGCCCTGCACGCGCAGCGTCTCAGCTTTCTCCACCCGGACGACGGTCGGCGCTGCGATTTTGAGTCGCCGGTGCCGCCTGACCTCGTCGCCGCGCTGGCGGCCGCGTCGGAGGTGTCGTGATGGCGCGCGCCCCGCGGGTGACCACGCAACCCGGCCGGCTGGTCGTGCTCTCGGGACCGAGCGGCGTCGGCAAGGACACCGTGCTGCACGAGTTGCGCAGGCTGGATCCCGCGCTGCGCTACAGCGTGTCGTACACCACCCGCGACCCCCGACCGGGCGAGCAGGACGGGGTGTCCTACTCGTTCGTCGATGACCAGACCTTCCACGATATGGCGGAACGGGGCGAGTTCCTGGAGTGGGCGGAGGTGCACGGCAACCTCTATGGAACGGCCGAGGCGAGGGTCAAGGACGCGCTCGCCCGCGGCGAGGACATCGTGCTCAAGATCGACGTGCAGGGTGCCGCGTGGATCCGGCCCCGCGTCGAGGGCGCGATCTTCATCTTCCTGCTGCCCCCGTCCGAGGACGAGCTCCGCCGCCGCCTGGTGGCGCGGGACACCGAGGACGAGGCGGCAGTCGAGCTTCGGGTGCGCAACGCCGTCGCCGAGCTGGCCCAGGGAGAGGCGTACGATCACCGCGTGGTCAACGACGACGTCGAGCACGCCGCCCGCGAGGTCCTCGACATCGTCAGGGCGAGCCGGCAGCAGGAGCGCCGGTGAGCGACCACCGCAACGTCGCCGTCCACGTCTCCGGCAGCGTCGCCGCCTACAAGGCGTGTGAGGTGATCACGTCGCTGCGCAAGCGGGAGTGCGAGGTGCACGTGGTCATGACCGCCGGGGCTCAGCGTTTCATCACCGCCGTCACCCTGCAGAGCCTGAGCGGCCATCCCGTGCTCAGCGACGTGTGGGACGAGGGATCGCACGGCCACGGCATGGGCCACATCGACCTCGGCGCCTGGGCCGACGTCCACGTCGCCGTCGCCGCGTCGGCGAACCTGGTCGCCCGGCTCGCCCACGGCCTCGCCGACGATGCGGTCACCACGGTGCTGCTCGCCACCCGCGCCCCCCTGCTGATCGCGCCGGCGATGGAGACCGCGATGTGGGAGCACCCCGCGACGCGTGCCAATGTCGAAACACTGCGCTCGCGCGGCGTCAGCTTCGTGGGCCCGGTCAGCGGCCGTCTGGCCAGCGGTGGCGACGGCGAGGGCCGGATGGCCGAGGTCGGCGCGATCGTCGCCGCGGTTGTCGACGCGCTCGCGCCCGCCTAGAGGATGGGACACTCGACGTCACCGCTCGCCGGCCGCGGCGTCGTCGTCACCGCCGGTGGCACGCGCGAGCCGATCGACCCGGTTCGCTTTCTCGGCAACCGCAGCAGCGGGCGCATGGGCAATGCCATCGCGGTGGCGGCCGCGGACCGCGGGGCGACCGTGACCCTGGTGACCACCGTCGCGGCGCCGGCCGACCCGCGGATCACCGTCGTCGATGTCGACACAGCGGACGAGATGCACGCCGCCGTCCGCAGCGCGCTGGCCGGCGCCGCCGTGCTCGTCATGGCCGCGGCGGTCGCCGACTACCGGGTCGCCGAGGTCGCCCCGCGCAAGCTGAAGAAGCGCGACGCGCTGACCCTCGAACTGGTCCCCACCGTCGACATCCTCCGCGCCCTGGCCACCGACCCGGTCCGCGACGGCGTGCTGGTGGTGGGCTTCGCCGCCGAGACCGACGACCTCGAGGCCAACGCCGCCCGCAAGCTGCTCGAGAAGCGGCTCGACCTCATCGTTCTCAACGACGTCGCCCGTCCCGGCATCGGCATGGGCACCGAGGACAACGCGGTGACCGTGCTCGATGCGGCCGGCATCGTCGCGGAGATCGATCGCCGCCCCAAGGCCGAGGTCGCCGGATCCCTGCTCGACATCATCGAGAGACGGCTGGCTCACTGACCCGGGCCGGCCTCCCGCGGCACGGCCCGGCGAGGCCGTCGGGCTGCCAGACTGGCACCGTGACGGGCCCGGCCACCGACGACGCCATCGAGCAGCCCGCGGCCGAGACCGTCGCCGGGTATGTCGCGGTCGTCCCCGACACCGGCGCCATCCTCCCGCAGGACCACTACACGTACGCGGTTCCCGAGCACCTGGCAACCCTCGCCGTGCGCGGAGCCCGGGTCGAGGTGCCGTTCGGACGGCGCGAGGTGCTCGGCTACGTGGTGGCCAGCGACAGCGCGCTGACCGGTGCCGAGGCCCGCCCGATCTCGACGGTGCTCGACGAGGCGCCGATCCTCGACGATACGGCGCTGGACCTCGCCCGGTGGATCGCCGATCGCTACTGCGCGCCGCTCGGTGAGGTGATCCGCGCCATGCTCCCCAAGGGCGTCCGCTCCGCCCGTCCCGGGGGCCGCAAGCGCGGACCGCGGACCACGTCGAGGGCTGTCGAGGCCGCGCGGGCAGACGCCGTCGCGGAGACGCCGCCGGCGCTGACCGAGGCGCAGCGCGCCGCCGCCGCCCCGCTGCTGACGGCGATCGCCGCCAGCGAGCACCGCCGCGTGCTCCTCCACGGCGTCACCGGTGCGGGCAAGACCGAGGTGTACCTGGTCGCCATCGCCGCCGCGCTGGCGGTGAGGCGGCAGGCCATCGTGATGGTCCCCGAGATCGCCCTCACCCCCCAGACCATCCGCCGCTTCGCCGCGCGGTTCCCGGGCAGGGTCGCCGTCCTGCACAGCGGTCTCACCGAGTCCGAGCGCGCCCATGAGTGGCGTCGCATCCGCGCCGGCGAGCTGGACGTGGTCGTCGGCTCACGTAGCGCGGTCTTCGCCCCACTGCCCCGGCTCGGCGTGATCGTCGTCGACGAGGAGGACGCCGGTGCGTACAAGCAGGACCGCATCCCCCGATACCACGCCGTCGACGTCGCGCTCGAACGCGGCCGCCTCGCCGGCGTGCCCGTGGTGCTGGGCAGCGCCACACCACGGGTGGAGACGTACTACCGAGCGCACACAGGTGGTTTCGAGCTGGTCACGCTGAACGAGCGCATCAGCGGACGCCCACTGCCACCCATCGAGGTTGTCGACCTGCGCGAGGAGTTGCGCGCCGGCAATCGCAGTCCTCTCTCCCTCGACCTGGACAAGGCGCTGCGCGAGTGCCACGACGCCGGCGGCCAGTCGATCCTCTTCCTCAACCGGCGCGGCAGCGCCACCGTTGTTGTCTGTCGCAGCTGCGGCGAGGCGATCACCTGCGACAGCTGCAGTGTGTCGCTCGTGTTCCATGCGCAGCGACGCCGCTGCGACTGCCACTACTGCGGCGCGTCGCGGCCGATGCCCGACATCTGCCCGAGCTGCGGGTCGACGATGATCCGCGGGCTGGGCATGGGCACCGAGCGCCTCGAGGCCGAGGTCCACGAACGCTTCCCCACGCTCCGCCTGCTGCGCATGGACCGCGACACCACCGTCACCCGCGACGCGTACTTCGACATCTACGACCGGTTCGCACGCCACGAGGCCGACTGCCTGATCGGCACTCAGATGGTCGCCAAGGGCTGGGACCTCGGCAACGTGCGCCTCGTCGGCATCGTCAACGCCGACGTCTCCCTGCACTTCCCCGACTACCGCAGCGGAGAGCTGACGTTCTCGCTGCTGACCCAGGTCGCCGGCCGCGCCGGCCGCGGCGACGAGCCCGCCCGCGTCATCCTGCAGACGTACAGCCCGCAGCACTACGCGGTGCAGCACGCCACCACGCACGACTACCTGGCCTTCGCCCGTGAGGAGATCCGCGTTCGGAAGGCGTTGCGGTTCCCGCCGTACACCCGCATGGTGGTGTGCACGATCAGCCATCGCGAGGACGCTCGCGCCGAGCTCGATGCCCGCCGGGCGGTCGCGGAGGTGTCTGATAAACTCGGCGCGGGGTCGGGCCTTGACGTCCTTGGCCCGACACCCGCCTTCCTCCACCGTCTGCGCGGCGAATACCGCTGGCAGGTCACGATCCGGGGCGAGGCGATCGAGAGGGCGTTCCCGCACCTGCCCAAGGGCAGGGGCTGGAGCATCGATGTCGACCCCGGACCGTGAGGTGACCCGTGGCACTGCTCCCCATCGTTCTCGCCGCTGACGAGGATCCCGTCCTCGTCACCCGGGCCACGCGCGCGCCCCGCGTCGACGACGCCATCCGCAAGCTCATGGACGACATGGTCGAGACCATGGTCGACGCCCACGGCGCCGGCCTCGCCGCCCCCCAGGTGGGCGTGCCGCTGCGCGTCATCGTCCTCAAGGTCGACAACCAGGTCTACCAACTCGCCAACCCCGAGATGGTGCGCTGCGAGGGCGAGCAGACGGGGTATGAGGGCTGCCTCTCCGTCCCCGGATTGATCGGCCAGGTGAAGCGCTGCGACCGTGTCGTGGCCAGGGGGCTGAACCGCCACGGCAAGGAGATCCGCGTCAAGGGCGACGGGCTGCTCGCCCGCGCCATCCAGCATGAGATCGATCACCTCGACGGCATCCTCTTCACCACCAAGGTGATCGAGGGCACGTTGCAGAAGTGGGACCGCACCGACGAGGAGCAGGCCGCGGCGCTCGAGGGCGAGCTCGTCGGCTGAGCGCAGCCGCACCGCGCCCGGAGGCATCCTGATGCGCATCGTCTTCTGCGGCACCGCCGACTTCGCCGTGCCGGCCCTCCACGCCGTGGCCGCCGCGCACGAGGTGCTCGCGGTGGTGACGCAGCCCGATCGCCCGGGATCGCGCGGCCGGCCGGCACCGCGCCCGGTCAGCGACGCGGCGGCACTGCTGGAACTTCCGGTGCTGCGCCGCGAGCGCATCCGCGCCCCCGAGAGTGTTGACGCGATCCTCGCGTTCGACCCCGAGGCCCTGGTTGTTGCCGCCTATGGCCAGATCATCCCGGCGACGCTGCTCGACGCACCACGGTTCGGCGGGATCAACGTGCACGGCTCGCTGCTGCCGCGCTGGCGCGGCGCCGCGCCGGTGGCGGCGGCGATCCTGGCCGGGGACGAGCGCACCGGGGTCTCGATCATGCGCATGGACGTGGGCCTCGACACCGGGCCGGTGTACGCGACGCGTGAGCTGCCCATCGCGCCGACCGACACCGCCCCGCTGCTCAGCGAACGGCTGGCGGCGCACGGCGCCGGGCTGCTGCTCGAGGTGCTCGAGGTTGTGGCAAACGGCACCGCGGTGGCCACGCCGCAGGACGATGCCCAGGCCACGTACGCGCCGCGCCTGACCCGCGAGGACGGCGCGGTGGAGTGGGCGATGGTGACCGCCGCCGACGCCGACCGCCGCGTCCGCGCCCTGCAGCCGTGGCCGGGGGTCACCGCGCCGCTGGGCGGCCGGCGGGTGCGGATCATCGCGGGCGCCGTCTCGGAGACTCCCGTGGACGGAGCGGCGCCGGGCGACATCGTCGCCACGGCGGGGGAGGAGGCCGATGTCGCCACCGCCGCCGGCGCGTACCGCGTGGCGTATGTCCAACCGCCCGGCGGCCGGGTGATGGCGGCAGCGGCCTACCTGCGCGGCCGGCGCGTGGCCTGACGCCGATGGCAAAGACCAAGGCCGCGAGCAGGCAGTCCGACCCCACGCTGGCGCGCAATCGCCAAGCGTCGCATGAGTACATGCTGCTCGAGACCTTCGAGGCCGGCATCGAGCTGACCGGCACCGAGGTCAAGGCGCTGCGGGACGGCCGCACCCAGCTGCGCGAGGGGTACGTGCGCGTGGAGAACCGCGAGGCATGGCTGCTCGGGGTCAACATCGCCGAGTACACCCAGGGCCATCGCCGCAACCACGAGCCACAGCGCCGCCGCCGGCTGCTGCTGCACAAGCGGGAGATCGAGTATCTCGGGTCCAAGGTCGCGCAGCAGGGACTCACGCTGATCCCGCTGCGCATCTACCTCAAGCGCAACCGCATCAAACTGGAGTTCGCGCTGGGCCGCGGCAAGAAGCTGTGGGACAAGCGACAGGCGATCGCCGAGCGGGACGCGCGCCGCGACGTCGAGCGCATCACCGCTCGCGCCCAGCGAATGGGTTGAGCGCGCCGTCTACGAAGCGGCGCGATGGGTCTCCGTCGCGTCGATGTCCTCCACCCCGTCGTCGGAGAAGTCATCCGCCGCGATGATCGGCCGGTTGGCCCGCGTGTCGGGTACAGCCTCCGCCGCCAGTCCGTCGATGGCCGACCGCAGCTCGCGCAGCCCCGTGGCCTTCGCCGCGGACACGCGCACCGAGGCCAGCCCCGCGATCGCCTGCAACCGCGCCGCCATCTCGTCAACCTCAGCAGCACCGAGCTTGTCGATCTTGTTGATCACCAGCACCGCGGGCTGATCGCAGCTCATCTCGTCCAGGGTCGCGAGCACGGTCTCCAGCTGCGCCTCGGCGTCGGGGTGGGAGACGTCGACGACGATCGCCAGCATGTGCGCCTCGCGCACCTCTTCGAGCGTCGCGGCAAAGGCCTCGACCAGCTCATGGGGCAGCGACTGGATGAACCCGACGGTGTCGGTGACGATCACCCGCCGGCCGCTCGCCAAACCCAAGAGGCGTGAGGTGGGGTCGAGGGTCGCGAACAGCATGTCGTCGGCGAGCACGGTCGAGTTGGTCAGCTTGTTGAGCAGGGTCGACTTGCCGGCGTTGGTGTAGCCGACGAGCGCGCAGGACGCCAGCGGGACCGCCGTTCGCGCGTTCCGCCTGGTGCTGCGCTGCCGCTGGATCTCCTTGAGCCGCTTGCGCAACCGGCGCAATTTCCCGTTGATCAGGCGGCGGTCGATCTCGATCTGCTTCTCACCCATGCCGCCTCGCATGCCGCCGGTGCCGACCCGCCCTCGCTGGCGTTCGAGGTGGGCCCAGCCGCCGGCCAGCCGGGGCAGCTGATGCTCCAGCTGCGCCATCTCCACCTGCACGCGGCCCTCGGCGCTGCTCGCCCGGCGTCCGAAGATGGCCAGGATCACCTCGGTGCGGTCGAGCACCGGCACGCCCCATTTCTCCTGCAGGTTGCGCTGCTGGCGAGGGGAGAGCTGGTCGTTGATCAGCGCCGCCGGCCCGCCCAGCTCCTCGATGCGCGCCCCGAGAGCCTCGACGGTGCCCGAGCCGAAGAACGTCCCCGGGTGCACGTCGCGGAGCGGCACGGCGGCGCGCTCGACCACCGTGGTGCCCAGGGTGCGGGCCAGCTCCTCGAGCTCGTCGAGCTCGATCTCCGTCTGCTCGCGGCGCGATCCGCCGTGGAAGGCGCCGGCGATCATCACCCGGTCGAGGGTGGCGGCGGCGCCGGGGTCGGCGCCGCTGACTGACTGGCGGTTGCGTGGCATGTCCAACCTAGCCTATTCCTTTGGCACGGAAGCCGCGATCTCCGTCCTGCTGGCCCGGCGCGCGCCTGTGGGATGCTCCGCCAATGCCCGCCGCCCCGCGATCGCCGGCCATCACCCGCGTCTGCGTCGAGGCCACCGCCAAGCGTGCGTTCGCGAGCGCGCTCGACTGGCCGGGCTGGTGCCGGTCGGGGAGGGACGAGGCGGCAGCCATCGACGCGCTGGCTGCGTACGCAGCGCGATATGCGCCGGTTGCGAAGGAGGCCGGGACATCGTTCGCAACCGGTGCAACGCTCACGGTCATCGAACGTGTGCCAGGCAACGCGACGACCGATTTCGGCGCCCCGAACACCGCCGCGGTCGCCGAGGAGGAGCCGCTGACCGCCGCCGAGGCGAAGCGCCTCGCCGCGCTGCTCGCCGCCACCTGGACGGTCTTCGACAGCGTCGTGCAGGCGGCGCCGACGTCGCTGCGCAAGGGACCGCGCGGCGGTGGCCGCGACCGCGACAAGATCGCCGACCACGTGCTCGCCGCGGAGCGTGAGTACGCGCGCAAGCTGGGATTTCGCGCCACCGCGCCGCACGTCGGAGAGGTGGCCCAGATCGCGGCGATGCGCGACGGCATCCTCGCCACCGTATTGGCAGCCCGCGCGGGTGACCCGCCCGCCGACCGCGCCTGGCTGCCCCGTTACGCGGTGCGCCGGATGGCCTGGCACGTCATGGACCACGCCTGGGAGATCGAGGACCGCACCGAGCGCTGAACTCGGGGCCGGCGCGAGGTTGCCGCCTCAGCCGGTCTCGCGCGAACTCTCGCCCTGCGCCGCGGCCGTCGCCGCCGCGTCGCCACCCGGACCGCGCAGCACGATGGCACAGCCGACCGCCAGCAGCGCGCCGAGCAGCGGACCGACGACGTACACCCAGAGGTGGCCGAGGTCGGCGCGCACCAGCGCGGGCGCGAATGACCGGACCGGGTTCATCGACGCCCCGCTGACCGGGCTCGCCCAGAGGCCGGCAAGAGCAATGTAGCCACCCACGGCGATGGCCGAGAGCGCGCCGACGTTCTGCGCGCTCGACGCCGTGCCGAGGATGACACTGACCAGGCCGAGCGTGAGCACCGCCTCGACGAGCATCGCCTGCACGTCGCTGACCGACGGTCCGGGCAGCGTGGCGCCGAACGTGCCCGGCCGGCCGAGCACGGCCCAGACGAACACGCACGCGAGGACCGCGCCCATCACCTGGGCGGCGACGTACCCCGGCACCCGCTGCCAGGGGAACTCATTGCGCAGCGCGAAAGCGAAGCTCACCACCGGGTTGAGGTGAGCGCCACCCACCTTGCCCATGAACAGGATGATCGCCATCACCATCAGCCCGGGCGCGACCACGGCGGCGTTGCGCGAGACCGGCTCTCCTCCCAGCGAGTTGACCACGTTGGCGCCGACCGCGACCAGCACGAGCAGGAAGGTGCCGAGGACCTCCGAGAAGAGCCGCCGCCACTCGTGCGAGGTGTCGTGGAAGTTGCGCACCCACGGCGGCTCCCGCTGGACTGGTGTGCCCGCGGCTGGCGGCTGCGTTTGTGCGCTTGGTTCGAGTGCGCCGGTCGTCGTCACCGCACGAGTATGCGCCTGCGTTGGTGTCCGCCACGATCACCTACGATCGGACCATGCGAGTGCTCGTTCTTGGTGGGACACGGTTCATCGGACGCGCCATCGTGGACGAGTTGTTGGCGGCCGCGCACCAGGTCACAATCGTCCACCGCGGCGAGCACGAACCGCCGGACATGCCCGTGGTGACGCACCTGCACATCCCGCGCGCCGACTGGCCGGCACACGCAGCGCACTTCGCTGCCGCACAGCCGGACGCGGTCATCGACTGCCTGGCGATGTCCGGTGACGACGCCCGCTGCGCGCTCGCCGCGATCCCCGGCGGCGCGCACATGGTCGTGCTCTCCAGCCAGGACGTGTACCGCGCGTTCGCGTCGCTGAATGCCGCGCGCGACACCGATGCCGTGCCCATCGACGAGTCCGCGCCGCTGAGCGAGGATCGCTACACGCACCGCGGTCGCGGAGCGGAGTACGAGCTGTACTCGAAGCGCGATGTCGAGGAGGAGTACGGCGGCCGCGGCGCCATCGTCCTGCGTCTGCCTGCCACGTACGGCGAGCACGACGACCAGCGGCGCGAGGAGTTCATCCTCCGCCGAGTGCGCGCGCGCCGACGCAGCATTCCGATGGGACCAGGTGGATTTCTCTGGACCCGGGGCTGGGTTCGCGACATCGCCCGGGGAGCGCGACTCGCCCTCGAGCATCCGGAGTGTGCCGGCGAGGTGTTCAACCTCGGTGAGGAGCACACCTGGTCGGTGCGGCTGTGGGCCCAGCGCATCCTCGAGGCAGCGGGCGCGGACACGGAAACCGAGCTTGTCGAGGTGCCCGACGACGCCCTCCCCCAGGACCTGTCACTGAGCGCCGGCCGCATCAGCCAGCACGTGCTCGTCGGCACCGCCAAAGCGCGCGCGCTGCTCGGCTACACCGACAGCGACGCCCTGACCGCCCTGCGCTCATCGGTGACGTGGCACCTCAACCATCCACCCGATGTCGCGGACGCCGACTTCGATCCCGACGACGCTGCGCTGGGCTGCCGCCTGCCGCCGCGCGAGCTCGGCTGATCGGGCCGAGGCCGCCCGGGGGGGTGTGGTCGCGTAGGCTCCCCACCCCAGGAGGAACCTCATGCCACTACTCGCACCCGGCGACCAGGCCCCCGACGTCACCGCCCGTCGCCGCGACGGCAGCACCCTGCAGCTCTCGTCGCTGCGCGGCCGCCACGTGCTCGTCTACTTCTACCCGAAGGACAACACACCCGGCTGCACGGCCGAGGCGTGCGGACTCAACGACAACCTCACTGCTCTCACCGAGAGCGGTGCCGACGTGATCGGGGTCAGCACCGACAGCTGGGAGTCGCACCAGCGCTTCGCCAACAAGTACGGACTGGAGTTCGCGCTCGCCTCCGACCGCGACCACGGCATCCGCAAGGCGTACGGCGTGGGCAAGATGCTCGGCATCCTGCCGGCCGTGCAGCGGGTCTCCTTCCTGGTGGGACCGGACGGGACGATCGTGCACCTGTGGCCCCAGGTCAACGCGTCGCGGCACGCCGCCGAGGTTCTCGAGGAGGTGCGCCGGCGCACCACGTCAGGCACAACGGCCGGCTGATCGCCTCACCCAGAGGGCAGTTGCCGTTGGGGACCAGGCGAACCTCCATCTCTCGGCATCGCCTGCCCAGCCGCTGCGGAGTTTCCCCGTCGCGGCGCGCTGTCCGCGAAGTGGAGGCGAACCACCGCCGCCATCACCAGCGGCAGCGCCAGCGCCAGCTTGCCACCTCCGACGGCGATCATCCTGCTCTCCCAGCACACCCCGAACTTCTGCTTGAACGCTGCCAGCGAGCGATAGTTGTAGCCGTTGGCACCGCGCCGGTACACGCGGCGGCGCACACGACGCGCGATGCCGCTCACCGGCACGTCGTCGACCTGGTCGCGCATCGGAACCGAGCCGAGACTGGCGAATCCCACGCCCGCCGCGCGCGCGGTGCGCAACTCGGCATCGATGCTGAGATCCATCGCACCCGCCGGGGCGTCGCCGGCTCGACGCATCAGATCGAGGCCGACGCCGCCGGCCATCGCATGCCACGAGGTGAAGGCGACAATTCTGCCGTCGAGTGCGGTGACGATCGAGATCGCCGCGTCAGCGTGGCGCAGATCGCGGAGGCGGCGCATCGAGAAGCCCAGCTCGCGCCCCCCGTGGTCGAGCTCCCACACCGCCGACAGGGCCTCGAGCTGCTGCCAGCGCAGTGCGGAGACGTCACGTACACGCATCACCTCAACGCGCAGCCCGGCTCGCAGCGCGCGACCCACCTCGCGGCGCACGTTGGCGCGGCGTCGGCCCTCCAGCGTGTAGTCCGCCAGCTGCACCACGGCCTCCTCGCCGAACTTGATCACGCGCATGCCCGCGGCCCGGTATGCGCCGGTGAGCGATGGGGAGGCCTGGTAGACGCAGGGCACGATACCGTTGTCGCGGCAGAGGCCGGCGAATTCGCGGATCGAGGCGCCGCCTGTCGCCCGCGGCCCGAGCGGATCGCCGGCGGCCACCGCCACACCGAACGCCTGCCGGAACGACACAACGTGTCCCGACGGGAGCACCGCGACGCGCCGGTCGTCCATCTCGGCGGTGCTGGCGATGTGGGTTGCGCCGTGGCGACCTGACGCGAACGCCGCCGTCGTCGGGGTGTGCCGGCCGAGCCTGCGGAACCGCAGGCGCAGCCCCATCACCAGGGACACTGCCACGATGACCAGCAGCGCGGCGCCGAGCGAGAGATCGGGCTCGTACCCGATGTTGAGGACGACGACGGCACCGGCGGCCGACGCCACGGCGATGAGCACGCCGTAAGCCGCCGTCGAGGTGCCGCGGCGCGTGTGAATGCAGGCACTGCCCATCAGGAGCACCAGCGCGAGCAGGCCGAGGTCGGTGAGCACACCGGACCGCGAGCCGCCGAGGGCCGGGGTCGGGTCCGATGCCACCGCGGCGACCAGTCCGATGCTCATCCACCAGGCGCCGGCGCGATGTTGCACCTGGGCGACGACGACCGCGGCCAGCGCGGTTGCGCCGAGAACCACCATCGGCCGCAGAGGCTCCGCGACGGGGATCAGCCGCTGGTGCGGCAGCATCAGAACGTATGGCGCCACGGCCAGCAGAGTGGCCACAGCCGCGGCCACGCCGAGGATCGCGCCGCCGGGCCGGCGACCCCGCTCGAGGAATCGGTGCGGGTCAGTCATACGCGGGAGCACACGCGGGCACGGCCCGGTTCGTCGTGCCCGTCCAGAGCTGGCCCAGCCAGGTCAGGCTGTCGACCGCCAGCGGCCGCCAGGCCCCCCAGCCATGGCCTCCGGGCACCTCGTCGACCTTGAACTCCGGCCAGTTGATTGTCTCGAGAACGGCCGCGAACTCGCGCGTCGCTGCCCTGAATGTCGGATCGCTGGCGCCCGCGCCGAGGAAGAGCGGCATGCGCTGCGCGGGCGCCAGCCGCTGTGCCGACCAGAGCGGGCTGTTGGCCAGACCGGCGGCGCCGAACGACGCGGTCGGCGCCACGAAGTAGCCGGAATAGCTCGCCGCCCACGAGAAGGAGCCGGGATGGCGCAGGGCCAGGTTGACGGCACCGAAGCCGCCGCTGCTGTACCCGGCGATTCCCGCGCACGCCGCACCCAGCGTCGGGTAGCCGGCGTTGATGGCCGGCACGAGGTCGCCGATCACCCATGCCTCGAGGCGATCGCCGGCGGCGTTGTTGGCCCACTCGGAGTCGGAGACGGGGTCGCCGTTGCCGTCCGGCATGACCGCGAACAGTGGGGGGATGGTGGCGCTGGTGATCAGTTGGTCCAGGATGCCCCCGATCTGGCCGTCACCCGTCCAGTCCGAGGGGCTGGCGGGGAACCCGTGGAGCAGGTACAGGACCGGAAGTCGCAGGCTCGGTGAGCGATCGTGCGCGGCCGGGACGTAGACCAGCGTCTCGCGGCCGGAGATGGTGCGGTGCTCGAGCCGGCCGGCCCCACCCGCGGTGTCGACGTTGACGCCGATGAGCTGCGCCTTCGGGCCCGCCTGGAGCGCGCCCGACGCCGCCGGCCCACCGCCGATGGCGAGCAGCGAGGCGACGAGCAGCACCGCCATGAACCGCGGCCGCATCGACAGAAGGTGGGCGAGCTTGGCGACGTCGCGCCGCAGCAGGGTGCCGGTGCCGCATCCGATGGTCGCAACCACCAGACCCATGAGCAGGAGGCCAACCGGTTGCAGGAACCACTGCACGATGTCCGGGTGCTCGAGGAGCACGCCCGGCGCGTGGAGCGATGACACCGCCGCCCACAGGGTGGGAACGATTTCGATGACAACGAGGACGGCCAGTGCGGCCGTCCGCACCCAACGGCGGCCGGCCGCCGCCGCGCCCACCGCCGCCGCGAGCATCACCACCACCAGGGTGGCGAGGAGACGGCCCTGGTCGAGGCTCATGCCGATCGCGGTGAGCGATCCTGCGAGCGCGGCCCCGCCCAGCAGCCAGACGCCGAGCCCGGTGAGCACCACGGTCGCTGGGGCGGCGGCCGCTCGCCACGCGGACGAGACCGACCGCACGGTGGATCCGTCGGTGGTGCGGGTGATCGCCGGCGCCCGCCGCGACCGCAGCGAGCTGATGACGTTGATGTGGCTGGACATGCACCGCTGGCCTGAAGGGGGAGGGGAGGGATGGCCACCGTAGGCACGGCGCACCGCACTGCGCGTCGTAGTCACCGCATTGGCAACGGACGATCACATTTCTGTCTCGCTGAACCTGGATCGGCCGGATGTCGCGGGTGCAGACCGCGACGCAGCGGGGGGCCGGCCGTCCTCCCCGCTACAGTGCTCGCCCACAACCTTCTTGGAGGCGGTGATGAGCACAGCCGGCGACGACCAGCGCAGTCGCGAGCACGCGGACATGCACCGGCCCTGGGGCGGTGATGCGTTCGGTCAGGCGGCCGAGCGGTTCGCGCGCTTCTTCGGCACGCCGAAGTTCCTCATCGGCCAGACCCTCATCGTGGCCCTGTGGATCGGCATCAACGTCATCGCGGCGACCTCGCGGTGGGATGCCTACCCGTTCATCCTCCTCAACCTCGTCTTCTCGACGCAGGCGGCCTACGCGGCTCCCCTGATCCTCCTGGCGGCGACCCGCCAGGCCGATCGCGACAAGCACAGCGAGGACCTGCGCGAGGCCGAGGACGCGCTCGCGGCGGCGCACCGCGCGGATCTGGCGCGGCAGGGCGAGCGCCTCCTCGAGCAGAACACGGAGATGACCCGCCAGCTGGTCACCCTGATCCGCGAGAACACCGAGCTCACCCGAACAGTGGCCGAGCTGACCCAGGAGGTGCATGCGCACCTGATCAGCGGCACGGCCCCCTCAAAGTAGATTGACCGGCCCGGACGACAATACGCGCCATGCCTCGATGCGCCTCGTGCGCCACCGATGATCCTGACGGCTTCCGCTTCTGCGGCGAATGCGGACGCGGCCTCGACGCCGAATGTCGCGACTGCGGCTTCGTCAACCCCGCGGGGCAGCGATTCTGCGGAGGGTGTGGCACCGCGCTGGACGCGGGGACGGCCGGTGACCGCGTTGTCGATCGCGAGGAGCGGCGCCTCGCCACCGTGATGTTCGTGGACATCGTCGGCTTCACCGCCCTCGCCGAGAACCTTGACCCGGAGGCCCTGGCGCGGCGCGTCGACAACGCGCTGCGCGCCGTGGGCGAGGTGGTGGTCGCGCATGGCGGCACCATCGACAAGTACCTCGGCGACGCGTTGATGGCGGTGTTCGGCGTGCCGGTGGCGCACGACGACGACGCCGCCCGCGCGGTTGCGGCGGCGCTGCAGGTTCGCGATACCGAGGGAGACGCTCGTTCCATCGGCGCCTTTCTGTTCTCGGGAGAGGGCTGACAGATCTCCAGGAAGGCACACGTCGGCCAGCGGGAGACTGGGTCAAGCCCTCGCCCGAAGCCAGACTAGGGCTCCGGTGTGAGGGAGAGACTGACAGCGGGAGAAGGGGGTCTCCCGCGCGAGTACCACCGCGTTTGGTGAGGTGAGCTTCTCGTACCGCTTGGGCGCCGCTGCGTGACAAGACCGGAGCGTTCGAATCCTTTCAGGCCCGCTTGCATTGGATGCCATCGCACCTGACAAATAGCCCTGCGCAGGTGCCCTCTCTTCGGCCTACGCTGGCGTCGTGTACCACGGCGATTCCTTCCAGGCGGGCCAGACGGACAGCACCGCAAGGCTAACGGCGACCGACCTCAGCAACCTGCGCCTCGAGACACCCGCGGCGCCGACGCACATCGGGGCACTCCTTATCATCGACGCGGCGCCCTTGGTCGACAGTACCGGGCAGCTGGGCCTGGACGAGATTCGCCGCCGCCTCGAGCTGCGTCTGCAGCGCGTCCCAGCATTGCGGCGCCGCCTGTTCCAACCAGGACCCTTCCTCGGTCGACCAGCATGGGTCGACGACAAGGCGTTCGACATCAGGAATCACATCCTTGGACTACCACTGCCACCTGGTGCGGGAGACGCCGAGTTGCTCGAGGCCGCCGAGCAGTTGATGGGCTCGCTTCTCCATCGCTCCCGACCGCTCTGGGAGCTGTGGTTGATCACCGGCCTCAGCAGAGACCGACTTGGGGCCCTGCTCAAGCTGCACCACGCGATCGCCGACGGGCTGGCAGCGGTGACGATCCTCTCCTCGCTCCTCGATTTCGACGCGCGCGTACCTGATCCACGGCCGGTCAGATGGTCGCCCGCGCCAGAGCCGCGCCCATGGCCGCTGTTCGTAGACAACGTGTCGCGGAGGCTCACTGGTGTGAAGCGTGCGAAACGAGTGCTTATGCACCCTTTGCGCGCCTCCGCCACCGCACGAGCCACCGGCGGCGATCTCCTGCGCGGCCTCCGCGGGCCCGCGGCACCCCCCAGCTCGATCAACCGGCGGGTCGCCGCAGGACGCCTCGTGAGGTTTGCGCGTTTCGACCTGACAGCGGTCAGCACCCGTGCCCACGCCGCGGGTGGAAAGGTGAACGACGTCGTTCTTGACCTGGTGGCCGGCGGGCTGCGCGAACTCCTGATTGGTCGTGGGGAGCCGGTTGCCGGTCTCGAGCTCATCGCCTCGGTCCCGGTATCTCTTCGCGCCGCTACGGACGCCGGCCGCCTCGGCAACGCCGTCGGAGTGATGACGGTGCCGCTTGACGTCGGGCAGGCGGATGCGCAGCGGCGTCTCGAATCCATCGTCGCTGCCACCCGACGGGCCAAACGCGAGCAGCATCCGGCCCACGTTCAGGCATTCATGGCGTGGCTCGCTGCGATGCCAATAGCGCAGGCGTTCATCGCCCGACAGCGCCTGGTCAACCTCTTCGTGACCAATATCGCGGGACCGCCGGTGCCCGCCTACCTGCTCGGCGCGCGAATCGTCGATGTCATGCCGATCGTGTCCCCGTCAGGCAACGTCGCAATCGCGTTCTGCGCGTTCTCCTACGCGGGCTGCCTCTACCTGGTCGCCACGGTGGATGCAGCAGCATGCCCGGACGTCGACCGGCTCATCGCCGGCGCAGAGGACGCATGGCACAACCTATGTGACGCGACCGCGCTGGTTGATGGCTATGAACTGCAGGACGGCACGGCCAACCGATTAACCCATGCGGCCTCGTCGGAACAGCATCCCTCCCAATGACGCCGTGACGCGAGAGTCATCTGCGGAACCGCTTACTAACCCATGGGCGGGCCATATGGATGTGACGCTTGCGCGGAGCCTCGGCTTCCAGCCAAAGGTGCCGTCGAGGAGTTCGGCACCCTCGACATCCTGATCAATGACGCGGGAATTTTCCCCACCAGTCCCGTCTTGGAGATGACACCAGAGTTCTTCGACCGCGTGCTCGGGATCAACTTGCGGGGGTTGGTTTTCATGTCCAAGGCGGCCGGACTCCAGATGGTGCGACAGGGGCGCGGAGGCAAGATCGTCAACATCGCCTCGATCGATTCCTTGCACCCATCGTTCCCGGGACTGGCGGCGTATGACGCCAGTAAGGGAGGCGTCCTCAGCTTCACCAAGAACTTCGCGTTGGAGATGGCGCCGCACGGCGTCACCGTGAATGCGATCGCTCCCGGGGGAATCACGACCGAAGGCAGTTCGCAGCCGATGGCGGGGATGACCAAAGAGCAGACCGACGCGATGATGGCGGGTTTCACCGCACGGATCCCGGCAGGGCGCATGGGTGTGCCGGATGACATTGCCAAGGTCGCTGTGTTCTTGGCCTCGTCAGCCGCCGATTACATGACGGGTGCGCTCGTGGTGGTCGACGGCGGCATGTTGCTGTCATAAGGACGTTCGAGATGCGGAATGTGGTGATCCTCGGGGGTGGAACGGGGGGGACGCTGACCGCAAATCGATTGCGGGTTTTCTGACACCTAACCCTGCCGAGGCTCCGGTCGTACCCATGCTCTTCGACCTCTATGCCAAGCAGCGGCTTGGCGCGCGGATGGTTGCGACGTGGCTGAACGATCGCGGACACCGAACGCGCAGCGGCAAACCGTGGAGCTATCGCAGCGTGTACACGGTGCTACGAAACCGGGTGTACCTCGGTGAGATCTTCTTTCGGAATGAGCATCACGCGGCGCCACACCCACCGCTAGTTGATAGCGAGGTCTTCGATGCTGCGCAGGCACTGCTCAAGGAGCGCGGTGAGGATCAGTCGAAGCGCGCCTCAAGCCCGTCTGAGTATCTGCTCTCTGGAGTAGTGACTTGCGCCCGATGCGAACACCACTACGTAGGGGGTGCCGCCCGCGGACGCAACGCGCGATACCGCTACTACACCTGCTTCACTCGTCATCGCTACGGAACGTCGGAGTGCGATTCAGATCGTCTCTCGGCACCGGCGCTTGAGGCCGCTGTGATCGATGCGATGAACCGCACATACCTGCGGGCTGATCTCGTCGAACAGGCTGTCGCCGCGAGTCAAACGGAGGACCGTGAGGCTCGACCGAAAACGGAGGCCCAACTGCACCAGGTCGAGGGTGAGGTCAAGAAGGTGGAACAAGCCATCGATCGGTACCTGCTGGCCTTTGAGGCAGGAACACTGGTCGCCGCCCAATGCGGAGAGCGTCTTGCCGCAACGTTCCGGGTGCCACTTTTGGCCCCGGTTCGCATTGTGCACGGGGTGGTGGAGGCGCCGGGAATCGAACCCGGGTCCGAAGCCGTGTCAAGCGCAACCTCTACGAGTGTAGTCCCGGTTTTCATCTCACCGGTGCGGCGCCCTGGGACCGGGCTCCGCGTCGGCCAGTCACGGTGTACGTCCCCCCCGCCGCCGTGACGCCAGCAGGGGGCGAGGCTGCTGGTATTAGCGTCGGGTCCGGTCACCGCAGCCGATTGACCGGTCGACGTCAGGCCGTAGCCTGAGCGTTTGCCTTACTTACGCAGCGAGCGCAAGGGGCTGTGCAGTGTTCGCACTTATGTTTTTCCCGGTTTTACGAGCCCGGGGCTCGACTCGCCATCACGCAAACCACGACCCCGTCGAAACCGTACGCCCCCACGAGGTTGTCTGCGCCCTGATGGTACCGCGCCGGGCTCCTGGCCACACCCGGCTCAGCCGGCGTCGCCGGGCATGCGTTCCGGCAGCACCTGGAGAGTGCCCGGCCGGCTCCCCTCGCCGGCCTCGAGAAACAGTCCCTCGACGCCGCTCCAGATCATTGCGGTGAGGTAGTCGACGAGCGCGGCGCGCGACATCGAGCGCCTGTCGATCCACCAGTCGGCCGCCGCCTGCACCATGCCCACGATCCCGTGCGCCCAGGGCTCCGCGCCTCTGGAGTCCCCCCCGGCGGCGCGGAGGCGGTCGCCGAGCACCCGCGCCACCTCGGACGCCACCAGGGCCATGTGGGCGTGGACGAGGTCCGAGCTGATCCCCCGGCCGGCGAACGAGCCGTGCACCACGAACCTGTAGATCTCGGTGTCGTTCTCGATCAGGGCGAGGTAGGTGTCGACGACGGCGGCGATCATCTCCCGCGGCGGACGGTCGACCACCAGCGCGCTCGATGTCGCCGCCAGCAGTTCGTTGGTCACCAACTGGCCCACCGCCCCCCAGAGGTCGGCCCGATCGGTGAAGTGCCGGTAGAGGATGGGCTTGCTCACGCCGGCCTGGGCCGCGATCTCCTCCATGCCAACACCCGGGCCGTGGGTCCGGATGGCCTCGACCGCGGCCTCCACCAACTCCCGGCGGCGGGCCTCGCGGTGCAGGCGCCAGCGTTCCCGGCGGCCTTCTCCGGGCGGCCTCAGCCCCGGCCTCTTGACTTTTCGGTCCGACATGCTACTAATAGTAACTGCTACTTCGAGTAACGTCCAGCCTCCAGGAGAAAAAGATGCCCACCGCACCCCATCTGGTCATCGGCGCCGGCTACGCGGGCCTCGGCGTGGCCCGGGCGCTGCGCGCCGAGGGGATCGAGGTCGACGTCGTCGAGCGCAACGCCGAGATCGGCGGCAACTGGCTCAACGGCGTGTACGACTCCACGCACATCATCAGCTCGCGCGACACCACCGGGTACGCCGAGTTCCCCATGCCGCGCAGCTATCCGGACTTCCCCAGCCGTGACCAGATGCTCGCCTACCTGCGCTCGTACACCGAGGCGTTCTCGCTGCGCGAGCTGATCCGCTTCAACACCGAGGTCACCACCGTCGTCGCGGTCACACCCGACGGATTGGCCGGCTGGGACGTGACCATGCGCAACCCCGACGGAAGCGAGGAGACGCGGCGATACGCCGGCGTCGCCGTGTGCAACGGCCACCACTGGGACAAGCGCATCCCCGTACGGCAGGGCACGTTCACCGGCCGCCAGCTGCATTCCAAGGATTACAGGAACCCCGCCGACTTCGCGGGCTCGCGCGTGCTCGTGGTCGGCGCGGGCAACTCCGGGTGCGACATCGCCGTCGAGGCGGCGCGAACCTTCGGGCACGCGCTCATCTCGATGCGCCGCGGCTACCACTTCGTGCCCAAGACAGTCCTCGGGATCCCCGCCGCCGAGCTCGACAAGCAATGGCTGCCGACGTTCGCGCAGCGCGCCTTCATGCGCGCCATGGTCCGCGTCATCCACGGCGACAACACCCGCTACGGGATCCCCAAGCCGGATCACCGCCTCTTCGACCGCCACCCCGTCGTCAACAGCGAGATGCTCCATGCCCTCCGCCACGGGCGGGTCGAGTACCGCCCCGACATCGAGCGGTTCGAGGGCAACACCGTCGTGTTCGTGGACGGCCGCCGCGAGGAGGTGGACACCATCGTGTACGCCACCGGCTTCAACATCAGCTTCCCGTTCCTGGACCGCGATCTCTTCGAGTGGGTCCACGGGATCCCCAAGCGCGTGTTCGGCATGATGGCTCCGCGCGCCGCTGGCCTCTACATCTTCGGCGTCCTCCAGCCGCGCGGCGGCGCCGGTCCGCTGATCAGCCGCGGGGCCGACCTCCTGGCGCGCCTCGCGGTCATCCAATCGCGCATCGACCATCCGCTCGCGCTCGACCTGGTGCGCATCCGCAAGGCGGACGCGCGTCACCTCGTCGGCGTCAGCGAGATGATGCGAGAGATCGCCGTCGCCAACCGCATCCTCGACGTCTACAGCTGGAGAGTGCGGCGGCGAGCCCGGCACGGCACCGCTGCCCCGGCCGCGCCGGCTCGCACCGATGGCTCGACACGCCTGGCCGCCCGCGCACCGGTCACCGAGGAGGCCGCCCAGCCGGAGGCCGTCGCATGAGCACAGCAGCACCTCGGGTGCGGCGGGTGATCGTCACCGGGGCGGCCGGTGCCCTCGGCAGTGCCACGGTCGCCGCGCTGCGAGCCCGGGGCACGACCGTCGCCGGCCTCGACGTGGCTGCCGCCGACGGTGTCATCGCCTGTGACGTGTGCGACACGGACAGCGTCGCCGCCGCCGTCGCGCAGGCTCGCGCGCGCATGGGCGGCATCGATGCGGTCGTGCACTTCGCCGGCATCGGCCTGCCGTCGAGCGCGGGGCAGGGTCCCGGCGCACCGGACCTGCGCACACTCGACATCAACCTGCTCGGGCCATGGCGCGTGACGGCTGCCTGCATCGAGGACGTTGTCGCCAACCGCGGCCGCCTCGTCTTCGTCGCGTCCGAGCTCGCGTACGCGACCATCCCGTTCGCCGCGGCGTACATCGTCTCCAAGCGCGGACTCGCCGCCTACGCCGATGCCGTTCGCGCCGAGTACGGCACCCACGTCGGCGTCACCACGGTCTACCCCGGCTACGTTCGCACCCCCATCCACGAGGCCGGCGCCGCCGCCGGGCTCGCGCTCGAGGGAACCGTCCGCGCGCAGCGGCCGGAGAGCGTGACCGCGACGGTGCTCCGCGCGCTGAGCGCCGGGCGCCCGCCGCGCGACCTCGCGTGCAGCCCGATGGGGCGCTTCGAGCTGGCCGCCGCCCGTCATCTCCCGTCCGTCGTCGACGCGGTGATCCGCTCCAGGACGCGCCGCGCGGTGGGCCGCGGCCGGTACAGCACGGCACCGCTGGCCGCCGGGTTGCGTGGCCGCCTCGGTCATCCCGACGCGGTGCCGCCGGCGCCCATCGTCGTTGAGCAGCCGGCTCCCGTCGCCCTTGAGGAGACCGCGGTATGAGCACGCACGCCGCAACTTCCGACGCGACCGACCGCGAGGCCATCGCCGAGCGTCTGCTGCGCGCATCGGCTCAGAAGTCGTTCGACCCCGAGGTCGATGTCGACTGGCAGCAGCCGCTGCTCGACGACATCTTCTACATGCCCGAGCACCGCGTGAGCCTCTACGGCACACCGCTCTGGGAGACCATGAGCCGGCAGCGGCGCGTTGCCCTCTCACGCCACGAGATCGCCAGTACCGCCAGCGTTGGCATCTGGTTCGAGCTGGTCCTTCTGCAGCTGCTCGCCCGCCACATCTACGACCTGTCACCGACCTCCGAGCACGTCCGCTACGCGCTGGTGGAGATCGGCGACGAGTGCCGTCACTCCGTCATGTTCTCGCGGTTCATCGAGAAGCTCGGCTGTCCCGCGTACGGCCCGGGACACACCGCGCACGCGCTCGGCCGCTTCCTCAAGACCACCGCGAGCGGCCCAGAGGTGTTCGCCGCAATCCTCATCGCCGAGGAGATTCTCGACACCTTCCAGCGGGAGCTCATGGCCGACGAGACGGTGCAGCCGCTGGTGCGCCGTGTCTCGCACATCCACGTCATCGAGGAGGCGCGGCATGTGCGCTACGCACACGATGAGCTGCGCCGTCAGATGGCCACGGCCTCAGGTCCCGCCAAGGCGTGGGCCCGCTGGGTGACCGCCCGCTCGGCGCTGATCATCAGCTCGCGGTTGATCCACCACGACGCCTACGCCGCGGTGGGGCTCGACCCCCTCGAGGCGCGCCGTGTGGCCATGAGCAACCCACAGAGACGCGAGAGCATGCGCTGGGCGGCGGCAAAGCTGGTCCGGTTCTTCAGCGAGATGGACCTGCTCAGCGGCCCCGGGCTGGTCCTGTGGAGGCGCAGCGGCCTGATCGCCTGACCCGGGTCAGACGGCGTGCTGCTGATCCTCGGCGACGGCGAGCGGCCAGCGCAGCGTGAAGCAGCTCCCCTGGCCGGGGCTGCTGGCCACCGAGATCTCGGCACCGTGCACCTCGCAGAGGCGGCGCACCAGCGCCAGGCCCATGCCCATGCCGCCGTAGCGGCGCGTCTTGGACCCGTCCACCTGCTGAAGGTGATCGAAGACGGCGGACAGCTCCGCGTCGTCGATGCCGATGCCGTCGTCGACGATGTCGATGCGGCAGTGGCCGGCGGCGGTCCGGCTCGACACGCGCACCATGCCCCCGGCGGGCGAGAACTTGACGGCGTTGTCGAGCAGCGCCCGGATCACCTGCTCGAAGCGCTCGCGATCAGCAAGCACGGACGGTCCGGGCTCGAGGATGAGCACCAGCTCCACGGCAAGATCCTGCGGGTGGTTGTCGCGCACCTGGGCCGCCGCGGCGTTGACGGCGGCGGCGACGTCGACGGGCTCGGTCCGCAGCGTGATCGCCTCGGAGTTCACCAGGGAGAAGACCACGATGTTCTCCACGATCTCGCTGAGCAGTCGCGCCGAGCTCTCCATCTCGCGCACGAGGTCGAGCTTGGTGGGCTCGTCCAGGTCCGTCCATGCCGCGCTCATCAACTCCAGCTCGCCCTTGATGACCAGCACCGGCGTGCGCAGCTCGTGCTGGGTGGTGGTGAGGAAGTTGCTCTTCATGACGTCGAGCTCGCGCAGCCGGTGCACGGTGTTGCGCTCCTGCTCGAACAGGCGCGCGTTCTCGAGCGCAACGCTGGCGTTGTTGGCGAGCGCGGCGAGCGCCTTCTCGTCGCTGTCCGAGAGCGTGCGGGGCGACCACACCGCCAGGGCGCCCTGCACGTCGCCGTGGTACAGCATCGGTACGGCGAGCAATGCGGGACCACCTGTCTGCGGGGAACGCACGTGATCGGCGCGGAGCAGGAGGCCGGTGTCGGAAGGGCCCAGCCTGGCGCCGCTGCCGTTGGCGGTCTCCTGCGACGGTTGTAGGACACCCTCGTGCGCGGTGAAGAGCGCGGCGCGCGCTCCGGCGTCCCCGATGGCGGCGGCAGCGGCGAGCACATTGCGCTGCAGGGCCTCGACGCCCTCGCCGGTCGTGGTGAGGGCGTGTGACACGCTCTCCAGGCGCCGGATGGAGCCGTCGAGGTGGTCGATGGACGCGGCGATCTGCCCACGCATCTGGTTGACGCTGGTCGCCAGCCTGCCCAGCTCGTCATTGGCGGTGACCGGGATGTCCGAGCTCAGGTCCCCCTGCGCGATGCGCCGCACGCCGCGCTCCAGGCGGGCGATCGGCCCGATGATGAACCGGCTCGCGAAGATGGCGATGAGCAGGGTCACCAGGACGATGGCGGTGACCCCGATGAGCACGATGGTGCGCATGTCGGCGCCGGTCTGGCCGGCGAACACAGAGGTCGGCACCTCCACACCCATGTAGGCACCGACGCTGCCGTCGGGGGCGGTCACGGCCAGGAACGACCCGGCCACATCGGCGCCGGCCGTCGTCGGGTAGCTCGCCTCGATCGATGCGGGGTGGGCGGTCACCGCCGGAGCAAGCTGCGCAGCCGCGGCGGACCGGCTGACCGCGTAGTCACGTCCGGGATCGAAGCGGAAGAGGGCTGGCGATGAGGACACGGTGATCAGCGCAGGTGTGTACAGCAGCGCCGCGCCGAGGCGGTGGAACTGTGCCTGCATGGTGGTGCTGAACACGACCACACCAATGAATCTGTTGCTGCCGTCCCTGACTGTGACCGCGGCGTCGAATGCCGGCAGCGAGCCGCCGATGAGCTCGATGCCCTCGTAGCCCTTGGGGCACGCCGCGGTCAGGGTGGGGTTGGCGGTGATCGCCGCCGCCGAGGTGGCACAAGCGGCGCGCCGTCCCTCGGCGATGGCCAGCGCCACCGACGACGTCGTCGCGCCCAGGTGGCCACCCGGTTTGGACTCGCAGCCGGCAACTGCCACGCCGGCGCCGCACTCATCCGTGTATACCGTCGTGCCGGCGCTGTCGAACACAGCCACCCGGCTGCCCGGCAGCGCCGCCGCCGCCCCTGAGCTGAACAGCGACGCGACGTCTGCGGCCCGCTGCGTGGCGTCCGGCGCGGCCAGCGCGCCCTGCAGGGAGGGTGTGGTGGCCAGGTCTGTCGCCGCGAACTGCGTCTGTGGCTCGGTGACGTGCACGAGCAGCTGATACCCGGTGGCTGCACGGTTGGTCGCTTCGGACCGCACCGCCTGCGCGCTCTGCAGTGCCCGGCTGATCAGCAGGAACGCGGAGACGCTCGCCACCAGCGCGATCGTGATCGCCGTCCCGCCGAGGAACAGGCGTGCGGTGAGCGTGCTCCGGGGACGCCGACCGATCGCTCCCGCCATGGCATGCCCGCCGGGCGGGTCAGTCCCCCTGCGTCGCCAGGCGCCGGCGCACGGCCATGCGGGCCAGGGCACCGAGGGCGACGAGATTGATCGCAAGCAGGAGGGGCCAGAGCAGGAGGCCGCCGCCGAAGCTGATGCCGCTCAGGGCGCCGAGCGGCTCCACCGGCTGCACCATGGCGGCAGCGTCGGCTCCCGAGAAGGCCGCGGCGGAAAAGGGCGCCGGGTCGGCGCTGTCGACGACAACCGCCGCCGCCGGTGCAGCGGCAGCCACCGCCGCGGCGGGAGCGACACTCTGC
>CABEBM010000035.1_pt1 | contig 43913 bp, 45 predicted proteins | sample 3132591 | NCBI WGS metagenome assembly CABEBM01 (sample SAMEA5534345, study PRJEB31848) | metagenome | biome: tundra; feature: field; material: soil | place: USA | collected 2013-05 | depth 0.45 m | reverse complement strand
GGCCGGGAGGTCTATGAGGACTCGGTACTCCCCAATGGTGCCTTCGACGGCACCCCGGAGGAAGCCCTCGACTGTGCCTGCGGTCTCTACCTCGGAGACCCCTCCGCCTGGGTCACGAATTAGCGCCGCGCTCCACTAGTTTGCCGCCTTCAAGTGAGGTGGACGGCACCGTCGCCCCGCGGGGGCGTTGTCGCGCCCCGGGAAGCACCCCGATCTTGCCATGATCCCACCGTGCCTTGGACCGAGGCGGAACTGGAACGACGAATCGACGAGGTATTGGTCGACGCGTACGGCGAGGGAGAGGAGTTGGGAGCGTGGGCGGTTGCCCTGGGCGACCCGATCCGGCCGCCCCTTCCGGCAACGGTCATGGGCGCCCCAGTTGAACTGGTCGGAGTGCAACAGCCTGAATGCGGCCGCGAGCTACGCGCTCGGTGCCGGCGCGATGGCCGGACCTGGACGGTGGCCCTCGGCGACGTCTCCGTCGATGCATCCGCGTCGGTCCAGTTTCTCCTCACGCTTGCCGCCTACCGCCGTTACATCGGCTGCGCCCGATAGCCATGCCCCGGGTGTCGCCGCTGGAGGACTTCGCCGGCATGTACGACGCGGCCACCGCGGACGCACTCTGGCGGTGGCTGGTTCTCCACCCCAACGCCACGGCGGCAACCCTGACCTGGAACGCGGTGTCGGCGTTCAGGAGGGTGCACGCGACGAATCGCGACGAGGCGTTGCAGACGGCGAGCCTGCTCTGCACCGACCGACGCTGGCGGCGAATCACGGGCCGGCTCGTTGCCGAGATCGAGGACACGAACATCCTCGATGATGGTGGCTTGGACAGCCTTGCGGAAGACTTCCTGATGATGGACGCGTACCCGTGGCGCGTTCCGCCGAGCTGGTTGAGAGACAAGATCGTCCGCCTTGCAGGAGGACATCGCGGCAAGCGGACGCTGTACATGGAGCGTCCAGTGGCCACGCCTCTGCGACGTTGGGCAGCGAGGCGCCTATCTGTCCGGCATCCGTCGTCCGTGGCTGCCATTCTCACTCGTCTTGACACGCTGCCCTCGCGTGACCGAGACGCGGTGATGGTTGGACTTCTGGATGCGTCCCCTCAGTATCCCGAGGAAGCTCGCGAGACCCTCATCAGCGCAGGATGCGAATGGCCCGGCGGTTCGGTCCGGTGGCGGGCACTACAACTCCTTGCCGAGTCCGGCAGGCACGAAGACGTCCAGTCCCGAGCAATGCGCGACGCCAGTGCCAAGATCCGAAACTGGGGAGAGAAGCTCGCCAAAGACGCGGCTGCTCCCCGACAGACGCGCCTCGTGGCGCAGGTTCGCGAGGATGACGGGGCAGGCGCCGATCTCGCGGTGCTCCAGCCGTCGCTGTTCTCAGAATGACCCAACCCCTCGGCCGGGGCCGCACAGGCGGGTGGTCGGCTGCCGGGTGGTGCTCCCGGGTCGCCCTCGACGATCGGCGGGCCGAGTTGAGCCCGGCTGGCAGTCTGTACGGAGCGTCGTCGGCCACCGCCTGGTTGGCCCATTCCTTGGCGCCCACTGGGGTACACTGGGGTACATGGCTGAGGCACTGGACGCGCGGATCAATACTCGGGTTCCCCGACGGGTGAAGGACGACCTCACCGCCATGTCTCGTCGCCGTCGGCTCGATGAGAGCGAGCTGGCGAGGACGCTCCTCGACGAGGCGCTCCGGCGCGAGAAGCACCCGGGCATCGTGTTTCGGGCAACACCCACCGGGCGCGAGGCCGCCATCGAGGGCCGCCGGCTGTACGTGTGGCAGGTCATCGAGACCGTCCGTGCATCTGAGGGCGATGAGCAGGAGGCGGCCGATTCCCTCGGGGTCCGGCCTGATCAAGTCCGCAACGCCGTCGACTACTACGGCGAGTACGACGCGGAGATCGATCGGCTCGTCGCACTCAACCGTGAGGACGCCGACCGCGCCCACCAGCTGTGGCAGCGGCGCCAGCAGGCGCTCCAGCCCTGAAGCTCCTCCTCGACGAGATGCTGGACCCTGAGATCGGGGTCCAGCTCCGCCGGGCCGGGTGGGATGTCGAGTCGATCCAGGCCGAGCATCACGAGCTCCTCGGCGCCGACGACGCTGCCGTGCTCGTGACGGCGACACAGCTCGGTCGGACGCTGGTCACCGACAACGTTCGCCACTTCCTTCCGCTGCACGAAGCGCATCTTGCCGAGCAGAAGGTCCATGCAGGCCTCCTGCTGGCACATCCGCGTGGCTACCCGAGGAGCAAGCGGACGATCGGGTTGTGGGTGGGGGGTCTCGCGTCTGTTCTGGAGCGGTACGAGTCAGCCTCCACCGACAACCTCTGCGCGTGGCTGCCGTGAGGCCACCGGGCCGCCGGACGGGCGCGTGCCGATGGCGTAGATTCAGCCAGCCTACGAAAGCGATCCTAATCACGCCCCCATTGGCGTGCGACTCGCGCGCGCACCGCAGTCGCACGGGCGCCGAGTGGGAGATGACGGCGAAGCAGTCGCCGGGCCAATCCGGGCCCTCAATCGGAAGGCGTAATTTTGGCGTTTTCAACCCTCTTCGCGAGAAAGCCTATATGTGGCACCACTTTCGGCGACACTTAGCCTTCCAAGCTGGATGTCGAGGGTTCGAGTCCCTTCTCCCGCTCCAATGAGCGAAACGCCCTGGCCTTTCCCATTCACCGTCGCCACAGTTGAGGCAGTAGCTCCGATCGTCGCAGCCCGATGGGGAGTTTTGCCCTGCCGGTCACCCGTTCTGCCTCACAACGCAGATTCCACTTGAGGCCCAATAGCCTCCAACCCGGCGGCGCTGAGAGTATCTGCGATGCTCAACGTCGACCTGCTGTATCGGCAACGTGTCCGGCTGGCGCCGTTGCGCGAGGTGCGTTCTTCGGCGTCAGACCTGCGCCGTTACACTCGACGACATGGCTGAATTCGAAGGCCGGCCGTCCGCGCACACCCCATCACCAGCTCCTTCCGACACATCACCTGAGGCCGTTCGCCGAGCAGATGTGTTTCTCGGCCTGATCCCAGGGATCCTTGTCAATGCGGTTCTTCCACTCGTCGCCTATACGATCCTGACCGGTCGCGGGTGGTCGCCGGTTGCAGCCCTCAGCACTTCGGCGGCATTCCCCGTGATCGCAACGCTGGTGTCGATTGCCCGGACCCGGAGCCTGGATGGCCTCGCACTCATTAGCCTGATCCTGATTGTCCTGGGTCTGCTCGGGAGTCTTGTCACCGGCTCTCTCCGATTTCATCTCGTCAAAGAGTCTGTCCTGACCGGGGTGTTCGGAATCGCCTTTGCCGTCTCGCTGGCGCTGCCAAGGCCGTTGGCGTTCTTCTTCGGGCGGCAGTTCGCCACCGCTGGCGATCCGGCCCGAGTGCAGACCTGGAACAGCTATTGCGTGTATCCACAGTTCCGGCGGGTTCAATACACGATCACGGCGGTGTGGGCGGCCGTCCTGCTCCTCGATGCCGGCGTTCGGGTGGTCCTGACGTTCGTACTCCCTATTGCCAGCATGGTGTGGCTGTCGCCTGTGATCTTTTACGTGGGGTTATTCGCCATGCTGATGTGGATGTTCTCCTACATTGGCCGGGCCCGAGCTCACGCGTCAGCCGCCGGTGTTGAAACGCTTGGTGCTGCATGAGCCTTGGCCTGTTTACGGATGCTCGCTTGGGCGTTGTTGTGTGCGAGCCGCGATCATTGGGTCTGCTCGCCTAGAATTTTTCCAGAGATCGTCGAGGACGAGGGCCCGCGCCTCCGAGCCGAGAACGCGGAGCTGCATCGCTTGCCGGAGAAGTACCAGTCGAGCGCTGACCCCGATCAAATCCATTGGGCCCTGTCCGGAGTGCTTAGGTTCGAAACCCCTGATGGTCAGGGCCATCGTCCCGGCTGCGCCGTACCTGCTGCGTTGGCCATACCACCAAACTGATCCGAAACCCCTAAACCGAGGCTACGCGGGCAATGTAAGGGTAGCCTCGCGGATGTAACCAGTCGTCATGCTCCACGGCTACAACATGCGATACCGTCGCGGGTGCCGGTGGCACGGGTCGACTGCGCGGATCGGCCGGCGGCGGCGGGAACGGTGATGGCGTACGACGTGACAATCGAGCGGACCAGGGAGTGTCCGACAGCGGTGGTCAGGGCAAACACCACGTGGCGGGAGTTCCCGACCCTGTGGCCCACGCTGCTCGGTGAGGTGTGGGCGTTTCTCGGCGCGCCGCCTGGCCTGCGCACCGATGGTCACAACGTGATGCTGTACCGGAGCGGCGTCCCCGGTGTCGAGGTCGCGGTCGAGGTGGGCGCCCGACTTCTGGTAGACCATCGATGGCGAGCTTGTGACCCTTCCAAATTTCCCCTGCGCCGAATGCTGAAGTGTGCGGCTGCGGCTGGTCCTTCGCTGGGATAACGAGCGCGAGGGCGAGCACGTGGGGAGTCCCGTTGGGGCACAGCGTTCATGCGACGAGGTCGGACCCGGCAGGCAAGACCACGAAGATGGCGATCCAAAGCCGCTCCTCCGAGACCTCGAGTTCGAATAAGAGACGGTTGCTTCCAAGCTGGATGTCGAGGGTTCGAGTCCCTTCTCCGGCTCCGGCCACCCCTTCGATGGTCGATTTGAAACGACCGACTCACGCGGTCGAGTAAAGGCCCAGCGAACGCGACTGTGCTCGTCCTGACTACTCTTTGCGTCGTGTACCCGGCCACGCCGTTTGCGTTCGTGCGCGCTGCGGACTTGGCGGGCCGAGGAGCCGTGGACGGTACGAGGGTCTCAGCAACCCCTTTCGGACGCGCGGCCGGGCCGCGGTGCACGCGGCCGGCTCTCACCGCCCTTGCAGCGCTCCTCACGCTGGCGTCGTGTTCAGGTCCCACGGTGACGGCGCGCTCATCGCCACCGACGCCGTCCCCGACCGCTGTGTCGCTGCCGATCACCATGGCCATCGGGCAGATGCTGGTCGCCGGGGTCGGCGGCACGCAGATCACCCCGGGGTTGCGCCATCTCATTCTCGACGACAAGGTGGGCGGGGTCATCCTCTTCGCCTCCAATTTCGGCGGCACCGCAGTTGGACTGCAGAGCTGGTCACGCCAACTGCAGGAACTCGGGAAGCAGGCTGGGCTGCCCGCGCCAATGCTGATCACCACCGACCAAGAGGGTGGACAGATCAGCAGTGTCACCAGCGGCATCACCCAACTGCCCAGCGAACACGACCTCGGCCGGCGCGGGGCCGCCGCGGCGACCGAACAGGTGAGGGAAATGGCCGTGGGACTGGCCGCCAGCGGGGTCGACATCGACCTGGCCCCGGTCGCCGACCTGCGGACCAACCCGCAGGACGCGGTCATCGGAGCCCGCTCCTTCGGGCCTGATGTCAGCGTGGTCGGGCCGCTGGTTGCAGCCTACGTCGCCGGCCTGCACCGCGGAGGCGTCGCATCGACTCTCAAACACTTTCCCGGTCTGGGCGGTGCTCCCGGGAACCCGCACTTCGCAATCACAGCCGATCCGGTTGACATGACAACCTGGGTGCGCACCAGCGCACAGAGTTTCGCCGCCGGCATCGCCGCGGGCACGGACGCGGTGATGACCACGGCGGTGCGCGTCCCGGGGCTGGATCCCAGCGGCCGGCCGGCCATGCTGTCACGCGCCGTCGTCACCGGGCTGCTCCGGCAGAAGCTCGGCTTTCATGGCGTCATCGTCACCGACTCACTGGCACTCGGCGGGCTCCAGGCGATAGAGCCGATCCCCCAATCGATTGTCGACGCTGCCCGCGCCGGCAACGATCTTCTGCTGATGTCCGACAGCGACACCACCCTGGAAGACCACGCGGTGATGGCTCTGCGGAGTGCCGTCGACGCCGGTATCGTGGTCGCAGCTGAGGTTCAGGCTTCGGCGCAGCGCGTCATCGCCTTGCGCATGCGCTACGCGGCGCAAACGCAGGCGGCCGACCGCCAGGACCCCGCCGTTGCGGGGGTCGTGCGAACTCAGCCTCTGTTGGCGGAGCCGGTGCTGATGGCACCGCTCAGGGGCAGTCAGCCGTCGACGCAGCGGCGCAGCGAGACAACCAGTGCACCCAGGACAAGCGTGATCGCGATCACGCCACGACGTCAAGGATGGCCGGGGCGACACCGCGAGCCGCTGCGCGCGCGGTCGTCACCAGGTAAGTGATCCAAACCGGCAAGGTCATCCCGATACCCGCACCGATCAGCTGAGCATAGTTACTCAGGTTGCCCAGACTTGGCTGCAGTCCGGGTGGGCGTCGGACTCAGTCCCTCGCACTCGCGTGATTGCAATGCCAAAGCTACCCCTGGGCGATGTCGCGAAGTGGTCAGGCTCCGACAGTCTCTTTGGCCCGGCTGATCCTCTGGTGCTCGACGTCGCGGATGAATTCGACCAAGCCCTGAAAGTATGTCGCCTGGTCGTCGTACATGGCCATATGACTGCCGTTCGGGCAGAGGAGGAAGCGGCCATTTGGCAGTCGGCCGGCCATCATCTCCATGTGCGCTGGGTCCATGGTGTCGTGGCTAGCACCGATCACCAGCGTCGGTACCTCGATCCTCTCCAGAGATTCTGTTCTATCCCAGTCGACGAGCTTGCCACTGGCACCAAGCTCGCTAGGCCCCTGCATGGGCACGTAGATCGAGCGATTGACTCGATTGAACGCGCGGTTCACCGGGTCGGGCCACTGCTCGACCGGCATGCGAAGCACGTGATGCACGTAGTGGTGCTCGACCAGCAGCTCCATGTAGCGCGGAGTCTCGGTCTCGTGCGCATCTTCGAGGCGCTTGATCTCCGCCAGCGCCTCCTGGTCCATCGCTGGCATCAGGACCGTGCGCGCGTACTCGTTGTAGGCGGGAATGCTGGCCATCATGTTCGAGATCACGAGGCCCTTGAGACGATCTTGATGCTTGAGCGCGTACTCGATGGCCAGAATCCCGCCCCACGAGTGACCCAGAAGATAGAAGTTGTCGCTGTCCAGATCGAGCGCCTGCCGGACCTGCTCGACCTCATCGACGAATCGGTCCAGGTCCCAAAGGTCTGGATCGTCGGGCTGGTCACTGTAGGCAGAGCCGAGCTGATCGTAGTAGTAGTACTCGACGCCTGCGGCCGGGAGATAGCTATCACAGGCCTCAAAGTATTCGTGAGTCGCCGCGGGACCACCATGCAGGAGCAGCAGCTTCGCTGTCGAGCTGTTTCCAACGCGCTTGGTCCACACGTGGAACTCTCCTTTAGGCGTGGTCACCGCGATCATTTTTACCCCGCCGCTGACAATATCGTCCCGGCCTGAGTAGTCCAGGTAGTCTTCGGCGCTCATCGTCACTCCTACGGACGGATGCTGGTCGGCTCTCTAGCACGCCGTAGGGTAGCCACGGTAAGCAGGTGACGCAACACCGCGCAGTCCCTCGGCGGCGGTGGCCACTGCGTCCATACACCAGATATGCCGCGAAGGCCCTCGCGTGGGTGATCGCCGGATAGGCGCGGTTGGGAGCGTTGAAGCCGAGCAACGGGGTCATGCCCTCTTTCTCCGCTGCAGATATCGATTGAGCCGACCACGTAACGGAGAGTGGTCAGGTGAAACGTGTGCCCGGAGGGCTAGGCCGTCTGCTCGGGCGTCTACTAGGCGATGGCGTCCGCTCGACTGACCTCCGGCTCCTCGGCGGGCGCGTTGCGGAAGAGCGAGGAGGGCCACCAGTTCCAGCGGCCCAGAATGGCGACGAACGAGGGCACCAGAACGGTGCGCACCAGGAACGTGTCCATGAGCACGCCGGCAGCGATGCCGTAGCCGATCTGCTGGATCTGCGAGCCGCCCGAGGCGCTGCCGCCGGCGACGGCGAGCACCGCGAAGGTGCCGCCCAGGATCATCCCCGCCGTTGTCACCGTCGTGCCGGTCACGGCCACAGCACGGCGAATTGCTGGGAGCAACGGGAGGTGGTGCGCCTCCTCGCGAATGCGCATCATCACCAGAATGTTGTAGTCCGAACCGAGCGCCATCAAGAACACGAACATCAGGAACGGCAGTACGAAGTTGATGCCGCTCTGGCCGCCCAGGCGCACGAAGATGAGTGCAGTGATGCCGATGGCGGCGAAATACGATAGGACCACCGAGGCCACCAGGTAGAGCGGCGCGACCAGGCTGCGCAGCACGATCGCCAGGAGGATGGCGATGAGCGCCGCGACCAGCGGCAGGATGTGGATCAGGTCGCTCGCTGAGACTGCGTTGACGTCGTATGCGAAGGGCAGGATCCCGAAGACGCCTGAGTCGGTTGCGTTCACCTGCCGGGCGACATCGGTAACCGCACCGCGCACGGCGGGAACGGCCGCGATCGCGCGCGGGTCACTGCTGTTGCTGTTGGTGAACAGCGCCTGCACCTGCACGGTGCGCCCGTTGGCGCTGATGAAGCGGGAGAGTGAGCGCAGCAGCGGCTGTTGCGCGGGGTTTGACCCGCTGTTGAGCGCCTGTTGCAGCGCGGGCAGGCCGCCGGCCGCCTGCACCACCTCCACCGGGCCCGAGACGGTGGCGAACTGGCCGGTGGCGCGCAGGTCGGCCTCGAGCGTGACCAGGTCCGCGGGATGGCTGTACACCGGCTGATCGAATGTGAACAACACTTCGTTCGTGTTGGTGCCGCCGCCCCCGTAGTGCGCGGTCAACACTACCGCCCCCGCAGCCGAGTCGGTGCCCGACGGGCTCGACTGATCGGCGAAACCGGCTGCCGGCGCGCCGACCTGGCCCAGCGCGAGGCCGGCGAAGAAAAGGAGACCGACGGCGGCGACGGCGCGCGGATGGCGCACGACTCCGCCGGCGATCCGCCCGTACAGCGTTCTGCGCGGATGCGCCTCGGGGTGCGTTCGGGACGGCCAGAACACCGCGCGTCCGAAGATGGCCAGCAGCGCCGGCAGCAGGGTGAGTCCGGCGAGCAGCATCAGCCCGATGCCGATGGCGAGGGCCGGCCCGAGGCTCTGGTAGAGGCCGAACTGTGCGACGACCAGGCTCATCAGTGCGGCCATAACGGTGAGCGCGGAGAACGTGATCGACTCGCCGACGGTGCTCACCGCGGTGCGCACCGCGTCCTTTGGTTCAGCGCCCTTGCGCAACTCCTCGCGCATCCGGAAGACGAGGAACAGCCCGTAATCGGTGCCCGCACCGAGCACGAGTACGATCAGGATGAACTGGGTGATGCTGGATGCCTGGACGCCGATGCGTGTTGCCCCGGCGATCACTGGCGAGGAGAGGACCAGCACGATGAGGGCAGGCGCGAGAGTGATCAGGGGCGCGAGTAGCGCGCGGAAGGCGACCAGCAGCAGCACGACGATGAGCAGGAGTGACAGCGACTGGATGTTGCTCTGCGAGCTCCCCGACTGGCTCTGCGAGTCGATGACGGTGGGGAGGCTACCCGCCAGATGGAACTGGAGGGGGCCGCTGCCGGGGAACAGCGCTCGGATCGTCGCCACGAGGTTCTTGGCATCCGCAGACTGCGAGTAGGGGGGCAAATCCGTCTGCACGAGTGCCTGCTCCGCCTGCCGATCCGGTGAGAGACCGAAATCCCTGACCAGCGTGACGTGCGGCATCGTTCGGACACGCGACTCAACGGCCGCGACCGACGCCGTATCGGTCCCTGCGAGCGTCGTTCCGCCGCTGGTTGCCGCGACCAGCGTCATCGTCGCCTGGTTGCTGTTCTGGAACGGTGACGCCAGCTGGGTGGCGTGCATGGACGCCGAGTTCTGGGGGAGGAAGCCGCTGGTGGTGTCCTTGGCGACCGAGGTCAGTGAGGGAAACGCCTTCACCGAGAAGACGGTGACGATGATCCAGCCGACCAGGAGCACCCAGCGGAAGCGGACCGAGAAACGGCCGAGGCCTGCGAAGAGCCGCGTCATCGGCCGACTCTCTTGTCGTTGGATTGCCGTATGCCGTCGACGGTGGGCTCGGGGACCCGGCGGAGGGCTGACCGAGGTTCAGCTAACGACGTCACCCGTCCATCGTGTTGATCGGCAGTGGCCAGGACGACCTCCGCAGCCTCGTCCATGCCCATACCTTCGGCGGCTGCCAGGGGAGCCTTTGCCCGCGCGCCCAGCGGAATCTCCCGAAGGAATAGCGTAATAAGGAAAGCGACGATGAGAATGGGCACCGCAGTCAGGAACACGACGTGAAGCGAGTCCGACACTGCCGTGACCAACCCGGAGTGAATCGCCGGCGGGAGCTTCTGCAACGCTGCCGGGTTACCCTGAAGAGAGGTTGGATTGAGGTTGCCGCCGAGGGCCGACGCCGGCAGGCGCAGGCGTAGGTTGGCGGCGAGTTGACTGCTGAAGATGGCCCCGAAGATCGCCACCCCGAACGAGCTTCCGATGGAACGTAGGAACGTCGCAGAGCTGGTGGCGACGCCGAGATCCCGGCGCTCGGCGGCATTCTGCACGGCAAGAACGAGGACCTGCATCACCATCCCGAGCCCTGCACCCAACACGACCATGTACAGCGAGAGCAACAACCGCGGTGTCTGTGGGTTGAGCGTCGAGAACAGCAGCATGGCGATGGCTGCAAGAGCTGTGCCGACGATTGGGAAGATCTTGTAGCGGCCCATCCTGCTGATGATCTGCCCGCTGCCGATCGAGGCCGTCAACAGGCCCACCATCAGTGGCAGGAGGTTCAGTCCTGAACTCGTGGCACTGGCCCCGTCAACCAGTTGCAGGAACAGCGGTAGGAATACGATGGCGCCGAACATCGCGAACCCGATGACGAAGCCCACGGCGCTGGCCACGTTGAAGACCGAATTGCGAAACAAGCGTGGGGGGATGATCGGCTCAGCGACATGGCGCTCGACAACGAAGAAGGCGACCAGCACCGCAGCGCCACCAATAGCCAGCGCGATGATGGGCGCCGACACCCAGCCGTACTGCGTGCCTCCCCAGGTGGCCAGCAGGATGAACGCGGAGGTGCCTGCTGCGAGCAACCCTGCACCCAACCAGTCGATGCGATGGGAGAGACGGCGGGCCGTCGAGGGCAGCGCTGTGGCGGTGACAACGAGCGCGACAGCGCCAAGCGGGACATTGATGTAGAAGATCCATCGCCAGGATACGTTGTCGGTCAGGAAGCCACCGAGCAATGGGCCAGCGATGGATGCCAAGGCGAAGATGCCACCCATCATCCCCTGGTACTTGCCGCGCTCTCGCGGCGGAACGACATCTCCGATGATGGCCTGGGCGCCGACCATGAGGCCGCCCGCTCCCAGTCCCTGGAGCGCGCGGAACCCGATCAACTCCACCATGTTCTGGGAAATTCCCGAGAGCATCGACCCCACAAGAAAAATCACGATGGCGAACTGGAACAGCGACTTGCGCCCATACAGGTCTCCGAGCTTGCCGTACAGCGGGGTGGAGATCGTCGAGGCCAGCAGGTATGAGGTCACAACCCACGAGAGGTGATTCAGCCCGCCGAGATCGCCGACGATGGTGGGCAGCGCGGTCGACACGATGGTCTGATCCAGCGCTGCCAGCAACATGCCGAGCATGAGCGCTCCGAGCACCGTGAGGATCTGGCGGTGACCCAGAAATACCGCCGCGTCCGCGTCGTCGGTCATCCCGCGGCATCCTCCAATCTGGCGTCCTTGGTCGCGAAGAAGCGGGTCACAAGGAACCTCCAGAAGAGTCGCTGGCGGGCCCGTACTGGCGTGTGGGTGCTTCGACAATCCGTTGGGCGAGTGAGGCGAGAACCTCCAACTCATCCTCAGTGAGCGGAGCAAGGAGCGCGGCGAAGCGTTGGCTCGTTTCCTCCTCGAGGTCGTGAACAGCGTCTGACGCGGGTCCTGACACCGCCACACGAAGGACTCTGCGGTCATTCGGATCGGGCCTGCGCTCCACCAGGCCGTGGTGGACGAGCCGGTCGACCAGCTGGGTGGCTGAGCTGGGGCTGATCTCCATGCGTGCTGCGAGCTCGTTCATGGTGAGCGGTCCGTGCTTCACCAGATGGCGGAGAGCCCCAACCTGATACAGGGTCACGCCGCCAAAGCGGGTGAGAAAGTCGGCGCGGCGCTCCGACTCCCCCAAGCGGCGGCGAAGGCCGGGACCGAGCCGTTCAAGGCGGCCGAGCAACTCTCGTCGTCGATTCATGAGCGCGATAGTACAACAGCTGTATGATCGTCCCGCTGTAGTAACTGGGCTACCACACGCTACTCTTGAAAAACAAGCCCCTACACGAACCATAGGTCAGGAGAGAGGCGATGGCTGCACAGACTGACGCGCGAGAGATGCGGGCGGTGCGATTTCAAGACTACGGTCCCCCCTCCGTCCTGGTCGTCGAAGACGTTGAGCGCCCAGAACCCAAAGAGGGCGAGGCGCTCGCGCGGGTGCGAGCAGCTGGCGTTAACGCCATCGATTGGAAGTATCGAGCGGGATACCTCAAGGACTTCATGCCTCTCGAGCTGCCCCACACCCCGGGTCTTGACGTGGCGGGCACGGTGGAGGGGGTCGGAGTCGGCGTCTCCGACTTCTCGCCCGGTGACGATGTCTTCGGCCGCGGCGCCGGTGCCTACGCGGAATACGCGATCGTCCCCGTGACTGCGCTTGCGCACAAGCCAGCGAGCATCAGCTTCGAGCAGGCTGCGACCTTGCCCATTGGTGGTGTCACCGCGTGGGCGGGTCTCTTCGACACCGCCAAGCTCGAGCCAGGCCAGCGCCTGCTCGTGCAGGGTGGCGCGGGCGGCGTCGGTTCACTGGCGGTGCAGCTTGCGCACTGGAAGGGCGCCCACGTGATGACCACGACCTCGACCGGTAATGTGGACTACGTGCGATCGCTCGGTGCCGATGAGGTCATCGACTACACGACCACGCGGTTCGAGGAAGTCGTCCGCGATGTGGACGTCGTGCTCGACACCGTCGGGGGTGAGGTCACGGATCGATCGTGGAGCGTGCTGAAGGCGGGTGGCATTCTGGTGGTGGTCGCCGGCATGCCCGAACCGGAGAAGGCGGCAGCACATGGTGTGCGCACGTCCGGTGTGCAGTCTCCAGAAATGACGAGGCCTGTGCTGGAGGAGCTCGCGAAGCTCGTCGAGTCGGGTTCGCTGACGCCACAGCTCGGACCGGTTTTTCCCCTCGCCGACGCGGCCCAGGCACATGCCGTTGCCGAAAGCGGCCACGGCCGCGGGCGCATCGTCCTGCAGGTTTCGACCTGAGACAGTTGTCATGACCACCCTGGCGGGGGCGATCCTGCTCATCGGCAGAGTTCTGTTCGCGGGTCTGTTTGCGTTCTCGGCGCGCGGACACATTCAACACCACGCTCGGTATGTGGGCACAGCACGGGGCAAACTTCCAATCCCATTTCTGGCCGGCTGGCCCACCGGGGTGTTCTTGCTGCTCGCGGACGTCTCCATCGTCGCGGGTATCTGGCCAGATATCGGGTCCTTGATGATCGCGGCGTTCCTCCTTCCTGCCGCTGTGCTCTTCCATCCATTCTGGACTGTCTCGGACGCTGCCGTTCGGCGCACGCAAGAGGGCAGCTTCTACAGGAATGTGACCCTGCTCGGCGCGGCGCTGTCGCTGTTCGCGTTGTTTGCGGTCGTGGGTCACATTGCCTTCGCGCTCACCGGCTCGGCGATCAGCCTGCGGTAGCCTGACGACCGATCGACGCTGGTCCGGCCCTCAGCCGCAGGCTCGAATCATGACCAATGGCCCTGGCAAGTCGCCTGGGGCTCAGCCAGCTTCCATCGGAGATGCCAAACATCCCCGAACCCGCTGGTGCGCCACGCAAGGAATCGATGACTGGTCGAGGGACTCTCGGTAGGAGCAGCGTGACCCCTGTTGGTGAGGTGAGCAGCCGTCGACGCATTCCGGTCCGGGTGCATCCGCGTGCCTCCCGAGCCCGCCACGTATGGGACGGAGAACGGTTGGAGCTGTGGGTGCGCCAGTCGCCAGTTGCCGGCGCTGCCAACGACGCTGTTCTGCGTGCGGTGTCGGTCTGGCTCGGCATCAATGCGTCCCAGGTCCAGCTGGTGTGGGGTCGAACCTCACGTTCGAAGGTCGTCGAGGTGGTCGGTGACATCGTCATTCCGGAACCGTGAAAGGCGCTGACACGCCCTTGAGCGTATCCAGCGTTCCCTGCGCTCACGGCGACCGGCCGGGGGCCGCCAGGGAGGTGACCCATGGCAACTGAAGTTGGCCGAGAGGCCAGACAATCCGGGGCCCATTGACAGTCTGCCTGACAATGTTCACAATACCTGACTATGTCAGCCATGCCCATGCCAGTGAGGGACCGCCGGGCGGAGCGGTACGCAGCGACGCGCAGGGAAATACTCGACGCCGCCTGGGATCTGGTCCGCGCTGACGGCCTGGGCTCACTGGCGATGCGCGATCTCGGCGCACGGGTGGGCATGCGGGCGCAGTCGCTCTACGCGTACTTCCCGTCCAAGGACGCGATCTACGACGCGATGTTCGCCCAGTCCAACCGCGAGTTGCTTCACCGGCTGACCGAGCCGGCACCGATGCGCGATCCGATCGAAGAGCTGCGTCGCCACAAGCAGGTGTTTCTCAACTTCTGCGTCGAGGATCCGGTGCGCTACCAGTTGCTGTTCCAGCGGACCATCCCCGGATTCGAGCCGAGCCCGGAGTCCTACGCGCCGGCGATCGACGTCCTCGACCAGGCCCGCAAGACGCTGCGCGCGTGTGGCATCAGCGACGCCCGGGCACTGGACGCGTGGACCGCCGTGACCGGCGGTCTCGCCGCACAACAGAACGCCAACGAGCCGGGCGGTGATCGCTGGGTTCGTCTCGCGGACGAGATCACCGACATGTTCCTCGCACACTATCGACCAGCCAAGGAGAAGGGAAAGAGATGATCGCCAGAACGACCGCCGTGGAAGCAATCCCCGCCCTCGGACACGACGAGGCCATGCGCCTCGCCGCGGCGGAATACGACCGGCTGCTTGCGCTCACCGACGACCTGGGTGATGACGAGTGGTCGCGGCAGACCGACTGCACAGACTGGGACGTCAAGGCCCTGCTCGGCCACGTGCTCGGCATGCTTGAACTCCAGGCAGACGCGGAAGAACGGATGCGCCAGATCAAAACCGCAGCCGAGATCGCGGCACGAACCGGATGCCTGCGCCTCGACGCGATGACCGCGCTGCAAGTGAGGGAGCACGCGCACCTGGCACCGCACGAGTTGCAGCGGGCGCTGCACGACGCGGCGCCGCGCGGACTGGCCGCCCGGAGTGCGATGACGGCGGAGCAACGTGCGGCGCCCTTCAACCCCGAGCTCCCCGGCGAGGACGGGTGGACGGTCGGGTACCTCTTCGACGTCATCCACACCCGCGATCCGTGGATACATCGCATCGACATCAGCCGGGCGATCGGCCGCGAGGTAGCCCTCTCCTCCGATCACGACGGGCGGATCGTCGCCGACGTTGTCGCGGACTGGGCACGGCGACACGGGCAGGCGTTCACGCTCACGCTCACCGGACCTGCAGGCGGATCCTTCACAGCCGGGGCCGGCGGCGCCGGGCTTGAGCTCGATGCCGTCGAGTTCTGCCGCATCCTCTCCCGTCGCGAGAAGGGCGCCGGTCTGCTCGCGACCGGAGTGACGTTCTGAGGACCACCAAAACGCACATGGAGAAGCACATGCACACGTATCGAATCGGCGAGCACGTCACCGTCCTCAACGACCACCTCGAAGTACCGGGACTCGGGTTCCTCCCGGTCAACGCCTTCGTACTGCACGCACGCGAGCCCGTAGTCGTCGACACCGGGCTCGGCCTGCCGGACCGCGACTTCGTAGCCACACTCAGCTCCGTCATCGACCCGGCGACGGTCCGATGGATCTGGCTCACCCACCCCGACCGCGATCATACAGGCGGACTTTTCGCACTCCTGGAAGCCGCACCCCACGCTCGCCTGGTGACGACGTTCCTCGGCGTCGGCTTGATGTCCACCGAGCGGCCGCTCCCGCTCGATCGGGTCTACCTGCTGAATCCCGGACAGAAGCTCGAGGTCGGCGACCGAACCCTGCACGCGTTCCGCCCGCCGCTGTTCGACAACCCGGCCACCGTAGGGTTCTACGACGACGGTTCGCGAACCTGCTTCAGCTCCGACTGCTTCGGTGCGCCGCTGGCCACGTCGGAACTGGCCAGCTGCATGGACGCCCGCGAGGTACCCGCCGACGAGCTACGCTCCGGCCAGCTCCTCTGGGCCGCCGTCGACAGCCCGTGGGTGCACAACGCCAAGACCGACCGGTATCTGCAGACAGTCCACTCGATGCAGGCCATCGACTCCGACGTCATCCTCAGCACCCACCTGCCGCCCGCGATCGGGCTGGGAACGCAACTGTTCGACATGCTGGCCGACGCACCCGACGCCGACCCATTCGTTGGTCCGGACCAGCAAGCATTGCAGGAGATGCTCGCCAGGTTCGAACCCGCCACTGCGCCGGGCTGACCCGGCGCCTCCGGAAAATAAGTCGCCAGAACGCGATCTGACGCAAATCCCCCGTTGCGCAAAGGAAATCCCTGACGATTAGCCGACGCCGCACGGTTCCCCGAAATCGAGAGCAACGATCAGCTGATCAGTGGACCTCGAACTGGTCGGCCTCCATGGCCTCCCGCAGCTCCCCTTCGAGATGAAGGCGTGCCAGGGCCTCCGAGTGCATCGACACGTCGTACGTCGCGGCACGATGACGTCCCTGTGTCTTCGCCCTGTACATCGCGAGGTCGGCGTTACGCAGCAGCTCCGTAGCATCATGCGAACCGTCGCTCATCGCCGTTCCGACGCTGGCCGTGACCGGAATAGTATGGTCAAGGATCCTCACCGGAGCGTTGAGGGTCGACAGAAGACGCGTCACCACGTCGCCCACGCTGTTGTCGCGGTTGGCATCCTCGAGGAGCACGGCGAACTCGTCACCACCCAACCGTGCAGCCACATCGTCGGTGCGGATGCTCTCGACAAGTCGGCGTCCGATCACCCCGAGCAGCGTGTCGCCAGCAGCATGTCCCAGACTATCGTTGACGATCTTGAAATGGTCGAGGTCGATGAACAACACTGCGACGCAGGACGATGGATCGTTGCGCGCGCGATCGAGTGCCTGGTTGAGCCGCTCCATGAAGTGGGCACGGTTGGGCAAACCAGTGAGTGTGTCGTAGAACGCCATGTGCTCCACGGCCGAGACACGCTGGGCGTCAGTCAGGGCAAGGCTCGCGTGCCCCGCGAATGCCAACAGTATCTCCTGTTCCTCGACGGTGTACTTCCTTCCCTTCCTCTGGGTAGCCACGACCATGACGCCGATGACGCGTCCGTTCTGGTGTACCGGTGCGGCCATGCACGCCTCCACGTTGGACGCAGCATAGGCTGGAATAGTGCCAGAAGCACGCGAGTAATCCTCGGCGACGATCAGCCGCTCCTCACTGAACGCGCGGCCGGTGGCGCCTTGACCAGGCTGAATCCAATCCACTTTCGCGATAGCGGCTGACGGATCACTGATCCGTCCCGCCAGAATCAGATGGTCGGGGTGCTCAGGATCCTGCAGACGGATGTTGCCAGCCTCGTCCCCGATCAGTGCGGTGGCCGCTGACACGATCTCGTCGAGAATGGACTGGAGCGGCGCCAATGAGGAGATGAGTCGCTGGATGCGTAGGAGCTGCTGGAGGAGACTGTGCTGCTTCTTGAGCTTGGCGGTTACACAGGCGTTGTCGCGCCTTTGTTTGTCGTACGCCGTCCGCAAGATGCGCTCACCTTCCAGCGCATGCTGGATCACCATCGCCGGGGTGAGTGATCGGGCAAGCGTGGACAGCAAACCATCCTGCTCAGCGGTGAATTCATCGCCCACGCGCTCTGCCACCAGGCTGAGGGCCGTCTCGCTACCGATCGGAACGGAAATTCGGTGATGGCCCGACCGTTTGCGTTCACCCCGGCGCAGCGATCCCGCCCCTGAAACCGAGCGACTACTTCTACGAGCCGATCCTGACGAGGCGACAACGGTCTCGTTGCAGACAACCGACACCACGTCGGCGCCAAGGGCGCTGGCCGCCAGCTCCACGGTCCCGTGGATGGCCGAGGCCTGGTCACTGAGGCCGACGAGGAGATCGGGCTGCTCGAACAACGCCTCGTGAAGCGCCCCCGAGATCTCAGCAACCCGCGCCCGGCGATTGGAGGCCGCCCACTTCGGCCGAGCCAAGGCAGGCCGCCCGTCCCTGCTAGCCATCGGGACCGCCTGGGCGGATCGAGATGATCACTGCACGCGGCCGAGCCGCTGGCCCGGCTCTCTGACCGTCGGCGTCACGGGACGCGAATCCATCTTCCTCACTCTGAGGAGGGTCGCCCTTCAGCGTGCCGAATGGTAGGTGGTAGGCAGGCGAGAACACATTTGGAACGGTCGTGCGATCAAGGCGATACCGGAAGCGCACGGCCCGCCAGCTTCTGTCACTGAGGGCTGCGAATCGTAGCCCGAAAAGTTTGACGTCAGTGTCTGCAGCTAGTCCGTGTTCCGAAATGTGAGGGAGTATCCGCGGCCGGGTCGGTTGACCAGGTCACAAGGAACCTCCAGCCGGGCCAAGATTTTCCTCACCCGTGAAACGTAGTTGCGGACCTCCTCTGGAGGCAAGGCGGCGTCTGACCAAGCATACCCCGTGATCTGCGACGCGGTGTAGAAGCGGTGGGGATGGTCCAGCAAGAATTGCAGGAGTTCGAACTCTCGACTTGTGAGCACAGCCGCGTTGCCCTTGTGGCGCAAGACGCGACCATTCGCATCAAGCCATAGGCCCTGGAGCTTCCAGACCCGCCGGTACCACAGGTCAAGCCGGTCGTAGTACCCAGCCACCTGGACCCTGATGAAGGTGATGTCCTCGTCGGCGGCCCGCTGTGCCACCGGATGCATTTTGGGCAGCTCCCGTTGGACGCGTTCGAGGAGGCCCAGTTTGAACCGAATCAGGTCATCGTAGATGCTCATCCAGTGGCGCGCGTCTTCCCAGTGCTCCGTTTCGATGTCCTCTCCCTCGAGAGGACGCGTCGCTGGGTTCTTGGAGCGTCCTCCCGCCATGGTCATCACTATACGGAGATTGTTGCTGATCTTCTTACGCTGGTCGGTGTATCAAGAGACCATGAACCGCGAAGACGCCCGTCAGGACAGACCCGGCATTGTTGCGGCGACAAGGGGCGGGGACGCTTCGGTGAGCATGGACGCTCAGGCTGATCCCACAACCGCCTCTCTGGAGCAAGCGCTGTTCTGGAGAAACATCTACACCGAGATCCTGGCCATGGAGGAAGCAGTCCTCGAGCGTATCCAGCAACTCATGGCAGGTCAGACACCCCAAGCGCGACGAGAAGTTGAGTTGACCGATGTCTCGGTGGTTGTATCGCAGGTTGCACGTATTCGATCGAGGTGGCAGGTGTGGGAATCCCGCGTACAAGCGCATCGATAGCGCCGGCAATGCTCACCCGAACCCTCGGGGGGTATTGCTGAGATTGTTATGGAGTGTGGGCTACGCTCACGCCGCTCGGATTCACGACATTAGCTGGAGGTACGGCGAATGAGCGCCATAGGCATCGTGGCGATCGTGGTCGTGGCCCTGGCCGTACTTGGTCTGCTGCTCGCGATCCGCATCGTGCAGCAATACGAGATGGGCGTCCACTTTCGACTCGGCAAGGTAATCGGCGTCCGGACGCCGGGGCTGAGGCCGATCGTGCCGATCATCGACGTCCTTCGCCGTGTGTCTCTGCGCATCGTCACGATGCCGATCCAGTCTCAGGGGATCATCACCCGCGACAACGTCAGCATTGACGTCTCAGCGGTCGCCTACTTCAAAGTCGTCGATGCGGTCAAGTCGGTGGTGGCGATCGAGAGCGTGGGCACCGCCATCAACCAGATCGCGCAGACGACGCTGCGGAAGGTGGTCGGACAGCACACGCTCGACGAAACGCTGGCCGAGACCGACCGGATCAACCAGAACATCCGCGAGATCCTCGACGTCGCTACCGCGGATTGGGGTTTGCTGGTCACCCTCGTGGAGCTGAAGGACATCCAGCTGCCGGAGAGCATGAAGAGGGCGATGGCACGCCAAGCGGAGGCCGAGCGCGAGAAGCGTGCCAAGATCATCGCCGCCGAGGGCGAGGCGCTGGCCGCGGACCAGCTCGCGGTTGCCGCCGACATCATGATGGCCCACCCCCTGGCGCTCCAGTTGCGCAACCTGCAGAGCCTGGTTGAGATGGGCGTCGACAAGAACACCACCGTTGTGTTCCCCGCCCCGCTGATGAGTACGATCCAGGAGCTCGGGTCGTTCATCTCCCGCGAGAAAGCGGCCAGCGACCTGATTCCGCGTCCGCCCGGTGCGCGTGCGGCGACGAATCGCGGCACCGAGCGGAGGCGCCACGCATCCAGCGAGACGCGGGGCACGCCATAGGCGACGTGCCGATGTGCGGCCACCGCCTCGGCCCAAGCGTCGCATCCGCCGTCGCGGGCGATGCCCTCGGGGGGTCCGATCTCAGCACGCCGAGAGAGGCCAGTCGCGTGGTTGTCGCGCAGGCTGAACGACTTCGGTCGAGGTTGGGATTTTGGGAGGCCCGCGTGCGAGCGCATCAATAGCACCGTCGGTGTTGCTGAGCTTGTTATGTCCGTAGTCACAAGCTAGCCAGAGGCCGCAACAAACAGACGTGAATGGAGGTACGCAGATGAGTAGCACCTTTCGGCGCCAGCAATGGCGCAACAGCAGCATCACACATTTCATAAGGAGTACCAAATGACTGTTGCCATCCCCCTCGCCGAGAGCACTCGGCTGTTCAGTTCGTCGACCCGTGCGCTGCTCATCAATGGCAAGTTCGAGCAAGCTGCTAGCGGCAAGACGTTCGACACCGTTAATCCCGCTACCGGTGAGGTGCTCGCAAGCGTCGCCGAGGGCGACGCGCAGGACATCGACCGCGCAGTGCGGGCTGCTCGCCGCGCCTTCGAGGACGGCCCGTGGAGCCGAATGACCGCCTCTGAACGGGGTCGGATCATGCACCGTATCGGTGATCTGATTATTGAGCACGCCGACGAGCTCGCGGAGCTCGACTGCTTGGACAACGGCAAGCCGCTCAGCGTGGCCCGTGCGGCCGACATCCCGCTCGCCGCCGACCTGTTCTGGTACATGGCGGGCTGGGCGACCAAGCTCAACGGTGGCACCATCAACCCGTCGGTGCCCTACCTTCCCGGCGCCGAATTTCATGCGTACTCACTGCGCGAGCCGGTCGGGGTGGTCGGCCAGGTCATCCCCTGGAACTTCCCGCTGCTGATGGCCGCGTGGAAGCTCGGTCCGGCGCTGGCCACCGGCTGCACGGTGGTCCTCAAGCCCGCCGAGCAGACGCCGCTGTCGGCCGTGCGATTGGGCGAGCTCATGCTCGAGGCGGGCCTCCCCGACGGGGTGGTCAACGTCGTGACCGGGTTCGGTGAGACGGCTGGCGCTGCACTCGCCGCGCATCCGGGCGTCGACAAGATCGCGTTCACCGGCTCCACGGAAGTCGGCAAACTGATCGTCAAGGCTGCCACCGGCAACCTGAAGAAGGTCTCGCTGGAGCTCGGCGGCAAGTCGCCGAACATCATCTTCTCCGACGCGGACGTGGATGCGGCCATCGCCGGCGCCGCGATGGGGATCTTCTTCAATCAGGGCGAGGTGTGCAGTGCCGGCACGCGCCTGTACGTGCAGCAGGACCGCTTCGAGGAGGTTGTCGAGGGCGTCGCTGAGGCGGCGAAGAAGATCAAGGTCGGGTCCGGTATGGATCCGGACACCGAGATGGGCCCACTGGTCTCTCGCGAGCAGTTCGAGCGGGTCACGGGGTACCTTGCCAAGGGCGAGCAGGCGGGCAACCGCGCGCTGGCCGGCGGACATGCAATCGACGGGCCGGGCTACTTCGTGGAGCCCACCGTGCTGGTCGACACCAAGCCCGACGACATCGTCGTGCGCGAGGAGATCTTTGGACCAGTGATCGTCGCGCTGCCGTTCAGCGACGTCGATGACCTCGCTCGTCAAGCCAACGACTCCGAGTACGGCCTGGCCGCCGGCGTGTGGACCAGGGACATCTCGAAGGCCCACAAGCTCGCCAAGCGTCTCAAGGCGGGCACCGTGTGGGTCAACACCTACAACGTGTACAGCGCGGAGCTGCCGTTCGGTGGCTTCAAACAAAGCGGCTGGGGCCGCGAGATGGGCGAGGAAGTCCTCTCCAACTACCTCGAGACCAAGTCGGTGATTGTCCAGCTCTAGTACGACTTGCCCCTGAAGAAGTCGCCGTCGGGCCCTTGAACCGGCGGCGACTTTGACAAGGGCTCCAGCCAAGTGCCATTGTCCAGCGCGGCACCCACTACGGGAGGGGGTTCGGCGTTCGAGAGTTATTCATCCACCTGGTTGCTGGATCACGCCGTTGATTATTCCCCAGACATCGGAGATATTGGCGTCGTTGCCGGTGACCAGGCCGGAGACGCCACCCGCAACGACGCCTGCCGCTCCTGCGGGAGCTGCCGCTGCTAGCCCGCCGGCCCCTTGCGTGCACCAGTACCAGCCCCTGGCATCTGGGCAAGTCGCGTCCAGGAAGGAGGGACCGTGAGCGCGCCGGCCGTCGGATCCGAGGATTCCACGCGACTGACCGCAGACCAACGCAACGCGTTCATCGCGAGCTTCCTGGGCTGGGCGATGGACGCCTTCGACTACTTCCTCATCATCTTCGTGTTCCAAGAGGTGGCGGACACCTTCCACTCCACCCTCACCGCGGTTACGTTCACCACCACGCTGACGCTTGCCGCCCGTCCCATCGGTGCGCTGCTCTTCGGTCTCGCCGCCGACCGCTGGGGACGGCGCAAGGTGCTGATGGCGGACGTCGCGATGTACTCGCTGGTGGAGTTCCTCACCGGATTCTCGACGTCGCTGGCGATGCTGCTGGTGCTACGCACGGTGTACGGCATCGGCATGGGCGGCGAGTGGGGCACCGGAGCGTCACTGTCGATGGAGAAGCTGCCGATACGCCGGCGCGGACTCTACTCGGGGATTCTCCAGCAGGGATACCCCTTCGGCTACCTGCTCGCCGCCGTCGCCTACTACATCATCGACAAGCCGTTGGGGTGGCGCTGGCTATTCTGGCTCGGTGCGCTGCCTGCACTGGTCGTGCTGTTCATCCGCGCGCGAGTCGGCGAGTCCGAAGTGTGGGAGACGACGCACCAGCGCCGGCGCAGCGCGCGCGAGGTGTTCTTCAACGGGGCCACGCTACGGCGATTCGTCTACCTGGTGGTCCTCATGACGCTGTTCAACTTCATGAGTCACGGTACCCAGGACCTTTATCCGACATTTCTCAAGGTGCAGCACCATGCCAGTACTGATACGGCTGTGCTCATCGCGGTGATCTACAATATCGGCGCGATGCTGGGCGGGGCGTCGCTCGGCTGGCTGTCGGAACGTGTGGGCCGGCGCGTGCTGGTCCTTGGCGCGACGCTCCTCGCGCTGCCGGTGGTGCCGCTGTTCGCGCTGTCGCAGGGGCTTGTGGCGCTCGCGGTCGGCGCGTTCGTGATGCAGTTCTTCGTCCAGGGCGCGTGGGGCGTGATCCCCGCGCACCTGACCGAGCTGTCGCCAGATGCGATCCGCGGCTTCTACCCCGGCGTGACCTATCAGCTGGGCAACCTGTTCGCCGCTCTCAATCTGCCGCTGCAGACGGCGATCGCGGAGCATTTCAACAAGCAGTACGGGCTGGGCCTGGCGGTGGTCATCGGGCCCGTGCTGCTGCTCACTGCGATCGTCACCATGCTCGGGCCGGAGAACAAGGGGGCGCGGTTCGGGGAGATAACCTCTGTGAGCCCGCGACCTCGGGTGCCGTCGCCCCGGCTCCCACCAGCTGCCGCCACGTGACGCTCGCGACCTGAATCAGCTCGCGGACCGCCGGATCGGTGGCCAGCAGTGGGATGTCCTCGGACAGTCCCTGCTGTTTGGCCCAGGGCAGGATCTCCTCGCTGTCTGAAGCCGCAGGTGCCAGCGCGCGTTTAGGGCCAAAGGACCCTGTGTGCGCAGCTGGGGACCACGCGTTGGCAGGCCGGACGGCTCTGGTCGTCCATCTATGGAGCGGCGACCATCGCAAGTGGCACAACGTGCGTCACCCGAGGCAGGTGCCGACAACCCACCCGTAGAGGAGACAGGACAATGACACGAGGATTGCAGTGGCGAGTATTCGTATTGCAGGTGGGTCTGATCGGCATTCTCGGCTTCGTCGCCGGCTTCGCCTTCTGGGGGAGCAACTTCGCGACCAGCCAGGTGCACGATCAGCTGAGTGCTCAGCGGGTCTTTTTTCCTGCTGCAGGTACTGCAGCGCTGACGTCGCTGCCCGCAGCGGACGCCGCCGCCATGTCGGTGTACGCCGGTGAGCAGATGACCACCGGTCCTCAGGCGGAAACGTACGCCGATCACTTCATCGCGGTGCATCTTGGCGAGATCGCGGGTGGAAAGACGTACTCAGAGGTGAGCGCGGCGTCAATTGCTGACCCGACCAACACCACACTCGCGGGCCAGGTCCAGACGCTGTTCCGCGGCGAGACATTGCGCGGGTTGCTGCTGAACTCGTACGGCTGGTGGCAGATCGGCCAGTACGCGTTCTACGCGGCACTCGGACTTGCGGTCGCCAGTCTGGCGGTGCTGGTCACCTTCATCGTGGAACTCTTCATCTGGCGGCGCGAGCGTCGGGCCGGTGCAACGACGGGCCTCGGTCGTGATCGCGACTCAGGGAGGCGCGTCAAGGTGGCGTGAGCCGCCGCGGAGCACACACAGAGGGCCCGCCGGCAGCTGCCACGGGCCCTCTACCGTTGTGATAGCGAGGTGCCGGGCCGCGGAGCGGCCCCCACTCATGCGGTAGTGTCTCCTCCCAGAACCCACTCGCGTCGCCGTCATCCAAAGGAGATCCCGACCGATGTCAGCCTCAACCACATCCCCTGTCCCCAGCTCCAAGGCAACCGGGGCCACCGAGGCCGCGGAGGCCGCCGTGGAGGCGATCGCTGGCTCGGCCAACCAGGACGCGACATTTTCGCTGCAGTTGACCCGGGACCAGAAGGACATCCGCGACTGGGTTCACGGCTTCGCCGCGGACGTCATCCGCCCGGCCGCCCACGAATGGGACGAGAAGGAGCAGACCCCGTGGCCGATCATCCAGGAGGCCGCGAAGATCGGCCTGTACGGGTTCGAAGGCGTGGCGCGATTCTTCGCCGACCCGACCGGCCTGACCATGCCGATCGTCAACGAAGAGCTGTTCTGGGGAGACGCGGGCATCGGCATGGCGCTCATGGGAACCGCGCTGGCCGTGGCGGCGATCTACGGCCAGGGCACCGGCGAGCAGCTCGGCGAGTGGATTCCCCGCTGCTTCGGCACCCAGGACGACGTCAAGGTCGCCGCGTTCTGTGCCTCGGAGCCCAACGCGGGTTCGGACATCTCCGGGGTGCGCACGAGTGCAAAGTTCGACGAAGCCACCAACGAGTGGGTGCTCAACGGCCAGAAGGCGTGGGCGACGAACGGCGGCATCGCCGACGTGCACGTGATCATCGCATCGGTCGACCGAGAGCTCGGCGCCCGCGGCCACGCCGCGTTCGTCGTGCCGATGAGCGAGGCCAAGGGCATCTCCCAGGGGACAAAGGTGTCAAAGCACGGCCTGCGTGCCTCGCACACTGCCGATGTGTTCCTCGACGACTGCCGTGTCCCCGTCGGATACGTGCTCGGGGGCAAGGACAAGCTTGAGGAGCGCCTCGCCCGGGTGCGCGAGGGCAAGAAGAGCAAGTCCCAGGCGGCCATGCAGACCTTCGAGGCCACTCGACCGACGGTCGCCGCCCAAGCGGTCGGCATCGCCCGCGCCGCGTACGAGTACGCGCTGGAGTACGCCAAGGAGCGCGAGCAGTTCGGCAGGAAGATCATCGAGAACCAGGCGATCGCGTTCACGCTGGCGCGGATGAAGATGGAGACCGACGCGGCCCGCCTGCTCGTCTGGCGAGCGGCCTGGATGGGACGCACCCGGGTTCCGTTCGAGAACGCCGAGGGCTCGATGAGCAAGCTGAAGGCTGGGGAGGTCGCGGTGTGGGTCACCGAGCGTGCGATCCAGATCCTCGGGGGCAACGGCTATACGCGCGACTTTCCCGTCGAGCGTTGGCACCGTGACGCGAAGATCTACGACATCTTCGAGGGAACCGCCGAGATCCAGCAGCTGGTGATCTCCCGAGCCATCTCGGGGATGCACATCAAGTAGCTCTGGGACTGGCTTTTCGCGCTGTGCAGGGAGGCGGAGTCCGCCGGGGCGGGCCTCGGAGGACGACCCGACATCGGAGTCGCTGTAGACCTTCTTGGCGCGTCCGCTTATCGGATGCGCTGCATGGCACGAAACGCGGGCGTCAGCGCGTCGTACAGGCTGTTGAACACCGCTCGTTGCTCGTGATAGAGCGCAGCGGAACGCGGCTGGGGGTGATGATGGTCGGCGACCCGGACAAGGCCCGCGGCAACGTCGAGACTCTCGATAAGGCCGATAGCGTGCATGCCGAGGAGTGCAGCACCGAACGCGGAACCCTCGCTGCTGGCAGCGAAGCCCACGTCTGAACCGAGAACGTTGGTCAGGAGTTGCCGCGTGAAAGGGTCGCGCAGGAAGCCTCCGGTGGCGCGGATTTCGCGCACCTCGTGCCCGGCGGCGCGCACCGCTTGCAGCACCAACGCAAGCTGCTGGCACACACCCTCGAGCGCCGCGCGCACCAGGTGGCTGCGGCGATGGGTGTGCCGCAGTCCAATATAGGCGCCTTGCGCCAAGGCACTCCAGTGAGGCGCCCGCTCGCTCAGCAGATACGGCAGCATCAGCAACCCGTCGGAGCCGGGAGGCGCCTCCGCCGCAAGCTCGATCAACGCCTCCTTGCCGCCGTCGCCGAGCTCCGGTGCGAGCGCCTGTGTTGCCCAATCCAGCACCGCGCCGCCGTTGCTGATCGCCCCGCCCACCGCCCACAGATCATCAGTGAGGGCGTAGCAGAACACCCGGCAAAGTGGATCGACCCCAGGTTTCTCGACCATGACGCGAATCGCGCCGCTGGTTCCCACCGAGCACGCCGCGACACCGGGCTGGACCGCGCCGACGCCCAGGTTCGCGAGGGGTCCGTCCCCCGCTCCCACGATCAGCGGAACGTTGCTGAGTCCCAGTTCCGTGGCCGCCGCCGGGGTGAGCGCCAGTCGATGCGTGGTCGGTACGACCGTCGGAAGTTGCTCGAGGGTAATCGCGGCCACCGCCAGCGCCCGCGGCCACCAGTCCCGGGTGGTGATGTCGAGGAGGCCGGTCGCGGATGCGATCGACCGGTCCATGACGTACTCACCCGTGAGGTGCGCGACCACGTACTCCTTGATCCCCACCCAGCGACGCGCGGCGGCGAACACAGCGGGCTCCGTCTCGCGAAACCACACCAGCTTGGACAGGGGCGCCATCGGATGGACCGGCGTCCCGCTTCGCTGGTGCAACTCGCGCCCGCCGGCACCGACGCGCAGGCGTTCGGCCTGCCGGGTGGCACGCGTATCGGCCCAGGTCAGCGAGGGCGTGATGGCGACGCCCGCGTCGTCGAGCCCGATCAGGCTGTGCATCGCCGAGCTGAATGACACCGCCGCGATCGCCAGTCCCTGACCGCGCACATCTGCCACCACCTCACGCAGCGCGGTCATGACCACGTCGCGGACAACGACCGGATCCTGGACCGCTTCACCGGGCCGGGGCTCGTCCAACGGGTACCCGTGCTCCGCCTCAGACCGGCGTGCGCCGCTTTGCTCGTATGCGACCACCTTGGTGCTGGTGGTGCCGATGTCCACTCCGATGACCGTCGTCATGCTGGTCATAGGATCAGCGACAGTCCGTACACACACGCAAAGGCAACCATCGAGACGATCGTCTCTGGCAGACCCGCCACGCGGATCAGGACCACGATCGCCGCGATCGCGATCGCGGCGTATAGATCAGGAGTTGAGTGTTGTGCGCCGTCACGTGAGACCCTCCGATGCGACGGTTGCGACGCCGGGGCGCGGCGTGAGCCGCGTCGCAGTGACTATGACGAGCGTAATCGAGGACCTTTGGCCCTGGCAGAGAAGGTAGCGTCAGCGCGAGGTGTGCTCGGATGCCATCAGTCGAGGAAGGCTCATCATAAAAGCACTCGCCTACCAGGGACACACCAGGGGCGTGAAGGGTCGCTCCCTTTCGTGGCTGTCGGACTGAGCGGCAACATACCAGAGTGGTAACCTTTCTGTTACCGTCACGCTCCGTGAGCTTGCCAGCGACCACCGCCCACGTCGGGGACCCTTTTGATGCTCTGGGGAACCCGAACCGACGCAGCATCGTCGAGTTGCTCGCCGGCCGGCCGCTGTCAGTGCGGGAGATCGCAGACGAGCTGCCGATCAGCCGCCCCGCGGTATCTCGGCACCTGCGATTGCTCGAGGGCGCGGGGTTGGTGGTCGACGAGCAGGTTGGCGCGCGCCGGCTGTATCGCCTCCAGGAGGAGGGAGCTGACGCCGTCCGCCGCTACCTCGAGCAGGTGTGGGGCGATGCAGCTGCACGCTTTCGGATGTTCGCCGAGAACACGTCGCGGCCTCCAGAGCGGCGGTGATCGAGCCGCTGCGGTTCTCGCTCGTGGTGGGCTGCGATGCGGCGCACGCCTTCGAGACCTGGACGACGCGCGTGGAAATCGAGCACCGGGGGTGGGATCGCCTCGGCGCCGAGCCGGGTTCCCAGTGGCGCGACGCCAACGTCGGTGGGTGGAATGGCGTGCTCCCGGTGTTCGCCAGGGCGTGTGATGATCGTTTGATCGCTGCCGAAGCAGACTACACAAGGGGGTCGCCATGAGCACCACGGTTGTCGTGCGCTACACGACGCGAGTCGATGCCGCCGATGAGAACCAGCGGTTGGTGGAGGAGGTGTTCGCCCAGCTTGCTGCAGACGGTCCTGGCGGGTTGCGCTACGCAACATTCCGGCTCGCAGACGGTGTGACCTTCGTCCACATCGCGGTCGTCGAGGGTGAGGTCAACCCGCTGTCGCGGACGGCGGCGTTCGCCGAGTTCCAACGCGAGATCGGTGACCGCTGCGTCGACCCACCAGTGGCTGCCGACGCCACCCTTATCGGTTCCTATCGCTTCCTGCCCGGATGATCGATGGTACGTCAGACCGGTTGCTCTGGCGCGTTGCGTTGAGGCCGCACGCGCCGGCCGGGCCAAAGGTCCCGGGTGGCGCGCGCCACGAGCCGACCCATGACCCTGGTGTCCGCCTTTCTCGGTTCCCACCATGAGGGTCATGAAGCACAACGCTAGGGCGTGGTCCATCCGGCTACGCACCTGAAGGGGACAGCCATGGCGCCGGCCACCACTCACCCGCCAGCAGATGCGTCGCGCGGAAGCGGGCCCCTCAACCAAGAGGCGCACTCGTTGCGCCAGCGGGCTGAGGAGATCCACGCAGTCGCGGCCGGGATGGAGGCGATGGACGGTGCGCAGGTGCAGGCCGCCCTCGAGCACCTTCGGCCAATCATCACCCACATCGCCGCTCACGGCGATGCGGAAGAGCACATCGTTTACCCGTACATGCAAGGTGGCTGCGACTCCGAGGTCTCGGTACTCCGGGAGGATCACGTTCACCTGAAAGAACTCGCTCGGTCGATTGCCGAGTGGAAACCCGGGCAGGACCGCGCAGCGCTGCACCGTCTGCTCGACGAGTTCTGTGACATCAGCACCGCCCATTTCGTGGTGGAGGGGGAAGTCTGCATGCTGGTCGTCCACAGCCGAACCCCCACTGGCAGCGAACAACTGCTGTTTGAGGCAGTGGAGATCGAGGTCTTCGAGGACGCCGTCAAACACGCATCGCCACAGGTAAACGAGCGGCCCTGACCCCTCCGGTCCCGTGCCAGCCGCTCCCGCGCGGCGCTGCTTCCGAGGACGGCAACGCTCAACCGCGCGTGGAAGACAGAGGCTGCGGGTGGCGATGTTCAGCCGTTTGCGGAAACGTGCGTTGGTAGGTCGGGATTAAAGTCCCACGTTCTTGTGACTGGCGGCCGTGGTGGGCGCCCCGTCCCTCGATGGATGCTCAGGGCGTGACCAAGCACATCGTCATCCTCGGGGCGGGCACCGGCGGCACCCTGGTCGCCAACCGGCTCCGCCGCATCCATGCCGTCGAGGACGTGCGCATCACCGTCGTTGACCCGGACGACCAACACCTCTATCAGCCGGGCCTGCTCTTCGTCCCCTTCGGGCTCGCCCACGGCGACAATCTCACGCGTCCGCGCAAAGATCAGTTGCACCACGGCATCGAACTGCTGCAGACGGCCGTGGAGCGAGTGGAACTGGCCGACAACCGGGTCGTACTTGCTGACAATCGAACCCTCGCCTACGACGTGCTCGTCGTCGCCACCGGCGCCACCCTCGTGCCGGAGGAGACGGAGGGTCTCGTCGGGCCCGGGTGGATGGAGCGCGTGTTCACCTTCTATACGCTCGCCGGGGCCACCGCGCTCGCCGATGCGCTCGCACGGTTTGACGAGGGGCGACTGGTCGTCAACGTTGTCGACATGCCCATCAAGTGCCCAGTGGCTCCGTTGGAGTTCTGTTTTCTGGCGGATTGGTTCTTCCGCAAGCGCGGCATCCGCGATCGGGTCCACATCACCTACGTCACGCCGCTCGATGGCGCCTTCACCAAGCCGGTGGCGTCGAAGATGCTCGGCTCACTGCTGGACGAGAAGGGTGTGGACGTCGTCACCGAGTTCAACACCGGAAACGTTGACGGCGCGGCCGGCCAGCTGGTCGGCTACGACGGCAGAATGGTGAATTTCGATCTCGCCGTCGTTGTTCCTCTGCACGGCGGTGCCGAGTACGTCGCGCGATCGCCCGGCCTCGGCGACGAACTGAACTTCATCCCCACCCACGATCACACGCTGCAGTCGCGGGTGCATCCCAACGTCTTTGTGATCGGCGACGCAGCTGGCCTGCCAGCTTCGAAGGCGGGGTCGGTCACGCACTTCGAGGGCGAGGTCCTCTGCAACAACGTGGGCAGGTTCCTCGCCGGCAAAGAGCTTCTTGCCGGCTATGACGGTCATGTGAACTGCTTCATCGAGACCGGCTTTGGCAAGGCACTTCTGATCGACTTCAACTACGACACCGAGCCGCTACCCGGTCATTTCCCAAGCCGGATCGGGCTGCCCTTGCTCGAGGAGTCGCGGCTCAACCACCTCGGCAAGCTGCTGTTCGAGTGGGTGTACTGGCACGTGCTGTTGCCCGGCCGGGACATTCCCGGTGTGAGTTCGACGATGCCCCGTTCCGGAAAGAGACGGGTACGACCACAGATGGAGGTGAAGGCATGACCACCACGACGTTGGGCCCAACAAAGACGCTCGCCGGGATGACCGTTGACGTCAATGAGGAGGGGTTCTTCCTCCGGCCGGATCAATGGACAGAGGCGATGGTTCCAGGACTGGCGCGCGAAGAAGGCATTGCCGATCTCACCGACCGCCACTGGCAGGTCATCCGGTTCATGCGCCGGCAGTTCCAGGAGAACGGAACCGGTCCGACCGTGAGAGTGCTTGGCAAGACCTCCGGCGTATCGATCAAGGAGTTGTACCAGCTGTTTCCCAAGGGACCCGCAAAGGTGGCTGCGCGGATCGCCGGAATACCCAAGCCACGGGGGTGCATCTAATGACCACTGACGTCCTCGCAAGACCGGAACCGCCATCTCAGCGGGAGGCCATCACCAAGGTGTCCATCATCGTCTCCAGGGGATCACTGGATGGCGTGTATCCGGCTCTGATCATGGCCAACGGCGCGCGCGCTGAGGGCATCGAGGCAAGTCTCTTCTTCACCTTCTTCGGCCTCGACGCCATCCATCGCAAGCGGCACGAGCACATCAAGATCTCCACCGTCGGCAACCCCGGCCTCCACCTGGCAACGTGGCTCGGCGGTGTGCCCGGCATGTCATCGGTGATGACCCACTATCTCGAGCAGAAGATGGGAAAGCTCGACATCCCGTCGATCCCAGAGTTCATCGAAATGATCGCGGACACGGGCGCCGGTCTCTATGCATGCAAGGCGTCAGTCGACCTGTTCGGGCTGAGTCGCGAGGACTTCATCGACCAGGTCACCGACATCATCACCGTGGGGGAGTTCTATGTGCGCGCCGCTGGCGGCCAGATCATCTTCACGTAGGTGAGAGTGACGAATCGGCAGGCAGACGCCGGCGGGGGCAGAGACCGGACGGCGATCGACTCGCAGCGAGCCCACTGGACCACCATCTTCAGCGCCCACCCCGACATGTACGGCACCAGCGCAAGCGAACCGGCACGCGCGGCCCTGCGGCTCTTTGCTCAGCACCGCGTCGGCGATGTGGTGGAGTTGGGCGCCGGTCAGGGTCGTGACACGCTCGCCTTTCTCCGCGCCGGCCACCGGGTCACGGCCCTGGACTACAGCGCGGATGCGCTCAGCAGCATCGCCGCACGGGCTCCTGCCGCCGTTGGGAGTGACCAGCTGCGCACCGTGGTCCACGATGTCCGCGAGGCGCTGCCGCTGCCCGACGCGTCAGCGGACGCGGTGTACTCTCACATGCTCTTCAACATGGCCCTGACCAGCGACGAGCTCGTCGCCCTCGCGGCCGAGGTCCGCCGGGTGCTGCGCCCGGCGGGCTGGCACGTCTACACCGTCCGGCACACCGGCGACCCCCATCACGGCACCGGCATCCCGCGCGGCAAGGACATGTCCGAGCAGGGTGGGTTTATCGTCCATTTCTTCGACGAGCGGCTGGTCGAACGCATGGGCGCGGGATTCGGGCCTCCCGAGATCGTTCCCTTCGAGGAAGGTGATCTACCGCGCAGACTGTGGCGGGTTACCCAGCGTAAGGAAGCGGGTCCAGCCTGATCAGCGCTCAGCCCTGATCAGCGGCTCAGCTGGGACACTGCCGCGATTCCTCTGCGGCCGCTTGTCGTTGCTGCAATCATCCCCGAGCGCAGGGGCCGCCGCCGGCTCGGTCCTGTGCGGTCCACCCGGGCGCGTCCGTGTCCGGCCAAAAGTCGCCCGTGTGTACGTCCTGACGATAGGTCACCGGCGCGGGCCGCCCGGTCGCCAAGGCGGCGACCGCCGCCACCAGTCGGTCGACGTCCTCGACTGTGGTCGAGAGCCCGGCGCTGGCGCGCACCGCGCCTGGGCTGTCGCGCCGATCGTGGCGATGGACGGCCCGCCGGTAGGCGGCGACCTGAGCGGGGGAGAGCCCAATCAGACGCATCAGGTATGGATGAGCGCAAAAGCAGCCGTGGCGCACCCCGATGGCGAACTCCGCGCTCAAGCGAGCGGCCACCAGAGCGTGGTGCATACCGTCGACGACGAACGCCACCAGCGGCAGCCTGGCCACTCCCTCCTGCGGTCCGAGCACGCGCACTCCGGGCAGCGAGGCCAGTCCCGAATACAGGCGGCGGGTCAGTCGGTCGTCGTGGGCCGTGATCACTTCCCAACCGATCCGTGTCAGCTCGCTGCTTGACGCATCGAGGGCGACGGCCCCGACGACGTTGGGTGACCCGGCCTCCTCCCGTTCGGGCGGATCAGCCCAGATGACCTCGTCGAGGTCGACGAGGTCCACCGCCCCGCCGCCGGCGAGGAACGGGTCGCCCTCCGCGAAGGTCGCGCGAGGACCGACGAGCACCCCGGCACCGAACGGCGCATACATCTTGTGGCCGCTCCAGGCCACGAAGTCGGCCTCGGCCGGCAGTCTCCGGTGGGGCGCCAGCTGTGCGCCGTCGACGAGCACGGGAACCCCCCGCTCGTGGGCGAGATCGATGATCGGCTCCAGCGGGGGGAGCCAGCCGGTCACGTTGGACGCGCCAGTCACAGCCAGCAGCCGCGGCCTGCTCCCATCGTCGAGCACGCGGGCGACATCGTCGGCGGTGAACGTGCCGTCAGGACCGGTTTCGACGAAACGGCGCTCGCACAGGCGCGCCCACGGAAGCAGGTTGGCGTGGTGCTCCACGACGGTGGTCACCACGACGTCGTCGGGTGCGAGGCGCAGCCGGTAGGCGAGGTGATTGATCGCCTCCGTCGTGTTGCGGCAGATGATGGCCACGTCGCGGTCGTCGTCGGCTCGTCCAGCGAAGGCGAGGGCCCCCGCGCGTGCACGCTCATAGGCGTCGGTGGCCCGTTGCGATTTGTAGCCGGCGCCGCGATGCACGCTTGAGTACCAGGGAAGGAACTCCTCGACACTCCGCGCGACGGCGGGCATCGCATTGGTGGACGCGGCGTTGTCTAGATTGAGATAGGGTCGCTCATCGCCGTCAAGGCAGGGCACCGCCAACCCATCCCCGATCAACGTCAGCGGAAGACTCTGCGACCCGTCGCGCGTCACGGGCGTGAAGCAGAGGCTTGGACGGTCATCGCGGCCTCCTTGAGCCCTCGCGGCTCCTGAGCCTCGGTGATGAGGTGGTGCACTGAGTCTTCGTCGACGCGCGACAGGTTGCCAGGGTAGAAGGTCCCAACAAACGTGTTGACCTCTGACCTGTCCCCGGCTCGGAGGTGCCGACACTGAAACCGAACCGTACTGCTGAGGGAGATTGGGACCTTTGGTATCAGAGAACGGGAGGTTGGACCCTACCCGGAGAACACCGTGCGTGATTGACTGAAGTGGCAAAGCTGGCTTGGAGGTGTGCGGGCGCTGATGGGACCATACGGATCGTTCGGGGGAGGGATGGGCTGGGGAGGCTGGCTGACGATGGGGGTCGTCCTGCTCATCTTCTGGGGTCTGGTCGTCGCCGGTGTCGTGCTGCTCGTCCGCTTGGTCGGCCATCGCCATGAGGCAACGCACGAGCCGGTCGGTCCGACTGCCGCGTTGCGCATCCTCGAAGAGCGCTTCGCTCGGGGCGAGATCGACGCCGACGAGTACAGCCGACGCCGCCAGCTGCTCAGTTCGACGTGAGGCAGAAGCGGCCGAGCAGGCGAACCCTGGTCCTCGCCGGCACCGCCGTGGTTCTGCTTGCCGGGGCTTCAACGGTTGGTCTGGCCGCGGCCAGCGGCGCCTTTCGCGATGCTTCGGTGGCGCCGAACGGGCAGTGCTCCGCCCCTGCCTTTCGCGGCTCGGTGGTCGATGTCAGCCTCATGAACATGATGGACGGTCACATGACGGGCGGCTGGATGACTGGGGGCAGCATGCGTCTCCTGACCAGCACCGACCATGCCGCTGCCGGGACGGTGTCATTCCGCGCTGTCAACATGGGCACGCTCGTGCACGAGCTCGTGGTGCTCCCGCTCCCCGCAGAACAGAGCGTCGGTGATCGCGTCCCAACCAGCGACGGCCGGGTCGACGAGACGGGCAGCTTCGGCGAAGCGTCAAACACCTGTGCAGCTGGCGCCGGGGCGGGTATCGGCCCCGGCACCGCCGGCTGGGTCACCCTCGAACTACGGCCGGGCAACTACGAGTTGGTCTGCAACCTCGCCGGCCACTACGCCGCCGGCATGTATGCCGAGCTGACGGTCTCGTAGGACTCCGAATCGCGTTCGGAGCAATGGTCAGGGGGGGGGAGGGGTGTGACCCTTTCCGCGGCATGGTCAATCCACGCGGCTCAGGGAGCCACAGCCACCACCAGTGCATCGATGGCGTCCCGCTCCCCGTCAGCGGTGCTGACGTGACGCACAGCCTTCTGGCTGCGAACGATGTCGAGGCCGACGAGGTCGGCGACGATCTCCTCCGGCGTGAAGAGGATCGACCGATCCTGCGGACCGCCCACGCCCGCGATGAGATTGGACGTGTCGTGGCCGACAACAACAAGCCGGCCAGCGGGAGCAAGTGCGGCGACGGCGCTTATCAGCACCTGGCGTCGCTGCACCGCCGGAAGATGGATGTAGAGGAGTGCGACGAGGTCGAATGCGCGGTGGGCCGGCCGAAACGTCAGCAGGTCCTCCACGATCCACGTGACCGAACATCCTCTAGAGCTCGCCAGTGCTCGCGCCTTCTCGATTCCCGCACCAGAGAAATCCACCGCCGTGGTGTCCCACCCGCGCTCGGCGAGCCAGATCGCATTTCGCCCCTCGCCAGTGCCCAGATCCAGGGCTCGTCCCGGCGCAAGCGGTGCGACCTCAGCGGCGAAGAATTGGTTAGGGTCGGCCGACCACACCAGCTCGGCCTGCGAGTAACGGCGATCCCAGGAGTCCCGATCCATCGGTCGAGCGCTATCGCGACGAAGGGCCGTGATCGGCCGTGTCGTCGCTGGCTGCCAGCGCGCTCACCACTCGACTCAGCCGCTCTCGTGCCGCTTCCGCGACCTCGCGCAGCACGGGATTATCGATCAGTTGAAGCATGCTCACCGGATCTGCCACCTCCACCCGCGTGCCGCTCGGGGTCTCGCGCAAGACGACGTTGCACGGCAGCAGCAGTCCAGCATCCGGTGCGGCAACGATCGCGCGATGTGCCAGCGAAGGATTGCATGCACCCAAGATCCGATATCCGGGCATGGCCACGTCGAGCTTGGTTCGCAGCGTCTCTTGGACGTCGATCTCGGTGAGCACACCAAAGCCTTCCGAGCTGAGAAGTTCGCGTACCCGATGCTCGGCCATTGCCAGATCCACTGGCAGATCGATTGCCATGCTGATGTCGCGCTTCTTCACCATCACACGTTCGCCTTCACGATGCTGCGCTCAATCCATTGGGGAAAGGCGTCTGATGTGTGCTCCATGCGAGGCACTATACCCCCTACTGTATAAAGGAAACATCGCGCCGCAGCCGGAAAGGTTGACAGAGGTGCGGCCCCCACAACCTCGACGAATCGGTTCAACGCATCCCCGAGGAACCGTGCCGAATCCTGATCAGCTCCCGGTCCCCTTGGAGGGTGAGGCGGCGGCTCAGCAGCGGGTTGTCGGGCTGCTGACTGCGGTGCTGACTGATTGCTGCCCACTGCCTCGTGCGGTCGACGCGTATTTCAACAAGGTCCGCGCTTCTGCCCAGCCCGCGAAGCGGCACACCAAACTCCTGGGAGAGACGGTGTGCGAGAGGGGTGGGCAGGCCCCACTCGAGGAGTGGAAGACGGTGCCGGCCAGCGACCGCTGCTCCGGCCAGCGACGCGGCGCGGTGGTCCGGGTGCCCGGTCACCCCACTCGGCTCGAAGACAAGCAGAGCGTCGGCAGCTCCAAGATGCTGCTCGACCAAGCTCTCCAACTCTGCCGCAGGACGAGATGCGAGTGAGCCATCCGGAAGGTTCTCGAGCCAGGCCCGGACCCCGAGGACAGCGGCGGCGGACTCCAGTTCCGCAGCTCGGATCGCAGCCAGATCGACCGGCACTCCCAGAGTGCTCGCCTCGCCGGCGGTCAGGCACAGCATTGAGATCTCGACGCCAGCGTCGACCAGCGTCGTGATCACCGCACCCAAGCCGAAGCTCTCGTCGTCCGGATGCGCCACGACCGCAAGCAGGCGGCGGACGCCGCTCAGAGCTGGAAGGAGACCCGCACATCCTGCGCCACCTGGGTGCTGATCACGGGTCGAATCCGATGACGGCGCGTGGCCTGGAGATGTCGTGTCCGACACAGAGTTCTCAGTCATTTCCCGGTGATTGTGGGTGTGCAACAGCGTCGACCTTCAGGCGGGCGTGACCAGAGGGTGGCCCAGCTTCTGCCATGCTTCGACGCCCTCGGTGACGTGCCAGATATCGGTGATGCCGGCGCGGAGCAGGAGAGACACGGCGACTGCGGAGCGGTGACCCGAGGCACAGTGAACAGCCACCGGCGCCTCACGATCGAGGTCTCCGGCCAGGGCGGGCATCGCCGCAGGCGGCGCATGCACCGCGCCGGGTAGGTGCCCCCCGGCCCACTCGTGCTCTGGGCGCACATCGACCACCGTGACGGCACCACCGTCGAGGACGCACTCGGCGAGGTCGCTCATGGTCCGGCGAACGACGCTGCGGACCGGCCTGCGCTCCTCCGTCCAGTCGCCGAAGTCCAACCAGCGTCCGACATGGGTGAAGCCGATGCGGACAAGTTGACGGGTCGCCTCCTCCGCATCGGTGGCGGACTCCGCGACCAGGGCAACGTCCGCGTCGATGTCGAGCACCCATCCGACCCACGGTGAGAAGGGGCCGTGCAGAGGAACCGACATTGAGTCGGGAATGTGAGCGGCATCGAAGCCCTCGTGAGGCCGGCAATCGACGGCCGTCGCGCCGGCGACGACCGCCGCCTCGAACTCGTCCGGAGTGATGCGTTGTACCAGCCGTGGTGCCGCGGCGGCACCCGGTTGCCCGGCGCGGTTGCAGTCGGCCATGCGGTCGTAGTACGCCGGGTACTCACCCTGCTTGGTGTGGATGGCGAGAAAGTGGGCCAGGTCGGGCGCAGACGCCAGCGGGTTGTCCCTGCGCTCCCTGCCTACGGTCGTCACGCGCTCGTCGGAGGCCGCGGCGCCGCAGAACGAGCCACCGCCGTGAGTCGGCAGCACGAGCAAGTCGTCACCATAGGTGGTCATCAGGCGGTGCATCGTCTCGCGGCCGCTCCGCGAGAGGCCGAACGTGCGACTGGGGCCGAGCAGGTCCGGCCGCGCCATGGTTCCCACCATCAAGGCGCCGCCAGACAGCAACGCAATTTCCGCTCGGTCGGGTCCGAGCAGGAGGTAGCTGAGGTGCTCAGGGGTGTGGCCTGGCGAGTGGATGGCGCGTAGGCGCAGTGATCCGACCTCGACCTCGTCCCCGTCGCCGAGCTCGCGGTCCGAGCCCACGATCGAGCTGCCGATCGGTACCGCGTAGGTAGCACCGACGGCCGCGCGGATGTCCGGGCCCCCGGAGACGAAGTCATTGTGAACATGGGTCTCAAGTGCAGTAGCGATCCGCCAACCCCCGCCCAGCGCGAGGTCCAGGAAGCGATCCGCGTCGCGGGGCGGGTCGATGACCCCCGCCAGCCCGCTCTCTCGATCGACGACGATGTACGCACCGTTGCCCAGTTCGGCATCGACAAGCTGCTGCACGAGCACCGGACCCGCATCGACCACCGTCGTCACCCTTGCCATCGTTTGCCTCCGTCTTCCGCGACTCGACCAGTCTCCGCACTGAACATACCCTACCCAGTACTCTATACTGCGCCGATGGCCGTCATTGAGTCCACCGAACAACTCGTGCTGATCACCGCATCCCTACGTCGTATTGAGGGGCAATGTCGCGGTCTCCAGCGCATGGTCGACGAGGGCCGCACCTGTGCGGAGATCCTGCAGCAGCTATCAGCGGCGCGCAGTGCGCTGGAGGTGGTCAGCTACGAGGTGGCGGCCTGCGCTGTCGAGGCCGAGGTGGCCAGCGTCGGCCTGTCGGAGCTGCAGCGGCGGCGCCTGCGCGACGCGCTGGCACAGCTGCGCACGCTGCGCTGACCTTCCGCCGCGCGTCCGTGGTCACCGATGACGAAGTCCCTGGCGAGATCGCCTGATGAGTTCCTCGCTGCTGGCGCTCCCGCTCGGGCTGCTCATCGGCATCTCGCTCGGGGCGCTCGGCGGCGGCGGCTCCATCCTCACCGTCCCGGCACTCGTCTACGCGATCGGTGAGAGTCCCGGCCACGCCACCAGTGCCTCCCTGGTCATCGTCGGCATCACGGCTCTCACCGGGACGGTCGGCCACGGCCGCGCCGGCCGGGTGCGCTGGGGTCCCGGAATGGTCTTCGGGATCGTCGGCGTCGGCGGTTCGCTCCTCGGATCCCAGCTCAACAAGCTGGTCAACCCCAACGTCCTCCTGCTGGCGTTCGCTGGCCTGATGCTCGTGGCTGCCGCCGCCATGCTGCAGCGGCAGGCCTCGACACAAGCAGTGACGGCGCGGCCCGTTGGCCAGGAGCCAGCGGCGCGGCGACTGAGCCCACAGCGACTCGTCGCAGTTGTGCTCGCCGGCACGGTCGTCGGATTCATGACCGGCTTCTTTGGAGTGGGAGGCGGCTTCGTCATTGTTCCCGCGCTGGTGTTGGCGCTGGGCTTCGGCATGGCCGACGCCGTCGGCACCAGCCTGCTCGTGATCGCCATCAATACAGTCGCCGCGCTGGCAGCACGCGCTGGCTCGGCCAGCATCGATTGGTCCGTCGTCGTCCCCTTCACGCTGGTCGCCATGCTCGGATCGTTGCTGGGCAATCGCATCGCCGGCCGCCTCCCCGTCGCCACGCTGACCCGCGCCTTCGCGGCGCTCCTCGTGGTTCTCGCCGTGTACGTGGCCACCCGCAGCATCCTCAGCCTGGCCTGACACCGTGCGAGAGCGGCGTCGATCCCGACCGCTGTCATCTGGCTGGCAGGGTATCCTCAGCCGGTGAGCACGGGCTTCAAGATGAGTGTCCGCCCCCAATACCTGGGCGTCGGCGAGGAGAAGTTGGCGACCACCAGTCGCGGGAGCGGGAACCGATGATGAGGATCGTCGTCGCCGCTTACGACCGGATCATGAGCAGCGTCGAGGATGCGGGCCTGGCGCAGTGGCGGATGGAACTCCTCGGCGCGCTGAGTGGCGACGTCCTCGAAGTCGGCAGCGGGACGGGCCGCAACGTTGCGTACTACCCTGCCGGCATCGGTCGGTTGGTGCTGACCGAGCCGGATCGCCACATGCGCGCTCGGCTCTTGCGTGCAGCAGGCGGCCGAAGCGACACCGAGGTTGTCGACGCTTCGGCCGAGGACCTGCCGTTCGACGACGCCTCGTTCGACGCGGTCGTCTGCACCCTCGTCTTGTGTTCCGCCAAGGACCCGGCCCGCGCCTTGGGAGAGGTCTTCCGCGTGCTCCGCCCGGGAGGACGGCTGGTGTTCATCGAGCACGTTGCCGCCGCAGACCGCTCCCGGCGGCTCCTCTGGCAACACCGCCTGGAGCCTGTGTGGAAGCGATTGGCGGGCAACTGTCACCTCACCCGACGGACCGAGGAGGACATCATCTCGTCCGGCTTCGAACTCGTCCACGTCCAGCGGGCCAGCATGCGCAAGGCGCCTCCCATCGTCCGTCCGACCGTGCGCGGCATCGCCCGCCGCCCCGCCGCCTGAACAAGCAAGGGCAACCTAGAAGGCTGGACCGTATGACAGCCCTGGGCGCGGCCGCCGGACAATCTGCGAGGTCACCTGCATACCTCGGTGCCTCTGCGGGCGTGGAGCTCCCCATGGGCCACGAGGGTTTGGCCCACGTCATAACCGCTGAGAGCCATGGACGACGGCGTCGAGGTCCAGTGAGCGTATTGCATCGATCGCCATCTCCCAGCGGCCCTCCGCGCACAGGCCACCGAGTCCCGCACGTTCATAGCCATCGAGCGCGGCACGTATACATGCCTCGCGGACTGTCTGAGCGAGGCGGTGCGTCTCGTCTTCCGGCGCAATCGGCTGCGCCGTCTGCCCCTTGGTCATGCTTCCACCATCCACGTACGAACCATTGACGCGCACGACGTGCAGAGCATGCGCCACAGCGACGCGAGACCGTGCTCGTCACAGACGGAATCATCGTGTCGGTGCAATGAAGGAGCACTTCTCGGTCCAGCCTGCCGGGTGTCGCCACCGTTCATGGTGGGACACGTGACGCTCTGTGAGTTCGAAGCGCCGAACGTACGGTTGTGCCGGTATGATCACGACTGACAGCCATACACGATGTGGCCGCTGTTCGGCGGACATCTCCGGTTGGCTGCGCTTGCAGACAGATCGTGGATGTGGCTCGATTCCCAAGAGTATGTATGAAGATCGGTGCTCCCAGCCCGAGGAGGTGATGCCGTGGAAATGAATTCGCGCGAGACACCGCGGCAACGTGCCCATCATGTCAGTGATCCGTTAATCACGATCGATTGCCTCGCGGAGTTAGCGACGCTGCGGGGCGGCGAGGCCTACGCGACAGCGGATCACGCTGCCCATACAATTGCCAAACAGCCGGGTATTCGAGTTGTGCTGGTCGCTCTCAAGCCCGGTGGCCGAATGAACGAGCACCACGCTGACGGACCAATCACGCTGCATGGGCTCCTGGGCAATGTGAACCTCACCGTCGGCGATCGGACCGTGCGCGTCACGCCGGGCGTGCTGGTGACTGTGGCTCAGGGCATGCCGCACCGCCTTGAGGCGATCGACGAGAGCGCCTTTCTGCTGACGATCGGCGGGGTCACAGCCCATACGGACGCAGCCAGCTGACGAGATGGAGCCGTTGGTCCTCGACGCCCGCAGCTTCACCAACTCGAGTAGCTCCGCATCGAGGGAGCTCTCATGGACAGCCTCCTCCAGCCCCGCCATTGCCTTGATCGCGTTGGGAAAGACACTGCGGTAGTCGACGCGCATCTTTATGTCTCCTTCGTTCGGGCCGGCACGACGAGCCTGGCCATGCTGGACGGCGCGGGGGCATCAGCGCGGGCGTCGGCATCGCATCCTCGCTGTCATCCGGCGAGGACAGCGACGGGGCTCTCGGCCGGCTCCTCCATGGCGCGCTCCGCGCCCGCAGGTGCCAAACCCGTCGCTGGCGTCGAGGTCTCCACAGGAGAGCGTGATACGGTTCGCTGTCCCCTCCGATCGGTCGGGGACGCGGGGCTGAACGCGCCGACGCGGCGATCGTTCGGGAGGATCGGCGTCAGGCGATCGGAGCAAGAATGCGCTCTGCCGCGAAGACGGTTCGCTGTGTTGGCCAGCTCGAGAAGAGCCTGCTCCAGCGCGTTCCACGCGGCACTGCTGGCGGCTGGATCACGTCTGGCCTGGGCTGCCCGCTCGCCGTTGTTGAAGGCATCCCACAGATGCCCCTGCGCCAACGAGCGCGGATCGGTCGGTAGCCAGGACTGGATGTTGTACTGGTCCCAGGCGGACTGAGCGCGAGCGATCTGCTCGAGGATGTCATCGATCTCCACGTTCATGTCCAACCACCTCCACACTTGCCATTCCTACCGGCGCTGGTCTCGTTGCTGCCCGTCGTACCGGGTCCAAGCTCATCGCATGACACCAGCTCGGGGGCTCCGCCAGCACTCTCTCGTCACGACAGCTCAGGCACCGGCTCAGTGTTCCCCGAGGGGTCACGATGAGGACACGGTTGTGCTCACCGCACCAGGCACAGTCACCGACACATGTGGCAAGGACGGAGACGGCTGTCAGGGGCAGGTCATGCGCCGCTGGGGTGCGGATCGTCGCGTTCACTCGACCTCCACGTGCACATGTGCCGGTGGTTGCACGACCACGTCACCGACCTCGTAACGGATGTCGGACCGGAGGGCTTTGCCGATGAAGCAGTGCTCGCGGGCGGTACGGGCACACCTTCCGTACTCGGCTTCCCGACTGGGATCGGCACCGCTGAACGTCGGATGCACCACGATTCGGGAGAATGAAGCGCGCCGCGAGGGATAGTCGCTGACGCTGCCTTCGGCACGGACGCTGACCTGGTCAGCCGCGAGCCCGTCCCGAGCGAGCAGGTGGTAGAGCGTCCCGGCATAACAGGAGGCGACGGCGGAAACAAGGAGCTCCTCTGGGCTGGTTCCGATCCCGCGCCCACCCATCGAGAGTGGCGTCGAGTATTCGAACTCCTGGCCCCCGGTGCTGACTCCTCCAGCCCCGTCACGGCCGCATCCGGTCCACCAAACAGTCGCATCAAACACCAGGTCCGTCATCGCCAGTCGCCTCCTCCGGCGCCGCTCCCGAGCCCCGCTCGTACGGCGGCCGTCGCTACCGGACTGGTGCCAGACACCAAATGCTCCACGTCCGCCAGCGCGCGGTCAACGCGCATCCAGGCCGTGCAGGCCGCGGCGGGATCGCCCGTCCGGCACGACGAGCGGCGCAGTCTGCTGTAGTCGTCCCAGGCGGCTCGCGCGCAGCGGGCCGCGGCCTCCAACCCCGAGCGATCAGCGCGCTTCGAGTCCCGCTCAGGCTCCAGCGGCTGCGTCTCAAAGACGCGGTAGCTGTGGTCCATGCTCATGGCGGCGCCCTCCGTGATGCTGTGTCCGGTGATGGGGTCAGTCTCTCGGTCATCGCTGACGGAGCGGACCCGACACTGCGCACGTCGTCGGATCCCAGCGGCGGCCGCAGCTCGTCGACTCGGCGGCGCGCC
>CABEBM010000028.1_pt1 | contig 49170 bp, 49 predicted proteins | sample 3132591 | NCBI WGS metagenome assembly CABEBM01 (sample SAMEA5534345, study PRJEB31848) | metagenome | biome: tundra; feature: field; material: soil | place: USA | collected 2013-05 | depth 0.45 m | reverse complement strand
GTCCGGCGCTGGTGGGACAGCCAGAACATCGCCCGCTGCTGCTGGCCGAGCCGGGCCCGCAATCCCGGTGGTGAGGGCCGCACCCCGCGCCGCGGAGACGCCGTCCGACCCTCGATCGCCGCCCGCAGCGCACGCGCCCCACGGCCCTCGAAGACCGTGACCATCCGCCCGATGTCGTTGATCCCGAAGTGGCTGTCCCCGGCGCCGAGGGCCGCCCCGAGCTGGTCGCGATGGGCTGCGTAGTACTCGTCCAGGCGCTTCCACGCCCTCGGCAGCACCGGCGCAGTGTGGCGCAGCTCGATGCCGTCGACGGTGCGCTTCGATAGCAGCGCGTCGATGCGACGCGCCGACATCGACGCGAAGTACGTGGGCATGAACGGGTGGGCGACGATCGCCAGGCCGCCCTGGTCGCGGATGGCGTCGACGGTGTCCTCCACCGACATGTGCATGCGGATCTGCTTCTCGATGAACAGCGCGACGATGTGCGTCCCGGGCGGGAACGTGCAGGTCACCTCCTCGCCACGCACCACGTCGACGCCGAGCTCGGCTCCGACATCGATCGCCTCGGCGAGGTCTCCAATCGTGTCGTGGTCGGTGACGCACACCACCGAGAGGCCGACCGCAGACGCGGCGCGCACCAGGTCGGGCGCCGTCACCATGCCGTCGCTGCAGAGCGTGTGCGCATGCACCTCCGCCGCCGAGAATCCGGGCGCCAGCTGGATGCGCGACGCCTGCCGCTCAGCCAACTGCCGGCTCCGCTGCCGTCACGGCGACCGGTTCGGGTGGCCGCAGAGCACGGATGCGCGGCACCGCCACCCGCATCATCACCAGCCACGACACCGCCGCGAGGACGACGCCGCCGATCACGTCGACGACGTAGTGCTCACCGAGGAACACGACGCTGAACCACACCAGGAGGCACCACGCGAACGCGATCCAGGCGGCGCGCGGATACGGCCGGTACAGAGCGAAAAATCCCAGCATCGGAAAGGCTGCATGAAGAGACGGGAACGCCGCCACCGGATTGGGGTTCAGGTTCTGATAGTACGGGCTCACCGCGCTCGGCAACGTGGTACCGATGATCTTTTCGAAGCCGCTGAGCACGCCCTGCTGCTCCGCATACCACGGTGGCGCGGTGGGAACGAGCAGGAAGATGACGAAGGCGACCAGCGCCATGCCCATCAGCGCGGTGGTGAAGCGAACGAACTGGGTGCGGTCGACGAGCCACAGAACCATGCCGACGGCCAGCGGAAAGAGGAAGTGGCAGAAGTACACGACGGTGGCGCCGTAGTCGAGGAACCGGCCGAAGGTGCCGACGTTGAGTGACTGCTGGAGCACCGCTGTTGGCAGGTGGCCGCCGAAGAGCCCGGTCTCGAGGTGGGCGAGGTCGGCCACATGGGGTGTGAAGTCGGTCTTCGTGGCGAAACCGCGCATCGCCTCCCAGCCCAGGAAGATGACCACGAACGGCACCCAGTCGCGCAGGAATCCGAGGAAGCGCCCACTCAACAGGGCCACCGGGATGAGCAGGAAGAGCATGTAGTCCGGTGACACCGAGATGCCGCGCCAGATCATGATCCCGGCGGCTGCGAGGAGGTACGCAAGGGAGATGGCCACCAGCGGGCCGGGGCGGCGGATGCGACGAAGCACCTGGGGCACAACGCGGGCAAGTCTACGCGGCGCCCGGGTACAGGCCGGGAGCCGCGTTGAGAATCCGCTGAGAAGCGCGCGTTCTGGCCTTGGCGGGTGCCGAGCCGCTCCTATACTCGAAGCGTGACCGAGACGACTCGGGTGCTGGTCGTCGATGACGAGACCAGCATTCGCGATTTCATATCGCTCGGCCTGCGCCACGAGGGCTTCGAGGTCCAGACGGCCGCGGACGGCCGCGCCGGCTTGCGTGCTGTCGACGATTTCAAACCGCACCTCGTCGTCGTCGATCTGATGATGCCGCGCATGGACGGGTGGCAGCTGTGCAAGGCCATCGCGGGGGACCGCAGCCGCGGCGTCATCATCCTCAGCGCGCGCGACGAGACCGGCGACCGCATCCAGGGGCTGGAGCTCGGCGCCGACGACTACCTGGTCAAGCCGTTCGACTTCGGCGAGCTTCTCGCCCGCATCCGCGCGGTGCTGCGCCGGCGCAACCCGTCGCTCTCGCGGGTGGTGCGTGTCGGCGACCTCAGCATCGACACCGCGACTCGCGAGGTCATGGTCGGCGAGCGCTCGCTGAGTCTCAGCGCGCGCGAGTTCGACCTGCTCCTCTACCTCGCGATCAACGCCGACCAGGTGCTCCCGCGCCAGCGGATCCTCGACGAGGTCTGGGGCTACAACTTCTTCGGCGACGAGAACAACGTCGAGGTGTACGTGCGCTACCTGCGCCAGAAGCTCGAGGACACGGCGCACCAGCGCATCCAGACGGTGCGCGGCGTCGGCTACCGCCTGCGCGGCAGTGTTCCCTCCCCATCCGCGCCCGAGTGAGCCGCCTCGGCTTCCTGCGCAGCGTGCGCTGGCGCCTCACCCTCACGTACGTCGCGCTACTCGCCGTCCTGCTCGCGGGATTCGGGGTGTACCAGTACGTCTCGCTGCGCCAGAGTCTCATCGCCGCGCGAGTGGCTTCGCTGCAGGACGACATGACCACGGCGCGCACCCTGCTCGCTCGAGCGGCCGCCCAACCCGCTGCGCGTGGGGCTCGGGTGCTCTGCGCCACCGACGCGGGTGCCGACCTGGTGGGTCGCGCCGTCGCCACCACGGTCGCCGCCACCACCGGTCGCACGGTCAGCGTCATCGTCTATGACCGCTCCCTCCAGGTCGCCGCGCAGGCGCCGGCCGGCAACGACCTGCCCCGCCTCAGCCCCGGCGCCCTCCAGCGCGCCGTCGCGGGCGCACGCGGCGGTCCCGAGGTGGTACCCGGAACCGCTGGCCAGGATCAGCTGGTCGTCGGTTTCCCGATTCGCACCGGGGTGGCCGCGGGGAGCACCTGCGGCGTCGCCCAGCTGTCGACCTCCATGGCGCCGATCGAGCGCGTACTGGGCGACGAGATCCTGCTCCTCGCGGCCGGGAGCGGCGCGGCCCTGCTGCTCGCGCTCATCGCCGGCGTCCTTCTCATCGGCAGGGCGCTGCGACCCCTGCGCCGCCTGACCGCCACCTCACAGCAGCTCGCGTCCGGCGACCTGCGCGCGCGCAGTGGTGTGGAGCGGCGCCAAGACGAGATCGGAACGCTGGCGCGCTCGTTCGACGAGATGGCGGCGCGGATCGAGGAGTCCTTCGCCGTCCAGCAGGAGTCCGAGCAGCGCACGCGTCGCTTCATCGCCGACGCCTCGCACGAGCTGCGCACCCCGGTGACCGCGCTGAAGGGCTACATCGACGTCATCCGGCGCGGGGCCACGCCTGACCCGGAGGCGCTCGACGCTGCGCTAGCGGCCATGGGACGCGAGGCGGAGCGGATGCGCGTGCTGGTCATCGACCTCCTCACGCTGGCCCGGCTCGACGCGGAGACGGCGGCCGCCCCCGCGGAGGTCGACGTCAGCGCGGTGGTGGCGCGTTACCTCGACGAGCACGTTACCAACGGGGCGGAGACGGTGGAGCGCCACCTCGACCCGTCCGTTCTTGCCATGGTCGACCGCAACGCTCTCGACACCATCGTGCGCAACCTGCTCATCAACACCCGCAGGTACGCGCCCGGGGCGGCTCAGACATGGCGCACGTGGGCGACGCGCGAGCGCGCCTACCTGTCGGTTCGCGACGAGGGGCCGGGGATCGCCGCGGCTGATCTTCCCCACATCTTCGAGCGCTTCTACCGCGGCGAGAAGGCCCGTGCGCGCGAGGACGGTGGCAGCGGGCTAGGCCTCAGCATCGTCCAGGGGCTCGCCCGCTCCGGTGGCGGTGACGTTGGCATCGAGAGCGTCGAGGGAGCCGGTACCACGGTCACGGTGTGGTTCCCTGCCGCCGCCGCGCCCGGCGTCATAGGTTGAACGGCGATTGGAACGAATACTGGTTGAGCAGGGTGATCTCGTTGCTCACCAGCAGAAAGCCGAAGGCGAGCAACAGCAGCCCGGCGACGATGTTGATGACCCCCATTCGCCGGTTGACGGCGCGGATCACGTTCTGCATGCGGTCGGCGAGGACGGCCACGGCGAGGAAGGGCACGGCGAGCCCCGCGCAGTAGACCAAGAGAAATGGCAGGCCGCCGAAGTCACCGCTGACCGCCAGTTGCAGGATCGCCCCGAGCTGTGCGCCGATGCACGGGGTCCAGCCCAGCGCGAAGGTGATGCCGAGCAGAAAGGCGCCCAGGGTGCCGCCGAGAGGCACCGAGTGAAAACGCCAGTCGCGCATCAGCAGCGGAATGCGGATCACCCCCATCGTCTGCAGCGCCAGCGCGATGATCACCGCCCCGGCCACCCGGTTCACCGCGAGCTGGTGATGGAGCAGGAACGTCACCTCGAGCGCCTGGAGCACGTAGAACAGGGCGACGAACACCACCATGAAGCCGGCGACGAACGCGATGCCGTTGCCGAGGATGGGAACTCGGCGCGTGCCGAGCTGGCCAGACCGAGCGGGCGCGGTGAGCACCTGCATGCCGCCGCCGGCGCCCACGGCGACGAGGTCGCCGACCTGCTCTGTGGCCTCCACTCCCTGGCCGGCGCGGCCGCCGAGGTAGGCCGCGTACGCCGGCACCAGAGGGAAGACGCACGGCGAGAGGAACGACACGAGGCCCGCCAGGAAGGCGAGCGGATACGATGGGCTCACGAGCGCGATCACCCGCGGATCGTACGCGGGGGCCTCTGGTTGGCACCGCTCGTCCAGCGCCGCCAGCAGCGTCGCCGCCCGCCCCCGTTGCCCGGAAGAGCAACCGGGCGCCCCGTGTCGGTGTGCAGCCGGCGCCTTCTCCCCGACCAGCCTCACCGCCGTACGCATGTCGTGCCACGAGATGCGGTCGGCGCTACGGGGGGCCCTCGACGTAGTAGCGCTGCCGCCAGCGGACCAGCAGGTACACGATCGCGAGCGCGAGCAGGACCTCGAAGACCAGAGGCACGGGCCAGTGGAAGACCGTCCCGGCGATGCCGCCGAGTCCCCCGCCGTCACCCGGCGACGCGGTGGGAACAGCAGCGTGCGACGCCCTGGCTGTCGGAGCCGGCGTCGCCAGCGTCGACGGAATCGGCGCTCCAGGGGCCTCGGAGACCAGCGCGGGTGGCGACGGGGCCGTCGCGTCCGTCTCCGTGAAGATGGTGCCACCGGCGGCGGGATCGAGCGCGGCGATCACCACGGGCGGGGTCACCTGCTCGACGGCGATGCTCTCCACCTGCCGCAGCTTGTCCGGCAGTCCCTGGTCGGCCACCCCGAACGACGCGCCACCATCCGTCGAGCGCAGGAGGTCGCCGCCGTTGGACCCCCCGGCGTCCGCGCCCGCGTACACCAGGCTGGGATCCAGCGGGCTGAAGACTGCCGTGGTCAGGTTCAGGTTCTCGGGCACGCCGGTGCTCGCCGTCCAGGTGGTGCCGCTGTCGCCGCTGCGGAAGGCGCCCTTGCTGGTGGTCGCGACCAGCGGTCGCTTGGACACCGAACTGGACAGCGGCCCGGCGCTGACCGAGGTCACCACCGCGGACGCCGGCAGGCCGCTCTGCAGTGCCTGCCAGGTGCTCGTGGAGCTGTCGAAGCGGAAGAGGTAGCCGTTGGTGGTGTCGCCCCGGTCGATGCCCGCGACCAGAACCAGGTTCGGCGAGTTGGCCGCCACGGCCAGCGTCGAGATCGAGTACTGATCGAGACCCCCGTCATGCCAGGTCCTGCCGTCCGCGCTGAGGGCGACCCCGTGATTGGTGCCGGCGGCGAGGCCGTCGAGCCCGAACGCGAGTGAGCGGACCGTGCCATCCGTCAGGCCGGTCGAGACGGTGGACCAGCTGCCTCCCCCGTCGGTGCTCAGCACGACCCCGTTGCCGTCGGTGCCGGCGAAGAGCTTGTGGGCGTCGCGTGGATCGAACCCGACCGTCCAGACGCGCACGGAGTTGAGCGCTGTGGCCGTCCAGGTTGAACCGCCGTCGGTGCTGACATCGACGCCCTTGTCCGTTCCCGCCGCGACGAAGCCGGCGGTCGTCGGGCTGCTGGCGACCGACCAGATCCTCCCGCTGCCCAGTCCGGGCAGCGTGCTCGCCCGAGTCCACGCCGCGCCCGCGGCAATGGCGCCGGCCCAGCAGAGGACGAGTATCGCGGCGGCGGCGCCGGCGAGGAGGGCCGCGGGGGCGCGGCGCGTGGTGAGGTGCATCGCAGTTGGGGGAGGCGGGCGCTGGAAAGCGAGTGGGAGACGGCGCCCCGCCGGTGCGGAGGACGGCCGCAGGGCCGTCGGGTCGCCCGCAGGATACCAGCGCCGCGGTGCGCTGGCGCCTCGTCCGGACAGGCCGCGCCGGCTCAGCTGACCCGCAGCGGTCGCTCCTCGCCGCGCCGGTGCACGGTGCAGAGATCGCCCCGGCAGGGACCTCCAGGATCCCCTCACCGGGCTCGCCGAGCACGATGTCCACCTCCGCTGGCAGGCCGCCGAGCGCCCAGCTGCGCGGGCCGCGGCCGAGGAGTGTTGCCGGATCGGCTCTGACGGTCACCCGCACCGGCGGTCCCTGGGCGGGATCGACGTCCTCGCCGCCGGTGTCGAGGGCCACGGTCAGGTGGACGGTGTCGGCGGCGCGGCCGGCGAGCGGTTCGCCGCGGCGACCGCTGAGCCGCAGTGCCTCCGCGGCGCCGGTGCGGCGGTCCACGAAGACCACGCGATGGGCGTTGGTGTCCGCGACGACGAGGCGCCCGTCGGGCATCAGGTCGAGACCGCCGGCCTCGTCGAGCGCTTCGGACGTGGCCAGGGTGTCGAGCCGGCCATCCCTCCAGATCCTCAGGAGCGAGTTGAACGTGTCGGCGACCACCAGGGCGCCGTCGGGGAGGGCGGCGACGCCGAGCGGGTGCTGCAGCCGGGCGGTGGCGTGGTCGCCGTCCTCGCGTCCCCACTCGAACAGGCCCTCTCCGACCAGCGTGCCCACCTCCCCGGCGCGGAGCACGCGCAGCGCGCTGACCTCGGAGTCGGCGAAGGCGAGGGCTCCCGACGGCAGCACGGTGAGACCGCTCGGCTGGCCAAGGTGGGCCTCGAGGGCCGGGCCGTCGCGCAGCCCCTCGGCGCGGGTGCCAGCCAGCGTCGCGACCTCGCCGCCCCCTGTGGGGACCGTGAGCAGGCGGTGCCGCCCCGCCTCGGCCACGGCCAGCCGGTCGCCGTCGAAGCGGACCCCCTGTGGCTGGTCGAAACCGCCGAACTCGTCGAGGATCCGGCCACCCACGTCGCAGAGCAGGACGCGATCGTGCCCGGTGTCGGCGATGGCGAGGAGCGTGCCGCCGTCGCTGGCGACCTTCCCGGGATAGGCGAGCAGGCCGGAGTCCTCGCCGGGCGGCACCGCGTACACGCGGGCGTCGCTGAGCTCGGCGGCGGGATCTTCGAGCAACTGCTCGATGAGGGCTGCGATCTCGCCCGCGTTGCCCTCGCCCGACGCCATTCCCACGGCGTACCCCTGCGGATCGATGAGCACGAGCGTCGGCCATGCCCGCACGCCGTACTGCTGCCACGTCTCCATCTCCGGGTCGTCGAGCACTGGGTGATGGATGCGATGACGGCGCATCGCGCCCCCCACGGCCGCGTGGTCGGCCTCATGGGGGAACTTCGGCGAGTGCACACTGATCACCACCAGGCGGTCGCCGAAACGCTCTTCCAGCGGACGCAGTTCCTCGATGACGTGCAGGCAGTTGATGCAGCAGAACGTCCAGAAGTCGAGCAGGACCACCCTGCCGCGCAACCCGGCGATGGTCAGCGGCCGGTCGGTGTTGAACCAGCCGGCGCCGCACAGCTCGGGAGCGCGCACGCGGGCTGTCGTGGCGGACCCGGCCATGCCCGGATCGTAGCGCCTCAAACCGGCGCTCCAGCTTCGCGGCAGCTCCGGTTGGCGCGGGCGTCTTGACAGAGCTGCGCCTGTTCGTGGATCGTCCTCCCGTGCAGAAGTCACCCACCTCCCGACGGCGTGGCCGCTGGGCGCGGCTCCTCCTGCTCATTCCCTTCGTGGCGCTGCTCTTCCCCACCCTCTACGCCCATGCGGAGCCGCGCCTGGCCGGCATCCCGTTCTTCATCTGGTACCAGTTCGCCTGGGTGATCCTCGGCGTGACCGTCACGGCCGTCGTCTACGCCTTCGATCGCGGCGAGGATGACTCGTGACCCATTGGGACGAGCTGGTCATCGTCGTCGCCATCGGCGTGCTGGTGGCGGTCATCGGCTTCCTTGCCTCCCGCTGGCGAAGGGCCGACCTCAACCACCTTGAGGAGTGGGGCCTCGCGGGCCGCAGCTTCGGCACCGTGGTCACCTGGTTCCTGCTCGGCGGCGACCTCTACACGGCCTACACCTTCGTCGCCGTCCCCGGGGTGGTGTTCGCGCTCGGCGCCTACGGGCTCTTCGCGCTGCCGTACACGATCATCATCTACCCGCTGGTGTTCCTCACCATGCCCCGCCTCTGGCAGGTGTCGCGCAACAAGGGCTACGTCACCGGCTCTGACTACGTGCGCGATCGTTTCGACAGCCGCTTCTTCGCTCTGCTCATCGCCCTCACCGGCATCCTCGCCACCATGCCGTACATCGCCCTGCAGATCTTCGGCATCAAGGTTGTTCTGGCCAACATCGGCATCAGCCCGGAGGCCGCGCTGATCATCGCCTTCGTGGTACTTGCGCTCTTCACATACGTGAGCGGCATACGCGCCCCGGCGCTCATCGCCGTCGTCAAGGACGCGCTGATCTGGCTGGTGGTGATCGTCGCAGTGATCTACATCCCGTACAAGCTCGGTGGCTTCGGCAGCATCTTCAACAAGGTGGAGCACGCCGCATCGGTGGCAGCGGCCGGCAAGGCCAAGCCCGACGTCCTTCAGCCGTCACTGTTCAACGCCTACAGCAGCATCGCGCTCGGCTCGGCGCTGGCGCTCTTCCTCTACCCGCACTCGCTGACGGCCGTGTTCAGCTCCAAGAGTCAGCGCACCATCAAGCGCAACGCCTCGTTCCTGCCCGCGTACTCGTTCATGCTCGGTATGATCGGCCTGCTCGGCTTCATGGCCATCGCCGCAGGCATCAAGCCCACGGCCGCGTTCGGCAACAACAGCGCCATCGCCGACCTCTTCCAGAAGATGTTCCCCAGCTGGTTCACGGGGGTCGCCTTCGCAGCCATCGCCGTCGGCGCGCTGGTACCCGCGGCGGTGATGTCGATCGCCGCGGCCAACCTGTTCAGCCGCAACATCTGGCGCGAGTACATCCACCCCCAGATGAGCCACCGCGAGGAGGCCAACGTCAGCAAGGTGGTCTCGCTGCTGGTCAAGGTCGCCGCGCTGGTGTTCATCCTCGTGCTGCCCACCACCGACATCATCAACTACCAGACCGCCGGCGGAGTGTGGATGATCAACGCCCTGCCCGCGCTGATCGTGGCGCTGTACGTCAGGCGCCTCAACCTCTGGGCGATGGTCGCGGGCTGGGTCGCGGGCATGGCGCTGGGCACCTACGCGCTCGTGGTGGAGAAGTTCGCCACCTCACTGCACGACTTCGGTTTCGGCCTCGGCAAGATCTACATCGGCTTCGCGGCCATCGCTGTCAACCTGGTGATTGTGGGCGTGGGCTCGCTGCTGGCCGCGGCGGTTGGGCAGTCCACGGAGGGGAAGCTCACCGAGGCGGATTACCGCGCGCCGGCGGTGGGGGAGGCACCGCGACCGCCGCTGGTGCAGCCGATGGCGCCGCCCCTGGCCGGAGGTAGCGCCTGACCAAACCAGGCGGGGCCGTAGACTGCCACCTCGTGGTTGATCCCGATGTCCCGCTGCCCGCCCTCCGGGAGCACCTCAGCGACCTCGACAAGAAGATAGTCGAGCTGATCGCTGAGCGCTTTCGTGTCGTCTCCGACGTGAGCAGGGAGAAGGCCGGCTCTGACGCCGCCATCCGCGACCCTGAGCGAGAGCGCCAGGTCCTCGACGCCGTGGAACAGATCGCCCGGGTGGAGGGAGCACCGGTCGACCTGGTCCGTCGCATGTACCGCGACCTGTTGGGCGAGTCGGTGAGCCGCCAGGTCTCCGGCCGGGCCGGGCACACGCGACAGGAGCGAGTGCGTGTGGCCGTGCAGGGAGCCGAGCACACGTTCAGCTTCCTCGCCGCGCAGAAATACCTCTCGGCAAGCGAACGTGAGGGGGAGCTCGTCGCGTCGCGCACGTATCAGGCAGCGTTCGACGCCCTGAAGAGTGGAGCGGTGGACCTCGCCGTGCTCCCCATCGAGAACACGATCGCGGGGAGCATCAACGAGGTCTACGACCTGCTCCGTGAGAACGACGTGTCGATCGTCGGCGAGGAGACCTGGAACGTCGACCATTGCCTCGCCGGCGTCAGCGAGGTCCCGCTCGGAGCGGTCCGGCACGTCCTCTCTGACCTCGACGGACTGGAGCAGTGTTCCGCGTTCGTCCGGGCCTTGGCGAAAGCCACTCCCGTTCTCCATTTCGACGCCGGCGACGCCATGCGCACGGTCGCAGAGGCCGGCGATCCAACCCAGGTGGCCATCGGCGCACCCGAGGCCGCCGCTGCGCACGGGTTGGTGGTGCTGCGGCGAGGCATCGCCAACCAGGCCGAGAACTTCACGCGATTTGTGGTCCTGGCTCGACACCCCGTTGCGGTCGATCTCACCGCCCCCTGCAAGACGAGCCTGATCTTCGTCACCCGGCACGAGCACGGTGCGCTGATGCGCTCCCTCGACGTCCTTGGCAACAGCGGTCACTCGATGACCAAGCTGGAGTCGCGGCCGCGTCCCGGACGTCCGTGGGAATACATGTTCTTCCTCGACTTCGAGGGCAACGTCGCCGACCCTCGTACCGCGAGCGCGCTCGACGATCTGCGGTCGACATCACTGCACATGAAGATGCTCGGCAGCTACCCGGCGAAGGCGACCAAGGTCGAATTCCAGCCGGGAGACGCCACGCCCCTTGTCTCCGAGCCGTCCGGCGTTGACGTTCTCGAAGCCGTGGTGGCAGGAGCACCGCAGGTCCGGGCATCGAGCAATTACAAGCTCGCCGGGCGCGCGGCCCGTACCGACGACACGGTCATCCCCGTGGGAGAACTCCTCGTCGGAGGCTCCGGCTTCGTCGTCATGGCCGGCCCCTGCTCGGTTGAGTCCGCGGATCAGATCACGAGCACAGCCCGCGCCGTCAGGGAGGCGGGTGCCCAGATTCTCCGCGGCGGCGTCTTCAAGCCCCGCACGTCCCCGTACGCGTTCCAGGGACTGGGCTGGGACGGGCTCGAGTTGCTCGCCGCCGCCGGGAGGGCCGGTGGCATGCCCATCATCAGCGAGGTGATGGCCGTCGACCAGGTCCGTCGCATGGCCGAGCTGGTCGACATCCTCCAGGTGGGGGCCAGGAACATGCAGAACTTCGACCTGCTGCGTGAGCTCGGCAAGGTGGACCGCCCCATCCTGCTGAAACGCGGCCTCTCGAGCACCATCGAGGAGTGGCTGGGTGCTGCCGAGTACATCCTGGCGATCGGCAATCAACAGGTCATGCTCTGTGAGCGCGGCATCCGCACCTTCGAGACCAGTACGAGAAATACGCTCGACCTGTCGGCGATTCCCGTCCTGCGCGAGCGCACCCACCTGCCGGTCATCGTCGACCCCAGTCATGGCACGGGCTACCGCGCCTACGTGGCCCCGATGGCCAGGGCCGCACGGGCGGCGGGAGCCCACGGTCTTCTCATCGAGGTGCATCCCGACCCCGACAAGGCCCTCTCGGACGCGGCCCAGAGCCTGTCGTTTCGAGAATTTCTCGCTCTCATGCGCAGCCTGGAGACGGTTGGTTCCTAGGGGATCTCACGTTCCCGGGCGCTGGACCCACAGGAAGCTGGTGAAGTTCTCGTCGAGGTCCTGAAGGTCGTCCTCGATGACCCGCAGGCCGTGGATGTCCGCGAGAATGCTGCTTCCCATCGTGGCGATGCTGGCTGCCAGGCGGCCCTGACCGAGAAGCTCGGCCACCTTGGCATGGTCGATCAGGTCGCCCTCACCGCTTGTCTGCCGCAGCGTGGGGTACTTCCTCTGCAGAGTGGTGCGGCACTGAGCGAGGACCTGCGGGTGGGTCATCACCGTGTCGACCTCGGAAAAGTCCCCGTCAGCGGACATCATCAGGCAGTGAGAGATCTTGATCGCGAACTCCTCGACGATGGCAAAGCGGTACCTGGCCATTGCGGTGACGGACTCTCCGACCATCCCGCCGACCGAGTTGTGGATGGCGAACTGGCCGCGGTCGACCGTCCCGTCGTGCAGCGCGCGCAGCACGCTGTCCGTCGTGTGGAGGTACACGAGCTCGTAGGGGATGCCCGGGGTCCGGCCCATGTAGTGGCGCGCGGCCTCCTCATTGAAGCTTCCGCGCCCCCCCTGAATGCCGACGACCATCCGGTCGGTCACCAGCCGGTTGGGTAGCAACTGGTCGAAGACGGCGTCCTGTGCCTCCGACAGCCGCACCCGCATCGCGCGCGTGTGGGGATTGCGGGTCTGGAGGTCGACGAACAGCTGCTGCGTGTCGTTGGTCACCTGGGCGGTGATCTCATGGAGCGTCCTGGTTCCGAGCGTGTCGATCCGTGTCGGTGTGAACCCGAAGCGTTCCAGTGTCCGGCCGACGAAGTGGGTGACTCCCTGGCTCTCCGCGGCGAGCCGGTCGTGCTCATCCGCCGTCATCACGACGACGGCCAGGCCCTTTGCTTCGAAGTACTCCCTCCACCCGGTGAACGCCGCCTCGGACATCCGATAGCTGTCGAGGACGATGGCCTGCCCCACCAGGCCACCCACCGCGACGCTGTCCGGGCCGAACATCGGATGGGTGAGCATCGCCTGGTACGTCTCCGGGAGGTACCGGTCGAACACCTCTCGCGGATGAACCTTGACCGAGAGCACGTCGATGAGCGTTCGCGCGCCCTGCAGCTCCTCGAAGTACCGACGGTGCTCGCGGAGCGTCGCCTCGAACGCGGAGATCGGGACGCAGTAGAAGATGACGTCGGAGGAGAGGGCGGCGCGCAGCGGCACCGTCGAGAAGCCGAGCTCTCTGGCCTCCTCGCACAGCGCGGGATCCGAGTCGTGGACGACGAGCTCACAGTCCTCTCGGAGTATCGATGCCCAGAGGCGTCCGAAGCGGCCAAAGCCGATGACGGCAACCGTCATCGGGAGCAAACTGGTCATGTACCGGCATTCTACGGACCACCCCGGGTGGCAGCCGCCCTCGCTGCTCAGACCAGCGGCCGGCGCACCAGCGTGTGCTCACGGTCAGGCCCGACCGACACCACGTCGACATCCGCGCCGCACAACTCGGCGACGCGCGCAATGTAGGCGCGGCATGCCTCGGGCAGCTCGTCGTAGGTGTGGCACTCGCGGGTGGGCGCCATCCATCCCGGCATCTCTTCGTAGATCGGCTCACAGTGCTTCATGTGCGAGATGTTCGCCATCGGGTGATCCCAGTGCTCGCCGCGCCAGTCGTAGCCGGTGCAGATTCGCAATGACGGCACCTGGTCGAGCACGTCGACCTTGGTGAGCACGATGGAGTCGATCCCGTTGGTGTCCACGGCATAGCGCGCCACTGCCGCATCGAACCAGCCGACGCGCCGCGCGCGGCCCGTCGTGGTGCCGAACTCAGCGCCGACGTCGCGGATGCGCTCACCGAGGTCGTCGGTGAGCTCGGTGGGGAACGGGCCGTAGCCCACGCGCGTCGTGTACGCCTTGAACACGCCGACGGTCTTGTCGATCTTCGACGGGGGAATGCCGCTGCCGGTGCACGCGCCGCCCGCGGTGGGCGCGGACGAGGTGACGTACGGGTACGTGCCCAGGTCGATGTCGAGCATCACGCCCTGTGCGCCCTCGAGCAGGATGCGGTCACCACTGGCGATGGCGTCGCGGATCATCGGATGAACGTCGCGGATCAGCGGGTTGAGCCGCTCGGCGTACCCGAGGTACTCCTCGAGGATGGCGTGTTCATCGAAGGGTGGCGCGTCGTAGAGCTTGGTCAGCACCTCGTTCTTGAGGCGCAGCACGAAGCGCAGCTTCTTCTCGAGGAACGCGGGCTTCTGCAGGTCGCCGATACGGAAACCGATTCGGCGTACCTTGTCCTCGTAGGCCGGCCCGATGCCGCGCCAGGTGGTGCCCAGCCGGTCATCACCTCGCTGCAGCTCGCCGAGGCGGTCGAGCTCGGGGTGATAGGGCATCACCATGTGCGCCCGCTCGCTGATCACCAGGTTGTCGGTGCTCACGCCCTCGGCGTGGAGGTTGTCGACCTCCTGGAGGAACACCTTGGGATCGACGACGACCCCGTGCCCGATGACGCACACCGTCGAGGAGTTGAGGATCCCGCTCGGGATGAGGTGGAACTTGTACTCCTTGCCCTCGGCGACGACGGTGTGGCCCGCGTTGTTGCCACCCTGTGAGCGCACCACCATGTCGACGCGGTCGGCGAGCAGGTCGATGACCTTGCCCTTGCCCTCGTCGCCCCATTGTCCGCCCACCAGGATGGTGACGCTCATCGCGGCGGGAAGCCTACCAGTTGCCCGAAGACGGGGCGGTTGAGCTCAGCGCGCCCGCCGCTGCCGCGCCGGTCGCTTCGCCGCGGCGACGGGCTGCGCGGGTGGGGGTGGAGCGTGCGCGTCCAGCTGCTCACCCAGGCGCGCGTGAAACTCATCCGCGTTGCGCTCGGCGATCCAGTGACCGGCGTCGAGCTCGACGAAGCGGTACTCGGCGATGACGTGTTTGGCGGTCAGCCCGGCGGCGCGCCGCCCAAAGAAGGTGTCGTGGCGCCCCCAGATGTACAGCGTCGGCACTGTGATGCGCCGCCCGGCGTGCGCGTTGCGGGTGGCACCGCGGTACCAGTTGAGCGGACCGCGCAGCCCGACCCGGCGCAGATGCTCGCGATCGCGCCTCCACGCCTCCCGCGGCAGGCCGGAGATGCGGCAGCCGAGTCCGAGCTGGGCGAAGCCCGCGAAGCTCAGCACCGCCTCGGGGATGCGCGGAACCTTGAAGAGACCCATGTAGGAGCTGCGCAGCATCTGTGTCGACGTGCGCAACGCCTCCGCCATCGCGGCGAGGTGCGGGGTGGACAGCACGGTGAGGCTGAGCAGCCGCTCCGGGTGGGCACCGGCGACCGACCACGCCAGGGCGCCTCCCCAGTCATGGCCGACGAGGTGGAAGCGTCCGACGCCCTGCGCGTCGGCGATGGCGATCACGTCGGCGACCAGCTGGTCCATGCTGTACGCGCTCACGTCGCGCGGGTTGGCGCCGGGGGAGTAGCCGCGCAGGCTCGGGGCGATGGCCCGCATGCCGCGCGCGCCGAGCCATTCCAGGGTGCCGCGCCACGCCTGTGCTGACTGCGGATAGCCGTGCAGCAGGATGACGGCGTCGCCCGCCTCGGGGCCGGCGAGCAGGGTCTCGAAGACGAACCCGTTGGCCCTGACGTCGGAGGTGGCGATCGCGGTCGCGTCCATCGCCTGAGCCTACCCCGCGCGGCCATCGCGGCGTGGCACGGCCGCGCGGGCGAGCCGTCGGCTATACAGGCACGGTGACGCAGGCCGCCTCCTCCCCGCTGCGCGGCCGCTCCTGGTGGACGCCGTCCGCGGCGCTGGCGATCGCGGCAGCGGCCCTGGGCGCAACGCTGCTCGCACCGCGCCTCTTCAGCGACCCGGTCGGCATCGACCCCTACGTGCTCAGGCTGACCGCGGTTGCGCTCACGCTGGCCCTTGTTGCGCTGGTATGGGCCCGTTTCGCGGCGCTACGTCCGGTGCTTCTCGCCGTCGCCGCGATGACCGCGGCCTTCAGCGTCTTCGCCGGAGGTCCTCAGTGGATCGAGGACATCGCCGGGAACAGGTTCGATTTCAACACCCAGGTGCTGCTGGCGTCGGCTGCGGAGGCGATCATCACGGCCGCGTTCGTCGTGCTGGCGCTGCGCACGTCGCCGCCGGCCCTGCGCCCGCTGATGCGGCTGCGCACCATGGGCCCGGCCGCACTGGTCGCCACCATCGCGGGCGTTGCGGTGTTCTTTCTGGTGGTCATGGCGCTCCCGGCCACGCTGCTCGGCCGCGAGGGGATCGGCCCCGTGGCGCTGGCCCGCGACCTCCCGATGGCGGCTCCCGCCTGCGCGCTCCAGGCACTCGCGCAGGAGCTGCAGTTCCGCGGCATGCTGCTCGGCGCACTCGACCGCGTCGCTCCCGCGTGGGCCGCCAACATCGGCCAAGCCGCGTTCTTCGGCATCGCCCACATCGCGGTGCAGTACCAGGGGCCTGCCGGCGCGTTCGTGCCGGTGACCATCGTGCTCGGCCTCGTGTTCGGATACATCACGCAGCGCACCGGTTCGCTGTGGCCGGCGATCATCGTCCACACGGTCGCCGACATCGCCGTCACCATCGGCGTCATCCCGGGCCTGTATGGCTACTGAGCGACGCCGGCGGCTCCGTACCCTCGCGCTTCTCCCGGTGCTCCTCATGCTCGCGCTTCCGCCGCGCGCGCATGCCGCCCAGGCCTGGTGGCAGCCGCTGGCGTTCGCGGGCCAGCGCGTCGACTCCGTGAGCACCGCGCCCGGCCGCCTGCTGGTGCACATCGCCGCCGGCTACGAGGTGTCGACCGACGGTGGGCGCACCTTCAGCTCCATCGGCGCGGCACCAACGGCGGCGACGGTGCTGGTGAGCGGTGGCGTCGCCTGGGACATCCGCGACGGCGTGGTGCTCACCGGGCGGTCCGCGGACGCGCTCCACCCCGACCCGAGCGCGCCGTTCCTCGGCACCTCCGCCCACCTGATCGCGGCGCCCGCGGCGGCTCCCGGGGTCGTGGTCGCCGTCGGCAGCGACAACCACGTGTGGCGCCGCGATCCATCGGGACGGTGGGCCACGTCGTTCATCCTCCTGCCCGCCGGCGGCCTCTCGCCCCCACCACAGGTGACCGCGCTCGCCGCCTTCACCACCCCCCTGTCGCTAGCCGTCTACATGGGCACGGACGGCTACGGTGTCCTGCTCACCCAGGACGGTGGCAACGACTGGACAAGAGCCGATCCCGGGCTCCCGGAGAACGTGCTCGGACTGGCGACCGACGAGCCGGCGAGATCCCTCTACGCCGCCACCGACCAGGGTCTCCTGGTCCACCAGTTGCAGACGATCCCGGCACCGCCGGTGTACCACGACTCGGCGCTCTTGCTGCGCTGGCTGGGGATCGCGCTGGTCGCCCTGCTGGCCAGTGTGGCCGCTGTGGTCAGCCTGCGCCTGGCGCTGCCACGACCGGGAGAGGCGGTGCCTCGACAGTAGACCCTTGACAAGTCCGGCGCGCCGGCGCCACGCGTCTATTCGGCGCCATCAGCGTGACCGGCGGCGTCAGCGAGTGCCGCTGCAACCACCCGGGCAGCGCGGCGGCAGTAGAGCGGCGACGCGCGCAGGATCCACCACACTTCCCTCCAGTGGCGCGGGTTGAGCGCCGCGCGCCCCGGACGCTCCCACGCCGGCGAGATCTCGTGGCTGGGTGTGTCGAGCACCACCCGCACGGCCGCGACGCGCGGCACCATCCCCGCGAGCATCGCCGTCTCCATGTCCACCGCGGCAAACCCGCGCGCAGCCCACAGCCGCCGCCCTGCATGCGTGACCAGCGCCTCTGCGGAGAGCAGCGGCGCCGTCGAGGTGGGGTACCCCAGCCGCCGCGCCGCCCGCTCCAGCGCTTCGCTCCAGGCCGGGTCGCACGCCACCAGAACCCCGTCCTCGCGCGCCACCTGCGAAGGGATCACCACGGTCCCGCTCACCAGGTCCGCCGCCAGTCCCCCGGCGAGTCCGACGCTGAGCACCACCGGCGTGGTCAACAGCCGCTCCTCGAGCTTGGCAAGTCCGATTCCCGCTCGGACCATCCGCAGCTGTGGCGAGCGCCGCTCCACCGGGCGTGCCTCCACACCCATGGCCGCAACCACGGTCACATCACGCGGATCGAGAGGCGAGCGAGCCTGCTGCATATCGCGGGTGACGGTAGCAGCGATTGGTCAACGCCACAGCGGTGGCGCTCAGCCGGCCGGTGTGTACTCCGCCACCCAATCGACGGTCATGTTCTCTGTCGGCCCCGACGGATAGTTCGAATCCAAATTCTGTGCCTGCAGGTCCAGGCTCATCGCCTGCGCGGGCCAGTGCGCTCCGCCCGACAGCTGGGACGCCGTGACCGTCGCCCACACGTTGCCGTCGACGATGTACGAGACGGTGGTGGGAGTCCACTGGACACCGACGGTGTGCCAGAGCGTCGCATTGAGCCCGTGCGAATGCTGGATCTGGCAGCAGTCATCGCCGTTGAACCCGGGATGGAGGGTGGCGCCCATCGACGAGCGCGTCCCACCGGAATCCTCGTAGAAATCGATCTCTGGAGGCCAACCGTCGCCGGCTCACGCCGAGCACCGCGGCGGCACCGCTGGCGCACGCACGCCGGCCACCGTCACCGTCTCCTCGGTGAGCAGCGGCGGCGCGTACTCGCGATGGTCGAGGGTCACCAGCTCGACGCGCAACGTGTGCTCGCCATCGCCGACGTTGACGGCGGCCGTGTCACCGCTGACCTCCGCGAGCTGGCGGCCGTCCACGCTGATGCTGAGCAGACGTCCGGTCCCGGGCACCTGCGTCCCGGTGGCGCAGGCGCGCACCACCACCGGGCTGCCCACCGTCGCACCCGCTGACGGAGAGGCGATGGTCAGGGACACGCCCGCCGGGGCCACCGGGGCGGACGGGAAGGCCGCATATGCGATCACGGTGGCGACCAGCCCCACGCCGGCGACGCCGAGGCAGAGCCGCCGCAGACGCTGCGGCGCCGCCATCGCGGCCACCGTGCCGCCGAAGAGCAGCGTACCGGTGATCCACAACGTCCACACTGGCCCGCCGCCGACCACGTGGGCGATCACCGCTGCAGCACGGCCAGCGCCACCGTGACCGTGTGCACCACCGCGGAGGCGCCCTCCTGCACCAGCGGCTGCGCCAGCAGCCACAGCGAGGTCATCGTGTACCCGACCATGGCGACGATCCACGGCCATTCACTGCGCCGCGCCGCCGCCTCGGTCCGCGATGCCCGCGAGAGGTAGCGATGCGCCAGGACCACCGCGACGATGTGCACGAAGATGATCAGTGCCACCTGGAGATACCAGACCAACTCGGACGGCAACAGGTTGGGGTTGATCTCGTAGCTGTCGTTGAACGGGGCGGGAAGCAGGTGCACTCCGTCGAGCCCGGCGGGATTGCCGAGCAGCGGGATCAGCAGCTGGCCGTTGATCGCGAGGTACTCCGCGTTGTGCGCCACCAGGTACCCGAACGCGATCGGCAGCAGCGTGGGCAGCAGTCCGGCGAGTACGGTCAGCGTCGGCTTCCCGGTGCTGCCGAAGTGCCGGACCAGCGCGGCGAAGCCACCGAACAGTCCCCACGCCACCAGCACCAACAGTGCAAAGGCGGCGGTCTCGAACAGCTCAAAGCCGATGCCGGAGAACGGAACGCTCAGCCGCAGAGTCTTCCACGCGTCGGTGGAGAGCAGCCCGTCGAAGGACACCGACATCAGCAGCATGAGTACGAAGGTGATCCGGCTGACGTGGGCGGCGAACGGAACGCGCAGGCCACCGCCGAACCCGCGTCGTCCCTCGGCGCCGAAGCGGAACCAGCCGAGCCGTCCCCACGTGGAGAAGAGCACCGAGAACAGTTCGCCGCGCGCCACCCAGGCCGGGGCGCCGAAGAACACGCCTGCGACGGCGTTCACCAGCGCGTAGACGGCCAGGGCGGTCGCCGTGAACACCGGCTGTGTCGCGGTGCCGTTGTAGACCAGCTCGCCGCACGCCACCGTGAAGAAGAGCAGGTTCGCCGGCCACCAACCGAGCCACCGCGGCCAGGCCACGACCCGCTCGTCGCCGAGCAACAGCCTGCGCAGTGACGGCCGATCGAGAGCACGGGCGATGGCGGCGAACGGGTTCACCGCACGCGTCCAGTCGCCGAGAACGCCGCACAGGATGGGCGTCGCCACCCAGACCACGAGCCAGAACAGCGTCGGCACGATGTTCTCGGCGACGGCCTGCGAGCCGATCCACCCGCACAGCAGCATCCCGGCGAGGACAAGACCCGCGACAGCCCAGCGCACCGGGGCCGGCCGGCGCAGCGTGGTCTCGTCGGCCAGCGCGGCCTCGCCCGCGGTCGCCGGCGCCACCTTGCGGGGCAGCACCAGCAGGAAGGAGAGAAACACCACCACCGCTCCGCCGAGGACGAAGAGCAGCAGCGGCACGGGAAGGTCGTAGCGCTTGCCGAAGGCGTGCAGAAGGATCGGCATGTACGCGGTGATGCCATCGCCGCCGACGGCCACAGGATTGCCTGTCATGGATGGATACCCCCGATGTCTGTTCTCACGCGACCGCGTGCGGCGGCCGCTGCGACGTCGTTCAGGCGGCGCTGAACGCCGGCGGGGGTCGCTGCCACAACGCGCTGCGCAACCGGAGTTGCAGGGAGGTCGCGTGGGACACCACCGGCACCGACGCCGGTGGACAGTGCTGCCGCCGCCGCCGCCGCAGCACGCCTGCCAGCCGTTCGCAGAGCTCGGCGGCGTGCTCGCGAGTTCGCAGCAGTCGCAGGGCGGCCAGCCACACGACGGCGAGAGCGACTGCGACCCCGGCCTGGATCCACACCGCGGCGCCGTAGCCGTCGGTCACGGGTGACAGCCCAACCGCGGACAGGCCGTGGCCGGATCGCTCGAGGTTCTCCTGGGCCAGGTAGAGCATCACCTGCAGCAGAGCCAGCGGCAGGGCGAGCGCGGCGGCGCGGGCGGCCGGCGAGGGCGCGGTCGACCGGGCAGCGTGAGAACGCGAGGCCGCGGCCGGCGGATGCGCCGGGGCACGTCCCCGCCACTGCCCCGCCAGCGCCGCGGCCGAACGGTCGAGCCGCCGGCCCAGCGCCAACCAGGCTCGCACCCATGCCGCCGCGCCCGCGGCTCCGCCCACGATGAGGGCCAGCGCCAGCGGCACCATGTAGGAGTGGACGGGGCCACCCAGGCCGTCGCGGAGCCCGGCCATCCCGGCGACCCGGTAGTAGGCCAGGGTGTGCCCGAGCCACTCACCGGCAAGGGCGGTGATCACGACCGCGGTGACAGCGAGGCGGCGGCGCATCACGGCCACAGTATCGCCGAGGCCGGGGGGGCGCGGCCCTGCGCCACGGGACGAGGGCGGCCCTGCGGCAGCGTCCGGACGCCGTCCTCCGCCGCCCGGGTAGTACTCTCCCGTTCGAGTTCGCGCGCTCCCTCCATGTCCATGCTCAAGCACCCATGCCGCGTGGTCGCGCTCGGCGCCGCCGCGCTCATCACCGCCGTCCTCGTCAGCGGTTGCAGCCTGCAGCCCGACGTCTCGACGCGAGTGCAGGCCCAGAGTCGCATCAGCCAGCCCGCCCCGGCTCTCAGCGGCACCACGCTCACCGGCGCTCACCTCGACCTCACCAGCCTGCGCGGCCACCCCGTGGTCATCGACTTCTGGGCCTCGTGGTGCGGACCCTGCCGGGCTGAGCAGTCCGAGCTCAACGGCATCGTCTCGCGATACACCGCGCGAGGGGTGCGCTTCCTCGGTGTCGACATCCGCGACGACACCGCCAACGCCAGCGCGTTCGTGCGGGAGTTCGGCATCCAGTACCCAAGCCTGTTCGATCCCGCCAACGACGACGCCGCCAACTACAGCGTCGACGCACCGCCGACAACCGTCGTCATCGACGCCGCGGGCAACATCCGCCTCCGTGAGCTGGGCACGATCGTCGACGTTCCCGGCACGCTCGACACACTCCTCAAGGGCGGCTGACGCCGGTCATGGCCACCGCCACCGCCACCGCGCCGTCCACCCGCGCCAGCCGTCCGGCCACACCGCCACCACCCGGCCGTCGCGCCCGGGCGCGCAGCCTGTTCGGCCGCTTCTGGCACGAGTACACGCGGATGCGCACCGCCATCTATTTCCTCATCGGCATCCTGCTCATCGTGCTGATCGGCTCCTTCGTGCCGCAGCAGTTCAGCTCGGCCGACCAGAAGGTGAGCGAGTTCCTCGCCGGCCACCAGAACCTCAACGACCTGGCCACGCACCTCGGACTGCCGCTGACCTCGGTGTTCGTGTCACCGCTGTTCTACGGGCTGTTGGCCAGCCTCTACGTCGCGCTGCTGTCGTGCGTCATCGGCCGCGGCCGCGCGCTGGTCATGCGCACCATCCGACGCCACCCGAGGAGTCCGCAGTACTGGGGTGAGTGGGGCTCGTGGATGTTCCACACGTCGTTCTTCCTGCTGGTGGTCGCGGTGGTTTTCGGCAAGGCGACGGGCTTCGACGGAATCATGACCATCACCGAGGGACAGACCATCGCCGAGACGCGGGCCAGCTACGACACCCTCCAGGAGGGCATGCTATTCAACGGACAGCATGCCGGGTACGAGGTGAAGCTCAACAGCTTCAGCGCGCCGCTCATGGCCAACGGCATGCCGTCCGACTTCGCCAGCAACGTCACCGTCTACGACGGCGGCAGATCGGTGCTCACCAAGGACGTGCGCGTCAACGACTTCCTCGGCTACGACAACGTCGACTTCTACCAGCAGGACTACGGCTGGGCCCCGCATGTGGTGGTGCGCAACCCCGCCGGTGAGGTGGTCAGCGACACCAACATCCAGATGATCAGCAGCGACAAGACCGCGTCGACGGGCGTGCTCAAGGTGCCGGCCTTCAACTACACGCTTCCCGGCCAGACCAAACCGACGCAGGTCGGCGCCAAGCTTGTCCTCTACCCCGACGCGCAGGCGCTCCCCCAGGTGAGCGGCACCAACGCGCTCAACTTCACGTACGCACCGGGAAGCGCCGCGGCCAGCAACCCGGTCATGGAGGTGCAGCTGTTCGTCGGCGACCTGGGCCTCGACAGCGGCTCCTCACAGGACGTCTTCAGCCTCGACACCAGCGCCATGCAGCCCTACTACACCGATGCCTCGGCGTTGTCCGTGCCCCTCCACAAGACGGTGACCCTGCAACTGCCCGCCGCCAACAGCGGCATCGCCGATTTCACCGTCTCCTTCCCCGACCTCCGCCAGTTCTCCCTCTTCCACGTCAAGAAGGACAACGGCGTCCCGCTGGTCTACACCACGTTCATCCTCACGATGGTCGGCCTGCTCACCAAGCTGTATCTGCGACCATTCCTCGAGCGTCGCCAGCGAGCACGCAAGGCCACCCTGGTGCCTGTGGCATCGGAGCCGTCCCCGCCGGGATCGCCCCCGCCGCAGCCCGCCGTCGCAGAGGAGGTGCTGATCCGATGACCGACACGCCGCTCTCGCTGACGCTGTTCGGGATCGCGGTCGCCCTCTACGTGGCGGGGCTCCTCGGGTTCATCGTGTACCTGCCCTTCCGCCGCAGGCGGATCGCCGACACGGCTCTCGGCCTGGTCGCCCTGGCCTGGCCGTTCCACCTTGCGTCGATCGTCACCCGCGCGCTCGAGGCGGGCCACTGGCCGCTGGGCAACATCTACGAGTACTCGACCGGGATCTCGTTCGTTGTCGCCACCACCTTCCTGGTGATCGCGCTGCGCGCCGGCCAGCGGCTGATCGGTGTGCCGGCGATGATCCTCACCGTCTCGTTGATGTCGGTGGCGTACATGCTCTACGTGCCGCCCGGCAACCTTGTGCCCGCGCTGCACAGCTACTGGCTGACCATCCACGTCACGTCGATGGCGACGGCGTCGGGCCTGCTCGTGTTCTCGAGCTTCTTCGCGATGTTCTTCCTGGCCCGGCGCTGGGCCGACGGCTACGCGCTGGCCACCGCAGGAGGTGGCGGCGGCGTGCTCAGCGCCGGCGGGGGAGGCGCGGCGGTGATGACCGGCGGAGGCGGGACCGCCGGCCCGGGCGGACCGATGGGCTCGGTGGCAAGCTCGCTGCGCAAGCTGCCCTCGTCGACGACGCTCGATGCATGGAGCTTCCGCTTCGTGATGATCGGCTTCCCTGTGTGGACATTCGGCGTGATGATGGGCGCTGTCTGGGGTGAGCACGCCTGGGGCCGCTACTGGGGCTGGGATCCCAAGGAGACCTTCAGCTTCATCGTCTGGGTGATCTTCGCCATCTACCTGCACGCCCGCGTCACCTACGGCTGGCGCGAGACCCGCGCCGCGCTGATCACCGTGCTCGGGCTGGTCGCCATCTTCGCCGACCTCTACGCGGTCAACCTCTGGATTGCGGGCCTGCACTCGTACGCTCGGGCGTAGAGGCGCGGGACACCTAATGACATCACCACTCAGTGGCACCGTCGCCCTCGTCACCGGCGCGTCGAGCGGCATCGGTGAGGCCACCGCCATCGCCCTGGCCGCCGAGGGCGCGGCCGTGGCCCTGGTGGCGCGTCGCCGCGATCGCCTCAACGGGGTCGCCGGGCGCATCACCGCCGCCGGCGGACGCGCGCTGGTGCTGGAGACCGACATCGTCGACGAGGCGCAGGCGCGCAGCGCCGTCGATCGGACCGTGGCGGAGCTGGGACGGCTCGACACACTGGTCAACAACGCCGGGGTCATGCTGCTCGGCCGCGCCGAGGGCGCAGACACATCGCAGTGGCGCCGCATGCTCGACCTCAACGTCGCCGCGTTGATGAACCTGAGCCATGCCGCCCTGCCGCATCTCCTGAGCGCCGCGGCCGGCGAACCTCGCGGCGTCGCCGACCTGGTCAACGTCAGCAGCACCGCCGGCCGCGTCGCGCGCGTCGGCAGCGGTGCCTACAACGCCAGCAAGTGGGCGGTCAACGCGTTCAGCGAGGCGCTGCGCCAGGAGGTGACCCAGCGCCACGTGCGCGTCGGTCTCGTCGAGCCGGGCGCCGTCGACACGGAGCTGGCCTCGCACAACACCGATCCCGAGGTGGTCGCCTCGATGCAGAGGCGATTCGGGGCCATCGAGCGCATGAACGCGGACGACATCGCCGAGGTGATCACCTTCATGGTCACGCGCCCGCGCCGCGTCGCCCTCAACGAGATCCTGGTGCGTCCGACCGAGCAGGCTGACTGATCAGCACCGGCTAACGAAGCCCGGTGCGCTCGTGCCTGAGAACGCGCCGCGGCCGATTCTCAGGAACGCCGCGTACCATCGCGCCGCGATGACTACTGTGACAGCGGCTTGAGAGCAGCGCGATCCGCGATGGTCTGCGCGCTGGTCCTCTCCGCGTGCGGAGCCACCACGGAGTCAGGACCGTCCGCGTCGCCGCGGGCGACGGCGCAGCCGACCACCGCGCCGGCACCGACACCGGCGCCGGCGCTCCTCGCCCCCGCGATCCTCCAGGTGGAGAACTCCGACGCCGGCCGCCCGCAATCCGGGCTCGGTTCGGCCAACCTGGTGTACGAGTACGTCGCCGAGGGTGGCATCGGCCGCTTCAGCGTGCTCTTCTTCGGACAACCGCGGGCCGCGCAGCTGGTCGGGCCGGTGCGCAGCGTGCGCACCGTCACTGTGCAACTGGCCAAGATCTACCAGGCGTACCTGGCCTACTCGGGCGCGTCGACGTACATCAAGGGGCTGCTGCACAGCGCCCCGTTCCCGTCCTACGACGAGGACAGCGCGCAGGGCAACCTCTTCCGGGTGTCGTTCCGCGACGCCCCGCACAACCTGTACACCGACGGTCAGCACATCGCCAACCTGGCGGGGAGGGCGGCACTGCCCTATGCGGCGTACCACCTCTGGACGCGCACCACCTCGCCCCCCGACGGTGGCATCCCCATCGGCGGCTTCACCGCCGTGGTCTCGCTCTCCGAACAGCCGGTGTTCACCTGGCATGCTGAGCTCGGCGGCTTCACGCGCACCGAGAGCACCGGCCTGGTGAAGGACCCGGCAACGGGCGCGCCGCTGGTTCTTCCCACGGTCATCGTGCAGCAGGTCGCGGTCACCACCGACCCCAAGGTGGTCGATGTCGATGGTCAGCTCGGCGTCGACCAGGCGATCACAACCGGCGGCCAGGCGCAGGTGTTCACGGGTGGGCGCGAGTACACCACCCGGTGGACGCAGCCGGTGAACGGTCCGCCGCAGTTCACCCTGGCCGATGGAACTCCGGCGCCGATCGCGCCCGGCGAGGTGTGGATATCGCTGGTGCAGCTGGGACAACCGGCCACGACGACACCCGCACCGGCGACACCCGCAGCTTCACCAACGCCGACACCAACTCCGCGTTGAGCAATAGCGCGCGTCAGGCTCCGCCCGCTCAGGGAGCCGCCTGCGGCTCCCGTCTCCAGGTGCTGATCAGCCCGACCGGCTCGAACCCGATCGCCGCGTAGGTGTCGCACGCCGGTGATCCCGCCAGGCACCCCACGTGCGCCGTGCGCGCACCGGCCGCGCGGAGCGCGGACAGCGCGTCGATGCAGACCGCGCGTCCGAAGCCACGGCGCTGGTCCCGCGGCCGGGTCGCCACCGGCTCGAGGAGCCCATCGGCGTTGGCCTCGTCGAACCACACCGTGCACGCCGCCACGACATCACCCGTCTCGTCGACAACGACGCGGTCAAGCTCCGGGCGGTACGGCCAGCTCGCCATGGCGCGCCGGTACGTGGCCACCGTCAGCGTCGAGGGCGCGAACGCGGCGCGATGACACTCCACCCGGCTGGCCAGCCGCGCCTCGGTGTCCACCGCTCCCGTCGTCCAGCCGGCGGGGAGGTCGCGCGCCACCGGAAGCTCCTCGAGGGACCTCCGGTTCACCTGCAGGCCATCCCCCTCGCGTGCGTAGCCACGCTGGCGCGCCGCCTCCCCCAGGGCGGCGTCGCCCTCCCAGAACCACACGCCGTACCCGGTCACCGGGTCCCCCGCGCGGGTCGTCGCGTCGATGGTCGCCTCAGCGGTGGCGAGCATCGACGCGTACGCCTCCGCGTGGCGATGGGCAGGGTGGAGGTGCAGGTCGATGAAGCCGCGACCGCGAACGAAGGTCCAGCCGACGACGCGCGGGCCGGCGAGGTATAGGTGGATGTACAGCGAGAGCTCGAGATGGCCGTGCTCGCGCATCGCCCAGGCGAGGTCACCGATGTGCCACGCCGTCCAGTCGGCGTCGTCGACCATCAGCTGCTGGATGCGGCGGAGGTCGCCACTCCCCTCGTACGGCCGGCTGCTGAGCGCTTCCATCCCCGGATCCTCGCAGGTGCGCCGCTGCGCTCAGGCGAATACTGGCGTACGATGATCGCCATGGCGCACGAGCATGTCTGACCGTGGTGTGCGCTTCCGCCCCGGCACCATCGTCAGCCCGGGCGAGTACCGCCAGACCGAGACGGGCGCGACGCGCTACCTCGACGGCAACACGCCGCTGCCCGGCGGGGTCAACTCGGCCAGCTGGCAGCAGGTGTCGGACCACCACCACCCCAACAGCGGCCGCGCCAAGCCCGCCGTCCGGAGCACCCCGGACAGCCCGTCGTCCGCCGGCGTGCGCTTCCCGGCGGGGGCGGTGGTGAGCGTGGGCGAGTACCGCAACGCACAGACAGGCGCGATTCGCTACTTCGATGGCAACAGCCCGCTGCCCGGAGGCGCCAACTCGGCCAGCTGGCAGCAGGTGTCGGACCACCATCACCCGGAGCAGCGCCGCGGCAGCGCCGGCACGCGCAGCGAGCCGGGCTCGCCGTCGTCGACCGGTGTCCGCTTCACGGCCGGGACCATCGTCAGCGCCGGCGAGTACCGCAACGTGGAGACCGGCACGATCCACTACTTCGACGGCAACAGCCCGCTGCCAGGGGGCGCGAACGCAGCCAGCTGGCAGCAGATCTCCGATCATTTCCACTCGCCCGAACCAGCGGAGAGATGACCATCGCGCTCGCCTCGCCGTCGCCACTGCGCGACGGCGAGGTGGCGCTGTTGCCGATCGACCCCGGCGTCGCCGCTCTGATCGTGGCGGCCTCGCACGATCCCGAGGTCACGCGCTGGACGCAGATTCCTGAGCACCTCAGCCTGGTCGATGCCGGCATGGTCACGGCCGGGTGGGCGATGAGCCGCGGCAGCAGCGTTCGCCTCCAGGTCTGCACCCCTGAGCACGCACCAGCGGGCATGGTCACGCTCTGGATCAACGCGGAGGGGGAGGTGGAGGTGGGGTACTGGCTGCTCGAGGCGGCTCGCGGCCGGGGCGTCGGCCGGCGCGCGGTCGCGTTGGTCTGCGAGTGGGCGTTCGAGGTGTGCGGTCTGGACCGGCTGCAGCTCACCACCCTACCCGGCAACGTCGCCTCGGAAAGGGTGGCGGCGGCGTGCGCGTTTGTGCGGCAGGGGACCGTGATCCGCGACATCAAGGGCAGCGCGCGGACGCTGCAGCTGTGGGTGCGCCGGCGCGACGTGGCTCAGCGGGCGTCGATGGGCACGTAGGGGCGTGGCGGCGGCCCGACGTACTCGCTGTCCGGCCGGATCAGCCGGTTGTCGCGATGCTGCTCCATGATGTTCGCCGTCCACCCGGCCATGCGCGACATCGCGAAGATCGGCGTGAACAGCCGCTGCGGAATCCCCAGCGACGTGTACACCGACGCCGAGTAGAGGTCGACGTTGGGGAAGAGGCCCTTGGCCGTCTTCACCGCGCCCTCCACCGCCATTGTCAACTCATACCAGCGCGTGTCGCCGTGCCGCTCCCCCAGGTCGCGGCTGTATCGCCGCAGGATCGTCGCGCGGGGATCCTCGGTGCGGTACACGCGGTGCCCGAACCCCATGATGCGCCGCTTCTCGGCGAGCATTTCCTCGATGCGCGCTCCTGCCCCCGCGACGCTGGGCAGCTCGCGCAGCAGCTCCATGACGCGGTCGTTGGCGCCCCCGTGCAGCGGCCCCTTCAGCGCACCGATCGCGCTGACGACGCCGGAGTGCATGTCGCTGAGGGTCGCCGCCGTGACCCGGGCGGCGAAGGTGGATGCGTTCATGCCATGTTCGGCATGAAGGATCAGGCAGACGTCGAAGGCGCGCACATCCGCGTCGTTCGGCTCCTCGCCGTGCAGCAGGTGGAGGAAGTTCCAGGCGAGGCTGCGATCGGGATCCGGGTTGGCGGGCTCGCTCGCCGTGCGGATGCGCTCGCTGGTGGCCACCAGCGTCCCCGTCTGCGCGACCAGGCGCATCGCCTTGGTCCGGTTGGCCTCCTCACTGTTGTCGGCGGTGTCGGGATCCGACATCCCGAGGATGGACACCTGGGTGCGCAGCAGGTCCATGGGGTTGGCCGACTCCGGGGCGTCGGCGGCGGCATCCCACACGGCGGCGCGCGGCTCGAGGTTGGCGGCCAGCCCTCGCCGGAGGGCGGCCAGCTGGCGCTCGGTCGGCAGCTGTCCGTGCCAGAGCAGCCAGCAGGTCTCCTCGAAGGTGGATCGCTCGGCCAGCTCGACGATGTCGTAGCCCGCGTAGAGCAGCTTGCCGGTCTCACCGTTGATCTCGCAGAGCGCGCTGCGGCCCGCAACGATGCCCTCGAGGCCACCCTTGGGCATGGCCGACGCCTGGGCCATCAGCGCGGCACCGTCACGAACGTCCAGCTCTCCCCACCGCATTGCGGGCAGGCGTTGGGCCGGCGCAGACCGACGACGGTGGTGGCGCACCAGTCGCACGTCCAGTGGGTGTGACGCACGTGCCGCAGCAGGTCGGCGCGGGTGAGGATGCCGACCAGCCTGTCCTCGCGCACCACCGGCAGGCGCCGGATCCGGCGGGTCAGCATGATCTCAGCCGCGGAGTCGAGCGAAGTGCTCTCGGCGGTGGTGATCACGTCGCGGGTCATCACATCCTCGACGTTCTGGCCGCGCTTGCCCAGAATGTCCGACTCGGAAACGATACCGAGGATGCGGTGGTCGGCATCGACAACCGGCACGCCGGTGATGCGGTGGTCGACGATCAGGCGCACGGCGTCGTCGACAGTGGTGGCGGGGTGGACGACCAGCACGTCGCTGATCATCACGTCGGCGACGCTGATGGCAGCCAGGTCGGTGACGTCCGTCACCTCGTCGCTCATGGCTCGGAGTGTAATCCCGCACACTGGGCGCCCGACCGCGCGACCAACCGTCGTCAGCGCAGTCGCCGGAACCGGCGCCGCCGAGCTGGGTGCGGTGGGTTGCACTCATCCGCCACACCGCCGTCACCGAGCTTCGACAGCCACCCGGCTAGGATTGACCCCTGATGACCGACCAGCTCACCGTGGACGGCGCCGCGAGCAGCCGCGACCCGATACCCCTGCTGCCGCATGGGGCGGTTGTGTTCGAGGCCATCCCGGTCCGCGCCCTGGTGATGGAGGCGCTCGCGCCGGCCATCGGCGACGGCACCCTGGTGGTGCGGGACAGCAACCGCAGCGCCGTCGTCCTGGTGCAGCACGGTGCCATCTCCGAGGTGCACGCGTTCACCGACGGCGCCGCCCATTCTGGCGAGGGCACGCTCGCGGAGGTGCAGGCCTGGGACGATGCCGCCGTCTGGGCGCACCGCATCGACGCGTCGCTGGTCGACCTCTGCTCGGCCCTTCTGCGGGGTGACACCATCTATGACGACCTGCGCCTCGACTGGACCGACTGGCCGGCTCTGCTCGGCGACCTCGGTCGTCGCGGCGGGGCGTTCGTGGTCGAGATCTTCAGCCCCGCCGGCCGGGGGGTGACCTGCGTCGCGGCCGGCCGCCAGGCGCTGTCGTACACCGACATCCACCCGTCGCTCGGCGATCCGGCCCTGCTCGAGGCGATGGCGCAGAACGGCGAGGGCAGTGTGCGGGTCCGCCGGGTCAACCCCGGTGCCCTGGCCGACGCCGGTGCCGCCCCGGCACGGCAGCCGGCGACACCGCTCCCCGCCCCGGCACCCGCAGGCCAACCGGCTGTCGCCGCCCCCGCAGCGACCGCGGCGCCGGCCCATTCACCCGCCGACGGCGACAACACCGGCAACGGTGCCGGCCACGTCGAGCCACAGGCCACCCCGGCGCGTGACTGGCCGCCGACCACCCCGGCGCGGGACTGGCCGCCGACCACGTGGCAGCCCTCGCAGCAACCGGTGGCCCAGCCGGCGCCGGCGGCACAACCCGAGCAGAGGCCAGCACCGGCCGACGCGCTGCCCGACCTGGGCTGGATCGCCCCGTGGCAGACAGCCTGGCGCGAGGAGCCCGCTCACGAGACCGCCGCACCCGTGACCGACACCGCGTGGGCCGCCGCCGCGGACGAGCCCGCCCCGGCGGTGCCGTTAGGGCAGCTCCTGCAGGCCGTGCTCGGCGATCTCCAGGCGATTGCCCGCCGCCGCCTGCACCTCTCCGCCTCACGCGTGGTCGCTGTGCTCGACGAGGCGGCCCTGCAGCAGCGATCGGTGGACACCGTGCTCGCCGAGATCCGCGAGATGAGCATCCGCGGCGTCATGCCGTCGACCGTCGAGGAGATGGTCGACGAGATGGCCAGCGCAGCCCGGCCGCGCGCCGTCTGAGCACCGCCGTCGGTCGAACGACGCGGCGGTAGGGGGCGGGTCTCCTCTCCGCGGCTTGCAATCGATACCCGGTCTCATTGATACTCCATCTCATTACCTGAGCACGGAGACCCGATCGAATGCCCGCCACCAGGATCCGTCGCCGCGCGCTCGAGCTCGCCGCACTGCTCGGAGCCACGCTGGCGCTCTCCGCCTGCGGCGCGGCGACCACCACCGGCGGGTCGGGCACGATCCCGGTGGTGGCCGCGCAGAACTTCTGGGGCAGCATCGTCGCCCAGCTCGGCGGCAACCGGGTCTCGGTGACCAGCATCGTCACCGACCCCAACGCCGACCCGCATGAGTACGAGACCAGCGCAGCCGACGCGCGCGCGTTCGCCGACGCCTCCTACGTCGTCCTCAACGGCGCCGGCTACGACACCTGGGCGCAGAAGCTCCTCGACGCCAATCCCGCGAGTGGCCGCGCCGTCCTCACCGTGGCCGGCGCGCTCGGCAGGCAGCCGGGAGACGACCCGCATTTCTGGTACAGCCCGGACGACGTGAAGACGATCGCCGACCACATCACCGCCGACCTGACATCAATCGCGCCGGCGCGGTCCGCGTACTTCGCCGCGCAGCGCACCGTGTTCGAGTCCGCGCTTGCGCCATACCACCAGCTCATCACCTCGATCCGCACCAGGTATGCCGCCACGCCGGTCGGTGCCACCGAGAGCATCTTCGTGTACCTGGCATCAGCGCTGGGTCTCGACCTGATCTCGCCGCCGGCGTTCATGCAGGCCGTCGCGGAGGGCAACGACCCACCGGTGCAGGCGGTCGCGACCATGCGGGACCAGGTGCGCTCACGCAGCATCGCGGTGCTTGTGTACAACGTGCAGACGGTGACGGTCGTGACCACGGGGCTGCAGCAGCTCGCGGGCACCTCAGGGGTGGCGGTCGTGGGCATCTCCGAGACGATGCCGCCCTCCTACGCCACGTTCGAGGACTGGCAGGTGGCGCAACTGACCGCAATGCAGCACGCGCTCGCCGGGGCACGATCGGGTGCCTGACCTCGTCGCGCTGGACGCTGTCGCGGTCAGCTTCGGGTCGCACCCGGTCTGGGCCGGAGCCACCTTTACCGTCACGCCCGGTTCGTTCACCGCCGTGCTCGGGCCCAACGGCGCCGGCAAATCGACCCTGCTCAAGCTGCTGCTCGGGCTCATCCCGCCGAGTTCTGGCACGGTGCGCGTGCTCGGCCAGTCCCCGCGGCGCGGCAGTGCCGAGATCGCCTATGTGCCGCAGCATCGCGGCCTTGACCCGGATGTGCCGATCCGAGGACGGGATCTCGTGCTGCTCGGCGCCGATGGCACCCGCTGGGGGTTCTCCCTTCCGGGCGCCGCACGACGCGACCGGCTGCGTCAGGTGGACCAGGCCATCGCGGCCGTGGAGGCGTCGGCGTACGCCCACCGGCCCATCGGGCAGCTGTCCGGCGGCGAGCAGCAGCGCCTCTTCCTCGCCCAGGCGCTGGTGTCGCGGCCCAGTCTGCTGCTCCTCGACGAACCGTTTGCCAGTCTCGATATCCGCAACCAGGTGGCGATCGCGCACCTGGTCACCCGACTCGCCCGTGAGCGCAACATCGGCGTGGTCATGGTCACCCACGACATCAACCCGATCATCTCGATCGTTGACCAGGTGGTGTACATCGCTCGTGGCCGCGTCGCCGCCGGCAGACCGTCGGAGGTGGTCACCAGCGAATCGCTGAGCGGGCTGTACGACGCGGCCGTGGAGGTGGTCACCGACAGCCGTGGCCGTGTCTTCGTTGTCGGGCTCGAGGAGGAGGTCGCACACCCGCACGGCGACGGCCATGCGCACCGGCTCGCACCGGGCCGGGCCGGCCACTGATGCTCACCACCCTGCTCAGCGCCGCGCCGTCCTCCGTCCCCTCGTGGAATCCCGTCGACGACATCAACCAGATCCTCAACTATCAGTTCATGCGCACCGCGCTGGAGGCCGGCACGGTCGTCGCCATCGTCGCCGGCGTGGTCGGGTACTTCGTGGTGCTCCGCGGGCTCGCCTTCGCGGGTCATGCGCTCTCCCACATCGGCTACGCCGGCGCCACCGGCGCCGTGCTGCTCGGCCTCCCGCCATTCGTGGGCCTGCTCGCTTTCAACATCGGCGCTGCGGGCACCATGGGCGCGCTCGGCAAGCGGCTCTACGGGCGCGACGTGGTCATCGGCGTGGTCATGGCCTTCTCGCTCGGGCTCGGGCAGCTCTTCGTCACGCTGTACAGGGGCGGCGGCAACTCCACCGAGTCGTATTCGATCCTGTTCGGCGAGGTGCTCGGCCTCACCCCGCAGGATCTCATGAGGACCGTGATCACCAGCGCGATCACACTCGCGTTGGTGGCGCTGCTCTACCGCCGCCTGCTCTTCGCCTCGATCGACGCGGACGTGGCGGAGGCGCGCGGCATTCGCGTGCGGATGCTCGGCCTCGTCTTCATGGCGGTGCTCGGGCTCGCGGTGGCCCAGTCTGTCCAGGTGACCGGCGTGCTGCTCATCTTCGCGCTGCTGGTCGCGCCCGCAGCGATCGCGCAGCGGGCCAGCGCCAGACCGGCGCGAGCGATCGCGCTCAGCGTTGCACTTGCCGTGGGGTTCGTCTGGGCAGCGCTCGCCTGCGCGTTCTACATGCCGTACCCGGTCAGCTTCTTCCTGACCGCGATCGCCTTCGCCACGTACCTCAGTGCGCGCGCGGCGGCGACGATCCGCGAGCGGGTCCGGCGGGCTGAGGTCATCGACCCTGCGGCCGAGGGCTTGGCAGCATGAGCGGCCATCGCCTCACCCTGCAGCGCCGCATCATTCTCGAGGCGCTGCGGACCAGCCGCCAGACGGTGTCAGCCCCCGACCTGTATGAGCGCCTCCGGGCCGACCACCCCAACCTCGGCCGCGCCACCGTGTTCCGCAACCTCGACGCCCTCGTCGAGGCCGGGCTCGCGCAGCGATTCGAGCGAGAGGGCCACGTATACGCCTACGCGAGCTGCTCCGACGAGCACCATCACCACCTGGTGTGCAGCCGCTGCCACCGCGCCACCGAGATCGCGGAGGACCTCGTCAACCCGGTGATCTCCGGGCTGCACGAGCGCTACGGATTCGCGGTCGAGCACGCCTCTCTCGACTTCTACGGCACCTGCGCGGAGTGCCTGCGCGCGGCGCCACAGGGGACTGGCCCGGCGGCCGGGGTCAGGCTGCCCGTCTGATCCAGAGCTGAGGATCACGCAGCTCCGCCGGGGACGGCATCATCTCCGCGCTCTCCCAGACGCGGTTGACCAGCGCCACCCCGCCGTGCGCCGCCACCGCCTCGCACCACCGCTCGCCGACCTCGTATTGCTTCATCTTCATGTTGACGCCGGTGATGGCCAGAACAACCCGTTCCACCACCGTCCGCTGCGCTCGCCGCCGGGCGAAGGCTGCTTCGAGCTCATCGAAGTTGTCGAGGTGCCTGCGCCCGACCCGGTGCATGACGAAGTTGCTGTACCCCTCGAGCACGCTCATCACCGCCTGCACCCTGGCGATCCCGCGCAGCTGGGTGCGCACCGCATCGGGAAGGCGCTCCAGCAGTTGCCGTGCGCTCGGCTGCTTGCCGTTGCCGTCGCCCACCGCCTGGGCGAGGCTGCTCCGGATCATCCCGTCCATCATCCCCACGAGGTGCTCGCGCAGCCAGGGGTGCTCGCCGAACTGCCAGGCGTGGGTCAGCTCGTGGAGGATCAGCCAGCGGCGCAGCGGTTCCACCGGCGCGCCGGCGATGCGGGCGAAGCTCTCGAGGTTCGGTTCCACCAGGTAGAGGGCGGGGGTCGCGCCGTCGACCGGTGGCCCCAGGCTGAGCACGGGGTCGTACTGCCCGAGCACGCGCTGCGACATGATCCCGAAGAGCACTCCGACATAACGGTTCATGACGCCCCGGCTCAGCGCGGTGGCGCGGGACTCCGGCAGCGTGGCGCGCAGCTCCTCCACCGGCACCAGCAAACGCTGTGCGATGCCGATGTTGACGTCGACGAACTCGCGGCGGCCGAGGATGCCGAAGCGTGGGAAGTGCTCCAGCGGGCGCTCGAGAACCTCGACCATCAGCGGGGCCAGCTCGGCGGCGATGGCGTCGCACCGCGTGGCAATGGCGGCCAGCTCACTTGCGCCGGCGGCGTGGGCGACCGCCCCGGAGCGCTCGTGAGCGGTGCGCCGCACCGCGTCCCAATCGAGCAGCCGCGGCTGGCCGGTGCTCGGTCGCGGCCGCAGCAGAGCGCGGGCGGAGACCACCGCGCCGACCCCGAAGGCGCCCATCGTGAGCGCGCTGCGCAAAGTGGGCGTCGGCAGCCGGGGCATCAAACGATGATAGGCGGGGTGCTCACATCGCCGACCCGGACCGGCCGTCGATGTAGACGGGCTGGTCGGGCGGCCGGCCCTCGAGCCAGTAGGCGTCGAGTCTCTCCTGGGTCCAGCCGCGCTCGCGGAGAAACGGCTCGTCGAGCAGCTGACGCCCGGTGAGCTTTGCCGGTTCCGTGCTGACGATCTCGATGAGCGCGTCGCTGAGAATGTCCGGGGAGCGCCACATGCTGCGATCACCGACGTTGTAGTTGATCGTCGCCAGGCTCTCGATCAGTGTCACCGGCCACAGCGAGTTGGCGGCGACGTTGTCCTTCTCGTGCTCGACGGCGATCCCGATGGCCATGCGGGTCATGCCCATCTTGGTCGTCATGTAGGCGACGTAACCGGGATTGGCCTCCGTGCCGATCGGCGGTGAGCACATCACGATGTGCCCGAAACCACGCGTGATCATGTGGGGAAGCGCGTGCTGCGAGCACAGGAACGCACCGCGCACGTTCACCTCCCACATCAGGTCGTAGCGCTTCAGCGGGGTCTCCAGAACCGGTTTCCACCACAGCGCACCGGCGTTGTTGACCATGATGTCGAGACTGCCGAACTCGTCGACGGTGCGCTGCACCATGGCGACGACGTCCTCCTCCTTGCGCACATCGAGGTGCACGGCGATGGCGCGACCGCCGGCGGCGGTGATCTCCTCCGCGACGCTGTGGATGCTGCCGGGCAGCTTCTCGGTGGAGTGCTCGGACTTGCCGGTGACCACCACCGCGGCGCCCTCGGCGGACAGCCGCAGCGCCATCGCCCTGCCGATCCCCCGCGATGACCCGGTGACGACGGCGACGCGCCCCTCGAGCGGACGATCGTTGCTCATCCCGCTGACTGTATCGCCCGGCAAGCGCCGCGCGCAGGTGCCGCTGCGCTACTCGCGCACCTGGCCATCACCCCACACCTCGATCCGGTATGTCGTCAGTTCCCGCACCCCCATCGGCCCGCGCGCGTGGAGCCGCTGGGTGGAGTTGCCGATCTCGGCCCCGTAGCCGAACTCGCCGCCGTCGGTGAACCGTGTCGACGCGTTGACCATCACCACGGCCGACGGGCACCCCTCCACGAACCGCCGGGCCACGCTCTCGTCGCCGGCCACGATCGCCTCCGTGTGCCCCGACCCGTGCGCGCGCACATGCGCGATCGCCTCATCAACACCCGCCACGACGCGCACCGCCATGACCAGGTCGAGGTACTCGGTGTCCCAGTCGGCGTCGACGGCCTCGTCCATCCCCGGCACCAGTGCCCGGGCACGAGCGTCGCCGCGCAGCGTCACCCCCGCAGCGACGAGCTCCGCGGCCACCCTGGGCAGGAACACATCCGCCACCGTCTCCGCCACCAGCAGCTTCTCCGCAGAGTTGCACACCGACGGCTTGCTCGCCTTGGCGTTGACCACGATCCGCGCCGCCATCGCCAGGTCTGCGCTGGCGTCGACGTACACGTGGCAGTTGCCGTCCCCGTCGATGACGAACGGAACGGTGGCGTTCTCGACGATCTCCTCGATGAGCGCGCGCCCCCCGCGCGGCACGAGCAGGTCCACCTGGCCGCGCAGGCGCATCAGAGCGAGCGCGGCGTCGCGGCTTGTGTCCGGCACCAGCTGGACCGCGTCCTTCGGCACCCCGCTGTCGCGCAGAGCGCCACGAATCGCGTCCACCACGGCGCTGTTGCTACGCAGCGCGCTCGACGAACCGCGCAGGATGGCCGCGTTGCCCGACTTCAGACACAGTCCCGCGACATCCGAGGTCACGTTGGGCCGTGCCTCGTAGATGACCGCCACAACGCCGAGCGGTACCCGTACGCGCCGAATCCGCAGCCCGTTGGGGCGGTCCCACTCCTCGAGCACCTCGCCGACCGGGTCCGGCAGGGCAGCGATGTCACGCAGGCCGCCGGCCATGGCCGCCACCCGCGCACCGGTGAGCGTGAGCCGGTCGAGCAGCGCTCCGCGCATGCCGCCGTCACGGGCGGCGTCGAGGTCGGCGCCGTTGGCCGCCAGGATCTCGGTCGCCGCATGCTCGACCGCATCCGCAGCCGCGCGCAGCGCGGCGTCCCTGGTGGCGGTATCCAGCGTCGCCAGCGTCCACGCCGTCGCCCGCGCCCGCCCGGCGATGGCGGCAACGCCGTCCGCAACGCCGCTCATCCGATCAGCACCACCAGGTCATCGCGATGGACGGCCTCGGTCGCGCCTGCCTCACTGCCGTCGCGCGGCCGCCCCGCCACCTCGCGCAGGCGCCCGGCCGGGCACGCCGCCAACCCCTTGGCCACCAGGGTGCCGCCGGGATCGACGATCTCCACCGCATCGCCAGTGTGGAACTCGCCGCCCACCTCGCGGACCCCGACAGGCAGCAGGCTGCGGCCACGCCGGCTGATCGCCTCGACGGCGCCCTCGTCGATGACCAGCCGGCCGCGCGCGGCCTGCGCGAACGCGATCCACACCTTGCGCGCGGGCATCCGCTGCGGCCGTGCCCGCACCAGCGTTCCCACCGGCTCACCGGCGACCACGCGCGTGACCACGCCGGCGGTCGCCGCACCGGCGATGACGCAGGGGACACCCGACCACGCCGCGATGCGCGCCGCGGCGATCTTCGACGCCATGCCGCCGGAGCCCATCGTCGTGCCCGGCACATCGCTCGTCGCCGCTTCGAGTGATGCGTCGAGGTGGGTCACCTCATCGATGAGGCTGGCCTCCGCCGAGAGCCGCGGATCCGCGGAAAAGACACCGGCGGTGTCGGTGAGGATGAGCAGCAGGTCGGCGCCGACCAGCGTGGCCACCAGCGCGGCGAGCCGGTCGTTGTCACCGAAGGTGATCTCGTCCGTGGCGGTGGTGTCGTTCTCGTTGATGACCGGCACCACGTTCCAGGACAGCAGCCGCTCCAGGGTGCGCCGTGCGTTCAGGTATGCGCCGCGATCGCCGAAGTCGCGCGCGGTGAGCAGCACCTGCGCCACCCGCACATCGTGCGCTGCGAAGCGCCGCGTGTATTCGGCGATGAGCAACCCCTGTCCCACGGCGGCGAGGCCCTGGAGCGCATCGATCTCGCGGGCGGCGACGCCGATGGCCCTCCGGCCCGCCGCGATCGCGCCGGAGCTGACCAGCAGCGGCCGCGCCCCGCCACGGGCCAGCGCTCCGAGCTGGTCGACAAGGGCGTCGAGCGCGCTGCCGGAGAGGGCGCCGTCGCTCTCGGTGATCGAGCTCGAACCGACCTTCACCACCACGGTCGCCGCGCGGGTCGTCATCATGCCGGCGATTGTCGCCCACCCACAGCGCAGGCGGGGTCAGTCGAAGTCGAGGGGGACGGTGCGGCGCGGCATCACCAGGATCGCCACCCCCAGCAGCACGGCCACCACAACCAGCGAGATGAACACGTTGTGGGAGGCGTCGTACAGCGCCACGCGGATGAAGTCGCTCACCGCCGAATGCTCAGCCGGTCCGCGAACGCCCAGCACGGCGCTGGTGGCGTCGACACTCCGCGGCAGCCGGCCGGCGAGGGCCGCGGGCGGATGGGAGAGACGGTCCGCCAGTGTGGCGTTGGCGATGGCCCCGAAGACGGCCGCGCCGACGGCGCTCCCTATCGAGCGACAGAACATGTTGGTCCCGGTGACCACGCCGCGGCGCTCCCATCCGACGACCGACTGCACCGCAACCAGCGTCGGGCTCGACAGCAGACCGAGTCCCACGCCGACGACGAAGCAGGCACCGCCGACCTCCCACACCTGTGTGCTGATGCCGAGCAGGCCGCACAGCACGGAGCCGGTGACAACGATGCCCATCCCGATGAGTGCGGTGTCGCGGAAACCGATGCGCAGGTAGAGCCGGCCCGACAGCGCCGCCGCGATGGGCCAGCCGACGGTGAGTGCCGCCAGGGCGAACCCGGCGACGAGCGCGCCGGCGCCGAGCACTCCCTGCACGTAGGTGGGGACGTAGGAGCTGAGGCCGATGAGGAGCGCGCCGACGCCGAGAGCGGCCAGGTTGCCGCCCACAAGGGTGCGCCGCGCGAACACCCAGAGCGGCAGGATGGGCTCGGCCGCTCGCCGTTCCACCACGACGAAGCCGCCGAGCATGACGAGCGCGCCGCCGCCGATGAGCAGGCTCTGTGGCGACGACCACGCCCATGACACGCTGCCCTCGAGCAGGCCGACGATGGCCAGGGAGCAACCGGCGGTGAGCAGCGCGGCACCGGGAAAGTCGATGCGGTGCACGCGGTGCGTGACGCGCTCCTGGAAATGGCGTGCCAGCGTCCACGCCGCGATCGCGCCGAGCGGCAGGTTGACGAAGAAGATCCAGCGCCACGATAGGTACTGGGAGAAGACGCCGCCGAGGGTGGGCCCCAGAACAGAGGCGAGCCCCCACACGCTGGCCACGTATCCCTGGACGCGGGAGCGCTCCTCGACGGTGTAGAGGTCGCCGACGATGGTCATGCTCATCGGCTGCACCGCCCCGGCACCCACGCCCTGCAGGGCGCGGAACGCGATCAAGGCCGGCATGTTCCACGCGATCCCGCACAGCACCGACCCGAGCAGAAAGGTGGCGATGCCGAAGAACATCACGGGACGGCGGCCGAGCACGTCGGCAAACTTCCCGTACAGGGGAACGGTCACCGCCTGGGTGAGCAGGTAGATCGAGAAGAGCCAGGGGAACTGCGAGAAACCACCGAGATCGTGCACCACCGACGGCACCGCGGTGGCGATGATGGTGCTGTCGAGCGCCACCAGGCCGGTGCACATCATCAGGGCGGCGAGCACCGGCCCGCGCTCCGAACGCAGGCCCACCCCGCCGCGGGGCGCGGCCGCGGTGGACAGGGTCACGGCCGTGGTCCGACGGCGGGATGCGATGTGCGGATCACGGCAAGCAGGGTACAGAGGAGATGCGATCGGGCCGATGCCACGCCGCGCGCGGCATCGCCTCAGCGTAGGCGGACGTGCAGTTCTCTCTGTGCGCCGCGCAGCGCCGCCTCCACCGCGGCCGCGTCCGCCGCGTGCGCGGTGACGAACCCGAGGTACCGATCGCCCTCCGGGAGGGGCACCAGCCGCTCGCCCGGGGGGATCGAGATGACCACGTCATCAACGCCGTCGATCGCCAGCGCACCGTCGCGGCCGTCGACACCGGCGAGGATCCCGGCCGACCGCGTCGGCAGCATCAGGACCCCGCGTGCCCCCGGTCCGGCGGTGAGATCGGGCATGGCCATCCCGCAGGCGCGTCGCAGGATCACCTCCTCGAGCGTGCACCCGGCGGCGAACACCAGCGACGCCGAGCACAGCCCGCCGATCGACCGCGCCGCCACCTCCACCACCCGCACGCCGTCACCGAGTCGCAGCTCCGCATGCACCGGTCCCTCGGAGAGTCCGATGGAGGCCACCGCCGCGGCAGTCACGGCGCCGATCTTGGTGAGCAGCGCCGCCGGATGCCGGCTCGGGGTCACGAACAGGGTCTCCTCGAAGAACGGCCCGTCGAGGGGATCGGGCTTGTCCAGGATGGCGAGCACGCGGAGCACTCCGTCCTCCACCAACCCCTCGACGGCCACCTCGGGGCCGGCGGCGAAGCGCTCGATCACCAGTGGCCACGGACCGCCGCCGCAGTGCGGGTCCGCGTCGAGCATCGCGCCGATGCGCCCCGCAGCCGCCACCAGCGTCCCGACGTCGTCGGCGCGGATCACCCCACGGCTCGCCGCCAGGTCGACGGGCTTGACCACGACCGGGGCGCCGAGCTCACCGATGACAGCCTCCAGCTCGGCGATGCTCGCCGCCGTCGAGCTCGCCCGGAAGGCCGGTTGCGCCACACCGGACGCGGCGAGGCGCGCGCGCATCAGCCGCTTGTCGCGCGTCGCCCGCACCGCTGCGAGTGGGTGGTGGCGCACGCCCAGCCGCTCCGCGATCGCCGCCGCAGTCAGGGCGTCCGGGTCGCGCTGCTCGACCGCTTCGCCGAGATCCACGACGTGATCGACTCCACCAACCACGCGCAGGGGGCCAACCCCTACTACCAGGCAGCGAAGAAGTAACCCTCGTTCCGTGTGCCCCTCTGAGCCGGCTTCACGCATGCGCGAGCACCTCGAGCGCGTCCCGCTGACCGACGCCGAGATCGTGGCCGCCACGGTCGGCGAGCCCGCGCTACTGCGAGGCCCTGTCCACCTCGCGGACTACGACCCGGAGTGGCCGGTGCATTTCGGCCAGGAGGCCGCCGCGATCCGCGAGGCCCTCGGCTCTGCCGCTCTGCGCATCGAGCATGTCGGCTCCACGTCCGTGGCGGGCCTGCCGGCCAAACCGATCATCGACATGCTGCTCGTCGTCGCCGACTCCGCCGCCGAACCGGCCTACGTCCCAGCGCTGGAGGCCGCCGGCTACGTGCTGCGCATCCGCGAACCGGACTGGTACGAGCATCGCCTCTTCAAGGGCCCGCGCATCAACCTCAACCTCCACGTCGTCACCGAGGGTTGTCCTGAGATCACCCGGATGCTCGGCTTCCACGACCACCTGCGCAGCCACGACGCCGACCGCGACCTCTACGCCGGCACCAAGCGCGAACTCGCGGCGCGCGACTGGAAGTATGTGCAGAACTACGCCGACGCCAAGACCGCGGTCATCGAGGCCATCCTCGCCCGCGCGGTGGAAGGAACCAGCGTCCCACGGCCGTCGTAGGCGCGTGCGAGTATTGCCGCCATCGTGACCGACCGCACGCTCACCACCCTGCTCGAGGGAGGCGCCTTCTTCGAGAGCCCGCGCTGGCACGACGGCCGATGGTGGGTCTCCGACTTCTACCGTCACGCGGTGCTCAGCGTCAGCAGCGACGGCGAGGAGCACCACGAGATGGACGTCGAGGGTCAGCCGTCCGGCCTCGGCTGGCTGCCCGACGGCTCGCTGCTGGTCGTGTCGATGCGCGACCACAGGCTCCTGCGCCGCCACCCCGACGGCACCGTCACCACCCACGCCGACCTGGCGGCGCACTGCACCGGTCACCTCAACGACCTCGTCGTCGACAGCAGGGGCCGCGCCTGGGTCGGCGACTTCGGCTTCGACCTCATGGCCTTCGACAATCCCGTCCCGGGAACCCTGAAGCGCGTCGACCCCGACGGCAGCATCACCGTCGTCGCTGAGGGCCTGCGCTTTCCCAACGGCACGGTGATCACGCCCGACGAGCACACCATCATCGTCGGCGAGACGATGGGCAACGGCTATGTCGCCTTCTCGATCGCGGACGACGGCACACTGTTCGACCGGCGCAGGTGGGCGGCTCTCGGGCCCGAGGTCACCTACGGGGCCGCGGCCGACACGCTCGCCCAGATCGTTGTGGCTCCCGACGGCTGCGCGCTCGACGCCGAGAACCACATCTGGGCCGCTGACGGCATCGGCGGCCCCTGCATCCGGATCGCGCCCGGCGGCGAGATCGTCGACAGGATTCCCCTGCCGAGCGGCCTCGGCGTGTTCGCCTGCATGCTCGGCGGCGAGGACGGTCGCACCCTGCTGCTCTGCGCCGCCCCGGACTACTTCGAGGCCAACCGCAGGGACGCGCGCGAGGCGGTGCTCCTCACCACCACGGTCGAGGTCCCGCACGCCGGCCTGCCGTAGCCAGTGGCTCCCGAATGACGGATCCGAGGACGACGAGACAGACCGGGACAGCGGCGGAGATCACAATCCGCCTCGCCACCCTCGACGACGCCGAGGGCATCGCGGCCGTCCATATCGCGGCATGGCTCGGTGCCTACCGCGGCATCATTCCCGACGACCATCTCGACAACCTGAGCGTCGAACGCCATGCGGCCGGCTGGCGGCGCAGCCTCACGGATGCACCGCCACGGGTGACCACGCTGGTCGCCCTGGTCGCGGGCCGAGTGCGCGGGTTCGCACGCTTCGGGGTTTGACCGCGGTGACACCTGCGGGGCCGAACTTCAGGTTCTCAACGTGGATCCCGATGCCTGGGGCGGAGGCGTGGGTGGCGCTCTGCTCAGCGCCGCCGAGGCCGCGCTGGCGGCGGACGGGTTCACCGCCGCGGTGCTCTGGGTGCTCAGGGACAATCCGCGCGCCCGCTCCGTCTACGAGCGCCGCGGCTGGACGTACGACAACGCCGAGCAGGATCTCGACTTCAACGGCACGGCGGTGCGAGAGGTGCGCTACGCGAAGTCGCTGTGACGAGCCCTAACCGCGAACCGCGTTGCGCAACGGGGACGCCGTCATGAGCACGCAGGCGCCCACGCAGACAGCGCCGCCGGCAACGATCGCCGCCACTGGCCCCACCGCGGCGGCGAGCAACCCGCCGAGCACGTTGGCCAGCGGCCAGGCGCCCCAATACACCACCCGGAACAGCGCGTTCATCCGCCCCCGCAATCGAGAGGGCGTGAGCGATTGCCGCAGCGTCACCTGGACCACGTTGCCCAGCGTGCCCGCCGCGGCGTCGATCACCAGCAGCACCCCGAGGACCAGCAGCGGCGCTGTGATCGTTGCCAGCGGGACCGCGAGGGTGCACCCGGCTAGGAGCAGCGAGGTCACGATGAGCGAGCGCCCGGGCCGCCACCGTGCGGCACGCCGCGAGGCAACCGCCGCGAGCAACGCTCCGGCTCCTGCGATGCTGAGCAGCGCGCCATACGTCCCGGGCGACAGGTGAAGCACGTTGTAGGCGAGCAGGATGATCGGTGCCTCGATCGAGTGCGCGCCGAGTATCAGGACGCCCTGCGTGATCAGCAGTGCGCGCAGCACCGGCTCATGCATCACGAAGCGAACCCCCTCACGCAGCTCGACCAGTGGCGACGCACGGTCGGGCACCGGCTCCGCGCTGATGGTTGCCGCGTCCGCTCCGCCACCGTCACCGGTGTCGCGCTGAGCCGGACCACGCCGCGGTGGGCGGATCGCGGCAAGGCATAGAGCGGAGACCAGGAAGGACACGGAATCGGCCGCGATCGCGCGCGCGGCCCCAAACGCCTGCACGAGCACGCCGCCAAGGCCCGGACCGACCAGGCTCGCCAGCGAATACCCGATCTCGATCCACGAGTAACCACGCACCAGCCCCCGTCTGCCGACGACGGACGGCACATAGGCGAGATTGCAGATGTCGAAGAAGGCGCCGAACCCTCCGCTCACGAGCGCCACCGCGATGAGGAAGCCGACGCTGACCCCACCCATGGCGTCGGCAAGGGGCACCGCACCGAGGATCAGAACGCGAGCGAGGTCGGAGATCACCATCACCGTGCGACGGGGCAGGCGGTCGGCGGCGACACCGGCGATCAGTCCGAGGACCGGGAATGGCAGGCGCCCGGCCGCAGCCAGAAGCCCCACCTCCGCCGGGCCGGCGTGGAGCCGCAGCACCGCGAGGGCCGGCAGGGCTACGGTGGTGACGGTGGTACCGACCATGCTCACGGTCTCGGCCGTCCACAGCCACCGGAACGCGCCGCCGAGCGGCTCCGCGTCGTCCCCGCTGACCATGGCGGGGTAGGGGCCGGTGAGCGGCCGGCGGTCGGCGAGGTCTCGCTCCATGGGAACCAGAGTTGTAGGCGATCGAGGCCGGCATCTTCGGCTCGGTGGCGGTCGTCTGCCCGGGGTTCACCGTGTGGTGGGTGCGGCGGATGCGCTGATCAGCCGTTGGCGCTCGCCCTGCCCGGCTGCTAGCACTCCCAAGGCGAGAGTGCTAATATGAGGGCTGCCAACCGGTATTTTCAAGAGTGGTTTAACCCGCCCCAGGAAGGCGGGAGGAGGATGTGAATGGCCAAGCAGTTGCTCTTCGACGCGGAAGCGCGCGACGAGATGCGCAAGGGCGTTGACCGTGTCGCCAACGCCGTCAAGATCACGATCGGTCCCAAGGGCCGCAACGTCGTGCTCGACAAGAAATTCGGCTCGCCGACGATCACCAACGATGGCGTGACCATCGCCAAGGAGATCGAGCTGGAGGAGCCGTTCCAGAACATGGGCGCCCAGCTGGTCAAGGAGGTCGCCTCCAAGACCAACGACATCGCCGGTGACGGCACCACCACGGCCACCGTGCTGGCCCAGGCGCTCATCAACGCCGGCCTGCAGAACGTCGCGGCCGGTGCCAACCCGATCCAGCTGAAGAAGGGCATCGAGCTCGCCGTCGAGGCGGTGGTCAAGGCCATCAAGGAGCAGTCAGTCCCCATCGGCGACCGCGAGAAGATCGCCCAGGTCGCCGCCATCTCCGCCGCCGACCCGGCCATCGGCGAGATCGTCGCCGACGCCATGGAGAAGGTGGGCAAGGACGGTGTCATCACCGTCGAGGAGAGCAAGGGCCTGGAGACCGAGCTCGAGCTGGTCGAGGGAATGCAGTTCGACAAGGGCTACATCTCCCCGTACATGGTCACCAATGCCCAGCGCATGGAGGCCGTGCTCGAGGACCCCTACATCCTCATCACCGACCGCAAGATCTCCGCGATCGCCGACCTGCTGCCGATCCTCGAGAAGGTCGTGCAGAGTGGCAAGCCGCTGCTGGTCATCGCCGAGGACATCGAGGGCGAGGCGCTGGCCACCCTCATCGTCAACAAGCTCCGCGGCACCTTCAACGCCGTCGCCGTCAAGGCCCCGGGCTTCGGTGACCGCCGCAAGGCGATGCTCCAGGACATCGGCATCCTCACCGGTGCCCAGGTCATCAGCGAGGAGGTCGGCCTCAAGCTCGACTCCGCTCAGCTCACCTCCCTGGGTCGCGCCCGCCGCGTCACCGTCACCAAGGACGACACCACCCTCGTCGAGGGCGCCGGCTCGCAGGACGCCATCAAGGGCCGGATCGAGCAGATCAAGGCCGAGATCGAGAAGAGCACCTCCGACTGGGACAAGGAGAAGCTCCAGGAGCGCCTTGCCAAGCTGGCCGGCGGTGTCGCTGTCATCAAGGTCGGCGCAGCCACCGAGACCGAGCTCAAGGAGAAGAAGCACCGCATGGAGGACGCCGTGTCCGCCACCCGCGCTGCCGTCGAGGAGGGCATCGTGCCCGGCGGCGGTGTGGTGCTCGTCAACTGCATCTTCGCACTCGACACTGTGGAGGCCGAGGGCGACGTCAAGACCGGCGTCAACATCCTCCGCCGCGCGCTCGAGGAGCCGCTTCGCCAGATCGCCTTCAACGCCGGCGAGGAGGGCTCGGTGGTCGTCGAGAAGGTCAAGAGCCTTCCCAAGGGCGAGGGCTTCAACGCCAACACCGGCGAGTACGTGAACATGGTCGCCGCCGGCATCATCGATCCGACCAAGGTGACCCGCTCGGCACTGCAGAACGCGGCATCGATCGCCGCGCTGCTGCTCACCACCGAAGCGATGATCACCGACATTCCGGAGAGGAAGGGTGCGGCCGCGCCGCCGATGCCGGACTACTAGTCGGCAGCTCCAGTAGCAACGACGAGGGCCGGGACGCTGTGTCCCGGCCCTCTCTCTTTGCCGTCAGCCGCTCACTCAGGTCGCGGCGCAGCCCGTGGGCTGTGAGGCGTACATGGTCTGGGTCATGTCGCCGCCGCACCAGGTGTCGTTGGCCAGCCACCCGTCGACGCTGCGCTCGACGAGAAGCGTGAGCGCCTCGTGCTTGCTGCCGATGGAGAACACCACCGAGACCTCGGCGTAGTCGCCGTTGCCGGCGTACTGCCCGGTGGTCGCGACCGCTCTGACCTGGGTGCTGCTCCAGGCCGCCTGGCACCGGCACAGGGGCTCGGACTGCTCTCCGGCGCCGTAGAGCGCCTGCAGGCGGCCGCCGAAGCGGTGAGTCACGGCGCAATCGGCGCTGTAGGTGTTCGCCGACGAGCCGCATGAGGCTCCGGTCGAGGGGAACAGCCGCAGGGCGACGTTCTGCGGACCGTTGGGATCGGAGAGCGCGACCTGCTGGGGGCCGGCGTCGTCCGGTCCGGCAAGCGGGGAGGGCAGGGGCGTTGGTGACGGGGTCGCCGGCGGCACGGTCAGCAGCGCGGAGGGCGTCGACGTTGCCGATGCCACCGCCGACGGGGCGGGCGCCGCAGTCGCGCCGGTCGGTGGGGACGGCGAACTGCGGTTGACCAGGACCAGAGCCACCACCACCAGCGCCAGCGCCAGCGCGCTCAGCGCAGTGGCCACCTGCCAGATGCGCCGGTCGGTGCTCCCGCGCTGCCGGGCCATCAGCCCGCGCAGCCGACGGCGCGGTAGCTGCCCGTGCCGAGCGTGGTGTCCTGGCGGCCGGTGATCGTGATGTTCGATGCCCGCTGCGGCTGCGGGCATCCCGAGGGCAGCACGATGAACACGCTCCGGCTGCCCGCCTGCACGTAGCCCTGGCACAGGGTGGCGTCGCACGAGTACGGCTCCCAGGTGCCGTGCAGCGTCGCGGTGCCGTCCGGGGCGACCGACACGACGGGATCGGCGAGCAGCCCGCGAATGCCCACGACCGCGGCGGCGATGATCGCGATCGCGGCGACGGCGAAGATGATCATCCCTCGCCGTGACAGGCGTCGAGCTGTCCGCTGCGGTGCCACCGGTGTTGTCGCCATTGTCGTAGTACGGTAGCTGACCCCCCTGACGGAGTGCCCCATGAGCTCATCACTGCAGCGCCGGCTCGGTTCGCTGACACCAGCCGAGGTTTCGCGTCTCGACGCCGCCGTGGTGGGCCTCGGGGTCGACATCGCCCAGCTCATGGAGGTGGCCGGTTTCCAGGTGGCCCGCTGCGCCTGGCGCATGCTCGGGCGCCGCCCCGCGCGCGTGCACGTTGCTGCCGGCCGTGGCCATAACGGTGGGGACGGCCTGGTGGTGGCCCGCTACCTTTCCGCCTGGGGGTGCGCGGTGAGCGCGGGCGTGCTCAGCGAGCGCGACGGGCTCGACGCCCTGATGCAGCAGCAGTTCCTGGCCGCCAAGGGCGCGGGCGTCGCTGTGCGCGTCTCGGCGCGCCCGGCGGCGGTGGTGCAGGGGATCGATGGCGCCGGGCTGGTCGTCGACGCGCTCCTCGGCACCGGATTGCACGAGGCGCCGCGCGAGGCACACAGCGAGGTCATCGCCGCCATCCAAGGGACGGTGCTCAGCATCGACGTGCCCAGTGGACTCGACGCGGCCACGGGCACCGCCCCCGGCGTGGCGGTGCGTGCGACGGTCACCTGCACGCTGGCGGCGATGAAGCGCGGATTGTGGACCGCGCCGGCGCGCGCGTACACGGGCGAGATCGTGGTCGCCGACATCGGCATGCCGGAGGCGGCCTTCGCCAAGTGCGGGCTGCCGGCGCCGTCGTCGCTGCGCGGCGGCCGGCTGATCACGCTGCGCCGCTAGCGAGCCGCCGCCTCCGGCGTCACACTCGGCGCCGCGGCGGTGCTGTATGGGTGTGAACGGAGAGGCTGTCTGGCGCATGACCGCTCAACCCTCGGCATCCCCCACCGACGATCCCGCCTTCGAGCGCCTGTTTCGCGCCGAGTACGGGCGGGTCGTGGCCGTCGCCGCCCGCGTGCTGGGCAGCGGCTCCCAGGCCGACGATGTCGCCCAGGACGCCTTC
>CABEBM010000018.1_pt1 | contig 60261 bp, 59 predicted proteins | sample 3132591 | NCBI WGS metagenome assembly CABEBM01 (sample SAMEA5534345, study PRJEB31848) | metagenome | biome: tundra; feature: field; material: soil | place: USA | collected 2013-05 | depth 0.45 m | reverse complement strand
CCCGGGAGGATCGCCAGACGGTGGCGAGGTCATCAGAGCGTGATCATGTCAGACGCGGTGACGATGTGCCACTGGTCGCACGTGTCGCGGCCAGCCTCCGCGTGAGCCGCCACGACTCGTTCACGCGGTTGCAGAGCGCCACGGATGCGCCATGCAGACTCGTCATTGACCGTGACACAGCGGGCCGCTTGATAGCTTCGTCGCCCGGCGCCCGACGCAGACTGCGACCTCGCATCGGCTTCAACCGTCTCGTTGGACCAGTCGTTGTCGAGGGCTTGGCAACAGAAGGCGCTTCCATGTGTCCGCCAGCCAACTCTCGTAGCGCTCGGGCCGCCACCTTCGCTCCTGCACCAGGAGAATGAGGGCGCCGAGAACACCGGACCGCAGTCGTTCTGCCACCATGGCGAACACTCCGATGAGATCGTTGGCCTGGGGCATGGAGGTAGGACATGGCTGAGCTGTTGATTCTGGAATTCGAGGGCTTTGGCGAGGCCGACTACGCGAAGGTCAACGAGATTCTCGGCATCGACCAAACCAGCGACGAGGGCGACTGGCCCGCGGGCATGGTCAGCCACACAGCAGGCCCCACCGAGGACGGCTGGATCGTCGTCGAGGTGTGGGAGACCCGCGAGGACCAGGACGAGTTTATGAAGACCCGTCTCGGCTCGGCTCTGCAGCAGGCCGGTGTGGACAAGCCTCCGAAGCGCGCCGAGTGGTCGAAGGCCAAGTCGCACCGCTCCCCGCGCAGGCCATCTGCCAAAAAAACCGCGGGCGCCTAGCGACCGTCTCCTAGGGAGCGTGAGCGAGGTGGCCGCCAAGCCGGACTAGAGTCGCCTCATCGCCACAGAGCCTAGCTGCCGGCATCGCCACGTGCCGTCGCGTTCGTCGTTCACCACTCTTGTCGGCTGTGAGCTGCCCTTGCAGCTCGCAGTGCTCGGCGGCGTGGGTACGCCTGCGCTTGCCGCGGCGGTCGCGGATGCTGGCGGGCTCGGAATGATGCCCGGTGGTTCTCCGGACGACGTCGATCGGTTCATCGCGCAGGCGCGGGGTGCGACCCGCGGGCGGATCGGAGTCGGCTTCCTCATGCCGTTCGTCAGCCGTGACGCCGTCGCTGTGGCGGGTCGCGAGGCTGACGTTGTCGAGTTCTTCTACGGCGATCCGGACGCGGACCTGGTACGCATCGCGCGGAAGGCCGGGGCCGGGATCGTGAGCTGGCAGACGGGGTCCGCGGAGGAGTCGGCGGCCGCGGTGCGCGCCGGCTGCGACTTCGTTGTGGTGCAGGGGATCGAGGCGGGTGGCCATGTCCGGGGGAAGCAACGGCTCGACGAGATCTTGCGCGAGACGCTGCGGGCCGTCGACGTGCCGGTGGTCGCCGCCGGCGGCATCGGGACCGCGGAACGCACTGCGGAGCTGCTCGCGGCCGGCGCCGGCGCGGTGCGGGTGGGTACGCGGTTCCTCGCGGCGAGTGAGTGCGATGCGCATCCGCGGTACGTCGAGGCCCTGATCGCGGCGACGGGCGACGACACGGAGCTCACCACGCGGTTCGACCAGGGATGGCCGGACGCCCCGCACCGGGTCCTGCGCTCCGCCATCGATGCAGCCGATCGCCATGGGGGCCAGACTGTCGCAACTCGCGGTGACTGGGAGATTCCCCTGTACAACCCCACGCCGCCATCGCGGGACACGGTCGGGGATGTCACCGCGATGGCGATGTACGCGGGCACGGCGGTTGGGAGCATCCGGCGCGTGACGCCCGCTGCGGACATCGTCCGCGAACTCATGGCGGGTATCGGCATCGGCGGGTAGCGCGCCAGGGGTTGCTTCGAAGCCGGGATCGCGGCGGCGAGCAGGCTCGGTCCGGCGGCCGGCGCCACCAGATGCGGCGACTGGCCGAAGAGTATCCTCCGTGGTCCAGATGGGTCCCCATCGGGACCGGAGGTGTGTACGGCCATGGCACGAGTGATGGCGGATTGCCGCAGATTCGAAAGCGACAGCAAGTGCTCGCTGACGATCGTCGGCGAGGAGGACGAGGTGGTCAAAGCGGCGAGCGAGCATGCCGCCGGCGTCCATGGGCACGACAACACATCGGAACTGCATTCGCAGATCCGCAAGATGCTCGAGCCGGAGGAGGCCTACCAGGCCGGCAGCCGGGTTGCGGAGCCCTTCCCGGCTTGAGAGGCGTGCGTCAGCGGGGTCGACCATATTCACGCCAGACGTCGGTGCACCGGGAGAGAAGATGATTTTGCTGGGCGTCGTACTGATGATCATCGGCTTCATTGCGAGCATCCCAATCCTGTGGACGGTGGGGATCATCCTCGTGGTGATCGGTCTCGTCCTCGCCCTCCTGGGGAGCACAGGACGCCCAGTGGGTGGCCGCCGCCACTACTTCTGAACCGAACTGAATGGGTGGCGCGCCGAAGCGTCCGCCCACGCCCACCTGCGCCCCAGATCGCGGACGGACCGTGGATCCGGAGATCATGCGAGCATGAGTCAAGCGGGCGTCGTCGTCGTCGGGGCGGGGCCGAGTGGTGCCGCCACGGCGCTCGTCCTCAGCCGGGCAGGGCATTCGGTGACGGTTCTTGACCGCGCTCACTTCCCTCGTGACAAGGCATGCGGCGAAGGGCTGATGCCGCCGGGCGTCGCCGTCCTCCGCCGCCTCGGTGTCCTTGACGATGTGCTGGCCACTCACGCGCCCCGCGTTCGCGGCGTGATGTACACCCACAGCGGCGGCACACCAACGGCGTACGCCCCGTTTCCCACGCCGGCCGACGGCAGCGAGCAGTGGGGCCTGGGGGTGCGCCGGACCGTCTTCGACGCCGTGCTCGTCGATGCGCTGCGTCGTGCGCCCCGCGTCACCCTCGTCGAAGGTGTGCGCGCCACTGGTGTCCTTCGCGACGCGTCGGGCCTGATCACCGGCGTGACCACCGACGAAGGACCGGTGGTCGCGGACGCCGCCATCGCCGCCGACGGCCTGCACTCACCGATGCGGGCAGCCGCGGGCTGGACCGTCGCGACAGGAGGCGAGGGTCGGTACGGCCTCGCCGGGCATTGGAAGCTCGATGTCCGCGACCTCGACCGGATCACCGTGACCTTCGCCGGGCAGCAGGAGTGGTACCAGGCTCCGGTGGGCCCGGAACTCCTCCTCGTCTCGACCCTCGCCGGCCGATCCCGCATTGGCGTGACGGCTCGCAACTACGAGGCGGCGGCTCGTGCAACACTCCCCGCGTTGCGGGGCGCGGAGCTCGTCGTTCGCCCGCTCGCCGCTGGACAGTTCCGGCAGCGCCCCCGTACGGTCGCCGCCGATGGCTTGTTCCTCGTCGGGGACGCGGCCGGCTACGACGACCCCACCACCGGCGAGGGCATCGGCATTGGCCTGCTCCTTGCCGAACGCCTTGGATTCCACATTGCCACCCTCCTGTCCGGCGAGGTCGACCGCAGCACGGCTGAGGCCCGCTACCGCCGCGACCACGCAGAACTCTGGCGCAACCGCAGCCGCGTCACCGCACTCGCGTTGATGATGGCGCGACGTCCATGGCTGAGCCGCCGGGCCGTGGCGCGAGCTGCCGACCGGCCGCAGGCGCTGGGAGCGCTGCTGGGCATCAACTGCGGCTACTGGGGATTCGGCAGGCTCACCCCGCGCGACTGGCTCGCCCTCGCCGGGTTCTGACTGCGCCGGCCGGGCACCGGCACGAACCGGGGAACACCGGCGAAGGCCTCACGGTAGCCGGGCAGGCGGTCGAGCAGCGCCTCCTCCGCACGGATGCGCGGCCACAGCACCATGGCGTCGGCAAGGGAGAGCCACACCGCCTCACGAACCGCCCCCACGGCAACCGGCAGACACGCGAACTCGAGCGCGACTGCCGTGTAGTTCGGGTGACGGAGCCAGCGGTATGGTCCCGAGGTGATCACCTGCGTCGAGGGGGACACATGTGCCGTGACGTTCCAGCTCTCGCCGAGCGCGCGGATCACGCTCAGGCGCAGGCACACCGCGGCGGCCACTCCGGCAAGGGCGGCGGCCTCGACGGCCGCAGGGACGCTACGGGCGCGCCGCGGCCAGCCGGCGGTGACGAAGAGCGCCACGTGCGCGGCCACCATGGCCGGATAGGTGGCCGGTGCCGCCGGCACGCCATCGCCGGCACGCGCGCGGTTGCGGGCGGAGTGGCGAACCTCCGCGAGGCGCTGCGCGGCCAGGAGAGCCACCAGCGCCGTCCGGGTCCGCGGCGTCAGCAGTCCCACGCGAGCTCCAGGAGTTCGACAGTGATACCAGGGCCCAGACCGAGGATCAGACCACGGCCGGATCGCGTAGGGAGCGAGGCGGCGAGCTCCTCGAGAACAAAGAAGATCGCCGCCGACGAGGTGTTGCCGGTGGTACGCAGCACCGACCTGGTGGCAGCGAGCTGCGTGTCACGCAGCCCAAGGCAACTTTGGACTGCATCGACGATGGCGCTGCCGCCGGGATGCAGGGCCACGGCGTCGAGACCAGCGGCGACGTCGCTGCCGCAGAAATCGTCGACGAGCGCGGGAAGCGCTGCCGCCAGCACCTCGGGGAGCCGGCGCGAGAGGATCACGCGAAACCCGTCGTCGGCGAGGTCGTAGCCCAGCGCGTTGACACTGTCTGGCACCAGCACACTGCGAACACAGCCGACACGAAGCCCGCTCGCGGTGCCGTCATCCGCCTCCAGCACAACGGCACCGGCGCCGTCGCCGAACACCAGGGCGCTCAACAGGTTGTCGAGGGAGTGGTCACCCGGACGGAAGGTGAGCGACGGCAGCTCAACAGCCACGACCAGCGCCTGCTGCCCTGGGTGCGTGCGCGCCCAGTCGGCGGCGCGGGCCAGACCGCCGGCGCCGCCGGCGCAGCCCAGCTGCAGCATCGGCACCCGCCAGACGTCCGAACGAAGGCCCAGCTTGGGGAGAAGATGAGCGTCGAGTCCGGGAAGGATGAAGCCGGTGCAGGACGCCACGATCAGGAGGCCGATGGTCTCCCGCCGATCGCCGGCTGCGGCGATGGCTCGCTCGGCCGCGGCGGCCGCGAGTTCTGGTGCAGCTTGGACATATCGGGCGGTCTGCTCGCCGAGCGACAGCGCCTCGACCATCTCCGCGGGCTCCCGCAAGAGGTGGCGATAACCGTCGTCGAGAGGATCGATGAGCAGGGATGTCCGTCTCGCCAGCTGAGGCCAGATACGGGGCAGCACCTCCACCACGTCCTGGCGGCTCACCCGGCGCGGTGGCGTCGCCGTCCCCACCCCGGCAAGCCGAACGGCGGCGCCCAGGGCAGGCGACCTGGCGGTCAGGCCAGAGCTGCGGCGAGCCGGCACGATGGTGGTCACAGCGGCTGTCATAGCACGTCCGGGCTTGCACTCCCTGTACTGCAACGTCCGCAACCCACCAGTCGCTGCGGAATTCCTGACGGGGTGTTGACAAACGGGGCGGCGAGAGGGGTCACCCGCGCGGGTGGGTGGCCCCTCTGGGCTCATCCCCGTTCCGTCTGGATCGCGCCGCGACGGCGGCGCCGGACTGTCGTGGTGATCACGGCAAGGACGCCGATGCCGACCAGCGCCGGGGCCCACGGGGTCTCGCCGACGTTGACGGCCGGCGTGGTGGGGTTGGCCGGGTTGAAGTCGAAGGCAGGGGCCACGTCGACAAGGCTGAACGGCTCACCGCCGATACCGGCGAGGGATGAGACGCTCTCCGCCGGTGAGGCGAGCAGCTGTGTGGAGGCGGTGGCGCTGTAGAGGATGCTGTTGACGGGGCCGGTCTCGGTCACGTCGGCGACCGGCACGGTGATGGTGATCGTGCCCGGGGCGGTGGACGTGTACGAGCACCCGGCCGCGGCGATCTGGTGGGCGCCCGGGTACGTCAGCAGGATGCCGCCTCCGTTGGGCTCCTCCGCATTCTCACCATCCCAGCAGGTGGGCGGCTGGCCGGCCTGCGACTCCATGTAGGCGAAGAAGATCTTGCCGCCATTGACGTCAGAGCTCGAGGGCACGTGCCACTGCATCTGCCACAGCTCGACAGGCCCGCCTGCGGCACCCGCGGGGTTCGGCGTCAGGCTGGTGAGGTCGCTGACGGTCATGGTGACCTGGTAGTGCGCCGGATCGGGCTGAGAGATCGACGCCCCCGTCAGGTCGAGGTTGGGAATATCCGCGCTGACCGTGCCGGCGCTGTCGAACGTGGCATCGCCGGCGGGGTCGCTCACCGAGTTGGTCAGCGACGCCGGCGCCACCCCGGTCACCGCCCGCTGTGCCGCCAATACGCTCGGTCCCGAGTTCTGGCGCACGAACATGGCCTGGGGAGTGCTGGCCGAGTCGATGTTGTTGGAGTCGCCGTAGCTGATGTTGGCCTCTCCCTTCGGCCCGATGCGGAGTTGCATGAAGTCGCCGAGGCTGCGGTTGCCCGTCTGGCCTCCGATGAGCGTGTACCACGTGCCGTGGTGCACGAAGTGCTCGCTGGCGAGCGCCGGCGCTGACCAGGTGGCGCCGTCGTTCTGGGTCTGGGTGACGTAGACACCGAAATCGCCACTGATGCTGTCGGGGCCGGCGGTGTCGCCGCTCGCCCATGCCGCGGGACTGCCGTACCACGCGACATCGACTTTGCCGGGATCACCGGCGCCGATCCATGCGAAGACGTTCGTGTTGAGCCCCGGCGTGGGCAGCGAGGACACCGTCCACGTGTTGCCCTGGTCGCTGGAGGTGGCGTATTTCAGCAGGGTGTTGCCGGTGACCGCCCCCGACGCTCCGGGAGCCTGCTCCCAGACGGCGTGGAGATTGCCCGCGCTGTCGACCGACATGGTGGGGAAGTTGCCGCCTGTCACCGAGCCAGGGAAGCTCGACACCAGCTTGTCGGTGCAGTTGGCAAGTCCGGTGGTTGCCGTGGGCGAGATGGCGACGACGTCGCACCGACCCATCGAGATCGAGGTCAGCGCGGCGTTGTCGTGGACGACAAAGACCTTGAGGCCGCCGTGTGTGGCGCCGTAGTCGTGCATCTCGTCGTTGCCCATGATCCCCTCGTCGCAGCTGACCGTCTGTGCCGGTCCGAAGGCCACACCCGCTGAGGCCCCGGCCGCAGCCGCGATCGGCGACAGGTTGAAGGTCAGCACGTTGCCGGCGGTCGACGGGTCGGGCAGGCTGCCACAGATAGCGGCATTGCTCTGCTCGATGCGGTCGTACGCGAGGGCCATGGTGCCGCCGTTGGTCGGGTCGCCGTGGGTTGCGTACCACTGCCGGTCGACGCCGGTATTGGGGACGCCGGTGCAACTGGCGGTGAAGGTCTTGCCACCGTCGTCGGAGCGCGAGGTGCTGAAGTTGGCGAGGGTGAGGTCGTTGAGGTAGAGGTGCCCGGCCGAGTCGACGGCAAGCTCGGAGTCGCCGCCCCCGGGGCAGGTGGGTGGCTTGCCCTGGGACTGAACCTCGGCCGGGACCCACTTGAACGTCTGGCCGCCGTCACCCGAGTGCCAGACCCAGCTGGTCAGCGACGAGAGGCTGTCGGGTGAGCTCGTGTAGATCTCACCGCTGCTCGGATCGACGCGGACGTCCTGTTCGAACCCGTAGCCCTGGATGCCACTGGCAACGGGAGTTGCGAAGCCCGGCAGCGGACTGGCCGCGTGCGCTCGAGTTGCCGGAACGCCGGCAGCCGCTCCAAGGGCCACTGTGAAGGTTCCGCCGGCAACGACGACGAGGCGCATCGCGCGCCCTCTCTGGGACCGGTGCATGAAGTGTCTCCCGCGGTGACTCAGACAGGATCCGGAATGCCGCCTGAGCATGAGAAGGCCGATGGGCCGCACCCCTTTCAACGCTGCCGGGCGGCCAATCTTGCGCACCGCGGAGAGGCGCTTCCCCGCGTGAGCGGCGCAGTATCCGCTCCAACGAGGCCAAACAGACCGAGCGCGTGCCGTACATCGATGCAGCACCGCTATGGTTGCTCGTGATGGACGACGAGGTGGTGCTTGTCGAGGCGTCTGGACGCGAAGTCCCGATCACGAACCCGGGCAAGGTCTTCTTCCCGGAGCGAGGCGAGACCAAGCTGGATCTGGTCCACTACTACCAAGCTGTCGAGGACCCTCTCCTGCGCGCCATGGGCGACCGGCCGGTGCTGCTCCAGCGTTTCCCCCACGGCGTGGGCGGCCCCTCGTTCTTCCAGAAACGGGTGCCCGATTCGCACCCCGAATGGCTGCAGACCACCACCGTCAGCACCCCCAACGGCACCACCTCGCGCGCCCTCGTCGCCGCCGATCTTGCGCACGTGTTGTGGGCGGTGAACCTCGGTTGTCTCGGCTTCCATGTGTGGCCGGCGAAGGCGTCCGACCCCGAGCACGCCGATGAGCTTCGCATCGACCTCGACCCGACTCCCGGCGTCAGGTTCCCGATGGTGCAGGAGGCTGCGCGGGAAGTGCGGACGCTGTTGGATGAACTGGGCGCCGCAGGTCTCCCAAAGACGACGGGGAGCCGAGGTATCCACGTGTATGTACGCCTGGAGCCGCGGTGGACCTCCTACGAGGTGCGGGCCGCGGCGGTCGCGGTCGCGCGCGAGCTCGAGCGCCGTCGTCCCGAGCTCGTCACCGCGGCTTGGTGGAAGGAGGAACGCGGGAAACGGGTCTTCGTGGACTTCAACCAGAACGCGCCTCACAAGACGATCTTCGGCGCCTGGTCCGTACGCGCTCGCCCCGGCGCGCAGGTGTCGACACCGTTCGCGTGGGACGAGCTCGACACGATCGATCCGGATTCATTGACCATCGCCACCGTGCCGCCGCGCATCGCTCGCGATGGTGACCCATGGGCCGCAATGGCGGGCGCACCGCAGTCGCTGGAGCCGTTGCTGGCGCTCCACGAGCGCGACATGGCAGCCGGGTTGGTGGACGCACCGTGGCCGCCCCAGTATCCGAAGATGCCGGGCGAGCCCCCTCGTGTCGCGCCCAGCCGGGCTCGCAAGCAGGCCGATCCCGGCTGAGGATACCGCGAGGGAAAAGGGGCGGGGAAGACCTCAGTTGGAGAGGAGGGCCGAGGACGGCGGGCGGATCACTCCGTGGTGATGGCGCGGAGGATGTCGACACGAGCGGCGCGGATGGTGGGAACGATGGCGGCGAGCACACCGAAGACACCCGCCGCCACGGCGTAGAGGATGAGGTTGCCACCGGGGATGGAGATGGTGTCGATGCCGAGGCTGTGCAGGGCGCTGGACACGACCACGCCGAGCCCGGTGCCGACCACCAGTCCGAGCACCGCGCCCATCAGAGAGATGATGACCGACTCCCAGCGCACCATCGAGCGCGTCTGTGATCGAGTCATTCCCAGCGCCCGCAGCAGACCGAGCTCGCGAGTGCGTTCCAGCACGCTCAACGCCAGCGTGTTGGCGATGCCGAGGACGGCGATGATGATCGCGAACGCCAGCAGAGTGGTGATCAGGGTGAGGAAGCTGTCCAGTGCTGCGCCGACGAAGGCGCGGTACTCATCGCGGCTCTTGGCCAGGAGCAGCGGGTACGCGGACACATCGTGGTTCAGTGCGGACTTCGCGTCAGCCTGTGAGACTCCGGGGGCGGCGTTGGCCAGCACCAGGTCGTCGCGCGCCGCGGGCACGTTGGGCTGCATCGTCGCCAGCGACACCAGATAGCCGCTGACCAGCGCGTTGGTCTTGTAGATCCCGCCGACGTGGATCCGCACGGCGGCGCCCTGCGGGAAGTTGAAGGTCACCACATCGCCGACGTGAAGATTCGATGAGGTTGCTTCGCTGGAATCGACGATGGCGGTGTTGCTGGTCGCGATCGCCGATGCGTCGCCGCCGAGCATGGACTACACCGGACAGACGCCGCCACCTGAGGACTTCTAGGGAGTCACCACGCGGGCGGGCTCGGGCGTGGCCCGCGGCCGGCATGATCGGTGCACCGGCGACGCGCGGCCGCGTGGGCTCCGGCTACCAGTAGCGGTGCGGCCCGTCCCGGCCGGGTTGCGGGCTCAGTCCGCCTGGGTGGCGACGGTCGGTCGCACCCGCTTCCGGCGCCGCGGCGCCAGGGGCACGATGGTGGCCGGCCCCGCGACCGCGACCGCGCGCACGACCCGGTCGCGGCCACCCCGCTTGGCCTCGTACATGGCGCGATCCGCCGCGCTCAGGAGCTGGTCGAGATCGAGACCGTGATCCGGGTAGGCGGCGACGCCGACGGACGCCGTGAGCCGGGTCAGGCCGCATCCCTCGGGCAGCGCGATGTCGCGGACCGCGACACGGATCGCCTCCGCAACGCGGGCACCACCGTCGGTGTCGCAGTCCTGGAGCAGCGCGACGAACTCCTCGCCGCCGAGGCGCACGACGGCGTCCGCGCCGCGAACGGTCGCACGAAGGCGCGTCGCAACCCGCTGCAGCACCAGGTCACCAGCGGCGTGACCACTGCTGTCGTTCACCCTCTTGAAGTGATCGAGATCGACGAGCACCAGTGACACTGGCCTGCCGTCGCGAGACGCCCGGGCCAGGTCTCGCTCGCCGGCATCGCGCAGCCATCGGCTGTTGTACAGATGGGTGAGCGGGTCCGTCATGGCCGCATTGAGCAACTCCGCGTACAGCTGGGCATTGCGCCACGCCGCCGCCGCGATGTGCGCGAACAGCGACGCCGCCTCCACCTCGCGCTCGGTGAATTTGCCGACGCCGAGTCGCCAGCAGTTGATGATCCCGAGCTTGTGCTCGCCGGCGACGAGCGGGATGAGCAGAAGCGACTCGCACACCACCGGTGTCCCCGGGACCTGTCGCGCCAGGGGATGCACCGAGGTGTCGGGCACGTTCTCCGGCCGGCCACGCGCGAACACCCACCCGGTGACCCCGGCGTCGAGGGAGAAGGAGTCGGCGAGCAACTCATCCTGGTCGGGTCCCGTCGCCAGCATCGGCACCAAACGGTGCGTCTCGTAGTCGGCGGCGTAGATGGCCATCTCGGTGGCCGGCACCACCTTGCTCATCAGCTCGGCCATCACCCCGACGATGCGCATCGGGTCGTGCTCACTCTGCAGGGCGTGCGCCGCGTCGCTCAGGGCCCGAGGCAACCCGCGACGCTGCTGGGAACGGCCCGCTCGCTGGTGCGCCGTGGGCGCGGTCCGCGTGGTGGCCAGAACTTCCGGCGCCACGGCCTCGCGGGTGCGCGAGACCCGCTGCCGGGCGAACCACGTCTCGTCGACGACCTCGATCAGCTCGTGGCCTTCGACCGGCTCGGTGAGCACCGGGCGGCCGTGCAGCCAGCCCTGTCCAAACATGACTCCGAGCGAGAGCAGCGTCTCCTGTTCGGCCAGCGTCTCGATCCCCTCGGCGACGAGGCGTGCGCCGATGTGCCCGCTGAACGACAGCAGCGCCACCACCAGGGCACGCCGGGCGCGATCGGAGTCGATCGCGTGGATGAGCGAGCGGTCGACCTTGATGAACTCCGGCCGCACCTCGGCGATGACCCGCATGCTCGCGTGGCCGGCGCCGGCGTCGTCGACGGCGATGCGGAAGCCGCGGGACCGCAGCTTCGCGGCGATGTGCTGCAGCCTCGCCAGGTCGGGCACGGGCTCGCGCTCGCTGAACTCGAGCACGACGGACGTGGGATCCACACCCGCCTCGAGGACGGCCGCGTCGAGAGCGGCCATGCCGCTGACATCGAGGAGGGTGCCGATGAGCACGTTGACGAAGATGTCGGCGTCGCCGAACTTCGGCGCCTCGCGCAGCGCGGCGCGCAGGCAGGCGAGGTCGATGACGGCCTGCATGTTCAGCGATGACGCGGCGGCGAACAGCTCGTCGGGCGTGAGCAGGCCGGGCCGCGGCGGGAAGCGCGCCAGGGCCTCGTAGCCGATGACGCTGCCGTCGTAGAGGCGAACGATGGGCTGCACGGCGGCGGCGATCGACTGCGCCTCGATCAGCGACTCGATGGCGCGCCGCAGGCGCGCATTCGAGCGACCCGCGGCGGGGGCGGGAAAGCGCTCGACAGCCGCGTCGCGCTCGTGTCGCCACGCCCCAGTCAGCATCGCCGCGGCCGCCTCGAGCGTCGGCGCCAGGTCGGGACAGCAGCCCCGGCCCCACACGCTGAGGACCGCGGCGACCGTGTCTCCGGCCATGACAGGGACGGCGACCACGTCGCTCTCATCAGCGGACGCGGGCAGGGTCCGAGCGAGGTCGGAGTCCGCGATCAGGCTGCGCACCGTCTCAGCCGCTCCGGCGTTCCCGCAGTAGGCACGGTGGAACTGCACCGGGAAGCGCCACGCAGTGATGCCCTCGATCGGAACGCGCATCCCCACCAGCCGGGTCGCCATCGCCGGCGACAGGCGGTTGCCCAGGCCAGGCGGGGAGTTGATGGCGACGACCACCGCCATGTCGGAGTGGATCCTGGCGACGGAGGCGGCGACGTCGAGGGACGCCAGCGCGCGCACGACCTCCACCGCCGCCTCGTCGGGGTTGCCGACGCCGGGTAGCCGCTGTCCCAGGCGCGTGAGCACGCCCAGGCGCAGGTCGCTTGGATTGGGGCGCACCTGAGCAGTGTCGTCGGGCACCCTGGATCGATCGTGACGAACCGGTTGCGGCCCCGCACAGGAGCGACACGAGCACGGCCCGCGCGTGGTCAGGGCGCGCCGCGCCCGTGCGACCTGGGGAAGGTCAGGTACGCTGCCAACTCCATGGACCTCAGCCTCTCGCCGTCGGAGCTTGCCTTCCGGGACGAGGTGCGCACCTGGCTGGCCGCCAACCACCCCGGCCCCGAGCCTGAAGGCTCCGAGAACATCCTCGACTTCCGGTTGCGCTGGCAGGCGACTCTCTTCGATGCGGGGTACATCGGGATCGCGTGGCCGCGAGAGCACGGCGGGCGCGGCGCCACCCTCATGGAGCAGGCCATCTTCAACGAGGAGATGGTCGCGGCGAAGGCGCCGCCCCCGGCCAACATCCTCGGGCTGATCATGGGTGGCCCGGTGATCATCAACCGCGGGACGGACGAGCAGCGGGCACGCTTCCTGGCGCCGATCCTCAACGGTGAGGAGGTGTGGTGCCAGGGATTCAGCGAGCCCAACGCCGGCAGCGACCTGGCCGCGCTGACCACGAGCGCCGTCCACGACGGCGGTACGTGGAGGGTCAACGGCCAGAAGGTGTGGACCTCGTTTGCGCACCGGGCCAAGTGGTGCATGCTCCTGGCCAAGACGAGCGACGATCGACCCCATCACAACCTCACCTACTTCATCTGCGACATGAAGCAGCCCGGCGTCGAGGTGCGGCCGCTACGCCAGGCCACCGGCGACTCGGAGTTCAACGAGATCTTCTTCGACGATGCCCTCGTGCCCGACGAGAACGTTGTCGGCGCCGTCGGCGAGGGCTGGGGCGTGGCCATCACCACGCTGATGTTCGAGCGGTCAGGGCTGAGCGCGGCCTCGGCGCTTGCCATCCAGCTGCAGCTCGACGAGCTCGCCGCGCTGATGCGCGACCGCGGCCGGGAGGATGACGTGCCGCTGCGACGCCGCCTCGGCCAGCTGATCGTGGCCACCGAGACCATGCGTCTCAACGGATACCGGGGCCTCTCGCGCGTCATCGAGCACGGCGTGCCCGGCCCGGAGGGGTCGCTTGCCAAGATCCAGTGGGCGGACATCAACCAGCGTGTCGGTGAGCTCGCCATGGACGTCCTCGGCGCCGGCGCGCTCGCCGTCGACCCGGTGTGGACGCGGCGCCTTCTGCGCGCGCGCGCCAACTCCATCGAGGGAGGCACATCCGAGATCCAGCGCAACATCATCGCCGAGCGGGTGCTCAACCTCCCGCGGATGCGCTGAGGCGGCAGATGCGGTTTGACCTGAACGACGAACAGCGCGCCGTGCGTGACGCCATCGACGACCTGTGCGCGGCACGGTGGAGCCCGAAGGCAGCGCGCTCGTATGGAGACGGCGACGGCGATGACAGCGCGCTGTGGGGCGAGCTGTCCGCGGCCGGGTGGACCGGAGCCGCCGTCGCGGAGGAGTTCGGCGGCCAGGGTCTCGGCACCGTTGAGCTGGCGCTGATCTGCGAGGGCCTGGGCCGCGCGCTGGCTCCGTCGACGTTCTTCGGCAACGCCGCAGCCGCCATGCTGCTCGCCGCGGCCGGTGATGACGCTCAGCGGAAGCGCTGGCTTCCCGGCATGGCGACCGGGAAGGCGCGCGGGGCGATCGGGATGCTCACCGCGGACGGCACCGCGCTGGTGTTCGACGGCAGCGGCGCCGAGGTTCTCGTCCTCGTCGGCACCGGACGTGCCGCGCTCGCCGCCGCAGACGCCTGCGTCCTCGAGCCCGTCGAGGGTATCGACCTGACCCGCAGGTTGTTCCACGTGTCAGCCGGCGCCACCGAGGAGCTGAGCGGCGACGTCGGGCCCGGCGTGGATCGCGCCGAGGTGCTCCTCAGCGCCGAGCTGGTCGGGGTGGCGAACCGGGCCATGGACCTCGCCGTTGAGCACGCGCGCACGCGCCAGCAGTTCGGCCGGCCCATCGGCGCGTACCAGGCCGTGTCTCACCGCTGCGCCGACATGCTCCTCGAGGTCGAGAGCGCTCGATCAGCGGTGCTGTGCGCGGCGTGGACCGCCGACCACAACCCGACCGGGCTGCCGTTCGCCGCGTCCGTCAGCAAGGTCACCGCGGCGCAGGGCGCCTGGGGGGTGACGACCTCCGCGCTGCAGGTGCACGGGGGGATCGGGTTCACCTGGGAGCACGACTGCCATCTCCTGATGCGCCGCGCCATGGCGAGCGGTCACACGCTGGGCAGCGTCGACTCGCACCTGGACCGGGTGACTTCGCAGCGAATCTGACCGCGAGGCACAATCACCCGGTGACACTTCGATCCGAGCGCTGCCCCGCGTGCACGGGCGCGACCCCGTTGCTCTCAGCCGAGGAGATCACACAGCTCAGCTCGGAGCTGCATGGCGATTGGGTGGCGACCGACGGCCGTTTGCGTCGCACCATCCCCACCGGCGACTTCGGCGCGGCGCTGGCGCTGGCGGTCCGCTGCGGCATGATCGCGGAGGAGCAGGGCCATCACCCCGACCTGGCGGTGGCATGGGGCCGCCTCGGGATCGAGATCTGGACGCACGCCGTCGGCGGCCTGACCCGCGCCGACATGGTCCTCGCCGCCCACCTCGATGCAGTGCTGGGCGGCTGATCGCCCCCGCCTCCTGCAGCATGGTGGACGAGCTGCCGGTGCAGGTCCCTGAGTCAGCCGCCTCCGGGGCCCTGCTGCTGCTGTTGCTGCTGCCAGTGCACGGCGGCCCCGGGTTGCACGGTCTGCACCTGCTGATGCGACATGCGCGTGATCCGTACGTTCACATCGGGCGCGGCGCCCGCGGACGTTCCATAGAAGAGCCCCCGGTGCGGGGCCACGTCGCGGTAGTCACGGCCCACCGCCAGCCGGAGGTGATGGGTGCCGGTGAAGTCCCCGGCGGTGGGATCGATGCCAACCCAGCGGCCGTCCGAGCCGCACACCTCGCCCCACGCGTGCGACTGGCCCTCGAAGACCGTCTCCTCGCCGACGGGGCCGAGGTAGCCGCTGACGTAGCGCGCCGGCCACCCCGCGCCACGGACCATGGCCAGGAAGAGGTGGGTGAAGTCCTGGCACACGCCGGCGCCGCCGCCGAGCAGGTCGTCGATGCTGGATTCCACCGTCGTCGCCCCGGTGACGTAGCGGAACTCCCGCGGGATCCGCTGCGCCGTGGCGAGGACGGCGTCGAAGCTGCGGTCCTCGCCGTTCCATTCGGCCCACATCCGCTTTGTGGCCGGCGCCAGGGGAACGCGGGGGCTGGGCAGAGCGTACTCCAGCCGCGGGTCGCCGGCCAGCGTCTCCGGGGCCCATTCAGGCAGCCGCCGGCGCCGCGGCTCGCTGTTCTCCACGACCGCTTCGACGATGAACTCGAGGACCTCGTGGGGTGCGGTGACGTCGACGCGGTGCACGTAGTTGCCGAAGTAATCGACACGGCTGCGCGGTACCGCCATCGGAGCGGTGCGCAGCGAAAAGGCCAGGGTGCGCTGTGAGCCGCGATCGCGCGGGCGCATGCGCACCTCGTTGAAAGACAGCCCGACGGCCTCGGTGTAGCGCAGCGTGGTGCGGTGGGTCACCGCGTAGGTCAGCGACTCAGTACCCATGTGTCCTTGCTCCCTCCGCCCTGCGACGAGTTGACAACCAGTGTATGCGGGTCAGCGGCCACCCGGGTGAGCCCGCCCGGGGTGATCCACGGTCGTTCATCGAGCAGCACGAAGGGGCGCAGGTCCACCGCGCGCGGCTCGAGTGCCCCGTCGTCACCAAGGCAGACGGCCCGGCTCAGCTCGACCTCCTCCTGGGCGAGCCAGTGGCGTGGCGTCGCCTCGATCTCACGCACCAGGCCGGCGCGCTCCTTGGCACTCATCAGCCGGCCGAAGTGGATGCCATAGCCACCGCTCGCGTCCACCGGCTTGAGCACCATCTTCTCGATGTTGACAACGACGTGAGTACGCTGCACGTCGTCGCCCAGGTCGTAGGTGGGCACGTTGTCGATCAGCGGTTCCTCACCGAGGTAGTAGCGGATCATCGCCGGCACGTAGGGGTAGATGGCCTTGTCGTCGGCGACGCCCGTGCCCGGCGCGTTGGCGATGGCCACGTTGCCGCGCCGCCAGGCCTCGATGAGGCCGGGAGCGCCGAGCATCGACTCGCTGCGGAACACCAGCGGATCCAGCCAGTCGCTGTTGACGCGCGAGTAGATGACGTCAACGCGTTGGATGCTGCCGTCGGGGTCGCGCCGGTACACCTCGTCCTCGGCGACGATCAGCTCGTGCCCCTCGACCAGGGTGGCGCCCATCTGCTCGGCGAGGAGGCGGTGCTCGTAGTAGGCGGCGTTGTACTCCCCCGGCGTCAGCACCGCGATGGCCGCCTCCCATGGACGGGGCGCGATGCGCTGCAGGATGCGGCGCAACCGCGTCGTGTACTCGTCGATGCGGCGCACGGGGTTGGCCTCGAACCATTCCGGCACCAGCTCCTCGAGGGCGCGCCGGGCCTCCAGGGCATAGGCGACGCCGCTGGGGACGCGCACGTTGTCCTCGAGGACGCAGAACGTGCCCTTCACGCGCACCACGTCGATGCCCGCGACGTGACACCACGTCGCCCGAGTCGGCCTGATGCCGACCAGGTCGCGCAGGTACCCGTTGCTGCTGTACACGAGACGGCCGGGCACGACACCGTGGCGGAGCGCGCGCTGGGCTCCATAGCAGTCGGAGACAAAGCTGTCCAGCGCCATGGCGCGCTGCGAGACGCCTCGATGGATGGTCCGCCATTCGGACGCGCCGATGATGCGGGGGATGGGGTCGAAGGGAAAGATCGGTGCCGCGCCGTCGGCGGGAACGCCGAACGTGATGTCGCGGGAGGAGAACCACTCCTCCGCGCCGCGCCGGATCGCGGGCATCCGGTCCGCCATCGCGGTGACGGACGCGAGCAATTGAGCATACGGCTCACGGGCACGCCCATCCGGTTCGACGCACTCGTCGGCGTTCACAGGAAGCGGAGACGGCGGCTGCAACTTCGCCATTCTGTCGCCGACAGTACTCTGCCGCGTTAGACTGACGGCGTGCCCGACGTTTCCCGCCGCCGGCTCCGTGTCGGCTGTGAGTTCGTCCACGAGCTCGAGTGGCCCGTGCCCATGGTTCTCCAGGTCGAGCCCCGCATCGACGTGGTCATGGACATCGCCGAGGCGACACTGGCCACCACCCCGGCCGTGCCCATCCATCGCTTCATCGACATCTACGGCAATGTCTGCAGACGGTTCACGCTGGGCCCGGGCCGCACCACCATTCGCTACGAGGCCCTTGTCGACGTCGACAGCGGCATCGACGACGCCGACCCACAGGCGCGACCCCATACCGTCGGTGACCTGCCCGATGAGGTGCTCCACTTCATGCTGCCGAGCAGGTACTGCGAGTCGGACAGGCTGGCCAACACGGCCTGGCACCTCTTCGGAGAGGTCACGGCGGGATGGGCCCGGGCGGAGGCGGTGGTCGACTGGGTGCACGACAACATCACCTTCGCCACGGGGAGCAGCACCAGCGCGACGGGCGCTGCCGAGGTCTACCTGCAGCGCCGCGGCGTCTGCCGCGACTTCGCACAGCTTGCCGTGGCCATGCTGCGATCTCTCAACATCCCCGCCCGGTACTGCTTCGGCTATCTCCCCGACATCGACGTCCCGGTGCTGCCCGAACCGATGGACTTCGCCGCCTGGCTGGAGGCGTACGTCGGGGACCGGTGGTACACCTTCGACCCCCGCAACAACCAGCGCCGTACCGGGCGCGTGCTCATCGGCCGGGGCCGGGACGCGGCCGACAGTGCCATGCTCACCAGCTACGGAAGCGCCCCGCTGCTCGCCATGCGCGTCGCCGCCGAGGAGGAGGCAGCACCTCCGTGGGCGAGCGCGCACCCCCCCGTCGCCGGCGACTTCGCGGCCCTGGCGGGCGTGACCGGATGAGACTGCCGCTCGGCGCCGAGCACGATCTCATCGAGGACATGGGCGACGGGATCAGCGACATCGACGCCGCCGCTGTCGACTGGGCCCGGGTGCGGCGCACCGCGTACGTCATCCATCAGCGGATCACCTACCAGTACGAAGGCCCCGTGCGCCGCTTGCGCCAGCGCCTGCTCGTGCAGCCGCGCGAACGCCACGGCGACCAGCGTCGGGTCTCGCGCTGCGTCCGCGTCGTCGACGCGACGCCACGCCGGGTGCTGGCGCGCGCCGACGACTTCGGCAACCACGTGGTGGACATCGAGATCCCGTTTGTCTCCGAGCAGGTCACCTTCGTGTCGTGGTGCGTGGTCGAGCGCAACATCGATCATCTGCCGCACCTGGCCGGGGCCGCCGTTCTCGCTGATCCGCGCCTGCTCGAGCCCACCCTGCTCACCACTGCCGACGAGGCGCTCGAGGCCGTCGCCGCCGAGCTCGCGGCGACGGGCCTGGGCGCGGCGGAGCTGGCCTGGTCGGCCTGCCTGCGCGTGTTCGAGGAGATGACGTACCGGCACGACGTCACCGGGGTGCGCACCACCGCGGCGGAGGCGTACGCGCTCCGCCAGGGCGTCTGCCAGGACTACGCGCACGTGCTGCTTGCGATCACGCGCGCGCTGGGCATCGCCTCGCGCTACGTGTCCGGCCAGATGCTCGGTGTCGGCGGATCCCACGCGTGGGTCGAGGTTCTCGTCGGCGACGGCGGGCACGCCCGCGTCATCTCTCTCGATCCCACCCACGGCCGCGTCACCGGGATGACCTACCTGACCATCGCCGTCGGTCGCGACTACGCCGACGTCGCGCCGGTGTCCGGCTCGTACGCGTCGCGGCACAGTGGCCTGCTCACCGTCAGCAAGCGCGTGTCGGTGATGAGCATCGAAGCCGACGGGCTGACCGACGCCGGAGCCGGCCCGGATTCGCGGCTGCGCGAGGCGGTCTGACTAGGCCAGGAGCTCCTTCGCCACCGCGTCGTACAGCTCGACGGTCAGACGCAGGGACTCCTGGTCGACCCGCTCGTCGTTGCCATGGAACATCGCGCTGTACTGGCCGAGCGTCATCGCGCGGCTGTAGAGCGCCATCCCGTATGCCGGGATGCCGCGCATCCGGAAGAAGCGCGCGTCCGTGCCGCCGGTGGTGAGTGACGGCAGGCAGGTGGCCTCCGGATAGACGGCTGTCGCCGCCCGGGTGACCGCGTCCCACAGCGGCGTGTCGATCGGCGACACGGTCGGCACGTCACGCTGGAGGAACTCAACCTCGACGTCGCCGCGCAGTGAGCCGAGCGCGGTGTCGAACAGCTCGAGCACGTCCTCGTCGGTCTGCCCCGGCACCTTGCGGATGTCCACCTCGAGGTCGACGCGCCCGGGGATCACGTTGGTCTTGCTGCCGCCGTGGATGACGTTGGGGCTGACGGTCAGGTGGGTGAGGGCGTGCGCGGTCGGCGCCAGCTCACGCGGCAGTTGCTCGATGCCCTCCCAGATGCGTGCCGGATCCACGAGCGCGTCGGCGATGGGGGCGTCGAATCCCATGCCGGCGACCCAGCGCCGCCATGCCTCGGTGATGTGCGCGGCCGGCCGGTAGGAGGCCAGCCGGGTGACCACCTCGGCCGCCTTGACGAGCGCGTTGTCGGCCAGCAGCGGTCGCGAACCGTGGCCGGGCACCCCGTGGACGCGCAGGCGGCACCAGCAGATGCCCTTCTCACCGATCGTGACGTTGAGGCGCTCGCCCGCGGCGCCGGGCTGCAGGACGCCGCCGTTCTCGGTGATCACGTAGTCGCAGCGCATCGCGTCGGCGGCGTTGTCCATCAACCACCCGGCGCCGAGGCCACCCCCCGCCTCCTCGTCGGCGACACCGAGGAAGACCAGCGTGCCGCGGGGCCGCCGTCCGCTCGCCGCCCACCGGCGCGTGGCCACCGCCATCGACGCCGTCAGGTTGAGCATGTCGATGGCGCCGCGACCCCAGACCACGCCGTCGACCAGCTCACCCCCGAGCGGGTCGCGCTGCCATCCTTCGGCGGCGACGGGAACGACGTCGGTGTGGCCCATCAGCATCAGCGTCGGCGCGGTCGGATCGGTCCCCTCGAGCCGCGCCATCACCGAGGCGCGTCCGGGACGGGACTCGTACGTCTGCATCTCGACACCGGAGCCGTGAAGGTGGTCGGCCAGCAGCTCGGCGTTGCGGATCTCCTGGCCGGAATCCGGCGTGCCGTCGTTGATGCAGCCGTTGCGGATCAGCCGCTGCAGCAGGTCGGTGACCTCGGCGTCAACCTCGCTCATTGGCCGCCGATGCTAGCGGAGTGGGTCCGAGCGCCACCCGGCTCGCCGGGCCTCCACCCGCCTGCCGCGCGCGGCCCGCCGGCGGGGATCGGCGAGGATAGGGCCATGCCCTCCGCGGAATCGACCATGCCCCGCCGGGCCGACCTGCGCAACGTGGCCATCATCGCGCACGTCGACCACGGCAAGACCACGCTCGTCGATGCGCTGCTCAAGCAGGCGAGGGTGTTCGCGGCGCACGAGCAGGTCGGCGAGCTGATCATGGATTCCAACGACCTCGAGCGCGAGAAGGGCATCACCATCCTGGCCAAGACCACCTCGATCCGTTATGGGGGGGTGAAGCTCAACATCATCGACACGCCGGGCCACGCCGACTTCGGCGGTGAGGTGGAGCGGGTGCTCGGCATGGCGGACGGCTGCCTCCTCCTCGTCGATGCCGCCGAGGGTCCGATGCCCCAGACGCGCGTGGTGCTGCGCCAGGCGCTGGCGCTCGGACTGCGCCCGATCATCGTCGTCAACAAGATCGACAGGGTCAACGCCCGTCCGCTCGAGGCCGTCGAGCTGACCCATGACCTGCTTCTCGAGCTGGCGACCGACGCCTCCCAGCTCGACGCCCCGGTGGTCTTCACCAACGCTCGCGCCGGCACCGCCACCACCGACCTGCAGCACGAGGGCACGACGCTCGAGCCGCTGCTCGACACCGTGCTCGAGCACGTGCCCGCCCCGGCGGCGGACCCGGAGGCCTCCTTCCAGATGCTGGTCAGCAACCTCGACCACGACAATTACAGTGGCCGTCTGGCCCTCGGCAGGATCAACCGCGGCGTCCTCCGCCCCGGCCAGGCCGTGGTGTGCTGCACCGCGGAGGGCATCGGGCCACGCCAGCGCATCGCCACCGTGTTCACCGTCGAGGCGCTGCAGCGCCTGCCGGTCGACGAGGTGGCAGCCGGGGAGATCGTCTACATCACCGGGCTCGCCGACGTCGCCATCGGCGATACCGTCGCCGACGCCGCCGACCCCGTGCCGCTTCCCCGTCCCGAGGTTGGCGAACCGACGCTGCGCATGCAGTTCTCGGTCAACCAGTCACCGCTTGCGGGCCGCGAGGCAACGCTGAGCAGCACCTCGCGCCAGCTGCGTGGCCGCCTCGAGCGTGAGCTCCTCACCAACGTCGCCCTCCGCGTCGCCGACGGGCCGACTGCCGACATCTTCGAGGTGAGCGGGCGCGGCGAGCTCCACCTCGCCATCCTGATCGAGACCATGCGACGCGAGGGCTACGAGTTCGAGGTGTCCCGGCCCGCCGTGATCACGCGCGAGATCGACGGCCATCGCCATGAGCCGATCGAGGAGGCCATCATCGACTGCGACGCGGACTCCGTCGGGGCGATCGCGGAAACGCTGGGTTCGCGCGGAGCGCAGATGCTGTCGATGCGCACCGACGCGGCCGGGCGGGCGCGCCTCACCCACCGCTCTCCGACCCGCGCGCTGATCGGCCTGCGCAGTCAGATCCTCACCCTCACGAGGGGCACCGGCGTGATGTCGACGCGCCTTCTCGGGTGGGAGAGATGGCGGGCGCTGCCGCCGACCACCCGCAACGGCGTGCTCACCGCCAGCCAGCCCGGCACCGCCGTCGCCTACGGGCTGCTCGGGCTCCAGGAGCGCGGCCAGCCGTTCATCGGCCCCGGGACACCCGTGTACGAGGGCATGATCGTCGGCCTCAACCGGCGGCCGGGCGACCTGCACCTCAACGTGACCAAGCAGAAGCAGAAGACCAACATCCGCTCGTCGACGGAGGACATGACGGTGCGGCTGGTTCCATTCCGCGAGATGTCACTCGAGGAGAGCCTCGACTTCATCGCGGACGACGAGCTCGTCGAGGTGACCCCCAAGGGGATCCGGTTGCGCAAGCGCGTCCTCAACGCCGACCAGCGCAACAAGATCCGCAAGCGCGACGCGCTCGCGGGCTGACGCCCCTACCGGACCGACGCGGGGCGCGGCCGGCGGCGCCGGAAGTTACCGGCGTTGTTGCCGCCGCGCTGCGGACGCGGACCGCGGCCGGCAGGGATGCCCATGGGCGGCAGGGCGATGAGGCGGATGTCGCCGGTGCTGAGCAGGTGGTCGGTGTCGGCACCGGGTAGCTCAGGCGCCCCCAGGCGGCGCAGCTTGCGCCACTTCTCCGCATCCTCGTTGGTGATGAAGGTGAACGCGCGACCGGCGGCGCCGTTGCGGGCGGTGCGGCCGACGCGGTGGGTGAGCCACTGTGGGGACTCAGGCAACTCGTAGTTGACGACGACGGCGATGTGGCTGATGTCGAGGCCGCGGGCCGCGACGTTGGTGGCCACCAGGACGTCGGCGCGACCGCTGCGGAACTCCGCGACGGCGCGGTCGCGAGCGTTCTGCGATAGGTTGCCCTGGAGCTCCACGCTGCGGTGGCCGCGGGCATTGAGGTCGCGCGCCAGTCCCTTGGCACCGTGCTTGGTGCGGTGGAAGACGAGCGCGGAGCCGTTGTGACGGCGCAGCAGTCGCGAGAGGGTGTCGACCTTGGTGGCGCGCTCCACATGCAGGATGGCGTGCTCCAGCGTCGATTCACCCTCGGTGACAACCTTGATGGCCGCCGGATCGACGAGATGGCGCTGCACCATGCGCTGCACCCAGTCCGGCATCGTCGCCGAGGTGAGCACTGTCTGGCGACGCCGCGGTCCGGTGCTCGGGGTGAGCGCGATGATCCGCTCGACGTCGGGGGCGAACCCCTGGTCGAGCATCTCGTCGGCCTCGTCGAGCACCAGGTACTCGATGGAGCCGAGGTTGAGCCGGCCCTGGCCGGCGAGGTCGAGAATGCGTCCCGGGCAGCCGATGACGACGTCGGGCGCGCTGCGCAGCGCGGAGAGCTGCCCCCCGTAGCCGACGCCGCCGTAGAGCATGGCGATGCGCAAGCCGCGGTCGACGGTGCGCAGCACGGTCCCGATCTGGTTGGCAAGCTCCCGTGAGGGTGCCACCACCAATGCGCGGGGGCCGCCGTCGCGGCGGTGGCCGCCGAGGCGCTCCACCATCGGGACCAGGAAGGCGAGTGTCTTGCCCGAGCCGGTGGGAGCCTCGGCGACGACATCCCGGCCGGTGAGGAGAACGGGAATCGCCTCCGCCTGGATGGGAAGGGGCGTGGTGATGGAGGATTGCTCCAGTGCCAGGAGTGTGCGCGGACGCACACCGATATCAGCGAACGATGTCATGGATCTCCTGAGCCGTTGTGGCTCTGCGCTTCCCCTCGAAGCTCTGGTCGTTGTGCCTGGCTTGGGGGACCCGCGCGGGGCGGGGAGAGGAACCGCAAGAAGGGCAGCGGCTCATGAAGAATGACGCCGCGGTCTCCACACACCCTAACAGGTCGTCGCCATCCGTGGGTGTACGGCCACGTCGCGGACAGTGACGCCGTTCGTCATCTGGGAGACAGACGCAGTCTCCACCATGTGCGACGATGAACGCTTCCATGAAGTACCGGGCGTTCCGCGTCGCCGAGGGGATCGCCAACAGGGTGCCTCTGGCGGTTGCCTACGCGCTGGCCATCGCCACAGTTCACGTGCTCCTTGCGCTGTCCCCCGGCCGTTTCGCGGGTCTACGCGACAACCTCACCCACGTGGTGGGCGACGTTCCGGCACGCCGCCTTCGCGCGCTGGTGCGCGCCAATGCGCGCAACCTGGGGCGCTCCTGGGTGGACGTGCTGCGCATGTCGCGACCGAGTTCCTGTGCGCGCCACCTCGACATCGAGGGTGGCGAGCACCTCACCGCGGCCCTCGCTCGCGGGCACGGCGTGGTCATGGTGGTGAGTCACCTGGGACCGTGGGACGCCGGCCTGGTCGCGTTCAACGGCGATGCCGGCCGGGTCGCCGTGCTCGCCGAGGCGGTGCGCCCCAGCCGCCTCTTCGAACACCTGCGCACCAGTCGCGCTCAGCTGGGTGTCACCGTGATTCCGATCGACGTGGCTGCGATGCGCGAGGCCGACAGCGACACCGCTCGCCGCATCGGTGCGGGCGCTCTGCGGCGGGTGTTCGGCGAGCTGCGGGCCAACGGCACCGTCGCCATCGCCATCGACCGAGACATCACCGGCACCGGAGTGCCCGTGATGTTCTTCGGCGAACCGACACCGACACCCCTGGGCGTCGTCGACGTCGCCCTGCGCTCCGGGGCCGCGCTGCTGCCGGCGTGGTCACTGCGCCACCGCGGCCGGCTCTGCCTTCACGCGCTCCCCGACATCGCCTATGACGCCGCGGCTCCTCGCGACATCGAGGTCCGTCGTGTCGCGCGGGAGGCGCTGGCGACCTTCGAACCGGTGATCCGGCAGCACGCCGACCAGTGGCATGTGCTCGATCGGGTCTGGCCGGCACAGGAGCGCCACGGTGCCCGATTCGCCCTGCTCCGGCACGCGCCACTGGTCATCGCCCTTTTCTGCGCGGCGCTTGTTGCCGCCGGTGCCAGCGGCTGGGGTCTCGGGCTGACCTGGGCCACCAAGACGCCCGACTGGTGGGTGCGCCCCGCGACCGGCTCCGGCCTGGCGGCACTGGCGCTGGTCGCGCTGCCGCGGTCGCTGCTCTGGGCCCGCGAGCACGGCGCCAGGTTCCTCGCCCGGGTGGGGCAGGCCGCCATGGCGCTCACCACGGCGGCCCTCCTGGCCGGGCTCAGCGGCGTCTTCCTCGGCGCATTGCGCAGCTGACCGCCGCGCCGGGCGCTCGTGCAGAGTCGCCCGGTGGCAGCGCTCCTGGCCCTCGCGTCCGCGATCTGCTACGGCGTCAGTGATTTCAGCGGCGGCCTCGCCGCGCGCAGGTCCCCGGCGATCGCCGTGGTGCTGGTCAGCAACGCCCTGAGCCTGGTGCTCGCGCTCCTGACCGTGGCCCTGCTGCCCGGCTCCGCGTACAGCGGCCGCGACCTCCTCTGGGGCGTGGCCGCGGGGACGGTCGGGCTGCTCGGCGTGGTGCTCCTCTACCGGGGCCTCGCGATCGGTCCGATGTCGGTGGTGGCTCCGCTGACGGCCGTGCTCAGCGCCATCGTGCCGGTGGTCGTGGGCACCGTTCGCGGCGAGCGGCCGGGGGTGGTCGCGGTGGCCGGCGTGGTGCTGGCGATCCCCGCGATGGTGCTGATCAGCCGCCAGGGCGGCGGGCTGGACGTCGAGGGACGGCCCAGCCGTCGGGCGCCGCGTCTCACCGGGGCCGCCGTCGGCTCCGCCCTGTGTGCCGGGGTGAGCTTCGGAGGCTTCTATGTCCTTCTGGCGCAGACGGGTCCGGACGGTGGAGCGTGGCCGCTGGTGGGGCAGCGAGCGGCCTCGGTGGCGATCCTGCTGGCGCTCTCCGCTGCGGCTCTTCTCCGCGGCGGCAGGATCCTTCCCACCGGCGCGCTCATGCTCGCCACCGTCGCGGGCCTCACCGATTTCCTCGCCAACCTCGCCTACGTGTCCGCCACCCACCGCGGCCTGCTGGCGCTGGTGGCGGTTCTCAGTTCCCTCTATCCAGCGACGACGGTGCTGCTGGCGCGGGCGGTCCTCCGCGAGCGCCTCGGTCGCCAGCAGGTGGGCGGGCTGGTGCTCGCCGGCGCCGCCGTGGCTCTGATCGCCATCCACTGAACCGCGGCCGGCAGACAACGGAGGGCTGTCAGCGGGCCGGCGCGAAGTCTCCGACCGGGATGCCGGCTGCCTCGAGGCTGTCGTCGTCGCCGTCCGACCCGCGTCCACCGATGAGCGATGAGCGTCCCGCGATCAGCTCGGCCATCTCCTCGCACCAGAACGCCAGGCCACAGAACTGATACGTGAAGAATCCCTTGCTCAGAGCGGGGTTGTTCTTCTCGAACACCTTGTGGCCGAGCACCTGCAGGGCCCAGCCACCGAGGAACAGCGGCACACCGATGCGCGGCCGTGTCGCCATGATGGGCAGTGAGGCAGCCACCGCGGGAATGCCGACCAGGTGGGTGGCGCGGATCCCGGCCGTGGTGTGCTGGGACCTGTAGTACGTCATCTTCTCCTCGAAGGACGCGCTCCGCGGCGGCACGTCGGTGTCCGCGGCGATCGGGGTCATCTCCATCATGTGCTGGCTCTCCTTCACTGGCTCGGTATCCTACTCCGCACACGCCTCCCGCCTGACGCGGCGGCGCTCTCGGTACAGGGAGATGACGTGACCCGTCGCCTGCTCGGCGTCGCCGCGACGATCGCAACCACGTTGGTGGTGGCCGGCTGCGACTCCTCGCCCGCTGCTCCGGCGTCGACTCCCACCCCCACCACCGCCGTGATCGCCGGACCCACGGCCATCGACCCCTGCCTCGTCGCAACCTGGAAGAGCACCGGGATCTCCGGCACCATCACCATCGGTGGCGCCAAGGTGGCCATCACCGGGGGCGTCGGGGAGGTGCTCACCATCGGCGCCGGCGGCACCATCAAGACCGACGAGACCAACACGACCCCCGTCAAGGGCTCGGCCGCGGACGGCACCCAGTACACCCTGCTTCAGACCGGGACGGCAACGGGGAAGATCGCCAGCAGCGCGGAGAAGATCAGCGTGACCCTCGACCAGCCGACCACGCTGACAGTCGCGCTGCTGAAGAACGGTGTCCAGGTGCAGAGCCAGCATCCCGGCTCCGCGAGTGACTCGTACACCTGCAGCGCGGGAACCTCGCTGACCATCACCGGCGGTGGCGGCACCGTGAGCCGGTACTCGCCCGGCTGACCTACCGGCCGCCGGCCATAACCATTTCATCCCCAGATCTTGGGCGCCCGGCGGCAACCGCGGAGCCCGAGCCCGCTCCCGGCGGGTACGCCTGAGCGTCGCCCCCTGCCCGTGCGATCATGCCCGGCCATGCGCGCACAGAGGATCGAGTCACTCGACGGCCCCGACGGTCTGCGCCCGGCTGAGATTCCCGAGCCCGCCGCGGACGGCCAGGTGCTCATCGACGTTGCCGCCGCCGGGGTCAGCTTCCCCGACGTGCTGATGAGCCGCGGCCTGTACCAGATGAAGCCACCGCTGCCGTTCGTTCCCGGGGTCGAGGTGGCCGGCACGGTGCGCTCCGCCCCCGACGGCTCCGGGTTCAGCAGAGGGGACCGCGTCATGGCCGTGACCATGCTCGGAGGCTTCGCCGAGGTCGCTGCCGCGCCCCCCGGCCTCACCCTTCCCCTCCCCGAGAAGCTCAGCTTCGAGCAGGGCGCCGGGCTGCTCCTCAATCACCACACCGCCCACTTCACCCTCACCCGGCGTGCCGGCCTCGCCGCCGGGGAGACGGTGGTGGTGCACGGCGCCGCCGGGGGCGTGGGCACCGCCGTCCTCCAGGTGGCCCGCGCTCTTGGCGCCCAGGTCGTCGCGCTGACCAGCAGCGCGGAGAAGGCCGAGGTGGCCCGAATCGCGGGCGCCCACAGGGTCATCGACACCGCCGCGGACTGGCCGGCCGAGGTGCGCACGCTCAACGGCGGGCGCGGTGCCGACGTGATCGTCGACCCCGTCGGCGGGGACCGTTTCGATGAGAGCCTGCGCTGCCTCGCGCGGGGTGGCCGTCTCGTGGTGGTCGGGTTCACCGAGGGCCGGATCCCGACGGTGGCCGCCAATCGCCTGCTGCTGCGCAACATCTCCGTCGTCGGCGCGGCGTGGGGAGCGTGGCTGGCCACTGACCCGGGGCTCTTCGCAGAGACAGCGGACGCGCTGCTGCCGATGATCGAGAGCGGCGACGTCGCACCGTTGGTGCGGGCCGCGTTCACCCTCGACGATGCCGCTGCAGCCCTGCGGCTCATCGAGGAGCGGCGGGCCACCGGCAAGGTGGTGCTGACCGTCTGACCCAGGGACGACCGGTCTGTCCGAAAACCGCCAGCGAGGGCTGCCCTTCGGGTCCCATGCTGGCGGCATGCACGATGACTTCGAGGCCTGCTACCGGGCGATCAGCAGTCGCGACGCGCGCTTCGACGGCAGGTTCTTCACCGCGGTGACCAGCACCGGGATCTACTGCCGGCCGGTGTGCCCTGCGCAGACCCCGCTGCGGGCCAACGTGCGGTTCTACAGCAGCGCCGCCGCGGCGGAGGCCGCGGGCTTCCGCGCCTGCCGCCGCTGCCGGCCGCAGCTGGCACCGCCGGCGGCGTCCGGAGACCGCCTCGCCGACCGTGCCCTCGCGCTTCTCGCCGCCGGGGTCGCCGACAGCGGAGCCGGCATCACCGCGGTCGCGCGCCGCCTCGACGTCAGCGAGCGCCACCTCCACCGCGTGCTACGCAGTGCGGTGGGCGCCGGTCCACTCGCCCTGGCGCGGATGCGCCGTCTCCAGACCGCGCGAACGTTGATCGAGCAGACGACCATGCCGATCACCGACGTCGCGTTCAGTGCGGGCTACCGGTCGTTGCGCCAATTCAACAGCCAGGTGCGCACCGGTGTCGGGATCACGCCGACCGAACTGCGCGCGCGCCGTCCGCCCCGGCTTGACGGCGATGGGGCGATCGTCCTTCGCCTCGGCGTCCGGCCGCCCTTCGACGGTGTCGCGATGCTCCGTTTCTTCGCGGCTCGGTCGGTCACCGGCGTCGAGAGCTGCACGGCGACGACCCTAACCAGGTCCGTGTCACTGCCACATGGGGCGGCGATCGTCGAGCTCGAGCCGCAGGCCATGCACCTGACCGCGCGTCTCTGGCTCGATGATGTCCGCGACCTCGGTCCGGCCGTGGACGCATGCCGGCGTCTCTTCGACATCGACGCACAACCACAGGCGATCGCCGATGCGCTCGGCAAGGACCAGCTGCTCGCCCCGCTGGTCGCCGCCCGCCCAGGCTTGCGCGTTCCCGGTTCGGTCGACGCGGACGAGATCGCTGTCCGAGCGGTGCTCGGTCAGCAGGTGTCCGTCGCCCGCGCCACCGCGCTCGCGGCGCGGCTCGCCGAGCTGTGCGGTGCGCGACTAGCGCAACCCCGCAGCGGCGTCGACCGGCTCTTCCCGAGCGCCGCCGGCATCGCCGGCGCCGAGCTCAGCGCGCTCGGCCTCACCGCCGAGCGCGCCGCGACATTGCGCCGCCTTGCCACCGCGCTGGCGACGCGTGACATCGACCTCGCCGCCGCGGGCAGCGCGGAGGCAGTGGCGGCACTGAAGACAATCCGTGGCATCGGTGACTGGACGGCCTCCTACACCGCCATGCGCGGGCTGCGCGACCCGGACGCCTTCGTTGCCGGCGACCTCGGACTCCGCCGTGCTTTTGCGGCCGCCGGCGGCGGTGACGCCGCTGCCCTGGTCGCGCGGGCGGAGCGGTGGCGTCCATGGCGCGCCTACGCCGCCATCCACCTCTGGGAGACACTGACCCGTCCATCGACAACGGAGACTTCGCCATGACCATGTTCGGCAGCACCGTCGCCACCCCATTCGGCACCATGTCGATGATCGGAACGCAGGAGTGCGTCCACGTGGCCGCGTTCGGTGATGACCTCGACCTCATCCGTGACCGCCTCGCCCCGTCATTGCGCGCGACCCCGCTGCGCCGCGGCGACACCGCCGCCGCCGCCGCGTTGCGCGATTACTTCGCCGGTGATGTCAGCGCGCTCAGCAGGGTGGAGGTGAGCCAGCCGGGAGGGGCGTTCCACACCCGCGTGTGGGCGGAGATGCGCGCCGTCGCCCCCGGAACCACGGTCAGCTACAGCGATCTCGCCGCGCGGGCGGGCGCACCACGCGCCGCGCGCGCGGCGGCGTCGGCGTGCGCACGGAACTCCGTCTGCCTGTTCGTTCCCTGCCACCGGGTCATCCGCAACGACGGCAGTCTCGGCGGCTACTACTATGGGCTGGACACCAAACGCCGTCTTCTCGAACACGAACGCGGTGGTCACTGAACGCAGACGGAGGCCCGCGAACGGCGATCACGGCGTAGGATCGGGGTGGAGCACATCAACGGAGGCCCTCACGATCAAGAACCGCGGCACGAGCAACTGGAACGGCGTGCTCGCGCGCGTTCTCACCCGCCAGCACGTGCGCGCCGTCTACCAACCGATCGTGCGCCTCATCGGGCACCACGTCACCGGCTACGAGGCCCTGGCGCGTCCCGCCAATGTCGCCGACGACGGCAGCGTCGATGAGTTCTTCCGGACCGCGCGCCAGGAGGGCGTCATCCGCGACCTCGACTGGCTGTGCCGCCGGGCGGCGCTCGACGGTGCCCGCGGCATGGCGCCGGGTGCCTTCCTCTCTCTCAACCTGAACCCGGACGCGCTGCAGAACGCCGACGCCGACGCCGAGGCGCTGTTGCAGCTGCTCGAGGCCGCCGACCGGCCGGCCGCCACGGTGGTCGTCGAGGTGGTGCGCCCACCGTCTGTCGTCGATGTCGCGGCGCTCATGCGCCTGCTCGCGCCGTACCGGCAGCGCGGCGCCCGCCTCGCCATCGCGGGTGTCGACGTCTCAGAGGAACCCTTCCTCCTGGACTCGGCCGAACAACCCGACTTCATCAAGCTGTCCCGTCCCGCCGTCGCCGCTCTCGAGGAACCGGCGGCGCGCGCCTTCGCGGAACGATGCGCCGAGCGCGCGGCCCGGGGCGGACCGGTTCCGATCGCCGAGGGCATCGAGCTCGAGTCGATGGCCCGCCTGGTCGTCGCCAGCGGCATCCAGCTCGGCCAGGGATACCTCCTCGGCCGCCCCGCGGCCATGGACCGCGAGGGCCGCCTGCAGGCCGCCGTCGCGCCCGGGGAGGCACCCGCGTGACCGCGCCCGGGTCCGCCGCCACAGTGGCGCTGCAGTTGCAAACCTGCTGCGCCACTCTGGCAGGATGCACAGGCGGGGCCAAAACCGTCACGCTGTACGCGAAGGGAGGGCGCCCGGTGGCGAAGATGAGACGAACGGAGAGAGCATGGCAACCGCAACGCTGACGCAAACGCGCGCCAACGGCCCGGCGGTCGACCCGCTGGTGGTGGCCGCCGAGGGTCTGATCGTTCGAGGCAAGGAGCACGGGGAGATCCTGGCCGACGACATCGTCGGTGCGTTCCCTGACCTCGAGCTCGAGCCCGAGGTCCTCGAACGGCTCTTCGATTCCTTTCGCCAGATGGGGATCGCCATCGCCGGCGAGGGTGTCGAGAACGCGGACGAGGAGGAGGACACTCCTGCGCTGGTCGACGTCAGCACCGCGGTGTCGCTCGACGACCCGGTGCGCATGTACCTGCGCGAGATCGGCGAGGTCGCGCTGCTGACCAAGGAGCAGGAGGTGCTCTACGCGCAGCGCATCGAGGCCGGCGACGACGACGCCAAGCACCTGCTCGCCGCCGCCAACCTGCGGCTCGTGGTCAGCATCGCCAAGAAGTACTTCGGCCGTGGCATGCCGTTCCTCGACCTGATCCAGGAGGGCAACCTCGGCCTGCTCCGCGCCGTCGACAAGTTCGACTACCACCGCGGGTACAAGTTCTCCACGTACGCCACCTGGTGGATCCGCCAGGCGATCACCCGCGCCATCGCCGACCAGGCCCGCACCATCCGCATCCCTGTCCACATGGTCGAGCTGGTCAACCGCCAGGCGCGGGTCGCCCGCCGCCTCGTCCAGGAGCTGGGCCGCGAGCCCGACGACGAGGAGATCGCCGAGGAGCTGGGCCTCACCCCCGAGCGGGTCAAGGAGATCCGTCGGGTCGCCCAGGACCCCGTCTCGCTCGAGACCCCCGTCGGCGACGACGGTGACGCGGAGCTTGGCGAGCTCATCGAGGACACCGGCGCCATCCGGCCCCAGGACGCAGCCGCCAGCACCATGCTCGGCGTCGAGGTCGAGGACATCCTCGACACCCTCACCCCCCGCGAGAGGCGTGTCATCCAGCTTCGCTTCGGCCTCGTCGACGGTCACCCTCGTACGCTCGATGAGGTCGGCCGCCGCTTCGGCGTGACCCGCGAGCGCATCCGCCAGATCGAGGCCAAGGCGCTGCGCAAGATGCGCCACCCTTCGCGCAGCCGCCGGCTGGCCGACTTCCTCGACTGACCGGCGGGCTACACTTCCCGGCACCGGGCGCCCCCTGCGCCCAGTGGAGGGAGATGACATGGCGACCGTCCGCGACGATGTGATCCCGGCTCTGGAGCGCAGCCCTCTGTTCGCCGGGCTGAGCAAGGACCAGATCCACAAGATCGCCGAACGTTTCGACGATGCGACCTATCTCGCGGACCACGGTGTGCTCACCGAGGGACTGTCCGGGCCCGAGTTCTTCATCATCCTCGAGGGCGATGCGGAGGTCATCATGGATGGCAAGGTGATCCACACTCTGCGCCCCGGTGACTTCTTCGGGGAGATGGCCGCTCTCGACGGCAAGTCGCGCACCGCCACCGTGCGTGCCAAGACGCGACTGCGCTGCCTGACGCTCGGTGACGGCACCTTCCGCCAGTTCCTCATCGACCACCCGATCGTGGCCGTGAACCTCCTGCCGGAAATCGTGCGTCGCTTCCGCTCGGTGGCCACCAACGCCAGCGCCGGCGGCGGCCAGGACTAGGGGCGGACCGTCCCGGCGGTGCCGGGCACCGCCGCCGCGGTGGTACATTGATTGCACCGGGGTGCCCCACGCGGGGCTGAGATCACACCCGCGAACCTGATCTGGGTCATGCCAGCGTAGGGAGTGCCGATGACACGCATCGCTCGCGTTCTCACCGTCGCATCGTCGGACTCCGGCGGTGGTGCGGGTATCCAGGCGGACCTCCGCGCGTTCGCCGCCGCGGGGTGCCACGGCAGCAGCGCGATCGTCGCGCTGACCGCGCAGAACACGCGCGAGGTGCGCGGCGTGCACCCCGTCCCCGCGGACTTCATCGAGGCGCAGCTCAGCGCCGTGTTCGACGACATCGGCGTCGACGCGGCCAAGACCGGCATGCTCTATTCCGCGGCGATCATCGACACCGTCGCCGCGTTCTTCGAAGATCACCGCGTCCCGCTGGTCGTCGACCCTGTGCTGATCGCGAGCTCCGGTGCGCGCCTCCTCGGCGAGGACGCGGTGGCCGTCATGGTCCGCCGCCTCTTCCCGCTGGCCACGGTGATCACCCCGAATCTTCCTGAGGCGCAGGAGATCACCGGGCTCGCCGGCTCGCGGCGTGAGCTTGCAGTCCGGTTGCACGCGATGGGCGCTGCCGCGGTCATCGTCACCGGGGGCCACGGCGACGCCGTCGACCACCTGTTCGACGGGTCGCGCCACGTCGAGATCGCGGTGTCGCGGCACCTCATCCGCGCCACTCATGGCGCGGGATGCACCCACTCGGCGACGGTGGCCGCGCTGCTCGCCCAGGGATGGCCGCTCGAGGACGCCGCGCGCCGCGCTGCGGAGGTCGCGTCGGCGGCGGTGGCGCGTGGTCTCGAGGAGGTCGGTGACGGCGACGGACCGGTGGACGTCCTCGACGTGCGCAGCCGTGTATCCGCCCCGCCGGTGCTGGCGGCGGAGGGATCGGCGTGACCTCGCACATGCCGTCCCGCAACGGCGACGCCCTGGTGCAGACGGGCGACTCGCTGCGGCGCCTCCGTGTGCAGCGCCCGCTCATCCACCAGATCACCAACTTCGTGGTGATGAACGAGACGGCCAATGCCACCCTCGCGATCGGTGCGCTCCCGGTGATGGCGCACGCTCCCGAGGAGGTGGAGGAGATGGCGGCCGTCGCCGGCGCGCTGGTGCTCAACATCGGCACGCTGACCACCGAGTGGATCGAGTCGATGATCCTCGCGGGACGCGCCGCCAACGCGGCCGGCGTTCCCGTGGTACTCGATCCTGTCGGCGTCGGGGCGACGGCGCTGCGCACCCGCAGCGCCCAGCGCATCCTCGATGAGGTGCGGGTGGCGGTTGTCCGCGGCAACGCCGCCGAGATCGCGACGCTCGCCGGACGGAGCGCGGAGATCCGCGGCGTGGAATCCATCGGCGCGGACGGCGACCCTGGCGAGCTCGCCGTGGCGGCTGCGAGCGCGCTGCGGTGCACCGTCGCCGTGACCGGGCCGGTCGATGCGGTCAGCGATGGCACCTTGCTCCTCCGTGTCGCCAACGGCAATGCCATGCTGGCGACGGTCACCGGCACGGGCTGCATCGCCAGCGCGCTCACCGGCTGCTTTGCGGCGGTGAACCACGATGACCCGCTGCGCGCCGCGGCGGAAGCGCTGGTGGCCCTCGGTGTGGCCGGCGAGATCGCGGCCGAGAACAGCGGCGGACCGGGCAGCTTCCATGTGGCGCTCTACGATGCACTCTTCGCGCTGTCACCCGACACCATCGACGAGCGCGCCAGGGTGACCGGCACGTGAGACTGCACGCCGTCGTCGACAGCGTGGCGGTGGCCGAGCGTGCCGTGGCGGCCGGAGCCACCGTGGTGCAGGTGCGCCTCAAGGATGCCGGCACCGCGGACCGCGCCGAGATGGGCCGGCGGCTGCGCCACCTTCCAGCCATGCTTGTCATCAACGACGACGTCGAGGCCGCGTTGCGTTGCGGCGCGGACGGCGTGCACCTCGGACAGACCGACAGGGGCGCCGACCGGGCGCTCGCCGCCGGTCTCGTGCTCGGCATCAGTGCCGCCGGCATCGCGGAGGCGGAGGAGGCCGCCGGGCTGGGCGCCGCCTACGTCGGTGCCGGGCCGGTGTGGTCGACGCCGACCAAGTCTGACGCGGGTCCGCCGATTGGGCTTCGCGAGCTCGCCGCCATCTGCCGCGCGGTGCGCCTCCCGGTGGTGGCCATCGGTGGCGTCGACGCCTCCAATGCCGCGGCATGCATCGCAGCCGGCGCCGCGGGCGTGGCGGTGGCGCGCGCCGCCACGGATGCGGCGTCGGTCCGCTCCGCGGTGGACGCGGCACTGGTGCTGAGCAGCACCCGATGAGCGCCGCCGGCGTCGATCAGGTCGATGCCGGCGTCCCCGTGCGGGAGGGCACGTACGGGGAGGCCGTGGTCGCGGTCGAGCCCGGCGGCGTGGAGTTCATCCCCGCCGATGAGCGTCACGGCCGTCCCGCCCAGTTGTTCTGGACGTGGACGTCTCCGAACTTCGAGTTCGCGACGGTGTACGTCGGGGTGCTGCCCGTGGTGCTCTTCGGCGGCGGGTTCTGGTGGACGGTGGCCGGCCTGGTCCTCGGCACAGCGCTGGGGGCGACCACCCACGGGCTGCTGTCCACGTTCGGCCCACGCTATGGCGTTCCTCAGCTGATCCAGAGCCGCGCCGCATTCGGACACGTCGGCAACCTTCTCCCGGCGCTGCTGAACACGCTCACCTCCGGCGCGGGCTGGGTGGCGGTCAACTCCGTCAGCGGTGCCTTCGCGGTGCAGACGTTCTTCGGCCACGTCGGTTGGGCGGTTCCTCCGTTCTGGCTGGCGCTGGCGGCCGTCGTCGGCATTGAGGTGGCCATCGCGTTTGTCGGCTACAACATGGTCCACCAGTTCGAGCGCGTGATCTTCCCGTTTCTCGGCATCGTGTTCGCGGTGTGCTGCGTCTACATCCTCGTCCAGGCGGTGCCCGGCACCGGGTTCAACGCGGCGGCGCCGGCGGCGGCCGGCGGCCAGGTGGGCGCCTTCATCCTCGCGGTGTTCTTCGCATACGCGTACGCCGTGAGCTGGAACCCCTACGGTGCCGACTATGCCCGCTATCTGCCGACGCGAACCAGTCCCGTGCGCGTGGCGCTCGCCGCCGGACTGGGGCTGTTCGTGTCGTGTGCGGTCCTCGAGATCGCCGGCGCGGCGCTGGCGACTGTCGCGGGCACGTCGTGGGGACCGAATGACGTGCCGACGGACCAGTTCGTCAAGCCGCTGCCCGAGGCCCTCGGGCTGATCGCGACGGTGGCGATCGCGCTCGGTGCCATCGCCGCCAACGTGCTCAATCTCTACAGCGCGGCGATGTCGTTCCTCACGCTCAACATCCGGCTCGCCATGCGCCGGCGCCGCGCGCTCGTCGCCACCGTGTTCGGCGTCATCGGGTTCTTCGTTGCGCTCACCGGCAACGCAGAACCCGGCGGCAAGTACGAGGCCTTCCTGTTCTTCAACACCTACTGGATCGTGCCCTTCATCGCGGTCGTCCTCACCGACTGGGCGCTGCGGCACGGCCGCTACGCGCTGGCCACGTTCTACGATCCGCGCCACCGCCCCTGGAAGGGCGTGGTCGCCATGGTCGCGGGGATCGTCGCCTCGTTCCCCTTCTGGAACCAGACCCTCTTCGTCGGTGTGGTGCCCTCCAATGCGCCCGCGTTCGGCGACATCAGCTTTGCCGTTGGCTTTGCGGTCGCCGCCGGCGTGTATCTCGCGCTGCGACCGCTGCGCGCGCGAAGCGTGGCCGACGCCGAGGCCTCCGTTACGGCGCGGCCGGGCTAGACCTCCAGCCGTGCGCGCGCGGCGCGCAGCCGTTGCACGGACACGGTCGGGCCGATGAACGCCATGGCATCGAACACCGGCACACCCTGGGGCCGGCCGAGGATGGCGATGTAGAGCACTCGGAACCCGTCGCGGGCCTTCACCCCGCGAGCCTCGAGGAGCGCGGTGAGCCGTTCGCGCATGGCGGTCAGGTCATCGAGACCTCTGTTCTCCATCTCCGTGCAGGCGGCGTCGAGCAGCGCCATGGCGGTGGCGGCATCCACCTTGCGGGGCGGGAACTCGACGTCGTCGTCCCACGGGGCATCGCCGAGCAGAGGGGCGGAGAGGGTGGTCGCGTCGCGCATCACCACCATCCGCTCCTGCAGGAGCGGCACCAGCTTGCGCCGCGTCTCCTTGCTGGTTCCCAGCAGCCAGAACTCGAGCTGCTCCACCAGCTCCTCGAGGGTGAGGCGGCGGATGTGCTGACCGTTGAGGGAATCGAGCTTCTTCTGCTCGAAGATGGCGGCGGAGTCGTTGACCCTCTCGAGCGAGAACCGCTCCGTCAGCTCCGAGAGGGTGAACACCTCCTCCTCGGTGCCCGACGACCATCCCAGCAGCGCCATGGCGTTGTCGACGGCAACCGCCAGGTAGCCGAGTTCGCCGTACTCGAGCACGTTGCGCGCGCCGCGGCGCTTGCTGAGTTTCTGGCGATCCTCGCCGAGGACGGGCGGAACGTGGGCGAATCGCGGCGGCTGCCAGCCGAACGCCGCGTAGAGGGCGAGGTGCTTGGGCGTCGACGGGATCCACTCGTCGCTGCGGATGACGTCGCTGATCTCCATCGCATGGTCGTCGACGACCACCGCCAGGTGATAGGTCGGGAAGCCGTCGGACTTGAGCAGCACCTGGTCGTCGATGTCGGCGTTGTCGAAGGAGATCTCGCCGCGGACCACGTCGATCCAGGTGCTGCGCCCCGGCGGCATCAGCTGGCGCAGGACGGCGGGTGTGCCGCCCTCGTGGTCGCGCGTCACCTCCTTCTGGCGCTCGAGACAGTGCCGGTCGTACCGCGTCGGCTGGTGCGCGGCGCGCTGCACTTCGCGCATCTCCGCGAGCCGTTCGGGGGTGCACGTGCACCAGTACGCCGTACCCGCCTCGACGAGCTCGGCGGCGTGACGGCGATAGATGTCGGTGCGCAGCGATTGGATGTAGGGGCCGAGCGGGCCGCCCACCTCCGGCCCCTCGTCCCACTGCAGGCCGAGCCACAGCAGGGTCTCCATGATCAGGGCCTCGCTGTCCTCGAGATACCGACCCTGGTCGGTGTCCTCGATGCGCAGGATGAACTGGCCTCCGGTGGAACGGGCCGCCAGGAAGCTGAAGAGGGCGGTGCGAACCGAGCCGAAATGCAGCGGCCCTGTGGGGGAGGGGGCGAAGCGCGTCCGCATCCCGGTGCGGCCGTCGGTCACCTCGGGGCGGCGATGATCAGCGCGACGACCGTCCAGGCAAGAAGTGCGCCGACCAGCAGCGGACCATCCCAGTTCCGCACCGACACGCTCATGACCCGAACGGACCCGCCCCCGCGAGGCCCGTCGCCGACGGTGGCGACGCCACCGCCACCGGGCCGGCCGATGTCACCCATGCCCCACGGCGGTGGCGCTGCCGGGGGCCCCGATCGCGGGGTCACGTGAAGGCGCGCCTCACGTTCGCGCTGGCGGGCATCGAGGATGACCCCGAGGATGACCATCGTCCCGAAGCCGCCGGCGCTGAGGCCGAGCAGGATCAGGATCACGCCTAGGGCGGTGTTCAGGTAGTCGTTGTACGCGTGCGGACCGACCAGCACGAGGATGCCGCCGGCGATCAGCGCCGCCGCGGTGGCTCCGAAGCCGAGCAGCTTGCCGGCGATCTCGCGGAAGGACATGTGGCTCCCCGAAGCGGAGGACAACGACGTCGCCGAGTATACGAAGCGAGCCCGCGATCGCAGGCAGCCGGTCGAGCAGGGGCGCCTGCCCCCCTACTATTCGCCACGCGCCCGCATCGTCTAGCGGTCAGGACACCACCCTTTCAAGGTGGTAACCGGGGTTCGACTCCCCGTGCGGGTAGAGCGAGCCGGCGTGGCGGGCCGGTCGGCCGTCTTCGCCGAGAATCCCAAAGTGTCCCACCGATTGAAGGAGCGGTCATGACCACGTCGCCCCAACTCGAGCACGGCCGTCACCCTGAGCGGGGAGTGGCCGAGCGGGCGGTCATCGACGAGATCCTCGACAGCGAGCTGACCTGCCACGTCGCCTTCACCGTCGACGGCTGGCCCTACGCCGTGCCGACCGTTCACGCACGCGACGGCGACCGCGTCCTGGTCCACGGCTCAACGCTGAGCCGCATGCTCGGCGAGCTTGCCCGCGGCGTGCCGGTGTGCATCACGGTGACCGGCGTCGACGGGATCGTGTGCGCACGATCCGCCTTCAACCACTCGGTCAACTACAGGTCGGTGATGGTGTTCGGCACCGCGACGCCGATCCGCGGCGACGAGGCCAAGCTCGCCGCGCTGCGGGCGATCGTCGAGCACGTCCTCCCCGGACGCTGGGCGGAGGTGCGCCCGCCCAAGCGCGCCGAGCTTCGCGCCACGGAGATTGTGTCGGTGCCGTTGGATCGTGCGACCGCCAAGGTGCGCACCGGCCCGCCGGTCGACAGCGCCGCCGATCGGCGGGCCCACGTCTGGTGTGGCGTGCTGCCCCTGCGCCGGGACCTCGCGCTGCCGGAGCTCATTCCCGAGGAGGTGGCCGACCTGCCGCTGCCCGCGAGCGTGCGCGCCGCCCTGGCGCGCGGCTCAGCCGGCCATCGGTGAGGAGTGCTCGATCGGCAGGGCCGCCGGCAGGGTGACCACCTGCGGCTGGCCACCGCCGCGGCGTCCGCCCATGTGATCCGACCCCAGCCGAGCGGCGATACCGGCCGCGAGCAGCCGGTCGGTATTTTCGACATTCATCGGTCGCGCCAGGTGGTAGCCCTGCCCGTACACCTCACCAAAGGTGGCGATGAGCGCCGCCTGCTCGGCCGTCTCGATGCCCTCGACCACCACGGTGAGGGAGAGGATCCTGCCCATGTGGATGATGGTCTCGAGGAGCGCCGCGGATGTGCTGTCGGTGGCGACGGTGTCGACGAACAGCTTGTCGACCTTGATGATGTCGACAGGAAGCCGGCGCAGCAGAGCGAGTGATGAGTGCCCCGTACCGAAGTCGTCGACGGCCAGGGACACGCCCAGCTCGCGCAGAGCGAGCAGCCGCCTGATCGCGGTCTCGACGTCGACCATCACGGCACCCTCGGTGATCTCAAGCACGAGGTGATTGGCGTCCACCCCGGAACGAGCGAGGACGTCCGCGACATCGCGCACGAAGCGGCTGTCCTGCAGCTGACGCGGCGACACGTTCACCGCGACCGAGAGATGCTCGAGCGACTCGTGCTGCTCGTGCCAGCGGCGCACCTGCTGGCAGGCCTCGGCCATGGTCCACCGGCCGAGGGCGACAATCTGCCCGGTCTCCTCGGCGAGTGGGATGAAGTCGAGCGGGCTCATCAATCCCTGTTCCCCGTGGCGCCAACGGATCAGGGCCTCCATGCCGATGATCCTTCCGTCGCCGAGGTGCACGATGGGCTGGTAGTCGAGCGTCATCTGGTCACGCATCACAGCACGGCGCAGGTCGGCCTCCAGGTCGATCCGTGCCAGTGCGGCGGCGTGCATGCTGGGCTCGAAGACCATGAAGCCGTCGGTACGGCCGAACTTGGCGCGGTACATGGCGATGTCGGCGTCGCGGAGCATGCCACCAGCGCTGAGCTGGCCGCCGCGATCGAGCGCGATGCCGACGCTCGCCGATGCCGACACTTCACGCTCGTCGATGATGAACGGGGGCTCCATGGCAGTGAGCACGCGCTGGGCGATCTCGACCGCTCCCTCGCGGTCGCAGTGGGCGAGGATGGCGAACTCATCGCCTCCGAGCCGGGCCGCGGTGTCCTCGTCGCGCAGGCAGTTGCGCAGACGTTCGCCGACCGTGACGAGGAGCTGATCGCCGGCCGTGTGGCCAAGGCTGTCATTGATGGTCTTGAACCGGTCCAGGTCCAAGAAGAGAACCGCGATGTGCGCGCGGCGGCGCCGTGCCCGGATCAGCGACTGCTCCAGCCGCTCGATGAAGAGGCCGCGGTTGGGAAGCCCGGTGAGCTCGTCGTGAAAGGCGAGAAGCTGAATGTGCTCCACCCGCTTGGCGTCCGTGAGCGCGAGGCTGGCATGTTCCGCGAAGGCGGCGAGCACCTCTTGCTCGAGTTCGCCGAAGGGATGGTCGGAGCGTGTGGTGGCGACGGTGATCGACCCGGTGACGCGATCGCCGTCGCGAACGGGGGCGGCCATGGCCCTCGCCAGGTGCTGCTCGGTGAGAGCCGGGATTGCGTCGTCCGCCGACGAGTAGTCCTCGACGATGACGAGCCTATCTTCCGACACCGCCCGGCCGCCGGCACCCTCGCCGACCCTGATGCGCTTCATCGAGGCGGCGAGCTTGGCCGGCAACCCCTGCTGTGACTTCATGACCATCTCGTGCGGCGACTCGGGATCGACGAGCCGGAGCGCGGCGATCTCGACGTCGAGCAGGTCACGCGCCCCGATGGTGATCGTGTCGAGCACGTCCGCCAGTGGAACCCGCCGCGTGATGCTCCGCTGGATGCTCGAGAGCCGCTCGAGAAGCTCCTGCCGTTTCTGCAGGTGGTCGCGCATCACGCGCTCCCCGGAGAGGGCGCGGAAGAGCCGCAGGGTCAGGGTCAGGGAGCGGGCCGCCGCCGTGAGGAGACCGATCTCCTCACGACTGAAGGGGTCGGTCCCCGCCCGCGCCACGACCAGGTTGACGGCGGAGTCGAGGTCCAGCTGCGTCGAGGCCAGCCGGCAGACGCCGATCCCATCGACGCCGAACACCTCCGCCCCACGCGTGACCGCCGCGACGAGGGAGGCGGTGGGCACATCACCGCGGGGAAACCCCACCGAGGCAAGCGCCTGGTCTCCCTCGAGGATGACACCGATCTCAGCCTCGAGCGCGTCGGTCGCCCAATCCACCGCTCGCTGGGTCGCCGATGCCTCGTCGGGTGCGCTGGTGACGGCGGCAACGAACTCCGCAAGGCGGGGGCTGGACCAGCGATCGGCTCCTTCCATCCCTCAGGCGAGGGCGAGGACGACCAGCGTCTGGTTGTGAAAACCATTCACGCCGTGCGTCCGGGCGATCTCCCCGTAGGTGTAGAAGCCGGCCACCGGACCGCCACCGGCGTGCCCGGCGATGCGGTTCACCTCCCTTTTGATCCCCTCGTCGCCGAGGACACCGCGCCGAGCGATGCAGTCGAACGTGAGCATGCCGAGCGGTGCCTGACCGTCGAGCGCGCTGAGCGCCTCGCGGCAGGCGGCGTCGGTGGCGGCGAGAACGGAATCGTCGTCGCCCTCCATCATCCAGACCAGGGCGCCCTGGGGAACCGCGGCGATGCAGGTGAGCGAACGTTCCTCGAGGTCGGCGCCGCCAACGAAGCGCACCTCCTCCCCGCTGCGGCGGCTGAGGCCGAGCGGATGGGTGAGCGCGAACCGGGTGAACTCGGCCGGTGACCGATGCGCCTCGGCCGGCGGCTTGAGCCGCTCGAGGTAGACGTCGAGGGCGGGCTGGTCGTCGAGGGTGAAGACCTTGCTGCCCTCCGAACCGGTCACCAGCATCGGCTCACCGACCCGGGCCCAGCCGTGCTGGACGCCGATTCCCAGCGGCGCGTCGGAGGCCAGCCAGGCGCCGACCACGGCATCGTCGAGGACCTCCCCGTCAAAGAACTGACGGGTGCGCTTCATCTGCAGGTCGTCGCCCGCGCATCCACCGACCAGCGGTGTCGCCGCGCCGACCACGGAATACGCACCGCGTACCACCTCGGTCTGGTCGCCTGAGAGCCCGTCAGTGAGCAGGAGCAACGCCTGGTGGGGATGTCCGGGCTCGTCGCCGGCGCAGGCTGCGATCTCGGCGCCGGCGTCGCGCAGCCGGGCGGACACCCCTCGGGACACTGCCGTCCGCGCCACGAACCCAGGACCTCCAAGGGCCACGACGACCACACCGGCGTCACCGGGACCGTCGGAGGCGATCTCGCCTGCCGTCGAGCACCCGATCAGCGGGATGGAGCCCGTCTGTCGCCGGATCCCCTCGAGCAGAGCCTGGAGATCGTGCGCCTCGGATGCGAAGACAATGATCAGCCTGCCGTCGTCGCCGCGCATCGCGGCCGCGGCCGCCTCGGCACCTGCCTCCGCAGAGTCGGTCGCGGCCGACCTGCCCACCCCGAACCAGCGCGTGGTGGCCGTGGCTGCCGCGATGGCGTGCCCAGCTGGACGCACGTGGGTCTGCATGTGGCCTCTCCCAGGGTGATTGACGCGATGGAGTGCCTGCCGAGTATGTGTGGCGACCTGCGCCACCGAAGCCGCCACCCCTCATTGGGTTGTCAGGTTGCGACAGGCATGACGCCGCTGTGAAGCGATGTGAAGGCTCGGAGGGCGACGAACGGCCCCCGTCGCCGCGCCGGTCCCCGTCTCAGGTGGTGCCGGCGGCGATGGTCTCCTCAACCTGAAGGCGTCGCGCGGCATCGATCTCGGCGGCGGCCCGCTCGTCGTCACCCATCAGGGCATCGAGGTCGACGTCGCTGTAGCCCAGCACCCCCATGTCGGCGAACGCCGATCGCACCCGCGGGCCGAACAGCCCGACGTCCTTGAGAGTGGGCGCGATGCGGGTGAACAGCAGGCTGCGGAACTGCCGCTGCGCCTCGGACTCGTTGACGAACTTGAGGCACTCATCCACGGGCAGGCCGAGGTTGGCCCACACCTCCTCGGCCAGGAACCGGTCGCGCATCAGGTAGCAGGCCTCGACGCAGAACTCCTCACGCTCGTCGCGCTCACGCTCGGAGAGCTGGGGATAGAAGTCACGCAGGGCGAGGCGCCCGAAGGCGACGTGACGTGCCTCGTCCTCCATGACGTACGCGTTGACGGCGCGGGCCAACGGGTTGCCGGCGATGTCCCGGATCAGTCCGAACGCTGCCAGGGCAAGACCCTCGATCAGCACCTGCATGCCGAGGTAGGTCATGTCCCACCGCGAGTCGCTGACGACGTTGTCGAGAAGGGATTTGAGGTGTGGGTTGATCGGGTAGGCGAGCTCCAGCTTCTCGTGGAGGAAGCGCGAGTACGTCTCGACGTGGCGCGCCTCGTCCATCACCTGTGTGGCCGCGTAGAACTTGCTGTCGATGTCGGGCACGGTCTGGACGATCTTCGACGCGCAGATCAGCGCTCCCTGCTCACCGTGGAGGAACTGCGAGAACTGCCACGAGGCGACGTGGTGCATGAGTTGGGCGCGGTCCCGTGCGCCCATGCGCTCCCACACATCGCTGCCGTAGATGGGCACGTACGCCTCGGGCGCGTCCATCGGATTGTCGTGGTCAACGGCGATCGACCAGTCGATGCGCTCGCGGCTGTTCCACTGCCGCGTCTTGCCCTTCTCGTACAGGTTGAGGAGCTTGTCCCGGCCCTCGTCGTACTCCCACGTGAAGATGGTTTCCGCACCGCTGCCAACCTTCCACCGGGTCTGCTCCACGGGCAGGGCGTACACACGAGTGCTCATTGGCGTGCTCCTAAGCGGTTGCGCCCACGGCGTCCGGGGCGAGGTCGAGCCAGCGCTGCATCTCACCGCGCACGGCGCGCTGATGCAGCAGGGAGAGGAGGCGGTCGGTCAGCGGCAGGCCGCGGTGGACGAGGTCGCGCAGCGTGGCGGCATCGTCGTGGCTACGACATCAAGTGTCAAGTGGCACTTGATGCCCTGTGCGCCCCTGCCTCATCTCACCCCGCCGGCCACTCGACGTCGCCGAAGGAGCCCGCCGGCCGCGGCGAGCGCCGGTAGGCGGCCAGCCCGCGGCGGCTGTCCTCGATCCTGGTGCTCGCGCCGTGGCCGGGCAGCACCAGCGTCTCCGGCGGCAGCGGCACCAGCCGCGCCTCGATGCTCGCCACGATCGTCTCCAGGTCGCCGGCCGCGAACGTCTTGCCCGGGCCGCCGTCGAACAGCGTGTCGCCGGTGATCACCGCCCGGCCGACGCGCAGTGAGATGCTCCCGGGCGTGTGACCCGGGGTGTGCAGGACCTCGACGCGGATCGATCCCACCCGGACCTCGGCGCCATCCTCGAGCCGCCCGTCGATGCGCTCCTCGGGGATCCGGATTTCGGCGGCGCCGACCAGCACGGGCGCACCGGTCGCGGCGCGGACGGCGTCGTAGGTGGCCCAGTGGTCGGGATGCCAGTGGGTGGCGATCACCTGCTGGACGCCGCCCTCGACCGCGATTGCCGACAGCAGCGGACCCTCCTCCAGCGGCATGTCGACCAGCAGCGAGGCGGCTGCGTCGACGTCCACGACGATGTACGCGTTGTTCCCGTAGGGGCCCATCGGCCCGACCTTGACGATGCGGACGCCACCGTCCTCGTGAACGGTGACGTCAGCCACGCAGGTCCCCGCCCGCCGCGGCCGCGCCCTCCGCCCTGGCGCGCATGGCCACCTTGTGGGCGCGCTTGCCGGCCTGGTAGCGCTCGCGCTCGGCGACGGTGCGCACGTCGGCGAGGGTGGGGTAGTCCGGGGCGATGTCCTCCCAGCCCTTCGGCCGCACCCCGAGGTGCTTGGCGAGTACGGCGAGGACGATCCGTGCCTTCATCTCCCCGAAACCGGGCAGAGCGCGAAGCCGGGCGAGCAGCTCGGCCGCGTCCCGCGTGCCCTTCCAGACCGCCGCCGCGTCGTTGCCGTACTCGACGGCGATGGTCGCGCACAGCGCCTGGACGCGCCGGGCCATGCTGGCCGGGAACCGGTGGATGGCCGGCCTGGTGCGGAACGCCGCCTCGAAGCTCGACGCGTCGATCGCCGCGAGCTTGCGGGCGTCGAGACTCCCGAGGCGCCGGGTGATCTCGAGCGGCCCGAGGAAGGCCTTCTCGACGGGGATCTGCTGGTCGAGGCAGAAACCGATCAGCAGCGCGAGCGGGTCGCGCGCCACCAGCCCGTCCGCCTCGGGGTCGCCGGTCCATTGCATTTTTGGGGCTGTTTTCGTCGCCATGCCGAGAGCCTAGCGCGCCGAGTCGGACCGTGGGCGTGAAAGCAAGCCGAGACCACCGCGACCCGGACGCTACACTCCCGCCATGTCCTGGCTGGGCCGTCTGTTCAACTCCACGCCACCCCCGCCGCCACCCAATACCGTGGTCATCCCCGACGACATCGTCGGGCTGCTCGACGGCGGCGAGGCGCCACTGCAGGCCACCGTGGAATCAGCCCTGCGCAGCCTCATCGAGATCCGCCGCCGCGCCGCGGAGCACGACGCCGAGGGCCTGCCGTTCTGGCTGCGCCGTGAGGCCGGGCAGAGGGGCGAGATCGACGAGTCCCTGCGCGACCGCGTCACGCAGCGCCGCGCCGCCGAAACCGAGAGCTGACGCCGGCGATGCCGGCAGGAGGGAGCCGCAGATGCGCGCACTGACATTCGTCGACATCGGCCGCGTGGAGATGGCCGACGTGCCCCGGCCCACCATCGAGGAGCCGACCGACGTGCTGCTGCGGGTCACCACCACCGCGATCTGCGGCAGCGACCTGCACGTGCTCCACGGCCGCATCCCCGGGATGACCCCCGGCGGCATCCTCGGCCACGAGTTCGCCGGCGTGGTCGAGGAGGCTGGTGCGGCCGTGCGCTCGGTGAAGGCGGGCGACCGCGTGCTGGCGTCGTTCATGATCCCGTGCGGCACCTGCTGGTTCTGCTCGCGGCGGCTGTTCAGCCGCTGTCCTGACCAGCGGGTCTTCGGCTACGGCATGTTCCTCGGCGACCTCAGCGGTGCTCAGGCGGAGTACGTCCGCGTGCCCAACGCCGACCTCTGCCTGCGCGCCATCGATGACTCCTTGAGTGACGAGACCGTGCTCTTCGCCGGCGACATCTTCACCACCGGGTACGACTGCGCGGTCGAGGCGCGCATCGAGGAGGGTGACGTCGTGGTGGTGCAGGGCTGCGGGCCTGTCGGGCTCATGGCCGTGCAGGCGGCCCGCACGTTCAAGCCGTCCGTGATCTACGCCGTCGACACCGTGGCGCAGCGTCTTGAGATGGCCCAGGGATTCGGAGCCATCCCCGTTGACGCGTCGGCGGTGCACGTGCCCAGCCACATCCAGGATCACACCGAGGGTCGCGGCGCCGACGTGCTCCTCGAATGTGTCGGCGCCATCCCCGCGCTCACCGGCGCCATCGACATCGTTCGCGCCGGCGGCCGCATCAGCGTCATCGGCGTCTACTCCGAGCCCGAGATGGACTTTCCGCTCAACCTCACCTTCGTCAAGGGGCTCGACGTGAAGTTCTGCGGCACCGCCAACGTCATCGGACGCTGGGACGACGCCCTCGAGCTGATCGCATCGGGCGCCGCCGACCCGGCCTCGATCATCTCCCACCGGCTGCCGCTCGACGACGCGGTGCACGGCTACGAGTTGTTCGCCGCCCGCGAGGCTATGAAGGTGGTGCTGACCCCCTGAGCTGAACGGCGCCGTCGTCCCGTCGCGGGGACAGGCGCAGCCGCGCGCTCGTGGGCAGCACGACCAGCCAGCGTCCGCTCCGCGTCCGCCACCAGAACACGGTGGCAATGGTGATGATGATCGCGGATGGCGCCGCCAGCGGCGGTTGCCGCACCGATGCGCCGACCATCATCACCAGCACGACGGTGACCAGGAAGCCGATCATCACCCGCTGGAAGCCCTCGCTCATCGAGGCCGACGGCCGGGTGGCCTGCGGGTTCTTGCGCGCCTCGTAGCCGCGTCGGATCATCGCCGCCGCCATCGATGGACGCGGGGCATCGTCGTCTCCGGGCTCGACGTCCACCGCCGCCTGCGGCGGGCCGTCGTTGTCGCCGGGCCTGCGCAGGCGCACCAGCAGCTCGAGGTTGCGGTCGAGCAGCCGCCAGTGCCGGGTGGACTGGCCCCGGGAGTGTGCGTGGCCCATGAACTGCATCGCCTCGGCGTTGCGACCCTGGCGGACAAGGCAGATGGCGAGGTTGTTGAGAGCCTCGATGTCGAACTGGTCCTCGATCACCACTGAGCGCAGATCCGTCTCGGCGGTGACCCAGTCCGCGTTGCGCATCGCCAGCAGCGCGGCGGCGCGGCGGGTGTGCGCTGCGACCGCGTCGACGGCGACGGCGCGGTTGACGGCGCGACGGGCGCCGAGCAGGTCGTCGCAGGCCAGGCGGGCGGCGGCGAGCTCGTGGAGGATGACCGGGGAGGGATGCTCCTCGGCGACCGTCTCGAGGATGGGCAGCGCCTCGTCGACACGCCCCAGGTTGGTCAGCGCGACGCCGCGGAGGCGGGGCAGCCAGGTCTCCGTGCTGCCCTCGGCGAGCGCGGCGTCCGCGTTACGCAGTGCCGACGTCCACCGCCCCTCGCGGACGTCCTCGAGGGCTCGCTCGGCGGTGGTGGGTGCGGGGGTGTTCACTGTTGGTCGGAGCCGTCCCAGGGGATGGACTCGAACCATCGATACACGGTTTTACAGACCGTTGCCTTAACCAGCTTGGCTACCCTGGGGGGCGGGTTAGGATAACGCAAAGACGGATTGTCTCCGTTGCAGATTGGCATACACCCCGGCCTGGATGACGTCGCGCACCTGGTCGGAGATGGCGAGCACGGTGCTGGGATCTCCCGCCGCGTCGGGACCGTGGTTGCTGACGTCGACCGGCTCGTGGAACTCGATGATCCACGACGACGGCAGGGGGATCAGGCCGGCCGGTCCCAGCCACGGGAAGGTGGGTGTGATGGGCGCGTATGGCAGGCCGAGAAGCCTTGCCACAGCGGGGACTTCGGCGAGGTTGGGATGCAGCTCCTCGCTGCCGACGATGCTGATCGGGATGATCGGGCTGCCGGTGCGCAGTGCCATCTCGACGAATCCTCCGCGTCCGAACCGGCGCAGGCGGTAGCGCTGCGAGTACGGCTTGCCCGCGCCCTTGGCGCCCTCTGGAAACACCAGCACCAGCTCGTCGCGCTCGAGCAGCCGGCGCGCATCATCGTTGTGCGCCATCGTGTTGCCGGTGCGGCGTATCAGCCACGACGCCGCCGGCATCGAGAACAGTCCATTGAGCACCAGCGCACGCGCGTGGCGCGGTTGCGGGTGCTCGAGGAGCAGCGCGGTGCGCACCATCGCACCGTCATACGGAACGATGCCGGCGTGGTTGGCAACGAGCAGGCCGCGCCCGCTCGACGGGACGTTCTCGACGCCGACGGCGCGCACCCGCCACCAGTTGCGGTACACCCACGCGCTCAGCGGCAGCAGCAACGACTCCGTCCACTCCTGGTCGAAGCCGAACTCGTCGACCGATGACTCGCCGTGGCGGCGGCGCTCGGCGAGCTCCGCCTGGCGGCTGAACAGGTCTGACACTCCGCGCACCGCGCCGGCGACGTCGCCACCGTCGACGGCCGCGAGGCGGCGCAGCGCCGACGCACCGAGCATCGCGAGCCCGGGCAGCCCGCGGCGCAGCGAGCTGAGGCGGTTGATGTCGACCCCCGCCGCCGGCACCGGTTCGAGGTCCGCCTCCACTCGCCGCGCCTCCAGCTCGCGGTCGACCGCGTCGAGGAGGCGGTGCAGCGCGATGCGCAGGGTGGCGTCGTCGGCGGTTGCCCGGCGCCGCGGAGGCGAGGCTGCGCGGCTCATCCTCCCATCGTACCGACCCCCTGGCAAGAAATGAACCCAAGCCTGTTGACTGGGCCAGCGGCAACGCCAGGACCCAATGTGGGCGTCCTAGGTTACACCCTTGAGCCAGATCGTCTTCTTCACCGGCGGTTGGTCCTCTGGAGACAGATGCACGTGGATTTCTTGTGTCGTATCGACCATCATCGCGGAGAAGCGGAGAGGTATTTCCGCGACGACATCGTCTACGCGGGGTTAGTCATGCGTCTGGCGATCGTCTGCTCCGAGCCGCTCTCAGTGGCCGCCCAATCAGGCACCGCCGTGAGTCTGCGGAATCTTCATGCCGGCCTGGTTGAGGTTGGGTGCGAAGCCTCACTTCTGGCTCCTCGGGACAGAGCATTTGGCCCCGCGATCGTGCGCAGAGCGATCTTCAATCTTCGGTTTCAGCGCGCAGCGTCAGCATACGATGTGGTCGTCGGCGTCAACGGGGACGCGTGGCAGCTTGCGGAAAGCCGAGTCCCACGCTACGTCGCCATGCCGAAGGCGGTATTTGCCGACGTCCTACGGTTTGAAAGGGGTACATCCCGCATCGGACTATCCCTACAGGCGCGCTGGGAGGGATCGGCTGCCAGGCGCGCCCGGACCGTCGTGGTGTCGTCAGCCTACGCGAGGTCTCGGGTGATCGCTCTGTACGATGCTTCCCCCGACCGAGTCTTTGTGGTACCAGATGCGTTCGCATCCGAGGCATGGCGAGCCCAGCTACCGCGGGCACCTCGGCGGGGAAACCGCGTGTTATGCGTGGCGCACCTATATCCGCGCAAGCGCGTCATCGACCTCGTTGATGCGTGGCCGTCGGTGCTCAGGCAGAGGCCGGACGCTGAGTTGGAGATCGTTGGCCAGGGCCCTGATCTACAAAGTCTGCGTTCACGGGCCAGCGGCATACGACAGTGCGTATTCCGTGGTCATGTGCCCAGGGCAGAACTGTTGCTGGCGTACGCACGAGCGGACGTGTTCTGTCTCCCGAGCGCACAGGAGAACTTCGGGGTCGTCGCGCTCGAGGCGCTATCGGCGGGCCTCCCTGTCGTGGTGGCTGACGGAGGCGCACTTCCCAGCACGGTGGACGGAGCTATAGCGCAAGTGGTTCCCGTTGGCGACCCTGGCGCACTAGCGGGTGCGATTGTCTGGGGGCTGCAAGCTGAAGTCCGGCGCGCGGCCGGCAGAAGCAATCCGCAGGTAGCGGGAAGGTACGAGCCAGCGTCGGTGGCGTCAAAGTTCTTGGAGATTCTCGCGCTCTGATCCTCGGGCTCTCGGGGGGCGGTCGACTGCAGCGGGGTGCTCGATTGCGGCGACCTGTCTATCGCCGCGCTGCGGGAAGCGTGTCGCGCATCTCGCCGCTGACCCGGTAGGCCTCAACCGTGGCCAGGATCTGCTCCGGGTCGCCGGCCAGCGAGTCGACGAAATAGCCCCCGTCGAACGGCCGATCGGCGGCGCGGAGCAGGGCGGTGGCGGGCTGGCGGCGCGGCGGCGGGATACCCGGCACGAGCTTGTAGCCGAGCACCAGCCGGTTGCCGGCGCGGGTGATCCCCAGCGCATCGATGACCTCCCAGCGGGTCAGGGTGCTGAAGGGGTACTGGCGCTGCAGAACGCCCTCGCGGGTGAGCTCGAGGGTGGGACGCAGGATCAGCCCGGTCATGATCAGGGCGACCAAGGGGGCGGCGCAGATGAACCAGCCGATGGTCGCCCCGTTGAGCAGGCAGAGCACTCCGCCGACCTCGGTGACGATCGCCAGCGGGACGACCAGCGCGGCAGGACGGCGGGCGCGGAACACCACCCGGCCGCCGCGCGGGGCGATCACCGGAGCCCCAGCCGAACCTTCTGCGACCTCCGTCTCACTCACCCGATCCATCCTACGCAGCGCCAGCGCGTCGACGGCTCTGCCATGGTGGGGCGATGGCCGTCCTCGCCGTCTCAATCGTCGACGCGCTGGTCTTCATCGGGCTCGGGGCTGCCGGGTTCGCCGTGGTGGCGCTGGTCTGCGTCGCCATCCTCGCCCTGCTCCACCTGGTGCTCCCGGCCACCGACAGCGGTGCCGACGAGATCGATCGCCTTCACCCACGCGAGGACGCCGATCCACTCCGGGACGAGGGCGAGCAGCTTGACACGGAGGTGAACGCATAAGGTATCCTTTATCAAAGGAAACGTTATGCAAGCACCTGTCCGCGCCCCCGACCCCGCCCGCCGCCAGCCGCGCCGCGCCATCCCCGGCAGCATCGCCGCCGGCGCCAACGACCTCTCGGTGGCCTTCGAGGGCCTCGCCAACCCCACCCGGTTGCTCATCGTCGAGAGCCTCGCCGCCACGCCCGAAATGCGGGTGAGCGAGCTGGCCGAGCTCTGCATGGTCTCGCAGCCGCGGATGAGCTGGCACCTGCGCATCCTGCGCAAGGCGGAGATCATCCGCACCCGCCGCGACGGGCGCGAGGTGTTCTGCCGTCTCGACCGCGAGGCCATCGCCAACCATCTGCGTGCCTTTGTTCATCTCATCTCCGCGCGTGCCGACGCCAACGCCGACGCGCTCGTCCAAAGTCTCCAACCAATCAATGAGGGAATCTCGTGAGCAACAAGGTCAGAGTGGCCATCATCGGCGTGGGCAACTGCGCCTCGTCTCTCGTCCAGGGTCTCGAGTACTACAAGGACGCCGACCCGAACGACGTCGTCCCCGGTCTCATGCACATCGACCTCGGCGGGTATCACATCCGCGACATCGAGATCTCTGCCGCTTTCGACATCGACGTCGAGAAGGTCGGCAAGGATGTCAGCGAGGCCATCTTCAGCGGCCTCAACAACACCGTGAAGTTCAGCGACGTGCCCCACATGGGCGTCCCCGTGCAGCGCGGCATGACCCATGACGGGCTCGGCAAGTACCTCTCCGAGGTGATCACCAAGGCGCCGGGCTCAACCGTGGACATCGTCGAGGTGCTCAAGAGCACCAAGACCGACGTGGTCGTCAACTACCTGCCGGTCGGCAGCGAGGAGGCCACGCGCTGGTACACCGAGCAGATCCTCACCGCGGGCTGCGCGATGGTCAACTGCATGCCGGTGTTCATCGCTCGCGAGGACTACTGGGGCAAGCGCTTCCAGAAGGCCGGCGTGCCGATCATCGGTGACGACATCAAGTCGCAGGTCGGCGCCACCATCGTCCATCGCGTGCTCACCCGTCTGTTCCGTGATCGCGGCGTGCAGATCGAGAACATGTACCAGCTCAACTTCGGTGGCAACACCGACTTCCTCAACATGCTCGAGCGCGAGCGCCTGCAGAGCAAGAAGATCAGCAAGACCAACTCGGTCAAGTCACAGCTCGATCACCCGATCGCCGATCGCAACATCCACGTCGGCCCGTCCGACTACGTGCCCTGGCTGAACGACCGCAAGTGGGCGTACATCCGGGTCGAGGGCAAGTCCTTCGGCGACGTGCCGCTCAACATGGAGCTGAAGCTCGAGGTCCACGACTCGCCGAACAGCGCAGGCGTGGTCATCGACGCGGTGCGCTGCTGCAAGATCGGCCTCGACCGTGGCCTGAGCGGTGCGCTCGAGGGCCCGTCCAGCTACTTCATGAAGTCGCCGCCCCGCCAGGTGTCGGATTCTCTGGCGCGGGAACTCACCGAGGAGTTCATTGCAGGTGCCCCCAACCCGGCGGTCAACGGCCACCGGCGCACCAACCAGGTGACCGCCGCCCAGCCGGTCGCAGAGCCGGCCACCCCCGCCGCCGAATAGTTCGGAGGCGGACGGTGGTCGATGCGGGCCGGGAGTCGACGCTCCCGGCCCGTTCGCGTCTGCTCCGATGGCGGCGGCGTGGCGAGTCGATGCTTCCGTATCATGGCTACCGGCTTGCGTCCGTACTGGTGCGCGTGCTTCCGCGCGGCGCCAGCTTTGTCCTCGCCGACCGCGTCGCCGACGTGCTCCTCGCCGCCGTGCCGGCGAAGTTCGACGCACTCCGTGACAACCTGCGCCACGCTGTGCCCGAAGCCGACGACCGCGCGCTGCGCCGTGTGGTGCGACGCAACGTCCGCAACCTGACGCGCAGCTGGGTCGACGTCATGGCCATCCCCATCGATCCCTTGGCCACGTCACGGCGGCTCCGCGAGATCAACATCCACCACTACACCGACGCGGTCGCCCGTGGCAAGGGTGTCGTGGTCGTGTCGATGCACTTCGGTGCGTGGGAGGAGGGGCTGGCCGCGTGGAACGGCAGGGACAGCCGGCTCGCGCTGCTCGCCGAACAGCTGCGCCCACAGAAGCTGTTCGAGGCGATCGCGGGCGCCCGCGGTGCGCTCGGGGTGCGCGTCATTCCCATCGACGTCGAGGCCATGCGCAATGGTGATACGCAGACCGCTCGCCGCCTCGGCGCTGCCGCGATGCGCGAGGTGTTCAGGCACCTGCGCTCCGGTGGCGCCATCGCCATCGCCATCGACCGCGATCTCACCGGGACCGGCGTCTCGATGCCCTTCTTCGGTGTTCCCGCGCCGATCCCGCTCGGCGTCGTCGAGGTGGCGATGCGCACTGGCGCGGCGGTGGTGCCGGTCGCGCTGGTGCGCACCCGCACGGGTGTGGACGGCCGGGTGTTCCCCGAGGTGCCCTACGACCCCGCGGCTCCGCGCGACGACGAGGCCCGACGGGTCGCCCAGGTGATCCTGCGGACCTTCGAGCACGTGATCCGCGAGCATCCCGACCAGTGGCACGTCCTCGACCGCGTCTGGCCGGAGCGGACGGCGTGAAGGTCTGCCTGGTCTCACCGTACGACTACATGCATCCCGGCGGGGTCACCGAGCACGTGCGCCATCTCGCCGACAGCCTCCGTGAGCGCGGCCACGAGGTCACCGTCCTGGCCCCGTCCAGCCGCGTCGGTGACGACCACGGCATCCCCGGCTACGTGCGCATCGGCCGCAGCGTGCCAGTGAAGACCAACGGCTCGGTCGCCCGGATCGCGCTCAGCTTTCACCTCGTGCGCCGGGTGCGCGCCCTCCTCGACGACAGCGACTTCGACGTCGTGCACTACCACGAGCCGCTGGTGCCATCGCTGCCGATCACCGTGCTCCGCTTCCATCGCGGGGCCAACGTCGCCACCTTCCACACCCTCGCGCGGCGCAACCTGGGCTACTACTACGGACGGCCCTTCCTGGGCCGGTACTTCAAGCGGCTGCACGCCTGCATCGCGGTGAGCATCCCGGCGCGCGACTTCATCTCCCGCTATTTCCCCGGCGATTACCGCATCGTTCCCAACGGCATCGACACCCACCGGTTCCATCCCGATCATCCCCCGCTGCCGGAGCTGCGCACGCCGGGCATGAAGACGCTTCTCTTCGTTGGCCGGATGGAGCAGCGCAAGGGCTTCGACATCCTGCTCGAGGCGTACGCCCAGCTGCGACGGCGGCGTTCCGACGTGCGCTTGGTGGCGGTCGGCGAGGGTCCGCAGCGCGAAGGGTACGAGCGCCAAGTCGACTCGTTCGGCATCCCCGACGTGCTCTTCTGCGGCAGGGTCAGCAACGAGATGCTGCCGCGCTACTACACGTCTGCGGATGTCTTCTGCAGCCCCGCCACCGGCGGTGAGAGCTTCGGCATCGTGCTGCTCGAGGCGATGGCCAGCGGCGTGCCGGTGCTGGCGTCGGCGATCCCCGGGTTCACCGCTGTCATCGAGGCCGGGCAGGACGGCCTGCTGGTGCCCCCCAAGCAGCCGCGCGTCTGGGCCCAGGCGATCGACGCCCTGTTGAATGACGACGATCTCTGCCGCGGGATGAGCGCGAACGGGCTGCGCACCGCTCAGCAGTACGACTGGCATCGCGTCGCGGACTCGATCCTCGACGTCTATGAGGAGGCACGCGGACGATCCCGCGTGCACATGGTGGCCGCCGGTGTTCACCGCCAGGTTTCAGGAATGGGTTAGGGCCGGGGCGCGGCGCCTCGTGCCAGCGCTGCGACTCCTCGGCTTCACCCCCAACGCGCTCACCCTCGTCGGGCTGGCTATCTGCGCCGCGGCGGCGGCGCTTGTCGCCACCGGCTACCTGATCCCCGGCGGGATCATGCTGCTGGTCGCCAGCGTCTTCGACATCCTCGACGGCGCCGTCGCCAGGGTCACCGGCAAGGTGTATCGCTACGGCGCGTTCCTGGACTCGACCACCGACCGCTACGCCGAGTCCTTCACGTACATCGCCCTGCTCTGGTACTTCACGATCACGCTCCCCGGCCACCACGTGGTCGAGCCGATGCTGGTGATCTTCGCTCTCACTGGTTCCCTGCTGGTCTCGTACGTGCGCGCTCGCGCCCAGTCGCTCGGCTTCGTGTGCGACGGGGGCGTCTTCGCCAGGCCCGAGCGGGTGGTGCTCACCGTGGTCGGCCTGCTCGTCCCGCCGATTCTCTTCGGGTGCCTGGTTGCGCTGGCGGTGTTCACCAACGTCACCGCGGTGCAGCGCATCTGGTTTGTCTGGCGGCAGTCGCTGAAGACGGCGCCCGCCGACACATGAGCGGGCTGCTGCCGTGGTGTCGCTGGGAGTTCGGCCGGCGCATCGAGATGAACGGCGTGATCGTGTACATCATCTGCGAGCGCCTGCTCAAGGCGGTCGTCCTCGTCGGTGGCGGCATCGTGCTTCTCGTGGTCGCCGCGCACACCGACCTGGGCAACCTCGCCGAGCAGGCGCAGGATCAGCTCGAGCTGGGCGGCGGGACGTCGCTGTGGCGCCGGCTCTTCGAGCAGGTGCTCGCCAAGTTCGGGACCCACGCCGACCCCATCGCCGTCGGCGCCATCCTCTACGGCCTCCTCGAGGCTGGCGAGGCGGTGGGGTTGCTGCTTCGGCGCCGCTGGGCGGAGTACCTCGTGCTGCTCGCCACCGTCGCGTTCCTGCCGCTCGAGGTCGACGAGGTGCTCCGCTACCCGTCGGCGCTCAAGGCGATCGCGCTGACCGCCAACATCGCCATCGTCGTCTACCTGATCTGGCGGAAGCGACTCTTCATCGAGCGCGCCGGCAGCACGGGACCTGCCGGCGCCTGAACCGCGTTCAGGAGGCGGTGGCGCGCTCGATGACCGCTGCGGTGGGAAGCAGCAGCTCCTCTGCCCCGAGGGGGCCGACCAGCTGCAGGCTCGCCGGCAGTGTGCCGCCGGCGACCGGGACAGGCAGCGCCAGACACGGCGTCCCCGCCGCGTTGAACAGGGAGGTGTGCCGTGTCATATCGATGATCAGCGCCGTGTTGTCCTCGACCAGGTCCTCGATGCGTGGCGGAAAGATGGGCAGTGTCGGCAGCGCGAGCAGCTGCACGCGCTCGAAGAGCCGCAAGAGGCTGTTGCGCCACTCCACCACTCGCTCACGCGCCTCGTCGATGCCCGGGCGGAAGAGGTCGGCCAAGCCGAGCGCCAGCTTGGTGTCCTCACCAAGCCCGTCCGGATCCTCCATGAGGTGATGGTCCACGTCCCACATCTCCGCGAAGAAGATGGTGGTGAAGAGATCCGTCCCAACTGCCCAATCGGGCACCTCGACATCGACGACGTCGAATCCCGCCTCGCGCAGTGCGGCATCGACGGCGGCCTCGATCTCGGGGAGCGCGTCGGTGCGCACCCGGCCGATGGTGTGCGCCGGCGTGGCCGCGGCGGCGAAACCGGGCTCGAGGAGTCGCATGCCCAGCTCCAGCCCGGCAACCTTGGTCGCCAGCGGTCCGATGGTGTCGAGGCTGGTGGCCAGCGGCCAGACGCCGTCGAGCGGGACGCGCCCGTGGGTGGTCTTGAGCCCGGTGACACCGCAGCACGCGGCGGGGATGCGCACCGATCCGCCGGTGTCGGAACCGAACGCCACGTCGGCATCGCCGGCGGCGACCGCGACCGCTGAGCCGCTCGACGAGCCACCGGGCACCAGGCGCGCATCCAGCGGGTTCACCGGGGTACCGAACCACGGGTTGGTGCCCAGTGGCAGCAGCGCGAGCTCATGCAGGTTGGTCTTGCCGACGATGCGGGCGCCGGCGGCCCTGGTGCCGCGCAGGCAGGCGGCGTCGCCGGCCGCCGGCTGAGCGGTGCGCTGCACGGCGCGGCATCCCGCGGTGGTGGGCACGCCCGCGACATCGATGATGTCCTTCACGGCAACCCGCGGACCGCTGCCCGAGGAGTCCAGGCGGGTGATGAACGTCGACACCCGGCGAGTGTATCGGCGTGGTCATGATGACCTCATGGACCTCGGCCTCTCGGGACGCACCGCCTTCGTCGCCGCCGCCAGTCGCGGCATCGGACGCGCCATCGCCCTCGGCTTCGCCGCGGAGGGTTGCGACGTCGGTTTCTGCGCGCGCGACGGGGACTCGCTCGATGCCGTCGCGGCGGAGATCCGCGCTACCGGTACACGGGCGGTGCCGACCATCGCAGACGTCACCGACGCGGAGGCGATCGCCGGCGCCATCGGCCAGACCGTCGCGGAGACGGGCCGTCTCGATGTGGTGGTGGTCAGCGCGGGCGGGCCGCCGCCAGGGACATTCGACAGCGCCGACGACCACGCCTGGGCGACCGCCTTCGAGCTGACCCTGATGAGCGCGGTGCACCTGGTGCGCGCCGCTCTCCCGGCGCTGCGCCGATCCGATGCCGCGAGCATCTTGTTCGTCTCGTCATCCTCGATCCGCCAGCCGATTCCGGGGCTGCTGTTGAGCAACGCGTTGCGCGCGTCCGTCGCCGGCCTGGCCAAGACACTGTCGACGGAGCTGGCGCCCGGCATACGCGTCAACACCATCCTGCCGGGCCGCATCCGCACCGCTCGCACCGAGGCGCTCGCCCGGCAGCGCCGTCCGGGTGCGGACGTGGAGGAGACCATCGCCGAGGAGGCACGGCTGATCCCGCTGCGCCGCTTCGGCGACGTCGCCGAGTTCGCGCGCGCCGCCGTCTTCCTCAGCTCGCCTGCCGCGAGCTACATCACCGGCGTTGCGCTGGCCGTCGACGGCGGGCTCATCCAGTCGCAGGTGTGAGCGGTCAGCAGCTCGTACCGGCGGCCAGCAGGCCGATGATGCCGACCAGGTTGAACAGCCCGTGGACGATGGCGCCGGGGATGAGCGAGCTCGAGTACTCATAGAGCAGCGCCAGGATCACGCCGACGGCGAACAGCGGCAGCGCCAGCACCAGGACCACGTGCGCGGCGGAGAAGATGGCGGCGCTGATCACCACCGCCGGGATGACGTGAAGCCTGCGCCGCAGCCAGCCGTAGAGAAATCCGCGGAAGATGGTCTCCTCGCTGAACGGCGCGATCAGGCAGACCAGCACGATGGCGATGCCGACGTAGCCGCCGTACTGGTCGCGCACCGCCGTGCACTGCGTGTTCGGCGAGTTGGGAAGCGCCTGCACGGAGAGCGAGCCCAGCCACTCCGCGAGGAAGTACGCCCCGACCGCTGCGACGACCGCGATGGCCAGCCAGGGCAGCCAGCCGGCCCTGCCGAGGGGGCGTGGCAGGCGCCAGCCGATGTCGGGGATGCGCAGCCCGCGGCGCAGCCAGAGCAGCACGAACAGGCCAGCCAGCGCCGCCAGGTACACGGACGTCTGGTTGGCGAAGGACTCGACGGCGGTGCGCCCCTGGGGCTGCAGCCCACCGTCGATCGCCTGGGTGACACCCACAATGAGGCTGCCGATGAAGAGCGCGGCCGCCGCCGCCGCCGGGAGGAAGGCGACAACGTCCGTCCAATCCCAACGCCCAGCCGCGCGGGTCGCCGCCTTCCGCGGCGGCAGAGGTGCCGGTTCATGGTCGGAGACCACCCGCAGGCCGACGTACACGAGGATGATCGGCGCCAGCACGGCGGCCGCGATCAGCCCGGCGCGGGTCCCCGCGCCGGAGGCGACCTGACTCGACGCGATGAACGTCAGGAAGGACAGCGGCGCGCTGATGAACAGGCAGATGCGTGCCGTGGCCGCCCTGGACGGGAGCATCGCGGCGGGTCCGCCCGGGGGGGCTGTCGGCAGGGACACGTCGGCCAATTCTGCACAATCGCCGGATGGCCGCCCCCATCGCCGTGATCGGACACGAGGCGGTGCTGAGCCACCTGGAGGCCGCCCATGCGGAGGGCCGCCTGGCGCACGCGCTGCTCGTGAGTGGGCCGTCGGGGGTGGGCAAGACGGCGCTGGCGCTCACGCTGGCGGCCACCCTCCTCGACGCCACGTCGTGGCCCGGAGGTCTGCACGCCCACCCCGACCTCTGGCTCGAGGACTCCGACGCCGAGAGCATCGGCATCGAACGGATCCGCCCCGGGGCCCGCACCGAGGCGGGCCCGAGCCTTCAGGACGTGATGAGCCTGCGGACCTACGCCGGCGGCATGCGCGTCGCCGTGATGGCGCGCGCCGACCGGCTCACCGAGCCCGCGGCAGATGCGCTCCTCAAGACGCTCGAGGAACCACCGCCCGGGACGGTGATCGTGCTGTGCACCGCCAGCCCGGAGGCGCTCCCGGCCACCATCCTCTCGCGCACCCAGCAGGTCGCCCTCGCCCCGGTGGCGGTCCCGCGAGTGACGGCGTGGCTCGAGGCGGCCGGGGTCGAGCCACGCCTGGCAGGTCTCGCCGCGACGCTCAGCGGCGGCCGTCCGGGCCGGGCCATGCGACTCGCCCAGGAGCCGGGCGCCGTGGTGGCGGAGGTCGAGGCTCTCCATGC
>CABEBM010000013.1_pt1 | contig 66333 bp, 61 predicted proteins | sample 3132591 | NCBI WGS metagenome assembly CABEBM01 (sample SAMEA5534345, study PRJEB31848) | metagenome | biome: tundra; feature: field; material: soil | place: USA | collected 2013-05 | depth 0.45 m | reverse complement strand
ATGATGCGCCGGGCGGCGGGGGCGCACCCGGTGCGGGAGACAACGCCGGCGATCACGACGAGAGCGCAGAGAGCGACCAGACGTCGCCGCGGCGTCGCCGGCTTGCTGTGGCGGCTTCGTAGCTCGCGAGAGCGCCGCTCGCTGCTGTTGCCGGCACGGTCGTCGGTGAGAGTGGCGGGCGGCCCCACCTCGGGTGAGCGCGGGCGCTCTGCTAGCGTGGAGCGTCGTGACCAACCGCCTCGCGGCCGAGACCAGCCCCTACCTGCTCCAGCACGCCGAGAACCCGGTCGACTGGTATGCGTGGGGCGACGAGGCGTTTGCCCGCGCCCGCGCCGAGGACAGACCCATCCTGCTGAGCGTGGGCTACAGCGCCTGTCACTGGTGCCACGTGATGGCGCACGAGTCCTTCGAGAACGACCAGATCGCGGCCCGCATGAACGAGCTGTTCGTCAACATCAAGGTCGACCGCGAGGAGCGGCCGGACGTCGACTCCATCTACATGCAGGCGGTGATCGCGATCAGCGGGCACGGCGGCTGGCCCATGACGGTGTTCCTCACGCCGGAGGGTGAACCGTACTTCGGTGGCACGTACTTTCCGCCGACCGACCGCCCGGGAATGCGTGGCTTCCCCTACGTGCTCGACGCGGCGGCCACCGTGTACCGCGAACGCCGCGATGCGGTGACCGCTGCGGCGGAACAGCTGCGCCGGACGCTGGAACCGCCCGCGCTCCCGGCGGGCACGGCGTCGACAGCCATGCTCGACGCAGCCACGGGGCAGCTCCTGACACAGGTGGACACGCGCCATGGCGGCTTCGGCGGTGCGCCCAAGTTCCCCCACCCGGCCGCGGTGGACTTCCTCTTGCGGCGGCACCGTGCCACCGGCGAGGCACGGTTGCTCAACGCCGCTCTCGTCAGCCTCGACCACATGGCCCGCGGCGGCATCCACGACCAGGTGGGCGGAGGCTTCCACCGCTACGCGGTCGATGGCACGTGGTCGGTGCCGCACTTCGAGAAGATGCTGTACGACAACGCCCAGCTGGCACCCGTGTACCTCCACGCATTCCAGCTCACCGGCGACGCGCGCTGGCGGCGCGTCGTCGAGGACACGCTCGACCACGCGCTCCGTGAGCTCCGGCTCCCCGGCGACGGCTTCGCCTCGTCGCAGGACGCCGACTCTCCAGGCGGCGAGGGATCGTTCTTCGTGTGGACCCCGGCGCAGCTGAATGAGGTGCTGGGCGACGAGGACGGACCGCTGGCGGCCCGCGTCTTCGGCGTGAGCGGGGCGGGCAATTTCGAGCACGGCACAACCGTCCTCTCCCTCCCCTTTCCCCTCGAGGCCGTGGCCCACGATCTCGGCATGACCGTGACCGCACTGCAGGCGCGCGTCGATGGCATCCGCGCGCGACTGCTGGGAGCACGGGGGAATCGCGCCGCGCCAGCGCGCGACGACAAGGTGCTGACCTCGTGGAACGCCCTCATGATCGCCGCGATGGCGGAGGCGGGCGCAGCGCTGCGCCGTCCCGACTACCTCGATGCCGCGCGGGCGTGCGCCGGCTTCCTTCTCAGCGCACTGCGCCCCAGCGGCGTGCTGCTGCGCACCTGGAAGGGCGGGGCCGCCAAGATCACCGGCTTCCTCGAGGACTCCGCGTTCCTCGCCGACGCACTGATCACCCTGTACGAGGCCGGTGGCGACGCCGCCCATCTCGTCGCCGCGCGCGAGCTGGTCGACGAGACGCTGCGACGTTTTGGCGAGGGGGGCGTGCTCTTCGACACCGCCTCCGATGCGGAGCCACTGCTCATCCGGCCGCGGACGATCGATGACAACCCGATCCCGGCCGGGCAGTCCGCAATGGCCTCCGCCCTGCTCCGGCTGGCGGCGCTGAGCGGCGATGGGCGGCTGCGAGAGAGGGCCATGGAGATCATCAATCCGCTGGCGGCGGTGATCGCGCGCTCGCCATTGGCGGTGGCCTCGCTCGCGTGCGCGATGGACCGCGCGTTCACACCGTCGCGCGAGATCGCGATCAGCGGGCCCGCTGACGACCCCCGGACCCGCGAGCTGGTGCAGACCGTCCACGACCACTGGCTAACCGGCAGTGTGCTGGCGTGGGGCGAAGGCGATGTCGAGCTGCTCTCCGACCGGCCGCTGGTCAACGGCCGCCCGGCTGCGTACGTCTGCGAGGACTTCGTCTGCAGCAGGCCGGTCACCGATGTCGCCGACCTCGCCGCGATGCTGTCGGCCCCGGCAACAGGGAACTGACCGGACCCCAGCTGGGCTGAGCTCCGGGAGCTCAGCAGGACACGGAGTTGAAGAGCACCAGGGTGGCGATGAGGTTGAAGGTCCCGTGCACCATCACGGTCGGCCAGATGCTGCGTGCGTGGTGATAGAGCACCCCGAGCACGAGGCCGCTGGTGAAGATCGGCAGGAAGAGCGTGAGTTGCAGGAAGCCGATGTGCTCCAGTGAGAACAGAGCGGCGGAGATGACGATCGCCCAGCCGAGCGGGGTGCGGCCGCGCAACCATCCGAAGACCATGCCGCGGAACACCACCTCCTCGACAAAGGGCGCGATCACCGCAACGCCGATGATGGCGAGCCAGATCGCTCCCGAGTAGGAGTCGCGGATGGCCACGCACTGGTTGGCGGGGGCCTGCGGGAAGAGGCTCTGACTGAGCAGGCCGCTGATGCTCTCGAGCAGGATGGCAAGGAAGGTGAAGGGGAGCGCAGCGAGCATCCATCGCCACTGCGGGCGGCGCAGACCGAGGGCAGCGAGGCTGGCGTGACGCCGCACCCTCACGAAGAGCAGCACGAAGAGGAACAGCGATCCGTAGGCGGTGATGTCCGAGGCCAGCGCCTCAATGGGACGGCGAGTCTCCAGGGGGACTCCGGACATCAGCCACTTGAGCACCGCCACGGTCACGTATTCCACGGCGAACGACATCGGCAGCAGGAGCACAACCACGGGCACGACGTCCGTCCACGTCCACGGTACCTTGGCGATGCTGTCGGGGCCGGGCGTTGCCGCCACGACAGGCGCCGGTGACCACGCATACGCCGGCGCGGCGGCGGGCGGGAAAGCCGGCGGTTGCCCCGGCGGCCACGAGGGTGGAGGCGGCGCCACCGGCGGCGGTGGCGGCGCGCCAAGCGGCAGCAGAGGGGGCGGCGTCGGAGGCCAGGACGGGAAGGCGGCCAACGACGGCTGCGCCGGCCACGCGTTCTGCGGCGAAGCGTTCCATCCCCCCTGATACTGGTTCCACGGTGCCACCTGCCATGACGTCCACGGGGGTTCGTGCACCACCACCGTTCCCGCGAACAGGTCAGACCACCCGCGGCGGTCGCGGCGAGTCGCTCCCCAGATCAAGCCGATCCCCACGCAGACGATCGAGAACCACAGCCCACAGAGGCGCAGGATCACCTGCGTCGACGATGGCGGCGTGAGCGCATCGGCGGAGCGCAGCCGGCAGTGCACCGCACGCGTGCCCACGGTTCCACCGCGCCGCCAGCCGAGGTACAGGTACGCGATCGGGCCCAGGTAGGTCGCCGATTGAGTGAGCGCGCGAGCGATGGCGGTGGGCACGGAGATGTGGCCCGCGGCGAGGTCGGCAGCGGTGACGCCGGTGGCCTGGAAGAGAATGCCGCCCACCACCAGCGCAGCGATCTCGCCACCGAATATCACCGCGAGGTCGATGAGCGCGGCCCCGGCGCGCCGCCCCAGGGATGCCGCCGGTGGCAGGCTTCCCGGTGGCGCGGTGGCGATCAGACCCGTCTTCCTGTCAGAACTGTCCGCAACCGGTCGAGTGACCGGCCGTCTCCAATGGGGGCAGTCCCGCGAGTCGCGGCCAGCGGCGGGCATCCTCAGCCGGTGCGAAGTCGCCGGTGTGCTCGTCCTGGACGTACGCGAGGCGCGGCCCGCGCTCGATGAGCCCCGCGACCGCGCTCACAAGAGCGTCCACGTCCGCCTCGGTCGTGCCGATCCCAAACGATGCCCGGACCGCACCAGGGATGCCCGCGCGTTCGCCGCGCCGCAGCGAGCTGCGCACCGAGTCGGCGGCGACGGCGTCGATGCCGAGGAGATGGATGATGTAGGGATGGGCGCAGAAGCACCCGTGGCGAACGCCGATGCCGTGCTCGGCGCTCAGCGCCGCGGCCACGAGGGCGTGGTGCATCCCCTCGATCGTGAATGTCACCACCCCGAGGCGGTCGACGCCGGGCCCGTCCCAGAGGCGCAGTCGGTGCACGCGCGGAAGCGCGGCAAGCCCGGCCTCGACCCGCTCCAGCAGCTCGCGCTCGTGCTCGGCGATGCGGTCCATCCCGGCAGCGGACAGCGTGGTGGCGGCGACGCCGAGCGCGATGGCGCCGAGGACATTGGGGCTGCCCGCCTCGAGCCGGTCCGGCATGGCGGTCCAGAGCACGTCGTCGACGGTGACGAAGTCGACAGCCCCGCCGCCGGCCAACAGCGGTGTTGCGTCATTCACCAGTTCGGTGCGGAGCACGAGCGCTCCGGCACCGAACGGCGCGTACATCTTGTGTCCGCTGAGCGCGAGGCAATCGACGTCCATTGCGGCCATGTCGATGGTGCGGTGCGGGGCCAGCTGGGCGGCATCGACACTGATGATCGCCCCGTGTGCGTGGGCGAGCCGCGCCATCGCGGCGACCGGCATCACCTCCCCGGTTACATTGCTCGCGCCGGTCACGGCGACGACGGCGACGCGGCCGCTCGCCGCACCGAGCGCGGCCTCCATGGACTCGAGCAGAGCGGCCGGTGAGGCTGGGGGCGGCAGGTGCTCGACCGGCCCGAGGCGGCGCCACGGCAGCAGGTTGGCGTGGTGCTCGATCTCGGTGGTCAGGACGCTCGAACCGTCCGGGATCCGCAGGCAGGCGGCGAGGTGATTGATCGCATCCGTGGTGTTGCGCACGAAGACGACCGAGTCAGCGTCGCGGGCGCCGACGAATGACGCCACCGCCTGCCGCGCCGCCTCGTACATGCGCGTGGAGACCTGAGAGAGGTGGCCCGCACCGCGGTGGACGCTGCTGTACCACGGCAGCGCATCGTTGACCGCTGTCACCACCGCCTCGAGGGCCGGCGTGCTGGCCGCGCAATCGAGGTTCACATAGCGCGCCATGGTGCCGTCCGCCAGGGGAACCTCGAGGCCTGCCCCGCAGAGTCGCGGCATCGTCGCGGTGCCGGTGATCATGGGCTCACCCTACGCCGCCAGGCGCGAGCGCGGGTGATCACCGGTGCCGTTCCGCGGCGATCAGCCCGGCTCGGATCACCGTCGCGACGGGATCGGCGCCGAGGTGGTAGGCGACATCGATCCACGAGGGGGTCGCGAGAATGGTCGCGTCGGCGCGCATGCCGGCGCGGAGGATGCCGCGGTCGCCAAGCCCAAGGGCGCGGGCCCCACCCGAGGTGGCGGCCACCAGCGCCTGTGCCGGGGTGAGGCCGGCGGTGGCGACCGCGAGCGAGATCATCAGCGACATCGACTCGCTGTAGCACGTGCCGGGGTTGCAGTCGGTGGCGATGGCGACGTCCGCCCCGGCCTCCAGCAGCCTGCGACCCGGTGGAGGAGGACCGCCGAGCACCAGCGCGGCACCCGGGAGAATGACGCCGGTGACACCGGCCGCCGCGAGGGCGCGGAGATCCTCGTCCGCGGCGTGCTCGAGGTGGTCGGCGCTGACGGCCCGCATCCGGGCGGCCAGCTGGGCAGCGCCGCTGTGGGTGCGTTGCTCGGCATGCACCTTGGCGCGCAGCCCGACGCGCTCGGCGGCGGTGAGCACGCGCTCGCATTCCTCCACGGTGTACGCGCCGGTTTCGCAGAACACGTCGCAGAAACGCGCGCGGGTCGACGCCTCGACGACCCCCTGCTCACAGATCCCGGTGATGAAGCCGGCACGATCGCCATCGGGAGCGGCGTGCAGGGGCAGGTACGTGGCGATCACGTCGGGCAGGTCCGTGCGCCGCGCCAGCGACAGCGCCGCATCCAGCTGGCGCATCTCGGCATCGTGGGCGAGCCCGTACCCGCTCTTCACCTCGATCGTCGTTGTGCCACTCTCGAGCATGCGCCGCGCCCGCGCCGCCGCGGCGCCGGCAATCGCCTCCACCGATCCGGCCGCGGTGGCGCGCACGGTGCTGCGGATACCGCCACCGCGGCGCGCGATCTCCTCGTATCCGATCCCCGATGCGCGCAGCGCGTACTCATCGCCACGATCACCGAGCCAGGTGATGTGGGTGTGGGCGTCCACGAAGCCGGGAATCACCGCCGCTCCGCGCGCATCGATCTCGATGACGTCCGCGGACGCCTCCGTTACCGGCGCGCCGACGCGCGTTCCCGCGTAGACGATCGACTCTCCCGAGCAGATCAGCACAGCGTCGCTGACAACCCCCGGAGCGTCGCTCCTGGCGGGGTCGCAGGTCACCAGCGCACCGATGCCGTGCACGACCAGCATCCGCGAAGCGGTCACGGCGTTGTCGTCTCGCGGCGGCGCTCCACGACGCCGGCGCAGAGCGCGGTGAACACCGCGGCCATCAGTCGCACCGTGATGCCGGCGACGTCCGCCATCGCGTCCACCTCGCAGAGGTCGACAGCGCGCACCCGCGGATCGCGGCCGATCCGGCGCGCGGCGCTGATCAGGTCGCCGGGGAGGAGCCCGCCGGGTAGGCTCGCCGGACATCCTGGAGCAAAGGCGCGATCGACGACGTCGATGTCGATGTCGGCGTAGAGGTACTCGGCACCGCAGCGGCGCAGATCCGCAAGCGCGGCGGTCAGCACCGCGTCCATCCCGCGACTACCCACGTCGCCGGCCGGAAAGACATGGATGCCCTGGTCCACGGCCCACTTGGCGTGGTCGCGGGCGTTGCCGAGCGGGTGGATACCCACCTGGGCGACCCGATCCCCGGCCAGTCCAGCCTCGATCAGCTCGCGGACGGGCGTACCGTTCGCTGACCCGGCGGTCACCGGCCGGCAGTCGTGGTGGGCGTCGAGGGTGAGGAGTCCCCAGGCGCCGCCGGGACCGCTGACGCCACGGAATGCCGGACGGGTCAGCGAGTTGTCGCCACCGATGACCACGACAAGCGAGTCGGCGACAGCGGCGGCGGCGGCGACCGCCGCCTCGATGCGGTCGTGGGCGGCGGAGGCGTCCGCTTCGTCGCGGTCGCCCTGAACGTCGCCGTCGTCGCGCACCGACAGCTCGGTGATGTCCGCGGCGACCGAGGCGTCCCAGGTGGGGAATCGTGCCAGCGCCTCGCGAAATGCCGGCGGGGTGGACCAGGCCTGCGACGGGCTGATCGACGCGCGCGAGATCGGCGCGCCGACAACCACGATGTCCGGGGCGGCGGCGCCTCCCGACGCCAGCCATTCGCGCATGTTCATCCGCGCTCTCAGGCGCCCTCGCGCAGCATGGGGACTCGCACGCCGCGCTCACGAGCGGCGGCTATCGCCTCCTCGTAGCCCGCGTCGGCATGGCGCATGACGCCCGTGGCCGGGTCGTTGCGGAGCACCAGTGCGATCCGGCGATCGGCGAACTCACTGCCGTCGCAGACCACCTGCGCTCCGGCATGGATGGACCGGCCGATCCCGACCCCGCCGCCGTGATGCACGGCGACCCAGGTGGCGCCGCTGGCGGTGTTGAGCAGGGCGTTGAGGATGGGCCAGTCGGCGATGGCGTCGCTGCCGTCTCGCATCGCCTCGGTCTCCCGATACGGCGACGCAACGCTGCCCGAGTCGAGATGGTCGCGACCGATGACGATCGGCGCGCGCACTGCCCCGGTGCGAACCAGCTCGTTGAATCGGAGGCCGGCGCGGTCGCGTTCGCCGGCGCCCAACCAGCAGATCCGAGCGGGCAGTCCCTGGAAGGCGACGCGCTCACCGGCCAGCCGGAGCCAGCGATGCAGCGATTCCTGCTCGGGAAACAGTTCCAGGAGGGCGGCGTCGGTCACGGCGATGTCGTGGGGATCACCGCTCAGCGCCACCCAACGAAAGGGACCACGTCCCTCACAGAACTGCGGCCGGATGTACGCCGGGACGAAACCGGGATAGGCGAACGCGTCCTTGAACCCGCCCTTGACGGCCTCAGCGCGGAGCGAGTTGCCGTAGTCGAAGACCTCCGCACCGCGCCGCTGGTAGGCGACCATGGCCGCGCAGTGGCGCGCCATCGAGGCGCGCGACGCCCGGATATAGCCCTCGCGATCGCGGTCGCGCAGGGCCGCCGCCTCGTCCAGGGAGAGTCCCGCGGGCACGTAGCTGAGCGGATCGTGCGCACTGGTCTGGTCGGTGACAACGTCGACGGCGACGCCGGCGTCGAGCAGAGCCGGCAGCGCCTCGGCGGCATTGGCGACCACGCCGACAGAGAGCGCGCGGCCCTCCTCGCGGGCCAGGTCGCAACGACGCATCGCGTCGTCGAGGTTGTCGGCGATCTCATCGAGATACCGACTCTCCACGCGGCGGCGCACCCGCTGCGCGTCGACGTCGACGCAGAGCGCCACCCCGTCGTTCATGGTGACGGCCAGTGGTTGCGCCCCACCCATGCCGCCGAGCCCGGCCGTCACGACCAGTCGACCGCGGAGCGTGCCCCCGAACCGGCGCCGCGCCACCGCCGCGAAGGTCTCGTAGGTCCCCTGGAGGATCCCCTGCGTGCCGATGTAGATCCACGAACCCGCGGTCATCTGGCCGTACATGGTCAGGCCGGCGGCCTCGAGCTCCCAGAACTGTTCCCACGTCGCCCACTCCGGGACCAGCAGGGAATTGGCGATGAGCACCCGCGGCGCCATCTCGTGGGTGCGCGCCACACCGACCGGCTTGCCGCTCTGCACGAGCAGGGTCTCGTCGTCCGCGAGGTCGCGGAGCGTGGCGACGATGGCGTCGAAGCACTCCCAGCTGCGCGCGGCGCGGCCGCTGCCGCCGTAGACGACCAGGTTGTCGGGGTCCTCGGCCACCTCGGGGTCGAGGTTGTTCATCAGGCAGCGCAGCACGGCCTCCGTCTGCCAGCTGCGACAGCTGATCTCCGACCCCCGGGGGGAGCGGACCGGCCGGGCGCCGCTGCTCACCCGCGGTGTCCGAGACCCGGCCGCGCGGAGGTCATCGGTCTGGGCACCGGCCGATCCTACGTCAACGACGTGGAGAGGGCCTCAGGCGGTGCGAGGGTTAACTCCATCGAACCGGCACGAGCCATGTGCATCCGGGCAGCAGCGTTGCAACAATCACGCCGTCGTTGTGACGTCGCCAGTTCAGGCCAGCGTGACTCCCGCGGTGGCCAGGGCGCCTCGCCACTGAGAGGATCTGAGCCACTCCTCGCCCTCGGCCAGGTCGCCGGCGAGGACGCGGTCGTCATCGAGATGAGGGATGCGCGTGCGCACCGACGCGACGATCGCCGCCGTGGCCGGCCCCGGTCGAAGAGGCGCCCGCAGCTCAAGTGCCTGCGCGGAGGCGAGAAGCTCTGCGGAAAGCACCCGTCGCAGCAGCGCGACGCTTCGGCGCGTGCGCAGCGCGGCGCTGAACCCCATCGACACGTGGTCCTCCTGGCCGGCGCTGGTCGACATGCTCTGCACCGCGAGCGGGGTGGCTGCGGCACGCAGCTCGACGACCATGGCCGCCGCGGTGTACTGGGCGATCATCAACCCGCTGTTGAGGCCGGGGTTGGCGGTGAGGAAGGCGGGCAGTCCCCGCGACCGGGCCGGGTCGAGGAGGCGGTCGAGACGGCGCTCGCTGATCGAGGCCACGTCGGCGCAGACGGACGCGAGCATGTCAGCGGCGTAGGCGAGCGCCTGGCCGTGGAAGTTGCCGCCGCTGACCATCTCCCCATCGAGCACCATGGGGTTGTCGACCACGGCGCGCAACTCGCGCTCGACACACTCCCGGGCGAAGCCGTGGACATCGCGGGCGGCACCGTGAACCTGTGGGGTGCAGCGCAGCGAATAGGGATCCTGCACGGCGTGATGGGATTCGCGATGAGAGGCGACGACGGTGCTGCCCGCGAGAAGGGCCCGCAGGTTGGCCGCGCTCTCCGCCTGGCCGGGGGCGGGTCGGAGAGCCACCGCGTTCTCGGCGAAGGCGCGAGTGGTGCCGAGCAGCGCCTCGATGCTCATGGCGGCGATGACGTCGGCGGCGGTGAGAAGGGCGGCGAGGTCGGTGACGGCGAGGCTGAGCACGGAGCTCATCCCGTCCGTCCCGTTGATCAGGGCCAGACCCTCGCGGGGTCCGACGGTGATGGCAACGAGACCCCTCTCGGCGATCGCCTCCGCCGCCGGGCGTCGGGCCGTGCCGTCCCACGTCCACCCCTCGCCGAGCAGGCAGGCGGTGGCGTGGGCGAGGGGGGCGAGGTCGCCGGACGCGCCCAGCGAGCCGTGTTCGGGCACCCACGGCACGAGGCCACTGTTGAGCAGGGCGGCGATCGCCTCGGGGAGAAGCGGTCGCACCCCGGAATAGCCTGCGCAGAGGGTGCGAGCACGGAGCAGCAGCATGCCGCGGACCACCTCGGCATCCAGCGGCGCGCCCATGCCGGCCGCATGGCTGATCACGACTCGGCGCTGGAGCGCGGCCCGGTCCGCGGGTGCCACCGCCCTGTCGGCGAGGGCGCCGAAGCCGGTGGTCACGCCGTAGGCAATGCTGTCCGTCCTGTCGAGAGCCTCGACGACGGCCCGGGAGGGGGCCATCCGCGCCCGGGCCGCCGCGGACACCTCCACGCTGGCGCCGCCGCGGGCAACCGCGACGACGTCGTCGATGCTCAGCGCGGCGCCGTCGAGGACCACCATCGAGGCGGCAGGGTACCCCTCCGCCCGCCGCTGGTGCCGGAAGGGCGGACAACCAGGCCCAACGTGGGAATGGACCGCCTCAGCTATCGTCTGCGCACCGGATGCAGACGCCCCCCACACCGCCGCCACATCTGATCGGCGATCCGCCGCCCCCGCCGCCACCACCGCCGGAGGGGTTTCCGTGGCTGAGCCCGGACACGGCGCCGGCACCCGCGACGCGGCGCCTGCGCCGCCCGCCGATGTGGGCGGCGGCGATCCCGGTCGCGGCCGCGGTGGCCCTCTTCGGGGTGATGCTGGGGGGACGGGCCTCGGCTGAGGACGCGCGCTCTGCGGCGGCCACCGCGCTGAGCGGCGGTGATCCCGCCCGTGCCGTGAGCCTCGACGAGGCGGTGGCCGGGAGGGGGGGCTTCCTCATGGTGCTCGACCCGGGCGCCGCCGGCGCCGCAGCTCATGACGCGCAGGTCGCCCGGATCGCATGGGCCAAGCAGCTCGCTGCCGGAGGGGATGTCGACGGCGCCGTCGCGGCCCTGACGCTGGTGCGCCAGCCGTCCCTGCTCGGACAGGCCGCCCAGGCGCGAGCACAGATCCTCATCGACGCGGCCTCCGCCGCCGCCAAGAGCGGTCACGCGGCCCTCGCGCTGCGCCGGCTCGACCAGGCCGGGCAGGGGAATCCGCCGGGCTCGATGGTGCAGACCATCGCCTCGATGCGCGCGGCGGACGAGGTCAAGGCGGCCGCCGAGCTCTCGGCGGCCAACCGTGCCGCCGATGCGGTGGCTCTGCTCGACGACGCCTCGAACCATGGGGGCGGCGCGGCCGCGGCCCCGGCCTACCCGGCGACGCTGCTCGCCGCGGCTCAGTCCGAGATCGCCGCGGCCGACTACCAGGACGCGTTGACCGCCCTGCACAGGCTGGTCAACGACTACGGCTCGTCCGCGCAGGCGCGCAGCGCGCGCTCGCTGCTGAACACCCCGCAGCGGGTGTCCGGGACGCTGGTGGACGCGGCCGGACACGGCGTCAGTGGCCGGGTGCGCCTCAGCACGCATTTCACACAACTGTCGGGCGGCTACGTGACGACGGGTCCCTTCTACTATGGAACGGCCGACGGCGCCGGCGATTTCAGCATCGACGCCGTGCCGGTCGGCGGGCCCTACACACTCGAGTACTTCCGAGACGGCGGCTGGCTGACGCTGGTCGATCCGCACAGCGGCCAGCCCGCCAACCCGGTGACGGTGACGAGCCTGACCCCCGAGGACCTGACCTTCATCATCATCCCCTGAGCGGCCGGGAAGAAATCCGCCGCCGCGCTCCCTACCATTGGCGCCATGGGAGGGGGACGGCGGCGGCACAGGCACAGGGGCGCGCGCCGCGTCGGGCAGGCGACCGTCGAGTTCGCCTTCGTGGCGCCGCTGTTCTTCCTCTGCTTCTTTGCCGCCATCGATGCCGCGCTGTGGGCGCTCCAGACCAGCGCGTCGGTGTCCGCGGCCGAACAGGCTGCTCGCCTGGCGGCGGCTGCCGCCTCCTCTCCGCAGAGCGAGGACACACCATCGCCGGCGGTGCTGCTCGGCGCCGTCCGAGCGCAGCTGCAGCAGGCGCTGTTCGGCACGCCCGGCATCGCCTGCGCTGGCGGTGATGCGGTCAGGGTTCGAGCCGAGAGCCGGCGAAGGTGCCGTTGTCGACGCCGTTCTGTGAGGGACCGGACGCGGACTTGAAGTCGACGGTGTATGTGCCATGGATGCGGTCGCCGTCAACGGTGCCTCTCGGGTGAATGATCGCGGTCCCGACGAACGTCCCGCTCGGGTCGAAGGAGAAGCTGTCGAAGACTGCTCGGAATCCCTCGGCGCCGCATCGTTTACGCGTCCCTGATCGGTATCGGCATTTTCGTTGCCACTACGGCGGATACATGCAATACCAGTGGCGGCACCCCGGCCGGGGGAAGCGCGTCCTCGGGTAGCGGGGTGGTCACAGTTGCTAAGGGTCAGGCGATGAAGGAGAGCGGCCGCCGCTCAGACGCTAGCGCGACGCGCCGACCGGCTCGCGGAGTGGCTCTTCCCTGCGCTCCTCGTCGGCGCGGACTGTGTCCACATCCGAATCGGCGAGCAGCGCCAACCAGACGGTGGGGTCGAACCGGGGAGGGGTGGCGGATGGCTCGGTGTCTGGTCCGCGGTTGCCCTGGTCGTGCTCAGGCGGGATGTCCTCGGGCAGCATGCAGGCGACGAACAAGCCCGAGATGACCAGGCCGACGACGAGGGCTGTGGGGATGTACTCGGCTGCCCAGACGCCGCTCATGACACCGGCGACGATGAGGATCGCCACCGTCACGGCGAATCCGACGACCGGGATGGCCCAGACCCATTCGCTCTCTTCGCTGTCATCGATGTGGAGCCGACGATCCAGCTGGCGCAGCCGCCCAGACAACATCCTCGAGACCGTCCCCATATGACTTGGCATCGCTCGCTCTCACAAGTGCCCGTGCGTTCATGGAGCATGGCACACTGCGACGGCACACGTGGCCCGGACCGCGGCGGATCAATGCGGCCCTGTGCGACGCGCACGCCGATCACACCTCGCGTCGCTGCACCTCCCCAGGCTTCACACATCTGCTATTGCACTTTGAGTGGCCCGATGTCGACGACGTGTTGTGTTCGGGGCATACCAAACGTCTCATGGACTTCGATCGCGGCAAGCGCTACCATCTGCGACCTGGGGACGCCGTGGAGAAGACCGTGCAGCTGCCACTGCCGCTGTTCGGCGACTCCGTGGTTGTCCGCGGCGTGTACTACGCGGCGCCGGTCGTCGGCGCGACCACCGCCGCGCCCGCACACTGCGCCAGGGGAGCCTGGGTCAGCGGAGACCCGTCGGCGGTTCCGTGACCGCGGCCGCGCGGCGCGCCCGCCGCCGGCGGGGCGGGCCGAGATGCCAGCCCTGCCCGTAGGTGACCCCGAGCTCGCCGAGCGTGCGTGCCTGGGCATCCGTCTCGACGCCCTCGGCGATGCAGTCGGCGCCGATCTCCGCAGTGAAGTGGCAGAGCCCGCGCACCAGCGAGCGCCGGGCGACGTCGCTGTCGACGTCGCGGATCAGTGAGACGTCGAGCTTCACGATCTCGGGGCGCATCAGCAGGATGTGGTTGAGGCTGGAGAAGCCGGCGCCGGCGTCGTCGACCGCGAGGCGGATGCCGCGGCGTCTGAGCCGCTCGAGCGCGGTGTTGAGGGCTGCGTAATCCTCGACCGGGGTGTGTTCGGTCAGCTCGAGTACCAGGCGCTCGCCGTCGACATCACCGAGCAGGTCGAGCAGCAGCGGAGACAGCACGGTGTGCGGTGAGACGTTCACGGAGAGGTATGCGCCCTTGGGAAGCGCCGCCAGCTCGTCGAGCGCCAGGGTGAGCAGGACGAGCTCGAACTCCTCGCCGAGGCCGAGCACCGCCGCGTCGCGAAACCAGCTGTCCGCCCCCTGCAGATCGCGGCTCGACAGGTCGCTCAGCGCCTCGTACCCGGCCACGCGGCCGCTGGCCAGGTGCACAACGGGCTGCAGGAGCGTGCGCGCCGGGGCGCGGCCGAAGGATCGGCGGATGTCACCGCCGCGACGGAGATGGTCGATGGCGCGCTGCAGGAGCGTGCGCAGCGACCCGGGCAGGGGCACGCGCCGGCCATCGACCTCGAGGAGGACGTCGCTGCTGGAGTCGACGAGCTGACAGAGCAACTCGACGGCGGCGCGATCGCCGTCGCTGGAGCCGGCGAGCAGTGCTTCGAAGGGAGCGGGGACGGAGGTCTGCATCGGCAACCGCCACCGTACCCCAGAATCGCCCCGGGCGGGGGCGGTCGTGTGGCGCGACCGGCACCGTATGCTGGCCACCCGTGCAATGGAGTGAACCGGCCGTCTGGCGCGAACGGCCCCGTGGCGCGACGGTGGACGCCGCGGCGCTCGCCCTCACCGGCCTCGAACAGCTGCGGGCCATCCGCGCGCTGCCGGCGATGTACCACCTCACCGGGACGCGTTTCGAGAGCGTCGCACCGCGCGAGGCGATCTTCACGATGCCCGTGACCGGCTGGCTGCTGTCTCCCCAGGGAGCTGTACCGGGAGGCGTTCTTGCATTGCCGGGCGACGGCGCCCTCGGCTGCGCGATCCACACCGAGCTGCCCAGCGGGAGCGCGTACACGACGGCGGAGCTGTCGATCACCTACCTGCGCCCGGTGACCGTCGGCACACGGGTGCGCGCACACGGTCGCGCTCTCCACATCGGCCGCAGCCTGGCATTCAGCAACTGCGACATCACCGACCAGGCTGGGGCGCTGATCGCCCACGCCACGTCGCGGTGCATCGTGTTCCACTCTGCGGAGAACGCGCCGCGGCGCAGCGGCACGGCCCTGCCGCCGCCCGTCAGCCGTGACGGTGACGAGCCCGCGAGCGACCTCGACCCCTTCATGCGCGCGCCGGCGGGGACGGTGCTGGACCAGGCGGTGTGGGACAGCACCTCCGGGATCGACGTTCTCCGCGGGCAGATCGACGGCACGCTGCCCGCGCCGCCGCTCCACCACCTGCTCGGGCTGGCACCGGTCAGCGTTGCCGACGGGTCGGCCGAGTGCGTCATGCCTCTCTCGGGGTGGCTGAACACCCCCTGGGGCTGGCCGCAGGGCGGCTTCATCGCCGTGCTCGCCGACACGGCGCTGGGCATGGCCGTGCAGACCACCGTCCCGGCGGCCACGGCGTTCGCGCCGGTGGACATCAAGGTCAACTACCTGCGCCCCGTGGCGGCGGACGGCGGCCTGCTCCACGCCCGCGCCACGGTCGTGCATCGCGGGCGTTCGCTCGCGGTCGCCACCGCGGAGATCGTCGACGACGACGGCCGCCGGGTCGCGCTCGCCACCGGGTCGGCGCAGATCCTTCCCGGACGACCGGCGGCGCTGAGCGGACCGCCGGGCTGAGATCCGCATTCGCGGCCGCGTTCCCGTGCCCGGGCGTGCGCGACACCGCGGACGTCAGCTGGAAACGGTGCGGCAGGCGGCGATCGTCGCGGCGACATCCAGCCCCGGGATGCCGGCGGCCTCGGCCAGCGAGACGGCCTTGTCGCCGCGCACCTCAACGTCGATCAGCCGGTGACAGCGCACCAGGACATCGAGGTCGGCGTCGCTCATCGGGCGGACGGCGAGGACGCCGCGCATCACGACCCACTCACGGGTCACCCGGAAGCCGAGGCCGGCCAGCTTCCGCCCCGCAACGGTGATGTCGCTGAAGCCCGGACACCACGCCCCCTCGATGCGGCCCACCTCCGGCACCACTCCCCACTGGGCCAGAGCGCGGTCGAACCAGCGGTGAAGGGAATGGAGCATCCAGTCCAGTGGCATGGCCTGGCCGGGTTGTGGAACACCGATGGCGCAGAGGCCGAGCCAGGCGTCGCCGCCGATGATGAAAGTGCCACCGGCCGGGCTGGTGACCACCCCGGGCACGCCGTCGATGGCGCGAACGGCGTCGATGAGCTCCGGCTTGCGAGCGAGGCCGGCACCGACCGCGACACGACGAACCGTGCTGCGCAACTGCAGCGCGATCCGTCCGGACGGCGGGGTGATGTGCCAGGGGATCTCGGGTGGGTCGTCCACCAGCCGCTCGGCGGACACCTCCGCAACGGAGACGGGTGACACGCCGACCCGTTGGACAACTCCCGCTCGGCGCGGGGATGTCTCGTCCACCATTCCAGCCTACCAGCAGATGCGGGCCGGTCCGCGTTGGGGTCAGCCGACCTCCACGCCACCGCGGTCGCGCGAGCGCAGCCGATGCGCTGGGTCGGGCAGCACAAGCGACCTGCGCAGCGTGTCGCAGAGGGCCCGCCCCGAGGGCACGCCCAGCCCGGTGGCCGCATCCCAACCGGGCTCCGCGCGGTATCCGCCGTTGTCGCCCGTGGTGATGTCGGTGAAGCCGGCGAGTCGCGCAGCGTACAGGCCCGGGAGGACGTCGCCAAGGCGGTGGCCGGTCGAAGCGCTGGCCAGTGCGAACAACGCCGTCCACAGCGGGGACACAGCCGATGTCCCGCCGACGACGGACTCGACGCCTCGATGATGGATGACGTACCCGGTGAGAGGATCAGCATTGGCGGCGACGTCGGGAACGCCCCGGCGCGCAGCGCCGCCATTGGCGGACACCGGCCGCACACCTGCCGACGACTGGTAGCGGGGGACCGGGAAGTGCGCGCTGACGCCGCCGCCGGTGGCCCCCTGGCCGACGCGGATCTCGTTCCACGCCACCTCGTTGAGGCGGACGCCTCCCTCGGCGATCAGCGTGGTCCCGCCACAACCGACGGCATGCGGTGCGGAGGCGGGGAAGTCGGCGTGCTGCCGCCCATCCAGGCTGAGGTCGGAGGAACCGTTGTCGCCGGCCGCGACGCTGTGCACGATGCCGCGCACGGCGCCCATCTGAAACGCGCGATCCATGACGTCCATCGCCGCGGGCGTCCACCGATCCTCGATGGCGCCCCAGCTCGTCGACACCGCCGTGTAATTGCGACCGTCGGTGGCGAACGACTCGATGAGGTTGGTGAAGCCGCGGTCGGTGTTGGCGGCGTACTTGATGACGACATTCACGTCCGCCTGCGGCGCACAGCGGCGGAACACGCCGGCGATCACCTGCCAATCGAGGGCGACCTCCACGTCGGCGCCGCCGGGATCCGACGTGGGCCCCCATCCCTGCGCCGCCTCCTCGATCACCCGCAGCCTTGGATTGGCGGCGGTGAACACCGCCAGGTCGGCCCGGTGCACAGCCCCACCCAGCTCGGCGATGCCAACGGTGATCGTGGTGCCCGCACCGCCGTCCTGCAGCACCGGGAAGTCATAGATCGCGGCCAGCTCCTCCGGCGTGTAGCTGATGGCCGCGGTGACACCGAGCGGCAGGGTGGCGAGCCGGCTGCTCGCCAGCGGGCGGTCACTCAGTCCCAGCGCGGCGGTGACCAGCCCGTCGAGACGCGCGGGGATGCTCAACTCGTCACGGTGATCGCGGAAGGAAGCAACGGCACCGGTTCGTGGATCGCGGACACGCCAGCCCTCCAGCTCGACGCCGAAGGCGCGCGCGAGCGTGGCAAGCGAGCCGCTCGCATCCACCGTCGCCGGCGTGCCCTCACGACGATGGACGCGCAGCCCGGCGGCCGTCGCCCAGCTGCTCACCGATGCCACGTCCACCGCCGCGGCACCATGCAGAGTGGTCAGCTCGGCGGCCCCGATGTGCCGGCGGCGCGGTCCGGTGGACAGATGCTGACGCGCCAGGCGCACGGCCAGACCGTCGGTGCGTGGATCCTGGCGCAGGTGGAGCGTCACCACCGCCGGGGCAGCGAGCTCGGTTCCGGTGAGCGGCCGCACGGTGGTGTTGGCGGCTGGGGAGACCTCGAGCCGGGCGCTGCCGGCGAGTCGAACGGTTGCGGTCATGGTCGGGCCCTCGTGGCGTGGTGCCGCAGGTGGCGGCGCGGAAAAGCCGGTGATCCTGCCACGGGGTGGGGCGCGCGTTGGCGCGGTGCGCTGCATGCGACGCGAGCGAACGCACAATGTCCGCCGCGCGTCCGCGACCCGGACGGGGCTTCGGTGGGCCGGGTCAGCCGGCCGCGCGCACCGCTTCGAGAGCGGCGATGGCGGTGTGGTTCTCGAGTGACGAGAGGTCGCCGGGATCGTTGCCCAGGTACACGGCACGCACGATGCGACGCAGGATCTTGGCATTGCGCGTCTTGGGCAGTTCGGCCACAGCCACCACGGTCTTCGGCCTCAGCGCCTTGCCCATCTCCGTGGTGACGCACGCCGACAGCTCGGACATCAGCTCGGCGCTGTCCACCACGCCCGGCCCGAGCACGACGAAGCACACCAGCGCCTCACCCTTGAGTGGGTCGGGGACCCCGACGGCCGCCGCCTCGGCGACATCAGGATGCGCAACCAGCGCGGATTCGACCTCGGCGGGCCCGAGGCGCTTGCCGGCGACCTTGATGGTGTCGTCGCTGCGTCCGCGTATGTACCAGAGCCCGTCCGGTGCGATCTCAGCCCAATCGCCGTGCACCCAGATGTTCGGCCAGCGCGACCAGTATGTCTGGAGGTAGCGGTCGGGGTCGTGCCAGAAGCCGTGGGTCATGCCCGGCCACGGCGATCGCACCACAAGCTCACCGACCTGGTTGGTGACGCTGTTGCCATTCTCGTCCAAAACATCGGCATCCATTCCCGGGCACGGCCCCGCGAATGCGCAGGGCTTGAGTGGAGTGAGCATGTTGCCGGCGACGATCCCGCCGCTCACCTCGGTGCCGCCGCTGTAGTTGATGATCGGGCAGCGGCCGCCGCCCACGCGGTCGAGGAACCACAACCACGGGTCGACGTTCCAGGGCTCGCCGCTGGAGCCGAGCACGCGCAGCGAGGAGAGGTCGTGCGCGTGAACGGGGTCGTCGCCGTGGCGCATCAGCGCGCGCACCACGGTGGGTGCGATGCCGAGAACGGTGACCCGGTGACGGTGCACGACCGACCACAGACGGTCGGGCCCGGGATGATCGGGCACGCCCTCGAAGAGAACCAGCGACGCGCCGATGGTCAGGGCTCCGCAGATGGCCCAGGGTCCCATCATCCAGCCGATGTCGGTGAACCACAGGAGACGGTCGCTCCGCCCGACATCGAAACAGTGGGCCATGTCCTGCGTCGACTTGATGGGGAACCCGCCCTGGACGTGCACCGTGCCCTTGGGCCGCCCGGTGGTGCCGCTCGTGTAGATGAGCATGAACGGGTCGTCGGCGTGGGTGTCGTGTGTCTCCGCCGACGATGGCTGCGCGACGGTGATGTCGTCGTACCAGACGTCGCGCGGCCGGTGCATGGTCACGTCCAGGGTCCCCAGCCGGCGCACGACGACGACGTGTCGCAGTGAGGGCGTCTGCGCCGCGACCTCGTCGGCGACCGGCTTCATCGGCACCGGCGCGCCGCGGCGTAGGAATCCGTCGGCGACGACGAGCACCTTGGCCTCGCAGTCCTGGAGACGGGCGGCAAGGGCACCGGCGCCGTAGCCGCTGAACAGCGGCGTGACGATGGCGCCGACCTTGGAGCACGCGAGGAAGATCGCGACGGTCTCGGGGATCATCGGCAAGCACAACCCCACGACGTCGCCGGGCACGACGCCGAGCCCGCGGAGCGCGTTGGCGCACCGGGCGGTCTCGGCGGCGAGCTCGTGGTAGCTCCAGACGCGCTCGGTGCCGTCGTCGCCCTCCCACACGACCGCGTCGCGGCCGGGCTGGGAGTGGGCCCAGCGGTCGGCGGCGTTGGTGGCCAGGTTGAGGCGTCCGCCGGTCCACCAGCGAGTGAAGGGCAGCCCCGGTCCGGTGTCGCGCATGCGCGTGGGCCGCTGCACCCAGCCGATGCCGATGTCGTCGACGGTGGCGGCCCAGAAGCGCTCGGGGTCGCGGCGGGCGAGGTCGTTCAGCTCATCCAGGTCGTCGACGCCGAGCCTGGTCATGAACGAGCGCAGCCGGCTGCGCTCGATCTGCTCGGCGGTCGGGGACCAGGCGAACGACGTTGTGGGCGTGGTACCGGCGGACACGGTGCGCACCATAGGACGGGCCGGCATCGACGCGCCAGCGCCGCGGTGCGACTACAACGCCCAGGCGAGGCAGCCGGCCGCAGCCACCCCCGCAGGCACCAGGTAGCCCGCGGGGAACGTCGAGCAGGGGTTGACGGGGACGCCTCCCACGTCGACCTCGAAATGGAGGTGTGGACCGGAGCTGTTGCCGGTGCTGCCGACGAACCCGATCGGCTCTCCGGCGCGCACCGTGTCGCCGTCGGGGACGGCGACGCCGTCGAGATGACCGTACAGGTAGACGACGGGAGGCGACGAGCCTGCGGCTGTCAGCAGGATATGCACGCCGAAACCAGCGGTTGACTCGACCACACGGATCGTTCCCGGCGCCACGGCGAGCACAAGGACGCCGGCGCCGGCGGCGAGGTCGATGCCCGTGTGGAAACGCGTCGCCGATGGGTGCGCTGCGTCGGGCGGGCACGAGTAGGGGGTGGGAGGCGACGGCTCGAGCCTGCACAAGGTCATGCAACACCAGGAGTCGAGCTCAGGGTTCCTCGTCGACATGCTCGTCAAGGGAGGGGGAGCCGTACTCGTCATCCAGCTCGTCAAGTCCTTCCTGCACGTTTGACCGATGCCGGTCAGGCGCGGCGTCACGCAGGTCCTCGCCACGGAAGTCGAGGTCACGCAGCCCGCGAGCCCCCGCGCCCCGCCGTGGCGCGGCATCGCCGAATCGCTCGCGAAGCGCGTCGAGGGTGACGTCCAGCCGCGCGTTGCGCGACGTGCCGCCAGGGTCGAAGAGGTCGAGCTGAGCGGCGTCGACGATGCCGCTGACGCCGAGGCCGAGAAGGCGGACCGGTGCCCCCGACCAGGCATCGTCGAACAGCCGGACCGCCGCGTCGGCCACCGCGACGTCGCCCTGTTGCGGCGTCGGCCAGGTCAGCTGCCGGCTGACGGTCGTGAAGTCGGAGTAGCGCAGCTTGAGCGTGGCGGTCCGCGCCGTCCAATGCCCGTTGCGCAGGCGCCGTCCGACATCCGCGGCGCAGGCACGAAGGTGTTTGTGGAGGTCGGCGCGGTCGGTGACGTCGGCCGCGAACGTCTCCTCTCGCGACACGCTCTTGGGGCGCTCGGGCGGAACGACGGGACTGCGGTCGACGCCGCGGGCGCGCTCGCTGAGGCTTGTGGCGGGGTGGTCGCCGAGACGGCGGCGCAGCGCCGGGAGCGGGAACGCGGCGAGCTGCCCCAGGGTGCTGACGCCGAGCCCGGAGAGGGCGCGCTCCGCCGCCGGGCCAAGGCCGGGGAGGCGGCGCAGAGGAAGCGGAGCCAGGAAGGCGGCCTCGTCCCCGGGAGCGACGACCACCATCCCGCGCGGCTTGCGCAGGTCCGACGCCACCTTGGCGACCAGCTTCGAGGTGGCCACGCCGCACGAGGCGTCGAGCCCGCACTCCAGCGCGATGCGGTCGCGCAGCGTCAGCGCCATGGTGTCCGGCGGTCCGAGCCGGACGATCGAACCGGTGACGTCGAGGTACGCCTCGTCAAGCGAGAGGGGTTCCAGCTGCGGCGTCAGCTCGCGTGCGATCGCGAACACCGCGCGGGAGGCGCTGCGGTAGGCGGTGAAGTCGACGGGAAGCACGACGGCGTGCGGGCAGAGACGGCGGGCGCGGCTGAGCGGCATGGCGGAGTGCACCCCGTACCGGCGTGCCTCGTACGACGCGGCACTGACGACGCCGCGCTCGCCCTCATCTCCGGCGCCCCCGACGATGATCGGCCGGCCGCGCAGCTCGGGACGGCGCAGTTGCTCCACCGACGCGTAGAACGCGTCGAGGTCGACGTGGATGATCGCGCGTGGCCAGTGCACGAGCGAAGTATCGGTCGACGCCGCCGGGCGCCTCCTGCCCCGAGGGGAATCAGCCCGCCGTGACGATCTGCGGCACGGCGCCGCTGTGCCACTCGCGGAGATCGTCGTCGCGAAGATAGCCCGCCGCGATGAGCAGCTCGACGTAGGAGACGCCGAGATGGGGCGCGGCGCGGCGCAGCACCCACGGGGGCGGGTTCTCCTTGTTCTTGTTGACCGCCTGGTAGAAATAGATCTGGTTGAGATCGCAGAGCAACGCGAGTCGATGCAGGGAGATGCCGCGTTCGCGGCACCTCTCCTTGAGGTAGTCACGGAAATCCACCGATACAGGGCCTCAGAAAGGTGCGGCGGCTGGTTGCTGCAGCGGCGCCCCCGGAGTATAGACCCGGTCAGATTTCTCCCCCGACATTGGTCACAATTCGTTGTCACCGACCAACAGCGCGGGCAGTTCGCTCAACGAGTGAACGACCGCGTCAGGACCGGTGGACGTTGCTGGCACCGGTGCCGGCGCGCCGCCGCGGGAGATGAGAATGGCACGCATGCCCATCGCGTGCGCGCCATCGATGTCCTCGCGCATCCGGTCGCCGACGAACACGGTGGTCTCCGCGCGGCCGCCAAGACCCTCGAGCGCCGCCGCGAATATGGTCGGCGACGGTTTCCTCCAGCCGACCTCGCCGGAGAACACGGCGGCGTCCACGCTGTCCGACAGTCCGACGTGGCGGAGCTGGTCACGCATGCTCGCGGGCCGGTAGGCCGCGTTCGAGCACACGCCGACGCGCAGGCCGGCGTCGCGGAGCGTCCGGAGAACGGCGGCAGCATCGTCGTATGGGCGCACCCCCGCGAACCACGCCTCCTGGGCCATCCGGGCGCAGTCGTCGCGAAGAACGGGGTCGAGATGGAGGCCGATGTCCTCGAACGCACGGCGCTCGAGCGACGCGACGTCGATCTCCTCGAGAGCGCCGCCGGCCTCGTGGGCGGCGACCTCCGCCTCCACCCGGTCATGGACCGCCGTGCGCAGCAGCTCAACCGCCGGCGCGCGGTGCCCGGCTGCCGCGATGCGCGTGGCGATGGCCCTCTGCGCCTTCTCGATGGCCTCCATCGGTCGATCGAAGTGAACCAGGGTGAGGCCGTAGTCGAAGAGAACGGCGCCGACCGGGCCTCCGCCCAAGATGGCCGAGGTCACCCCGGGGCGGGGCGTCCGCCGCCACCGCGGCGCCTCCGACGGCGACGGCCCCCGGCGGCGGGTCGCACGGGCGGGCGCCCCCGATCGTGCGACCCAGCAGCATTGTCCGGCGGGCTCGCACCGGCGCCTCCGGAGGCGCCCCCAGGGGCCACGGGCGCGCCTCCCCCGCCGCCTCGCCCGCGCCGCGAACGTCGGCGGCCCGTGCTGGGGCGGTCCGCGGAGGGTGCGGACTCCGGAATGGCAGGGATCTCGGCCTCGCCCGTCTGGGCACCCCCCCCGCCGCGCCGGCGGCGCCGGCGACGGCCGCCATCGCCCCGCGCTTCGCCGTCCGGCGCCGGCTGCCCACGGCCGCCGCGGCCGAAGCGGTCGAAGAAGGCGAGCGCGGGATGACGGGTGCGAGGCAGCGCGGCCCTGGCCTCTGGGTCCGCAGCGACGCGCGCCGCGAGGTCGGCGAGCAACTCCTCGAGCGGACGCTTGTTGCGCCCGACCGGCGCTGCCGTCTCCGCCCAGGGCTGCAGCTTGGCCGCGCCTCCATCGGGGACGCTGGTGTCGATGGTGCCGGGGACCTGTTCGAGCACGCTCTCGATGGCCCGGGCGACGAGGCGGTCGGCCGCGTCCTCAGACATCCCGGGCACCCAGCGAGACACCGGCCAGGGCGAGGCCGGCCAGCGTTTTGAGATCCACCTCGCGGCGCCCGGCGAGCTCGGCCACCTCGGCAGGGGTGAAGAGGCCCACGTCGAGGAGTTCGTCGGCGTCCGGCCGGCTCGTCCCGTCGGTGAGCCCGCGCGCCTCGTAGAACCAGATGTCCTCGTTGGAGTACCCCGGGCTCACCGCTCCGCGGCCGAGGTCACGCCACTCCCGGGCGCTGTACCCGGTCTCCTCGGTGAGCTCCCGGCGCGCGGTGGCGTCGGGATCCTCACCCGTCTCGCGGGTGCCGGCGGGCAGCTCCCAGATGGCCCGGCCGGCGGCGTGTCGCCACTGCCGCACCATCACGATGCGGCCGTCGTCGGCGGTGGCCACCACGGCCACCGCGCCGGGGTGCTCGACGACCTCGCGAGTGGCCTCGCGTCCGCCGGGCAGGCGAACGGTGTCCTCGAAGACGCGCAGCAGCTTGCCGTCGAACACGCTGCGGCGGCGCACGGGCTCCTCACGGAGATGACGATCCTCTGGGCTCACTGCGGCGATTGTTCCGCATCGGTGACCGGTGGCGGCGTCCGCCCTGGCAGGTCAGAGCGCGGTCAGGCGCAGCTCCACTGGTGAGCCTGGCCGTTGGCGAGCATCTTGGCGGCGACGTTGGACTGGTCGGCGGCGTCGTAGATGTTCGTCCCGCCGTTGTGGGTGAACGTCGACTGGAGGAACTGGAAGAGCCCGATGTAGGGGCCCCGCGGGTTGTCGGCGTTGGGCCGCAGGCCCGATTCGCAGCGGGCGATCTTGACCATCCATGACCCGGAGACGCCCCAGCGGGCGGCGGCAGCCTCGATGATGCCGATCACGCTGTTGGGATCGGCCGGCGGACCGGCGCCAACCGGGGGCGCCACCACGCGAGGCCGCGCCGGTGGCTTGGGGGCCGCCGTGGGTGCCGCCGTGGGCGCCGCGGACGGGGGATCGGTCACCGGCGAGCGAAGGTCGGTGACGATGAGCGGTGCGATCCTGCCCTGAACGCGCGAGACCTGCTGGGCGCCGGCGGCAGCTGTGCTGCGGCTGGCCAGGGGCTGCGCGACGGACACCAGGGTGACGGCGACGATCGGACTGATGATCAGAGTGGTCATGCCGAGAACCACTCCTCGGGTGCGACGAGGCAAACGCAAAAGAATCCCCTCTTGTCTCGGTTTGGCCGACGCTCCCCAACTGATCGGCGGATCAGCTCCGGGAGCACCTGGTCTGTTTTCCACCGCGGGTTGGGGCGGTGGGCCGCGGCACCCGGTGCGGGATCAGGTGACCCTGCTGCGTCCGGGATCTGGTGATGGTCGATACGGCAATGGCCGCGACCGGGGCACCCTACCACACCGCCCCCCCGCCGAGCGCAGCCCGTCCGACGGGCCGTCACGCGGCGGCGGAGGCAGCCACCTGACATGAGGACGGCTGGGCGCTGAGGATCACCGGAACGTCCAGAGAGAGTGATCCGCCCGGCTGTGGCCAGGTCAGCTGGCGCTCGCCGCCGCCCACGATCCTGCCGCTTCCGTCCATGCAGCCGGCGAAGAGATCGACGCGCGTTCCCTGGGCCAGGTTGGTGCCCTGCACCGTGGCGGTGACGTCGCCGTAGCCGTGACCACCGCAACCGCCGCCGCACGCGTAGACGGGCCCCGAGGTGGTGATCGGACCGCCGGGGATGGCCGTCCAGGCGCCCACGGCCACGCTCACGGTTGCGCCGTCTGCGTTGTTGCAGGTGTCGGTGCAGTTGGCCGTGACCACCAGGCTCTGGCCGGGATAGACGATCACCGCAGATGAGGCGAGGGGTGTCAGCGGCTGGCCTCCGCGAGTCGGGATGAAGTGGACGATCACCGCGGTCGCAGCCGTCCGGACCGCCGCGTTGTGCAGGACGGCGACCGGTACGGCAACCAGCTGGTAGCTGCCCACCCCGCTGGAGACCACGTCGATCCGATCGACATCGGGAGCGGCGCTGGCCTGGGCGGACGGGCTGGCCGAGGCACTCGGATGGCTGCTTGGGGGGGCGGTTGTGGTTGCCGGGTGCGGGCTGCCGCAGCCGGCGACCAGCAGCAGGGGGAGGCTCAGGAGGATGCGGCGCATCGCGCCAATGGTATGGCCCGCGGCCATGGCCGCCGTCGTGCAGTGGCAGAATCGACATCCACGTCAATTTCGGGAGATCGCAATGCCGTTCACCGCCGAGCATGATGCCCTGCGCGAGACCGTCCGGGACTTCGTCAGCCGCGAGCTGCGCCCCCACGCCGACGAGTGGGAGGAAGCGGAGTACTTCCCGGACACCCTCTTCCCGCGCATGGGCGAGCTCGGACTCCTCGGCCTCCGCTACCCCGAGGAGTACGGCGGCCAGGGCGGCGACTACTGGAGCGCGATCGTGCTCGCCGAGGAGATGAGCCGCTGCGGCTCGGGTGGAGTGGGCATGGCGGTGTCGGTCCAGGCGGAGATGGCGACACCGCCGATCCACAAGTTCGGCACCGAGGAGCAGAAGCAGCGCTACCTGGTTCCGGCGATCCGGGGCGAGAAGGTGGCTGCCCTGGGCATCACCGAGCCGGACACGGGCAGTGACGTCGCCGCAGTCCGCACCCGCGCGGTTCGGCACAACGGCGGCTGGCGGATCAACGGCAGCAAGCTCTACATCACCAACGGGGTGCGCTGCGACTTCATCCTGCTGGTGGCGCGCACCGGCACCCCCGAGGAGGGCGCCCACGGCATCACGCTCTTCCTCGTCGACAAGAACACACCCGGCTTCGCCGTCAGCCGCAAGCTGAAGAAGCTGGGGATGCACGCGAGCGACACCGCCGAACTGTCCTTCAACGACGTCGACGTGCCCGAGTCGGCGGTGCTCGGCGAGATCGGCCAGGGCTTCTACCACCTCATGTGGGAGCTGCAGGGCGAGCGTCTCATCGGCAGCGCCGGGAGCATGGCCGGGGCCGAGGTGATGTTCGAGGAGACGCTGCGCTGGTGCAAGGAGCGCGAGGCGTTCGGGCGTCCCATCGCCAAGTTCCAGGTCAACCGCCACAAGCTGGCCGACCTGTACACCGACATCTCGATCGCCAAGAACTATGTCTACTCGGTGGCGGAGCGGTGGGACCGGGGCGAGTACCCGGTGGCGGAGATCTCCATGGCCAAGCTGTTCGTCGGCCAGGTGACCACGCGCGTCGCCGACACTTGCCTGCAACTCCACGGGGGCTTCGGCTACATGTCCGAGGCCCACGTCTCGCGCTACTTCAGGGACTCGCGGCTGATCCGCATCGGCGCCGGCACCGACGAGGTGATGAAGGAGATCATCGCCAAGACGGCGCTGGGCCTATAGCTCTACTTTCCCGTGGAGCCTGACGCTGTGGGCCCCAACTCACTCCACGACAGCTACAGCCGCAGCGCCGAGATATACGACCTCATGTACACGGGGGAGGCGCGAAGGACTACCAAGCTGAGGGGCGCCGACTGAAACAGCCTCCCCATCGACAGGGCAAGGGGCAACGAGGGGAGGTAGCGCCCCACCTCGATCGAGTTGATGGTCTGGCGAGAGACGCTGAGCCGGGCGGCGAGCTCGCCCTGGGAGAGGTTGCGCCAGCTGGCGCAGCTCACGCACCCGGTTCCGCATAGGTGACAAGGCAACTTGTCAGGGCGGGGAAGGAATGGGAGGCCGGGGCCTACAATCGCGCCGACACGTCAGCGCCAGAGGTGAGCACGCATGGACGAGAAGATCATCGGCACGACGATGCCGGTCCTGGAGCTCACGCTCAACCCTGGCGAGGCGATCTTCGCGGAGTCCGGTGAGCTCTCGTGGATGACAGCGAGCATCCAGATGACCACGTCCACGCAGTACGGCGGCGGCGGCGGTATCGGTGGCGTCTTCAAGCGTGCGGTCGGCGGCGGATCGCTGTTCATGACCGAGTACGCCGCCCAGGGCGCGCCGGGGATGGTGGCCTTCGCCGCCAAGCTGCCCGGGCAGATCTTCCCGCTGGATGTGAAGCCCGAGCCGGGAATGCAATTCCTCGGGCACCGGCACGTCTTCGTGGCCGCCACCCACGGTGTGCAGGTGTCGGTGGGGTTTCAGCAGAAGCTGGGGGCCGGCGCGTTCGGTGGCGACGGCTTCCGTCTGCAGAAGATCACCGGACAGGGCCGCGTGTGGTGCGAGCTGAGCGGCGAGATCGTGACGTACGACCTGCGTCCCGGCGAGGAGCTCAAGGTGCACCCGGGCCACGTTGGGCTCTTTCAGGACACAGTCCAGTTCAACATCACCACGGTCAAGGGCATCAAGAACAAGATCTTCGGTGGCGACGGCATCTTCCTCGCCCAGCTGATCGGCCCCGGCCGGGTGTGGCTGCAGTCACTGCCGTTGGCGCGACTCGCCCACGCTCTCGGTGAGTACACGGCGGTGCAGAGCGCCGAGGCGGGTGTGGCCGGTGGCGTTGTTGGAGGCTTGCTCCGCAACATCGGGGGCTGAGACGGCAGCCGCCCGACGGCCGGCTGGGTTCAGTCCTCGACGGGGATCGGCGCGAGCAGGGCCACACTGTGGAGGCGAAACAGTGTGTCGACGGCCTCCAGCCACGCCTGCCGCTGGAGCGCACGCGTGTGCAGCTGCTGGATGTAGTCGTAGGTGGTCAGGTCGCGGGCGAGCGCGGGATACGGCGGCGACGGCGGATTGAGCTCCGGGTCGAGCAGGCCGCGCTCCACCAGCTCCTCACAGGCGAGCGCCGCGGCAGCGACCAGGTCGTTGACCGTCTCCGTGAAGTCCATCTTGGCGTTGAGGACCGCGATGCTGTCGCGGCCGTCGGGACCTGGGGGACGGCGGGTGGCGATGGCATTGACGTAGTCGCCGAGGCCATCGAGTTGCTCGACCCCTGGTTCCGCCGAGTTCGGCACCACGCGGTGGCCCTGCACGCCCACCGCGAACCAGTTCTCCACCTGCGGAGCGCGGCGGCGAAAGAGGGGCATCGGGTTGGACTCTACGCCGGTGCCGGGGCGCTGAACTCGCTGCGGCGGAACAGCGCGTGCACCCTCAGCCCTCGGGCCTCGATCGCCTCGCGACCGCCCTCCTCGCGATCAACGACGGCGAGGGCCTCGACGATCTCCACCCGCTGCCCGGCGAGCGCGTCCACGGCGGTGAGGAGCGAGCCACCGGTGGTGATGACGTCGTCGACGACCATGACGCGGTCGCCGGCGCGAAGAGGTGGCCCCTCGATCAGCGACGCGGTGCCGTGCTCCTTGGCCTGCTTGCGCACGATGAAGGCGCGCAGCGGTGCGTCCCTTCCGCTCAGCACGGCGACGCCCGCCGCGATGGGGTCGGCGCCGAGGGTCAGGCCGCCGATGGCGTCGATCTGCAGCGCACGGCAGCGCTCGAGGACCAGCATCGCCACCAGGTACAGCCCCCGACCTTCGAGGGTCACCTGCTTGCCGTTGAAGTAGAAGTCGCTCCGCCGGCCGCTGCTGAGCACGAAGTCGCCGAAGGTGAACGCCCGCTCCGCGAGCAGCCCGTGCAGTTCGGTGCGGGCCTCGTCGAGGTCCGCGGTCACGGCGGCGTTCGCGCTCACGCGGTCGGTGTCGCAGTCGAGGTCGGGGGCTCGGATGCAGGAGGTGCGGCCGTCTGGCGCAGCGAGTCACTCCAGCGCAGCACCGGGCGGCGTGCCGCGCCGACCTCATCGACGCGCTCCACCGGGGTGTTGTGCGGCGCACTCTGTACGAAGGCCAGGTCATGCTCGGCCTCGGCGACGATGGCTGCGCACACGTCGGCGAGCAGGTCGAGGCTCTGTCGCGACTCGGTCTCGGTGGGCTCGAACATGAGCGCCTCGGGGACGGTGGTTGGGAAGTACACCGTCGGTGCATAGATGCCGTAGTCGAGCAGGCGCTTGGCGACGTCCATCGCGCGGAGCCCGTCGACGCGACCGCCCTTGGTGGTGCACACGAACTCGTGCATCGATGGCGAGGCGACGGCGCTTGGAAAGAGGTCACGCAGGCGGGCCTGCAAGTAGCGTGCATTGAGCACAGCGTCCCTGGCGACGCCCGCGATGCCGTCGCCGTAGGCCGCGATATAGGCGAAGGCGCGCACCAGCATGCCGAAGTTGCCGTAGAACGAGCGCACCTTGCCGATGCTCTTGGGCCGCTCGTCGTCGAGCCGGTAGCGCTCGCCGTCGCGTTCCACGGTGGGCGTGGGCAGGAAGGGGACGAGCCACTCGGCAACGCCGACCGGACCCGCACCGGGTCCACCGCCTCCGTGCGGGGTGGAGAAGGTCTTGTGGAGGTTGAGGTGGACGACGTCGAAGCCCATGTCACCCGGGCGTGCCATGCCGACCAGCGCGTTGAGGTTGGCGCCGTCGTAGTAGAGCAGCGCGCCGGCCTCATGGGCCAGCCGGGCGATCTCGAGGATGTCCTTCTCGAAGACACCGAGGGTGTTGGGGTTGGTCATCATCACCGCGGCGACGCGGTCGTCAAGGTGGGCCGCGAAGTCCTCGAGGTCGACGGTGCCGTCGGCGTTGCTCTTGACGGTGACCACCTCGAGCCCGCACGCCGCCGCCGACGCCGGGTTGGTGCCGTGGGCGCTGTCGGGGATGAGCACACGGGTGCGACGGGTGTCGCCGCGATCGGCGTGACACGCCTGGATCATCCGCAGCCCCGTCCACTCACCGTGAGCGCCGGCCGCGGGCTGCAGCGACATCCGCGCCATGCCCGTGATCGAGGCCAGCATCTGCTCCAGCCGCCACATCAGCTCGAGCGCGCCCTGCACGTCGTCCTCGTCCTGGTAGGGATGGAGGTCAGCGAAGCCGGGCAGACCGGCGAGCTGCTCGTCGACCACCGGGTTGTATTTCATGGTGCAGCTGCCGAGCGGGTAGGTCCCGTGGTGGAGGTGGTGGTTGCGGCGCGCCAGCCTGCCGAAATGGCGGGCGAGCACCGGCTCCGCCACCGTTGGAACCTGAGCGGGGCGGCGGCGCAACTGCGCCGCCGGGATGAGCTGATCGAGAGGCGGTGCGTCAACGCCCACGGCCGTGACCCGCGGGCCCCCCGTGTAATCGTCGCTCAGCTCGAAGACGAGCGCTTCGGGCCCCGCCCAGCCGGGCTCGGCCGCAGCGCCCGGGCGCGACGCCGCGATCGTGCTGCCGGCGGCCGGAGCGGCGTGGCCGTTGCCCGCGGCGGCGGCAGCGGGCGACGGCGTGCCGTCCGGTTGGGCGACGCTCACACCGCCACCTCCGAGCGGGCCTGCGGCAGCGCGGCGGTGTCCACCTCGACCAGCGCGCGCGCATAGCGGGCGATGGAGTCCGGGCTGGTCATCTCCGTGCAGCAGACGAGCAGCTGGGCGGCGCGGGAGCGATCAACACGGCCGAGGGGGAGCCCGGCGACGATTCCCTGCTTACGCAGGAGCGACGCCACCGCGGCAGCGTCGCCAGGACACTGGAGCACGAACTCCCAGAGGTACGGGGCGCTGGTGTTCACAGAGAAACCGTTGATGGCATTGAGCTTCTCGGCAAGGTGGTGGGCACGCCGGGCGCTCACGCTTGCCACCTCGGCCATGCCTCCGGCGCCCATGTGCGCCATGTAGGCGGTGGCGGCGAGCGCGATCAACGCGTGGTTCGTGCAGATGTTGGAGGTGGCGTGCTCGCGGCGGATGTGCTGCTCGCGCGTTTGCAGGGTGAGGGTGTAGGCGCGCCGCCCGGCGTGATCGGTGGTGGCCCCGACCAACCGCCCCGGCATACGCCGCACCAGTCCCTGGCGCACGGCCATGTAGCCGACGTGGGGTCCGCCGAAGGATGACGGCACCCCGAGAGGCTGGCCGTCGCCGACGCACACATCGAAGCCGGCATCGCCCGGAGCGACGAGCACAGTGCAGGCGAGCGGGTCGGCACTGCAGAGCGCGAGCGCGCCGACCGCATGCGCGGCCTCGGCGAGTTCCGCGAGAGACTCGAGCGTGCCGAGGAACGTGGGCTGCTGCACCAGGAGACCGGCGTGGCGCTCGTCGAGGACGGCGCGAACGTCGGCCGCGTCGGTCACGTCACCGCGCGACGGGATCACGTCGACGGACACCGCTCGGCCGGCGGCGAACGTGTGCAGCACGCGCAATGTCTCGGGATGCACCACGCCGCTGACGGCGATGCGGTCGCGCCCGGTGGCCTGGACGGCGAGCATCATCGCCTCGGCGGCAGCCGTCGCGCCGTCATACAGCGAGGCGTTGGCGACATCCAGCCCCGTCAGCGCGCAGATCATCGATTGGAACTCGAAGATGGTCTGCAGCGTTCCCTGCGACGCCTCGGCCTGATAGGGGGTGTACGCCGTGTAGAACTCGGGCCGGCTGATGGTGCCGCGAACGATCGCTGGGATGAACCGGTGGTACACGCCAGCGCCGAGAAAGTTGTCGAGACTGCTCAGGGGGCGGTTGCGCGCGGCCAGCCGTCCGACCTCGGCAACCAGGTCCTGCTCGCCCAATGCGGGGGGCAGGTCGACCTCCGGGTGGAGCAGCGAATCCGGGACGGCTGCGAAGAGATCGTCCACGTCCGCCGCGCCGACCACCTCGAGCATTGCCCGCCGATCGGCGGCGCTGTTCGGCAAATAGGCCATCGCCACAAGTATGAGGAGGAGCCCGCCGGTGACGTCGCGGTGACGGTGCCCTGGCGCTTCGCACCGACCGTCCGCCGAGCCGTCAGACTCGCGGCAGCGGGTAGACTGAGAGCGTGGCGACAAAGCGACCGACCGTGAGCATCGAGGACGTCATCGCGGCCATCGAGACCGCGCGGGACAAGGTGATGAGCGACGAGGTGAAGAGCCTGGTCAAGCTCGGCCTGCCCAAAAACGTCGCCAACAAGATGGTCGCCGAGCGCTACCGGCAGCGCAACGAGGGCGAGGAGGGCGAGGGCGAGGCTCCGGGAGTCTGGCCCGACATGTCCTAGCCGGCGCCTCAGCGACCGGCGGCGCGTCTCCCCCGCACCAGCCAGGCGACGATGACCGCGACCACCACGACCGCGAGGACGACTGCGACCTTCTCGATCGGTCCGGAGAGGTGGTCCCAGCTGGCCCCGAGTTCGTAGCCGCCCACCGCGAGCGCGGCACACCAGGGCAGCGCGCCCGCGGCCGTGAGCGCGGTGAATCGCACTGGTTCAACGTGCGCGAGCCCGGCGGGAAACGAGATGTACGTGCGCACCACGGGGAGGACGCGGCCGAACAGCACGGCTGCGAGGCCGTGGCGTTCGAACCACCCATCGGCCAGATCGAGATGGCGCGCTGAGAGACCGATCCGGCGGCCCGGCCCGAGCAGAAGCGGCCGGCCCCAGCGCGCCGCCACGCCGTACGCGATCAGCGAACCGGCGACGTTGCCCAGGGTGCCGGCGAGGATGGCGCCGGGAAGGCTGAGGCTGCCCGTGAAGGCGAGGTACCCGGCGAGCGGCATGATCACCTCGCTCGGGAACGGGATCCCGCAACTCTCCGCTGCCATGAGCACGAACACGATGAGCACTCCACCGGTCTCGACCCACGTCTGGACGAAACTCCACATGGGCGGGGATTCTGGGGGTCCGGGGACCGTTCGTGCCCTCCCGCTCGGTAGTCTGCCCCGGGTGAGCAGCCGCCGGCCGTCTGAGATCGAACCGTGGCCCGAGCCGTTTGACCCCGCGGCTGAGCTCGACTGGGCCGACCCGGACATCAGCCGTCGCCTGCTCCACGAGCACCTCGACCAGTCCCACGACGGCGCGAGCCGGCGGGAGCGCGTCGTGGACGATCACGTCCGGCGGCTGCTGCGGCTCTTGCCGAGCGCCCCGGCACACCTGCTCGACGCCGCATGTGGGCCGGGCCTGTACAGCGTGCGACTGGCCGGCGCCGGTCATCGCGTCACCGCCATCGACGTGGGGCCAGCTGTGATCCGGCACGCTCGCCGCCTCGCCCGTGGCGCCGGCGTCGCCGACCTCGTCGATGCCCGCGTGGCCGACCTGCGCGGCCTGTCGGAGGCGGGGCGATTCGACGGCGCGCTGCTGATCTACCACGTGCTCGAGGCGTTCCCGCGGCGGCAGCAGACGGGCATCGTGCGCCGCCTGGCGACATCGCTGCGCGACGACGCGCCCCTGATCGTGGAGATGCGCCTCCGGCCGGATCAGCCCCACGGGCGGATCAGCACCTGGGACGTGGTCGAGAGCTCTCTGCTGTCCGACCGCCGCCACCTGCTGCTCGTCGAGACGGTCCATGACCGCCGCCGCAACACGTTTGTGCTCCGCGAGACCGCGGTGTTCGACGACGGCACCACCGCCGTGCAGCAGACGAGCAGCGCCCTGAGCGGGCTCGATGAGATCGCACCGCGATTCGCTGCTGCGGGCCTGCGTGTCGAGGCCATCTACGACGGGTGGAGCAGGTTCCGCGCCTCGCCGCTCAGCGAGACAGTGCTGGTCGTGGCCAGGCGAGATCGCCGCTAGTTGTCGTCGAACTCCGTGGCCGTGGCCTCAACGCCGCCCGCGTAGAGCGCACGCAGGCTCTCGGCGCGTGACCGGCGCCGGCGCGCGACGATGATGGCGATCAACGCGAGGTCGACGACGGCGAGCAGACCGAACCATTTCCACGGCAGCGCGGCGCTCACCTGAGCGACGACTCCGCCAATCAGGGGGGTGACCAGCGGCACCGGGGCGAGCCCGATGCTGGTGGACGACGGCCCGACCGGTGAAGCCGGCTCGCTGGGGGCCGTGGTGCTGAGGCCGACGACTGCGTGGGGTGTCCCCGTGGCCGCAGGCGCCCTGATGCTCGGTGCGGTGTGGTTGGTGTGCGTGGCCGTCGAACCCGACTGCCCGGCGCTGCCGGTGCTGCCCGTGCCGGTTCCGCGGGTGGCAGCGCTGCCACCAGCGGTGGTGCCACCCGTGCCACCGCCACCGGTGCCGCCGCCCGTGGTGCCACCCGTGCCACCGCCACCGGTGCCGCCGCCCGTGGTGCCACCCGTGCCACCGCCACCGGTGCCGCCGCCCGTGGTGCCACCCGTGCTACCGCCACCGGTGCCGCCGCCCGTGGTGCCACCCGTGCTACCGCCACCGGTGCCGCCGCCCGTGGTGCCACCTGCGGGCGCCGCGGCGGTGCTGCTGGTCTGGGGCGACCACGACGCCGTGCACTGCGAGGCACCGCCCTTGGGATTCTGGGAGGCGGAGGCGCAATTGGTGTTGTTCTGGCCCGAGTTGGGAGCCGTCGTGCCGCTGCTCTTGGTCGTACCGCTGCTGCTCTCGAGGGTGGCGCCCTGACCACTGACGGCCTGCCGGCTCGAGGCCTGCGAGGCGCCGCCGTTGGTGTTGGCGTCGACAGCGTGGAAACGCAGCGCGAAGGGGTCGGTCGTGTCCGCCGAGACGAGCTTGGCGGAGTAGCTCACCTTGCCGTTGGGAACGAGAATGCCCTCGGCGCAGACGTTGGACGTGGCCACCGCGTACTGGTAGCCCTGCGCCGCCGACGTGCTGTCGGTGGGATGCAGGGCGGTGTCGTTGGCCGCGAAGGTCTGCGGGGCGTCAGGCAGGTGGACCACCATCGTCTGCGGGGTCTTGGACTTCTCCGTGACGCAGAGGAGCGGGATGGAGGCGGTGATGCTGGTCAGGTTGACCTTGGTCGCCGGGTGCTTGCCGGTCATGCTGATCGCCCAGCCGACCGAGATCATGTCGCCCTTGCTGACGGAGCGACCCACCAGCCCGGTGGTGAGGTTGTTGATGATCCCCGAGATGACGCTCGATGGCGACGAGGTGAGCCTGTTCGACCCGTCCCGAGAGGCCGCCGCGGCAGCCGAGCTCGACCCGGTGCTGGCAGCCAGGGGCAGGCCGGCGGCGAGAGCGACCGTGACCCCGACGCCGACCGCCAGAGCGCGCCGGACGCCCGGGGCACCCTTGGAAATCGTCACGTTCTCACCCATGGTGTCCTCCTCACTCCCTGAGCCATGAAGAGTACACCTGCGGGGCGCTCTGGCTGCGTTGGACATCTGGCTCCTCAACTGGCGAAGGCGGTTGACCCGGCTGTCTCCCTCACCCGATTCAACGAACGACGCGCTTCAAACCCTTCACTCATCGCGTCGCCTGAATGCATCATACCAGTCGAATGGGTCAGGGCAACAGGTTTGTCATACGACCGAGGGGGGTTTCCCAGATCGCCAGGTAACGGATCCATGACGGGCGCCGGCGCCGCGGGCGCTCGCTCCCGGCCCCGCGAGCGCCATGCCGTCGGCCTACCATTCACCGCGCCCCGCCGGCCACCGCTCGGAGTTTCAGCCCATGCCGATGCCTGCGCCTGAACGGATCCGCACCGTTGCCGTCGTCGGCCATAGCCACGAGGGCAAGACCACGCTGTGCGAGGCTCTGCTCCACGCCGCGGGGGCAACGCCGCGGCTGGGGTCGACCGATCAGGGCACCTCGATCCTGGACCACGAACCCGAGGAGCAGCGCCGCTCGATGAGCATCGCTGCCGCCCTCGCCCATCTCGACTGGGACGGCCACAGGGTCAACCTCATTGACGTCCCCGGCTTTCAGGACTTCGCCGGTGAGCTGGCCGCCGCGCTGGCGGCGGCCGACGCCGCGGTCCTCGTTGTGGGCGCGACCGGCACTGTGCCGGTCGGCGCCGAGCTCGCCTGGGAGATGGTGATGGCACGGAAACTGCCCGCCCTCATCGTGATCAACAAGATGGACAAGGAGAACGCGGCCTACGAGGCCACGGTCGACGCGCTGCGCGAGGCGTTCGACCGCAAGCCGATCGCGGTCGCCGTTCCCATCGGGGCCTCGGGAGACCTCAGCGGGTACGTCGACCTGGTCAACGACACGGCGCACCGATTCGATGCGAACGGGCGAGCGACGGATATGGAGTTGCCCGAGCCCATGCGCATCGAGGTCGAGCGGGCTCACGCCGCGCTGGTCGACGCCGCGGCCGAGACCGACGACGCGCTCATCGAGAAGTACCTCGGCGGCACCGAGCTCACCGACGACGAGGTTCGCGGCGCGCTCCACACTGCCGCGCTGCGGGGCACGCTCGCGCCGATCGTCTGTGCCGCTGCCAGTGACGAGCGCGGTGCGGCGCTGGTGCTCGACTCGATCGTGCGATACCTGCCCGGGCCGTCCGAACAGGTGCACCTTGGACGGGATGCGGGCGGTGAGGAGGTGGAGATCGCGTGTGATCCCGACGGCCCCCTGGTGGCACACGTGTTCAAGACAACAGTCGACAGCTTCGGCAAGGTCTCCTACTTCAAGGTCCTGCGGGGCACGATGCGTGCCGACACCCATCCCTACGATGTGCAGCAGGACGTCGAGGAGCGCTTCGCGCAGCTCGCCCGGCCCATGGGCAAGAGCCTGGTCAACGCGACCGAGGTCGGAGCCGGCGACATCGGTGCCGTCACCAAGCTCGCTCATGCGCGTACCGGGGATGCCCTCGGCGTCCGCGGCAAGGTTGTCTCGCTCCCGCTGATCAACATACCGGCGGCGTCGTACAGCGCGGCGATCAGTGCGGCGACCAAGGGCGACGAGGACAAGATCATGTCGTCGCTGGCGCGACTCGCTGAGGAGGACCCCGCGTTCTCGGTCGACCGCGACCCGGTGACCGGCGAGGTGATGGTTCATGGGCTCGGTGACGTGCACCTCAACGTCAGCCTCGAGCGCATCAAGCGCAAGTTCGGCGTCGACGCCGTGCTCGCACCGCCCCGCATCCCGTACCGCGAAACCATCAGCGGCAGCGCGAGGGTGGCCCACAAATACAAGAAGCAGAGCGGTGGCGCAGGGCTGTACGGCGACTGCACCATCGAGATCGAACCGCTGCCGCGAGGGGGCGGGTTCGTGTGGGAGGACAAGATCTTCGGAGGATCGATCCCGCACCAGTTCCGCCCCTCCGTCGAGAAAGGGGTCAGGCAGACGATGGACCAGGGAGCGGTCAGCGGCCATCCCATCGTGGACATCAAGGTGCGCCTGGTCGACGGTTCGACCCACGCCGTCGACGGCAAGGACATCGCCTTCCAGATCGCCGGGTCCATGGCCATGCGGGAGGCGGTGCAGAAGGCGAACCCCGTTCTCCTCGAACCGATCATGGATGTGCATGTGGTCGTTCCCGAGCGCTTCATGGGCGACGTCATGGGGCTCTTCAACGGCAAGCGGGGCCGCGTCGCCGGGATGAACCCGCTCGGCGACGGTCGTGCCGAGGTCACAGCCCAGGTCCCGCAGGCCGAGATGCACAGCTTCCCGATCGAACTGCGCGCGCTCACCCAGGGCCGCGGCCGCTACACCATGTCGCCGGCGCACTATGAGGAGGTGCCCGCCCACGTGGCCCAGGGGATCATCGCCAGCCATTCCAAGGACCACGCGACAGCCGGGACGTAGCCGGGCTCGCACAGCCATGAAGCTGACAGGAGGTGATCGGACGTGGGTGAGATGATCGAATTCCCGAGCGCGGGACACATCGGCCATGGGTATCTGGCCACACCGGCCGCCGGCGCCGGCCCAGGCGTCCTTGTCATCCAGGAGTGGTGGGGCCTGGTGCCGCACATCAAATCCGTCTGCGACAGGCTCGCCGGGGCTGGGTTCACGGCGCTGGCGCCCGATCTCTACCACGGGCGCAGCACGCAGGAGCCGGACGAGGCGCAGAAGGAGATGATGAACCTCAACATCGAGGAGGCGGCGCGTGACCTCTCGGGGGCAGTCGCTCATCTTCTCGACAGCCCGAGCGCGACCAGTCGCACCATCGGCACGGTGGGGTTCTGCATGGGTGGGGGGCTGGCCCTGTACATCACCAGCCGCCAACCCGAGATCGGCGCCTGCGTCGCCTTCTACGGCGTCGGCCCTGCTCGCGACCAGATCGATTTCTCCGCGAGCCGGGCGGCGGTGCTGGGCCACTGGGGCGAACGCGACCACTCGTACGACCACGCGACCATCGAGGGCCTCGAGAACCGCCTCCGGGCGCAGGGGATTGCCGTCGAATCGTTCTGGTACGACGCCGACCACGCATTCTTCAACGATGGCCGGCCCGAGGTGTTCAACGAAGAGGCGGCCCGTCTCGCCTGGGACCGGACGGTCGCATTCCTTCGCGAGCACCTCCGCTCCTGACTGCTCCGCCTGACGGTCGGCGGTGACCGCTGAGGGCGTTCTCCGGACGCCTCCGACGACCCGTCGAGGGAGGTCCATTTTGAATTCGGCTGCAATTGGGGCGAGTGTGGGCTAGAATGCGGCCGACTTGAGCCGGAGGGCCTCGCCCACCGTAACTCGCATTCGACCCCTTTGAGGAGAGGACACATGGCCGTCTCCGGCTACTGCCTCAAGTGCAAGGCGCCCACCGAGATCAAGGATCCACAGGCGATCACGATGAAGAATGGCAAGCCCGCAACCACCGGCACCTGTCCGACGTGCGGCACCAAGATCTTCAAGATCGGCAAGGCCACCTAGCCTGGCCTGCGAAGAGGCCGCCGTCGCCACTGCGGGCGCGGCGGCCTCAACGCGTTCGGCCTCAGCGCGTGAGGGACTCCCGGACGCCCTCGATGTCGAGCGTGCGCGAGTAGACGATGAGTTCGTCGCGCGCCCTGATCACCTCGTCAGGGAGGGCGAGGATCGGGTCGCCACCTCGGACGATGCACAGGACGATGTCCCCGGCGGGCAGGTCGACCTCGCTGACGCGGCGGCCGACAAGGCGCGAGAGGTCGGGGAGGGCGACGTCGACGAGATTCGCGCCAAACGACCTCACCGCCACGCCGCGGACGGCGTCTGAGCCGCCGATCTCGGACTCGATCAGCCCCATCAGCAGTTCGGTGGCACTCACCGGCACGTCGATGCCGAGGGCGGTGAAGACATGGACGTTGACCGGGTTGTTGACCCGGGCGATGGTGCGCGAGACCCCGAACTTGCCCTTGGCCAGCTGACAGGCGACCAAGTTGTCCTCGTCGTCACCGGTGCAGGCGATGACAACCCCGGCCCGCTCGATCCCGGTTGTCGCCAGGAAGGCCATCTCGTCGCCGTCGCCGACCATCACGCTGACCGAGCCCATCTGGTGTTCGATCCATTCGGCACGGCCGGGGTCCTTCTCGACCAGCGTCACCTCGTACTCCCGCTCGATGAGGTGCCGGGCCAGGTAGAAGCCCACCTTGCCTCCGCCGATGATCACCAGGTATGGGCGGTCCAGGGATGCCTGGCCGTTGCTCATCGCGCGGCCTCGACCGTGGCGGGAGCAGGCTCCGGGTGGGCGAGGTTCTCCCCTGTGGTGAAGAACGTGCTGATCATGGACCCGACGATCGTGGTCGAGCAGATGGTCTCGAGGCCGAACTCCCGATAGGTCTGCTCCCGGATCGGATCGTAGATCCTGGTGATCACCCGCGGTACGTTGAAGACAACCTTGGCAACTTGGGCGGCCATGATATTGCGGTTGTCACCATTGGTCACCGAGCAGAAGCAGTCGGCCTCCTCGATGCCGGCCCGGCGCAGCACGGATTCGTCGATGCCGGTGCCCACCACCATGTTTCCCTGGTAGCCATCGCCAAGTCGGTTGAACGCCGACACCTTCTCGTCGACGATGGTGACGCTGTGGCCGGCGGAATCCAGCTCGCGCGCAAGCATGGAACCGACGCGCCCGCAACCGACGATGACGACCTTCACAGACACGGACTCCGTTGCGCGAACCTGACGCCGCATTCTACGTTGTGGAGAGAGCGTGCCTCGGCTCCGACCTGCTCATCGGGTAGCATCCCAGCCGCCATGGTCGGCTTCATCCCACAACGAGTCCTGATTCCGGTCAACGGAGCCCAGACCGACCTCGAGGCCGTTCGACTGGGCTGCCGCCTGGCTCGCCGGGGACGGGCGAAGGTGATGGTGGTCACGGTCCTGGAGATCCGCCGCGGACTGGCGATCGGCACCGTGCAAGAGACCGAGATGGACCGAGCGGAGAAGCTGCTCGAAGCGGCGGAGAAGAACGCTGCTGAGCTCGAGACAGAGATAGAGACCGAGCTGCTCCAGGCGCGCGACGCCGGTCCCGCCATCGTCGAGGAGATCTCCCACTGGAAGGCTGACCTTGTGGTGGTCGGCATGCCCTTCCGTCAGCGCTTTGGCGAGTTCCACATGGGCCGGACGGCACCGTACGTCCTCCGTCACGCCTCCTGCCGGGCGCTGCTCTTCCGCGAGCCGCCCACGTAGCAGTGGCGGGTCGCCGGTGCTTCCCGCTCAGGCGTCGAGTGTGCCCGCCTGGCCGACCCCCGCGATGGAGGCGACGCGGTCGTCGTCGTCCATGCGCATGATGATCACGCCCCGCGTCTGGCGGCCCGACACACGGACCTGCTCCAGAGGGAGGCGGATGACCTGCCCTGACGTGCTGATGACCATGAGCTCCTCGGAGAGATCCTCGACGACACGCATGCCAACGATCTCGCCGATCTTGGGGATCGCCGTCTGGTCCACCGTGTAGACGCCCTGGATGTTGCGGCTCTTGACCGGGTAGTCCGACATGGGGGTGAGCTTGCCGAAGCCGTTCTGGGTCACGACCAGGACGTGGCCCTCGGGGTTGACGATGTCGAACCCGGCGATCTCGTCCGCCGGGCGCAGCCGCATGGCCCCGACGCCCATGGTGTCGCGGCCCATCGGCCGGACCTCCTTCTCGGTGAAGCGCGATCCCTTGCCACGTCGCGTGACGATCAACAGCTCGTCCCCGCCGGACGAGCGCCGCACCCAGTTGAGCTCGTCCTCGCCCTGCAGGTTGATGGCGATCAGCCCGTTGCGGCGCACCGCCGAGTAGGCGGCGGCGGGCGTCTTTTTGATCTGGCCGAGCTTGGTGACCATCACCAGGTATTGGGAGTCGCTGAACTCCTCCATGTCGATGAGCGCCGTCACCCGCTCGCCGTGGTCGAGATCGATGAGGTTGATCACCGGGAGACCCTTGGCCTGGCGTTTGACGTCGGGGATCTCGTGGGTGCGCAGCCGGTAGACGCGACCCCGGTTGGTGAAGAACAGCATGTCGGTGTGCGTGTTCGCCGTTGTCGAGTGGGCAATGTAATCCTCGTCCGTGGAGCGGCGGGCGCCGACGACGCCCTTGCCGCCACGGTGCTGCATCCTGTACTGGTCGAGCGGGATGCGCTTGATGTAGCCCCGATTGGTGAGGGTGACGAACACCTGCTCGCGGGGGATGAGGTCCTCCTCGTTGAGCTCGATGTCGCCCTGGTTGATGACCGTACGGCGCGGATCGGCGAACTTCTTGCGCATCCCGGCGGTCTCTTCCTTGATGATCCCGTCGACGAGGCGCGGGTTGGCAAGAACGTCCTCGAGATGTGCAATCTCCTGGATCAGCTCCGCGTACTCCTCGCGGATCTTGCCAGCCTCGAGGCGGGTGAGCCGTCCGAGGCGCAGGTCGACGATTGCCTTCGATTGACGATCGCTCAGCTCGAAGCGCTGCTCCAGCTGCGCCTGCGCCGTCCTCTCGTCACTGGCCGCCCGGATGATCGCGATCACCTCGTCGAGGTGCTCGAGGCACTTCATCAGTCCCTCGAGGATGTGGGCACGATCCCGGGCCTTGGCAAGCAGGAACCGAGCGCGGCGCGTCACCACCACACGACGGAAGTCGATGAAATGCTGCAGCATCGCCTTGAGGCTGAGCACCTGCGGGCGACCGTCGACGAGCGCCAGCATGATGGTCCCGAAGGTGAGCTGCAGCTGGGTGTGCTTGAAGAGGTTGTTGAGCACCGTGTGAGGCCGAGCAGTCGTCTTCAGCTTGATGACGATCCGCGTCGCGTCGTTGCGATCGGACTCGTCGTTGAGGCCGTCGATGCCCTCCAGCTTGTGGTCCTTGACCAGCTCGGCAATGTGCGTGAGGAGCCGGGCCTTGTTCACCTGGTAGGGGAGCTCGCGGACGATGATCTGCTCGCGGCCGTCCGAGGATTCCTCGAAGTCGACCTGCGCGCGCATCACGATGCGGCCGTGGCCGGTGCCGTAGACGATCGGTAGGTCGCGCGCGTAGATTATTGCCCCGGTTGGGAAATCCGGGCCCTTGATGATCTTGGTCAGTTCCTCGGTGGTGGTCTCGGGCTCATCGATGAGCCGCGTGACCCCATCGCACACCTCGCCCAGATTGTGGGGTGGGATGTTGGTGGCCATGCCGACGGCGATACCGCTGGCGCCGTTGACCAGGAGGTTGGGCACCAGGGCCGGCATCACGGTGGGTTCAAGGATGTCCGGGTCGGCGAGGTAGGTCTGGGCCATGTCGACGGTGTCCTTGTCGATGTCGTCGACAAGGGTCATGGCGATTGGCGACATCTTCGCCTCGGTGTATCGCTCCGCGGCAGGTGGGTCGCCGTCCACGGACCCGAAGTTGCCCTGCGAGGTGACCAGCGGATAGCGCATCACCCAGTTCTGGGCAAGGCGGACCATGGCGTCGTAGATGGCGGCATTCCCATGGGGGTGATAGTTCTTCATCACCTCGCCGACGATGGCCGCGGACTTCTTGGTGCGCCCACCGGCCGTGATGCCCTCCTGGAGCATCGCGTACATGATCCGGCGCTGCACCGGCTTGAGCCCGTCGCGCACGTCGGGCAGCGCTCGGCTGATGATCACGCTCATCGCGTAGTCCATGTACGACGAGCGCATCTCCTGCTCGAGGTCGATGATTCTGATCTGGCCGGGCTCGAAGATGCTCATGACGTCGCTGAGACCTCGTGGGTGGATTCCGTTGCCGATGTCCCCGTGCCGAGCTCGGACGCGATGATGCCGCTGACGTCGCGCTGCGCGGCCTCACTGGCCACACGAATCGCGTTCATGACCGCGAGCGCGTCGGAACGGCCGTGAGCGATGACGATCTCACCGGCAACACCGAGAAGCAGCGCACCTCCGGTCTGCCGGTAATCGACCCTGTCGCGCACCGCCCGCAGGCGGGGCTTGAGCAGCGCGCCGCCGATCTTGGCCGTGGTGCTGCTCATCGCCTCGCTGCGCAGCGTGGCAAACAGGTACTCGCCGACCCCCTCGGCAGTCTTGAGGAGGACGTTGCCGATGAAGCCGTCGCACACGGCCACGTCGCAGGCGCCCGAGAACAGGGCCTTGCCCTCGACGTTGCCGATGAAGCGCACCGGCGCGCTCTCGAGCAGCGGCCGGGCATCCTGCACCAGTTGCGAGCCCTTGCCGGCCTCCTCGCCGTTGCTCAGCAGGGCGACGCGCGGGGCGGCCAGGCCCATCATGGTGCGCGCGTAGACGCTGCCCATCACGGCGAACTGGACCAGCCATTCCGGCTTGCAGTCGGTGTTGGCACCGACGTCGAGGACGAACGTGCGCTCAGCAGTCGAGGGCAGCAGCGCACCGATCGCCGGTCGCGAGACGCCGGGGATGCGCCTGACGGTGAACAGCGCGGCGGCGAGGACGGCACCGCTGTTGCCCGCACTGACCGCGCCGCCGGCGGTGCCGTCGGCGACCAGGGCACAGGCGCGGACGATCGACGAGTCCCGCTTGGTGCGCACGGCGTTGGCGGGATGTTCGTCCATCTCCACCACCTCGCGCGCGTCGATGATGGAGAGCCGCGCGCGGGAGACCGTCTCGGGCCCCTCGATGCGGGAGAGCTCGGTCTCCAGAAACTCGCGACGGCCGACGAGCAGGACCGGGATGTGCAGCTCCGCAGAGGCGCGCAGAGCCCCACGGACGATCTCGGCCGGCGCATTGTCGCCGCCCATCGCATCAACGGCGATGGGTTTGAGTTCAGCCATCAGATGTCCAGATTCCGCACCGACTTGGCGTGTGTCTGGATGAAACGCTTGCGTGGCTCGACATCCGCGCCCATGAGACGGTCGAAGATGTCGTCGGCGCGGAGGCTGTCGTCGACGGAGACCTGCAGGAGCACCCGCCGAGCCGGGTCCATGGTGGTGTCCCAGAGCTCATCGGCGTTCATCTCGCCGAGGCCCTTGTAGCGCTGGACCTCGATGCGTCCTCCGCCCATCTCCTTGGCCTTGATGTCGCGCTCGTCGTCGCTGAACGCGTACTCCACACGGGTGTTGCGGCCGCTGCCCTTCTCCAGCTTGTAGAGCGGTGGTTGAGCGAGGTAGAGGAAGCCGCCGTGGATGACCGGCTGCATGTGGCGCCAGAAGAAGGTGAGCAGCAGGGTGCGGATGTGCGACCCGTCGACGTCGGCGTCCGCCATCAGGACGATGCGGTGGTAGCGAAGCCGGTCGATGCTGAAATCCTCACCGAACCCGACCCCGAGGGCGGTGATCAGATCCTTGATCTGCTCGTTGCCCAGGATCTTGTCCGCGCGCGCCTTCTCGACATTGAGGATCTTGCCACGCAGCGGAAGGATGGCCTGGTTCTTGCGCTCGCGGCCCTGCTTGGCGGAGCCACCCGCGCTGTCACCCTCGACGATGAAGATCTCGCACTGCGACGGATCCTTCTCCGTGCAGTCGGTGAGTTTGCCGGGGAGCGCAGATCCCTCGAGGAAGGACTTGCGCCGAACCAGGTCGCGAGCCTTGGCCGCGGCCTGGCGGGCGCGAGCGGCGGTCAGCGACTGGTCGATGATCCGCCGGCCATCGGCGGGATTCTCCTCGAGAAACTGCATCAACGCATCGCTGAGAACGGTTGAGACCTGGCCCGCAACCTCGCTGTTCCCCAGTTTGGTCTTGGTCTGGCCCTCGAACTGCGGGTCCTGGAGCTTGACACTGATGACAGCGGTGAGCCCGTCGCGGACGTCGTCGCCGCTGAGATTGGCGTCGTTGTCCTTGAGGATGGCCGCCCTGCGCGCGTACTTGTTGAGCGTGCTGGTGAGGGCCGTGCGGAAGCCGGTGAGGTGGGAGCCGCCCTCCTCGGTGTGAATGTTGTTGGCGAAGGCGAGGACGTGCTCGGTGAACACGCTGCTCTGGTACTGGATGGCGAGCTCGATCAAGGTCCCGTCGAGCTCGCGCTCCACGTACATAGGGCGGGCGTTGACCACGGTGCGGTTGGCGTTCAGGTAGCGGACCATGGCCTGGATGCCGCCTTCGAAATAGAACGTGTACTCGCGGGCGGGGGCCTCGCCGACCACGGTGATGCTGACGCCCTTGGTGAGGAAGGCCACCTCGCGCAGGCGGTTGGCGACCACGTCCCAGCTGTGCTCAACGGTATCGAACACGGTGGTGTCCGGCCACCACCGGATCATGGTCCCGCGGCCGTCGGTCTTTCCAACGATCTCCATCGGTCCATCGGGGACGCCGCGACTGAAGGTCTGGCGGTACACGCTGCCGCCCTTGGAGACCTCGGCCACGAGGCGCTCGCTGAGCGCGTTGACCACTGACGCGCCGACACCGTGCAGCCCACCGGATACCTTGTACCCGCCCCCACCAAACTTGCCGCCGGCGTGAAGCTCGGTGAGCACGAGCTCGAGGCCCGGCTTCTTCTCCGTGGGATGCATGTCGACGGGGATGCCACGGCCGTTGTCGACGACCGACACCGAGCCGTCGCTGTGAAGGGTGATGGTGATCGTGTCGCAGTAGCCCGCGAGTGCCTCGTCGATGGAGTTGTCGACGATCTCGCGGATGAGGTGGTGCAGCCCACGTGTGTCGGTGGAGCCGATGTACATGCCCGGCCGCTTGCGCACCGGCTCCAGCCCTTTGAGGGCGGTGAGCTGGGCTGCGGAATAGGAATCCTTGGCGGCTCTCGTGCCGGTTGCGGCGCGGCCTTCCCGCGGGGCATCTGGGGTGCCGACGGTGACGTCGTCGGCGCGGGCGCTCTCGTCGATCAGGGGGGACTCCGGGTGCGTTTGCCGGCGGGCGCGGCTGGGCTGTGGCGTGCCTCCGACACCACCTCTCGGCAGCATCTGGACGGCGCACGAAACTACAATGAATTGTACCAGTTTCCGGTGGGTTGACGGCCCCCGGCGAGCCCGCGTGGAAGCCCCGTGGGACGGGGTATTGCAGGTCCGCCCGATGTCCGTCGCGGGCGCTGCTTCCCCATTGCGGTCCGACGTTGCAGACTGCAGCAGATGGTCCTCGAGGAGTATCGCCGGAAGCGCGACTTCAGCAGCACGCCGGAGCCATCCGGGGACGGCCCGGTGCGCCCCGCGAAAGGCGCCGGCGACGCGTCGACCCCGGACTGGCACGGACTGCTCCGCGGGCGCCGCTTCTGCGTGCAGCAGCACCGCGCGACCCGGATGCATTTCGACTTCAGGCTCGAGCATGACGGCGTCCTGCTCTCGTGGGCCATCCCTCGCGGACCGACACTCGACCCGGCCGCCAAGAGGCTCGCCGTGCAGACCGAGGACCATCCCATCGACTACGGCGAATTCGAGGGCGTGATCCCCTCCGGCTACGGGGCGGGCACCGTGTTGCTCTGGGACATCGGCACCTACGAGTGGACGCGCGAATCGGCCGAGGACTTTGAGGCCAGCCGCCGCCGGGGTGACATCAAGTTCCGGGTCAACGGCACCAAGATCGCCGGTGAGTACGCGCTCATCCATATCGGCGAGCGCGGCCAGCGCTATGGGGGAAGCACCGAGGGCGACAAGAACTGGCTGATGATCAAGAAGCGGGATGAGTTCGTGGTGGAGAAGTACGAGGCGCTCGAGCACGAGTTCTCTGTCAAGACTGGCCGCAACCTGGCGGAGATCGCGGCTGAGGGTGGCGGCGATCCGCGCGAGCAGGCCCGCGCCCGCCGAGCAGGGACGGCGACGACCGCGGCCGGGCGGCCTCCGCCGCGAGTCGGCGGTCCGGCTGACGGCGACGATGCTGCGCCGTCGCGGGCCGCGCCGGCGGGTGCAGCGCGGCTGCCGGCGCCGATGCTGGCCACCTCTGTTGACCGTCCGTTCACACGGGACGGCTGGTTGTTCGAGCTGAAGTGGGACGGCGTGCGCGCCCTGGCGGCGGTCGGCGACGGCAGCCTGCGTGTCGCGGGCCGGAGTGGCCGCGACGAGACCGCGAGGTATCCGGAATTGAAGGCGCTCAGCGCCGCTCTGCGCGGGCACAGCGCCATCGTGGACGGCGAGATCGTCGTCCTCGACGACGACGGGCGGCCATCATTCGAGCGCCTCCAATCACGCATCAACGTCAGCCGCGACAGCGACATCCGCCGCGCCATGCGCGACAACCCCGCCACCTACGTGGTATTCGACATTCTGGAGCTGGACGGCCGTGAGCTCATCAGCACTGCGCTGCGCATCCGCAAGAAGACCCTCAAGGACGTGCTCTCCGCGGTACCCGGTGTCGTCTACGCGGACCACGTCGAGAGGGACGGGGAGAGCTTCTTCTCGGTGATCACCGAGCGTGGCATCGAGGGGATGATCGGGAAGCGGGCCGACTCAACCTACCAACCCGGCCGGCGCAGCAGCGACTGGGTCAAGGTCAAGGCGTGGCAGACACAGTCGTGCGTCGTCGCCGGGTGGACGGGCGGCCGGGGACGCCGCGGTGAGCAGCTCGGCGCCCTCGTTCTCGGGGTGTACGACGGCGACCGCCTGGTGCACTGCGGCCAGGTGGGCACCGGCTTCGACGACGCGATGCTGCGCACGCTGAGGTCGCACCTCGAACCGATGACGCAGGCCGCCAGCGCGCTGGATCCGGCTCCGAGAACCGCCGAGCCGGCGACGTGGGTGCACCCGGAGCTGGTGTGTGAAGTGCGTCACGCGGGTTGGACCAAACAGGGCATTCTCCGCCACCCGGCCTTCCTCGGCATTCGCGACGATGTGTGGCCCCGCGATTGCCGGCGCGAGGTCGCGGCGCCGGTGGAGGCGGTGCTCGAGGACGCGAGCACGGCGCCGGGCAGCGCGCCCGCGGCTGCGCTGGATCAGTTGCTCGCCCAGCTGGTCGGGTTGAAGGACAGCGACACCTTCGAGGTCGAGGGTCGCACGCTTCGCCTGACGCACCTGGACAAGGTCATGTGGCCGGCGGACGGCCTCACCAAGCGTGACCTCATCGCCCACTACCTGCGTGTCGGCGACGTGCTCCTCCCCTACCTGCGCGACCGTCCACTGTCGATGCAGGTGTTCCCCGACGGCATCGATGGCAAGCATTTCTGGCGCAAGGACAAGCCGTCGCACGCACCGGAGTGGATCAGGTCGTGGACGTACCACGGGGAGAAGACCAAGAACTACGTCGTGGTCAACGAGCTGGCGACCCTGGTGTGGGTCGCCAACGCGGCGTCGATCGACCTGCATCCGTGGCATTCCCGCATCGACGCGCCGCAGCAGCCGGACTGGGCGGTCTTCGACCTCGACCCAGCCGAGGGGGCCACGTTCGAGAGCGTGCTGACCATCGCCAGGCTCATCGAGGTCGCGCTGCGGCACTACCGGCTCCACAGCGTGCTCAAGACCACCGGCCAGACGGGTCTGCAGATCTACGTCCCGGTGCGGCGTGGGCCCGACTACGCGGCCGTCCGCGGCTGGGTGGAGGGGGTGTCACGGGCGATCGGGCGCATCGTTCCCGAGCTGGTCAGCTGGGAGTGGAGCGTGAGGCGGCGGACCGGGAAGGTGCGCATCGACTTCACGCAGAACATGATCAACAAGACCCTCAACGCGCCGTACACGGTGCGTGCGGTTCCCGGCGCTCCGGTGTCCGCCCCGATCACCTGGGGTGAGCTCGACGACCCAGAGCTGCGGCCGGACCGGTGGACGGTGCGCACCATCGGAGGCCGGCTCGCGGCGCGGGGCGACCTCTTCGCCGGAGCGCTGGCCGGCGACCAGGATCTGCCCCCGCTGGACTGAGGGGGTGTCCTCCCGCCCGAATCCTCATAGAATTCCCCATGGCCGTGCTGCTGCTCAACGCGTCGATGCAGCCGCTCAACGTCATCAGCCATCGCCGGCTGGTCGTGCTCCTGACCAAGGAGCGGGTCGCCTTCCTCGACGAGCGCTCCGAGGTCGAGGCGGCCGCCGCGCTCACCGGGCGGCGGCTCCCCGAGGGTGTTGTCATCGTGCGGCTGCTGCGAACCATCCACGTACCGCGGCGCCTGCTCCGGCCGAACCGTCGCAACCTGCTCCTGCGCGACGATCACACGTGCCAGTACTGCGGCTTCGCCGGGCCGGCGTCCGAGCTGACCGTCGACCACATCGTGCCGATGTCGCGCGGCGGGGCCGGCAATCGCTGGGACAACCTCGTGGTGGCGTGCAAGAGGTGCAACTGGCGCAAGGCGAACCATCGTCCCGAGGAGGTGGGCATGCACCTCCGCCGTCAACCGGGCCCGCTGACCCAGGAGTACGCGCACATCATCTTTCTCCGCTACCCGGAGCTGAAGGCGGCGTACGAGCGGCTGCTCGAGGTCTGAGGGTTCACGACGCGGGCGGCGGGCCTAGAATCGGGGCATGCCCCGATCCATGTGGCGCGGCGCGATCAGCTTCGGGATGGTCGCCATCCCCGTCCGCCTGTACCTGGCGACCGAGTCCAAGAGCATCTCCTTTCGCATGCTCTGCCCCGACTGTCACACCCCGATCCGCAACAAGCGATGGTGCCCCAACGAGGACAAGGAGATCCCCTGGAGCGCGACCGTGCGCGGCTACGAGGTCGGCAAGGATGAGTTCGTCGAGATCGACGACTCCGACCTCGACGCCCTGCCGCTGACCACCGCCCACACCTGCGAGATCCTCGAGTTCGTCGAGGACCACCAGATCGAGGCCGGGCTGTACATCAAGAGCGCCTATTACCTCGAACCCGAGGCCGTGGGGGTGAAGCCCTACTACCTGCTCAAAGCAGCACTGGAGCAGACCGGAAAGGTGGCCGTCGGCAAGATCGCGTTCCGTGACCGCGAGCATCTCTGCCGGCTGGCGCTCCACGAGAAGGGATTGCTCCTCAACACCCTGCACTGGCCGGATGAGATCCGTGACTCCGGGGGGCTCTCGCTTCCCGAGGCGGAGGCACAGCCGGAGATCCACAAGCGCGAGCTCGACATGGCGGTGATGCTCGTCGAGAACCTCAGCGCCAGCTTCGACCCAGAGCGCTACAAGGACGACTACCGCGAGGCGCTGATGGCGGTCGTCGAGGCCAAGGTCAGTGATCAGCCATTGCACCGCGCCGCCCCCGAGCAACCCTCGAAGGTCACCGACCTCATGGCGGCGCTCAAGGCCTCCGTGGAGGCTGCGCAGAAGGGCGAGCGGGACACGCGTTCCGGCGAGGGCAAGCAGGTCACGGCGGCGCGACGTCGCGCGACGGGGGACGGGGAACGACGACGCAAGGCCTCCTGAGCGGGCAGTGACCGCGCGCGCACCGGCCGCGAGCCGAAGCCGTCCGCGGATGGACGCCCAGCCGCGGTTGCCGCTGGCCATGCCGCCGGTCGCCATGCCAGGCCGAACGGAGTTCGAGGTGAGCACCCCGTGCGCCATCCCCTTCGATGGGGACGACTGGATCTTCAGCGTCGACTGGGAGGGCTCGCGCTGCCTGCTCGCTGCGCAGGTGGACGGGTCGATCACGCTGGCCGGGGAGACCGCAGCCCTCGACGCCCGCTTTCCCGAGATCGTTGCTGCCGGGCCCCTGCGCGGTAACGCTGCCGCGGTGCTGGACGGCTCGATCTGCTTGCTCGACACCCAGGGGCGGCCTGACCTGCATGCACTCTTCGACCGCGTGGCCGGCGGCAGCACGGGCAGCATGAGTGCCGTCTACCTGGCCACCGACCTGCTCCATCTCAACGGCGAGAGCGTGGCCCTCCGGCCACTGCGCCACCGCCTTGCCATGCTCCGCGAGGTGATCCCCGGTGAGTCGCGGATCCAGCTGCCCGACCACGTCACCGGCCACGGCCGGGCCCTTGCTGCGGCGGCCACGCAGCAGGGACTGTCAGCGGTCATCGCACGCCGCGAGGAGGCACCCTACCGGGCGGGCATGGCATCGCCGGAGCGCCTGCGCATCGCGCTCTCGGAGCGCCGCGACGTCGTGGTGGTGGGCTGGTCCAGCAGTGCGAACCCGGTTCGCGTCATCCTGGCGGACTTCGCCGACGGACGGCTCGGGCTGCTCGGTTGGGCGGCACTCGAGTCAGGGCCGGCGGTGCGCTGGCTGGCCGGCGCGGTGGAGGCCTCATCCGATCCTCCGGTCGACACCGCCGCCGCCGGATCGGGGGTGACATGGGTGCGGCCGCGGCTGGTCGCGACGGTCGAGCCGCCGCGTGCCAGGCCACGTCGCCTCAGCGTGGAGATGGCCGAGTTCGCGCTGGTCGCGCTGCGGGACGACGTCAGCCCGAAGTGGTGCGTGCGCCGCCGCCCGATTGACCCGCCGCGGGCGAGCGCGCAGCAGCCGTTGCGGCCGTTCAGCCCCACCGTCCTGAGCGCCCTGCCCATCGACGGAGCGGCCTGAGACCCTCTCTCCCCGCGGTCCATTCTCTATGCTCGCCGCTCCCCCGACACCGATAGGAGGCAGGCGGTGCGACTCTCGCTGTTACCGCGCGAACGGCGCTTCTACCAACTGTTCGATCAGCACGTCCGGGCCATCGTCGCCGCGGCGCAATTGTTACGTGAGGGCATCGACGACCTGCCGTCGCTCGCCGTCAAGCAGAAGGCGATCACGGATCTGGAGCACGAGGGGGACGACGTCACCCACGAGCTTGTCCGCACCCTCAACAGGACCTTTGTCACGCCGTTCGACCGTGAGGACATCTATGCGCTCGCGTCCGGGCTGGACGATGTGCTCGACTACATCGAGGAGATCGGCGACACGGTCACCCTGTACAAGATCGAAAGGGTGCCGGCGGCGGCCCAGGAGATGGTCGCGTTGATCGCCAGCGCCGTCGAGCAACTGCAGCAGGGTGTTGCCAAGCTCGAACAACTCAAGGGCGTCGACGAACATGGCATCGAGGTGCACCGGCTGGAGAACCTCGGTGACACCGCGTCTCGGCGCGCGATCGCCGACCTGTTCAGCGGAGGCTACGAGGCCCTGGAAGTGATCAAGCTCAAGGATTTCTTCACCCTTCTCGAGGATGCGCTCGACCGTTGTGAGGATGTGGCGAACATCCTCGAGGCTATCACCATCAAGAATGCCTGACGCGCAGACCGCGCTCCTGGTGATCACGGTCGCGGTCGCGCTCGGATTCGACTTCACAAACGGCTTCCACGACACCGCCAACGCTGTGGCCACCACCATCAGCACGCGCGCCCTCAGCCCGCGGCTCGCGATCGGGTTCTCGGCGCTGCTCAACCTGATCGGCGCGGTGGTCGCCATCCAGCTGCTGCACACCAAGGTGGCCAACACCATCGGCGGCCTGGTGGCGCCCGACCAGGGTGTGTCGCTGGCGATGATCATCGCCGCACTGTCGGCGGCGACCGTGTGGAATCTGGTCACCTGGCGTGCCGGACTGCCGTCGAGCTCGTCACACGCGCTCATCGGCGCGCTCATCGGTATGGGGATCGCCGGCTATGGCGTCCACGCCGTGAAATGGGACAAGGTGATCCCGGTGATCATCGGGCTGATCACCTCACCCATCGCCGGGCTGGTGCTGGGATACCTGTTCCTGATCGGCGTGCTCTACGTCTTCCGCCACATCCACCCGTCGCGTGGCAACAGGAACTTCCGCGTCGCCCAGATTTTCAGCGGCAGCTTCGTGTCCTTCAGTCACGGTGCCAACGACGCCCAGAAGACGATGGCCGTCATCACGCTCGCACTCCTCGCCACCGGGCACATCAGCGCCGGACACGGGGCCTTCCCCTCGCCACCTCTCTGGGTGGTGGTGGCGGCGGCGACGGCGATCGGGGCGGGCACGTATGCCGGTGGCTGGCGGATCATCCGCACCATGGGAAGCCGGATCGCCCGTCTGGAGCCGGTCGACGGTTTCGCGGCGCAGACCATGGCGGCAGTGGTCATCCAGGCCGCCACCCAGTTCGCCATACCGGTGAGCACCACCCATGTGGTGTCCGGAGCGGTCATGGGCGCGGGGGCGACGCGGCGGCTCGCGGCCGTGCGCTGGGGAACAGCGCGCACCATCGTGATCGCCTGGGTGCTCACCATCCCGGCGACGGCGGCGCTGGCTGCCGCGGGCGCGCTGGCCGCCCGTGCGGTCTGAGAGGGTCCGGAGCTGAGGATCTCTTCGTGGTCAACGGCGTGGTGACCCGATGGTTCGTGCGCCGGTGGAACGAGGCCATGAGCGGCGGATAGACCTCGGATCGCCTCATTTGTGCCATCCTCACCTCGACCCGGAACCAGGAGCTCCCCGCCTCCGCGATCGGCCTGGACGGATGTGCGAGTTGCGCGTCATGGCCATTCTCATGTGCCCCCCCGATCATTTCGGCATCGAGTACGAGATCAACCCGTGGATGAATGTCGCCGTGGAGGTGAACCACGAGCGCGCCGTCGAGCAGTGGGGGGCGGTCGAGCGCCTCTACAACCAGCTCGGCGAGACCATCGAGCTGGCCTCCCCGGTCGCGGGGCTGCCCGACATGGTCTTCACCGCCAACGCCGCCGTGCTGTGGCGCCGGCGCGCGGTGCTGAGCCGCTTCCATCACGCGGAGCGGGCTGGGGAGGAGCGTCACTGGCGCGCGGTGCTCGAGGGGCTCGGCTTCGACGTGCGCGAGGTGTCAGCCGAGCTCTCCTTCGAGGGGGCCGGCGACGCCCTCTTCGTCGGCGACCACCTCTTCCAGGCTTGGGGCTACCGCACCGACGCGGCTGTCCACGAGGAGGTGGCGACGATGCTCGACGTCGAGAGCACCTCACTGGAGCTGGTCGACCCGCGCTTCTATCACCTCGACACCTGCTTCTGTCCTCTCGACGATCGGACCGCGCTGATCGCGCCGGATGCCTTCTCGCCGGAGTCCGTCGAGCTCGCGCGAGCCCGCGTGCCGCGTCTCATCGAGGTCCCGGCGGAGGTGGCCGCGGGGTTCGCCTGCAATGCCATGCCGCTGGCGGGCAGGGTGATCAGCTCCAGTGCGTCAGAGGCGATGAGGGGGCCTCTGCGCGAGGCTGGGTTCGACGTCGTGAGCCTGCCTGTGGACGAGTTCATGAAGTCGGGTGGCGGGGTGCGCTGCCTCAGCCTTCCCCTCGAACTCGGACTGCCCTGACCCGCACCGCGGTCCGCCCATAACGATTTCTTGATACCGACGCTGTGGGTGATGGGGAGAACCTGGGGATAAGTCGCCCGGTCACTCCTCGCCCATCAGGTCGGTGACGACCTGCTGGTAACGACGGGTGTCGTCGTAGAGACCGTGCTTTCGGATGGAGGCGTCGCCCTGGTAGTACGCCGCGAGGGCCGCCTCGACGTCCCCCCCGTGAACGGCGAGGAGGTGGTGGAGGAGCAGCGTGCCGGCGAGGACGTTGTCGCTGGCGATGCGCAGGTTGAGCGTCCGGCCCGCGAGGTAGCGCGAGACCCACTCGCCTGTGTACGGCTCAACCTGCATGAGCCCGATCGCGCCGGTCGGGGACACGACCCCCTGCTGCCAGCCGCTCTCCATCCAGGCGACCGCCCGGACCAGCCGCGGGGGGACGCCAACCTGGTCGGCCGTGTGGACGAGCAGGGCGTTGACGCGCGCGATCCGGCCCGGAACGTGAAGCACCACCCCGACGTGGAGAGGCGCGTTCACGTTGAGGCCGTTGGTCCGGGCCAGGGCGGTGAGGTCGACGCCGTAACGCCGGGCAATGCTGATGAGGGTGTCGCCATGCACCACCGTGGATGTCTCGGAATCGTGAGCCGCGGCCGTGTAGCGTGGGGTTCCGATCTTGGAATCGGGGATCTGAAGAAGCTGCCCGATGCGGATCAGGTTGGGGTCGGCGAGGTGATTGGCCTCGGCGAGGGCGCTGACCGTGGTGCCGTGGCGCAACGCGATCTCGCCCAGGGTGTCGCCGGGATGCACGACATACGTGCTGGCGATGACACTGGCCGGGACCGCGGCGACAGCGGTGGCGCCGATGGCCGCAGCAACAAGGCGTGTGCGGGACGACATTGGGGGGTTCCCTGGGTGAGACGTGTGGTGGGACGTGGAACCGGTCGCAAACGGCTGCGAACTCGATCAGGGTAGGCGTGACCGCCACAAAGGTCAAGGCATCGTCGCCTCCCGTGTGGTTTGAGCGGCCGCCCGCACGGTGGTACGCTGCGTGGGCCATGCCGCTGCCCGCGCCACGACGCACCGTGCCCTCCCTACCGCTGCAGGCGGCGATCTGCGGCGTGCTGCTGGGCCTCGCGGCCTTTGCCGTCGCGGCGGCACTGTGGCGGGTGGGTGCGACCCACCTTGCCGGCCTCACCGGCGAGGCGACCCTCCTGATCGTGCTTGCCGGGATGGCGGCGGCGATCCTCAGTGCGCAGTCCGCGCGGATCCGGCGCTCGCGGGTCCCGATCGGCCGCGCCCTCCCCCACGCCTGGTGGCCACCGCAGCACGACCCGGTTCCGATGGTCGCCGCCTGTGTCGGAGCCCCGATCGCCGCCGCGGCGGTTGCGGCGATCTGGCTGTTCCACTGACCGGGAGCGGCCGGACCTAGTCGCGGGGCGCACTGCTGGCGAGCACGCGCTCGAGCGCCCACTCGGCCGCCTCGCGGACCACCGGGTCGGGGTCGGTAGCGGCGGCTCGGCGCAATGCCGGAGCGGTCGCCACGGACCCAGCATTTCCCAAGGCCACGGCAGCGTTGCGGGCGAGGCCGGCGCGTCCTGTTCGCCGGATGGCCGTGCGCCCAAACCTCCGGATGAACGTTTCGTCGTCGAGCTCGAGCAGCGAGACGAGATCCGGGGCGGCCACCGGACCGGCGCCGCGGGGTTCAGCCGGATCCGTCAGGGCCGCCGGGGCGCGACGGTGGTTGATCGGGCACGCTTCCTGGCAGAGGTCACAGCCGAAGACCCACGTGCCCATCAGCGGACGCAGCTCGACCGGGATGGGGCCCCGGTGTTCGATGGTCAGGTAGGAGATGCATCGCCGCGCGTCGATCACCCCCGGAGCCACGATCGCCCCGGTGGGGCAGGCAGGGATGCATGCGGCGCACGAGCCGCACCCCTTCCTGGACGGGGCGTCCGGCGGCAGTGGCAGGGAGATCGCGATCTCGGCGAGAAGCACGTACGAGCCCGCCGCCGTGGTGAGCAGGGAGGCGTGCTTGCCGGTGAACCCGATACCGGCCCGCTCGGCGATGGCGCGGTCCATGGCCCAGCCGTGGTCGATGAAGCGCTTCGCCCTCAGCTCGCCGACGCGTCCCCTCAGCCATTCGACGAGCTCGTCGCAGCGACGGCCGAGCACGTCGTGGTAGTCGACGGCGTCCCCGCTCTCGGGGTCCTCGAGGAGCGTGTATCCGGCGATGCGACCGTGGGGTCGGTCGTCATCGGCCACTGCCGATGGGCGCACCGGGCGGTAGGGCCAGGCAAGCGCGAGGATGCTGCGCGCCCACGGGTAGCGTGGCCCGATGTCGGTGCTGGCGGTAACCCGCTCACTGGTCATCCACGGCATCCCGTCCATGCGGCCGGCGGCTACCGCCTCGAGCCCGCGGCGGCGGCCCTCGTCGAAGGGCTCGACCCCGGTGACCCCCAGCGCGCACCAGCCCCGTGAGGTCGCCTCGGCCCGGAGTTCCTCTCGGAGCGCTGTCCAGTCGCGCACGGGGACGAGTATGGTCGGCCGCCGCTACCATTCGGCGGCCGGCGCGGGACTCCGGACGAGGACTGCCGGAGGAGGGACGACATGACGGTGGCGATGAGAGGCGACGGCGCGCCGGCGGGAATCGGCGGCGACGCGCTGGTGGTCACCGCCTTCAAGGGCGAGCTCGGGCCCGTGGCGACGGCGCTGGACGGTGCGCTGCGCGGAGAGCTCAGCGGGATGATCGAGTCGGGGGAGATGCGCGGCAGCTTCGGTGAGGTGACCGTGATCCCCGCGACCGGTGGCATCGCGGCGCGGCGCGTCGCCGTGCTCGGACTCGGGGACCGGGCCGTCCTGGACAGCTTTCGGCTGCACAACGCGTACACGCTCGCCGGGGTGCAGTTGCGCCGCCGGCGGCTCACCCGGGTGGTCCTCGCCGCGGACACCTCACTGGCCGGGACGGCGGTTCCCGATGTGGCGGCGTTGCTGCGGGCAATGGTGACGGGGACATTGGTCGCCAATCACGAGGCCGGTGTGCGCAAGAGCGAGCCCGACCAAGCCCCTCCCATCGGGGAGATCGTTGTCGGCGGGGTCGACGGCGACGCGGGTGATTCAATCGACACAGCCCTCGCCGAGGCCGTCTTGCTCGCCGAGTCCACGATGCGCGTGCAGCATTGGGTGAGCGAGCCATCGAACTCTCTGACCCCGACCGACCTTGCTGCCGCCGTCCGCGAGTTGTGCGAGGGCACCTCCCTGAGCGTCGAGGTCATGGATCGCGCCGCGCTCGAGGCCGCCGGTGCGGGGGCGCTGCTGGGCATCGCCCAGGGGAGCGAGCAGCCACCGGTGATGATCATCGTCCGCCACGACGGCGGCGCCGAGGGGGATCCACGGCTCGCCCTGGTCGGCAAGGGCATCACGTTCGACACCGGCGGCATCTCGATCAAGCCCTCACTGGGCATGGAGATGATGAAGTCGGACATGGGCGGAGGCGCCGCCGTGCTGTCGGCCATGCACGCCATCGCGACGCTCAAGCTGCCGTGCAACGTGGTCGGCATCGTGCCCACCACCGAGAACATGCCGGGAGGGCGGGCGCTGAAGCCTGGCGACGTCGTCAGAGCGCTCGATGGGACCACCATCGAGGTGGTCAACACCGACGCCGAGGGACGCGTCGTTCTGGCCGACGGTCTTGCCATGGCCCGGCGCGCCGGGGCGACGCACATCGTTGATGTCGCAACGCTGACCGGAGCGGCGATCGTCGCCCTCGGCCACGTCAGCGCCGGCCTGATGAACAGCGATGCGCGGCTGGCGGCATTGGTGCAGCAAGCGGCTCGCGAGGCGGGCGATCGGTTCACCGAGTTGCCGATGTATCCCGAGTACGACGTCTGCCTGCGCAGCGAGGTTGCCGACGTCCGCAACTGGGGCGGGCGCGAGGCGGGCACCATCTCCGGCGGGGTGTTCATCCGCGCCTTCTCCGGGGGCTTGCCGTGGGTGCATCTCGACATCGCCGGGACCTCATGGAACAACCAGGTCAGCCTCAAGGACATTCCCAGCGGTCCCACCGGTTCGCCGGTGCGCACACTGGTGTGGCTGGCACGGTTGTTCGCCCGAGACTGAGGCGCCACTCGGTCACGGTGACCCGGCTCGGTGGCCGGCCTACGATGAGGCGGTGACACCGCCGCGATTGCTTGCGATCATGGGGTCGGGCGAAGACGGCGCCCACAATGAGAGCGATCCACGCCGAGTTGTTGCTGCGCGCTGCGAGTAACAACGTCGCAGCCGTGGCCCTCAGGCGGCGATGGTCGGGCGCAGAGCCTCTGTGGCGAGCCGTTCCAGCTCGGCGTCGCGGCCCTGCCACATCATTGCCAGCATCCGCATGTCGCCGCGAAGCGACCACAGCGGGTGGCCGAAGCTCGCCGGGTTGTTCTTCTCGATGACGAAGTGGCTGAACCATGCCATTGAGTAGGAGATCACGGGAAAGGCGGCGATGGCTGCGGGACGGCGGCGAGCGAGGCCGGTGAGGGCGGCGGCCGCTCCGAGATGCGTGCCGGCGAAATGAAACCACCTGGTCGCGCGCTTGCTGTGCTGCCCGACATACCAGGGAAAGAAGTCCTCGAAGTCGTCGAATTCTTGCGCCACTCTGCCACCTCCTTCTGAGCCGTCAAGCCTACAGCGGTGGGGGCGGTCGGCGCCTGCGCGCTGCGATGAATCGATGGCGGCTCAGGACACCCCCACCGTGCCCCTGAAGACCGGCCCGATGACGGTCGCCCCCTGTTCCGGGACCAGCGTGACCTCGCTGCTGCCGCGATGATCGAACGCTACGACCAGCGTGATGCTGATCGTCTCCTGACCGGTCAGCTGACCACCACAGACGCGGTTCCCCGACGCGGTCACCTGGTCGAGACCCTGGAAGTTGGCGGACACCAGGGTGGCACCGCTGCCTCCAAGGGAGATGCACACCGGGTAGATGATCCCGTCGCCGACGTTGTCGACGGCGATGTCCACACGAACGGGCTGTCCCACCCTCGCCGTCTCGGGTAGCTGGCCCGCGATCTCCGCCTGAGGAGGAGCCCCGCTGTTGCTGAACAGCGGGAACACGATGCCGGCGAAGCCGGCGGCGACCACGACACCGATCACCACCAACCGGGCGCCGCGCGGCATCGTCACCACGGCGCGCCAGGTGCGCACAGCGCCGCCGATCAGTCGCCGGCGTGCCCCCGCCAGCACGCTGCCGCTCAAATCGTGGTCGGCGGTTGGTACTCACCGAAGACATCGCGCAGGGTGCCACAGATCTCGCCAAGGGTCGCGTCTGCGCGAACGGCGTCGAGGATGGCCGGCATGAGCTCGTCGGTGCCCGAGGCCACGACCTGGAGACGCTCCAGCGTCGCTGCCACCGCCGTCGAGTCGCGCTGCTCCCGGTGAGCCTGCAAACGCTCGAGTTGCTGCTTGCCGGCTCGGTCGTCGGTGCGGAAGATGACCGGTGGATTTGCCTCCTCACTCTCGGTGTAGCGGTTCACACCCACCACCACCTTCTCGCCGGACACCACCGCGAGCTCAGCGCGGTATGCCTCATCCTGGATCTGCTCCTGCATCCAGCCGGACTCGATGCACGCGACCGCGCCGCCGCGTGCGTCGACCTCGGCGAGCAGCGCCGTGGCACGCCGTTCCAACTCGTCGGTCAGCCATTCGACGAAGTACGAGCCACCAAGCGGATCGACGGTGTTGGTGACGCCGATCTCCTCTCCGATGATCTGCTGCGTGCGCACCGCGATGCGCTGCGCCTTCTCGGTCGGGATGGAAAGAGCCTCGTCATAGCAGGACAGCGCCAGCGACTGGACGCCGCCGAGCACTGCGGCCAGCGCCTGGATCGCCGCGCGGACGATGTTGTTCTCAGGCTGTTGCGCAGTGAGCGTCGAGCCACCGGTCTGCGTGTGGGTGCGCAGCATCAGCGAGCGTGGGTCCGTCGCGCCGAATCGTTCGGTCATCAAACGCGCCCAGAGCCGACGCAATGCGCGGTACTTGGCGATCTCCTCGAAGAAGTCGGTGTGCGTGTTGAAGATCCACGAGAGCTTGGCGGCGAAGTCGTCGACCGCGACGCCGCGCTCCACCACCGCGGCGACGTACTCACACGCGTTGGCGACGGCGAAGGCCATCTCCTGGGGCGCAGTGCTTCCCGCCTCGCGGATGTGATAGCCGCTCAATGAGATCGCGTTGAACTTGGGGGCGTGCTTGGCACAGTGCGCGATCAGGTCCGCGGCCAGCCGGAGCGACGGGCGCGGGGGGTAGATGTACGTTCCGCGCGCGACGTATTCCTTGAGAACGTCGTTCTGCGCCGTGCCCATCACGGCCTCGGCCGGCACTCCCTGCCGTTCGGCCGCGACGATGTACATGGCGACCAGGACCGGGGCTGGAGCGTTGATCGTCATCGAGGTGCTCACCGCGTCGAGCGGGATGGCGTCGAACAGGTCGACCATGTCGGTGACGGAGTCGATGGCGACGCCCACCTGCCCAACCTCACCCACCGCACGCGGGTCGTCGCTGTCCAGCCCCATCTGGGTGGGGAGGTCGAACGCTACCGACAGACCCTTCTGTCCGTGAGTGAGGAGGAACCGGAATCGCTCGTTGGCGTCGCCGGCCGTGCCGTATCCGGCGTACTGGCGGATACTCCACAGCCGCCCGCGGTACATCGTGGTCTGTACGCCGCGCGTGAACGGCATCTCCCCTGGGAACCCCTCGTCGGAGAGGGGGTCATGGTTCTCGAGATCGGCCGGGCCGTAGAGCGGGGCGACCTCGATGCCGCTGCCGGTGAGGAATCCCTCCTGCCGCTCACCGCGCTTCAGCGCGCGCCGCAGCGCACGCTCCTCCCAGCGCCGCTGCTCGGAGGCATAGTCCCGCCCGTGCCCGGTGGTGCCTGGCGTGGCCGCCGTCTCGGAGATCACGTCGTCAGCATACTTCGGCACTCACGGCGCACCGCGCCACAGCCGACCGGTACGCGGTGGTCAGCGTGGCCGGACCAGCAGCGATTGGTTGCCCAGCCCGATCCTGCGCCGGGTGTCGTAGAGAACGCTCGACGCGAGGCCGATGCCCTCCGAGCCGATCCTGGTTCGCGCATCGAGACACACCCACTCACCGATGGGCTCGGCGAACAGGTGGACGGTCAACTCCATGTTGATGAACACGTGGGTCTCGAGCGGGAGCTCCATGCTGATGCCATTACCCGAATCCGCCGCCACGAGAACGCGGGTAATCGGTGACGGTGCCTCGTCCTCGACCAGGACCCCCCGCATCCGCATCCACGTGGTCGCCGGACCGGCGGCCATGAAACTGCCGCGCGCCTCTCGCCATTCCACCGCGGAGAAGTAGCTGGGACCTTTCCATGGGTCGAACGCCGGCCCCGGGGCCAAGACCTCCGGACCGGGGAACGGGGGCGGTTCGGGCTGACTCGCCTCCGCAGGGGTCGGCTCCCTCCTGATGCGCCATGCCCGAGCCACGGCAAGCACACCGCCCTCTCCGCTCATCGTCGCCTCGGCGAGCTGCACGCGCTTGCCGGGGCGCGCCATCACCGCGGCCACCGTGAGCCGCCCGACGGGGATGCTTCGCAGCAGCTCGACCGTGAATCGGCTCACCGTGAACTCCTCGCCCCCATCGAGCCGTTCGATGGCCCGCGCCATCAGGGCGGCCGGCGGCCCGGCGTGCTGGAAGCGGGGGTCCCACGGCCCGCGCGTCCAGTCCGTCGACTCGAAACCGTCGCCGTCAGGGACGTAGAAGGAAGGTGGCATCGGCCCCGATTCTCCCTGCTCGGGTCGCCCGTGCGGACGCCTGCCAGACTCCCTCGGGATGGCGATTGAGATCACGGATGACCTGGTGCGGGCAGCGGCGGACCGGCTCCATCAGGGCGGCTGGGCCTTCAGCGGACGGCAGCTCTACTACGCGGCGTGCGCCGACGCCGAGATCCCAAGGCTGCAGGTCGCGTCCGGGGAGGTCGGCCTCGGCCTGGTCCTCATCCTGGTGGGCGTCATCATCGGTCAGCGAATCGCGCTCGTCGTGGTCGGCGGGATCGGGCTGATGTTGGTCGGACTTGGGGCGGTGACCCACATGGCGGAGCGGCGTCCCGAACCGCTGACGCGGGTGTTGGCCATCTCGTTCCCCGAGTTCGCGCAGCGATTTCTCTCCGGCGACCGGACGTACGAGGGCCTCGTCGACGGGGTCAGAGCGACCTCTGGTGGCGGGACGTTGGTTGTCTGCGATCGCCCGGACACCGCCGCGGTCCTCGGCGCCAACCGCGAGCGGATCGGTGCGGTCTCGGTTGCCACCGCGGCAGACCGTCCCGCGGCCATCCGCGGCCACCGGGTGATCGTCATACACGATTGCGACCCGGCCGGCTGTGCGCTGGCAGCAGAGCTCGAGGATGCCGGTGCCGACGTGGTGGATGTGGGCCTCAATCCACGCGACGTCGCCGGGCGGCGGGCGCAGGTCGTCGAGGGGGCGCCGGCCCGCTTGCCGCGCGACCTCTCGGACCGGCTCGACCAGGCGGAGATGGACTGGCTGCGGTCGGGTCGTCGTCTGGAGATCGCCACCGAGACGCCGGAGGCGCTGGTGATCAGGGTGCGGAGCGCGCTCGTCTAGAACTCCGTCTGCTCGGCGTCACGGGCTCCGACGAGGACGGCCATGTTGCCGACCGGGTGTCGGTTTTCGAACATCAACTGGTGGGGGACGCCGACATCATCGAAGTCGAACGTCTGACGAAGGCAGGGATCCACATGACCGGCGGTGACCAGTTCGTTCAGCGCCGCGGCGTCGTGGTCGTTGGCGAAGTGCGAGCCCTGAAGCCGCTTGCTTCGCATCCACAGGTAGCGCAGATCGACGGCCGCGTGGTAGCCCGTGGTTCCCGCGCAGATCACCACCATGCCGGCGTTGTCGCACACGAAGATCGAGGTGGGAATCGTCGCCTCACCGGGGTGCTCGAAGACGATACGCGGGTTGCGCTTCTCGCCGAGAACCTCCCAGATCGCCTTGCCGAAGGCACGCGCCCCCGCCGCCCACTCGCCGTAGGCGTCGTTGTCGCGCCAGTCGGGAGGCAGGCCCCAATGGTCGAAGTTCTTGCGATCGATGTAGCCGACCGCGCCGAGGCTGACACAGAATTCGCCGCGCTCATCACCCGACGCCACGGCGACGGGGATGCCGCCTCGCGCTCTGACGATCTGGATCGCCTGGCAGCCCAGTCCACCGCTGCCGCCCCACACCAGAACGACGTCGTCCTTGCTCACGGTATGCGGCTCCCAGCCGCACAGCATCCGGTACGCGGTGGCACCGACGAGCATGTACGCCGCCGCTGACGCCCAGCTGAGCCGGGGCGGTTTGGGGAGGAGCTGGTGAGCCTGCACGAGGGTGAACTGCGCGAAGCTTCCCCAGTTGGTCTCGTAGCCCCAGATACGCGCGCTCGGCGCTGTGATCGGGTCACCTCCGCCGGTGATGTACGGGTCGCCGGCATCCCACTGGCCGCAGTGCACGACCACCTGGTCACCGACACGAACGTTGTCGACACCGTCGCCGACCGCGTAGACCACTCCCGAGGCGTCACTGCCGCCGATGTGAAAGTCCTCCGCCGCCCCCGCCTTCCGCCGCGCCGCGATCACGTCGACCGGACTGCCGAGCGCCGCCCAGACGTTGTTGTAGTTCACCCCGGCGGCCATGACGTACACCAGGGCCTCGCCCGGACCCGGGCGGGGCGTGGGGATCTCCTCGACCGCGAACGCGTCGCCGGGTTGACCGTATCGGTCAGGCCGGATCACCTGGGCAAGCATGCTCGCGGGGACGTCTCCGACGGGCGGGTGCACCGTGAGCCTGCTCGGGTCGGTACGCGGTCGCGTCGGCCCTGTGCTGACCTCGGTCACGTCTGTCTCCCGGCACTGTGGATCGATGGACTGCGACATTACACGGGCGGACCGGCGGCAGCGTCGTCGGCTAGCGCCGGTACCAGGTCGGTGGCCCGACCGCGGTAGCGCCAGACCTCCGGGAACACGAGAACGGCGACGGCGAGGCCGACGATGCAGAGCACGCCGCCGGACACGACCGAGACCCGCGGAGAGCTGACGCCGGCGACGACCCCGGCCTCGAGATCACCGAGGAACGGGCCACCAACGACCACCATGAAATAGACGGCGGTGAGCCGGCCACGCAGCTCGTCGGGGGTGAGTGTCTGCATGATCGTGGTTCTGCACACCGCACTCAACGAATCGGCGGCACCGGCGACCGCAAGGAGCAGCAGGCCAAGCCACACGGCGCTGACGAATCCGAAGAGGACGATCGCCACACCCCAGATCGCGATGGTCACCACCACCACTCGACCCAGCCGGGTGGAGCGCGACAGCCAGCCACTGCTGAGCGCGGCCACCACGGCACCGGCGCCAGGAGCCGCATACAGGTACCCAAGGCCCTGCGGTCCGGTGCTGAAGGTCGTGGCCGCCAGCACGGGGAACACTGCCCGCGGCAGGCCGAAGATCATGGCGCTCAGGTCCATGGCGTACGTGCCCAGGATGACGCGCTGCCGGCGGACGAACGCGAAGCCCCGGCGGAGCGCGGCCCACGGTGAATCGCGGTGGCTCGACTGCGGCGGCTGTGGCGGGAGCAGCCACACGGCAATGATCGCCGCAGTGAAGCTCGCCACGTCGACGAGGTACGCGCCGGCAAGGCCGAACTGGGCGATCACCAGACCGCCGAGCGCTGGACCCGCGACCAGTGTCGTCTGGAACATGGCGATGTTGACGGAGATCGCCCCGGGGAGCCGTTCGGGTGAGACCAGGTTGGGAACGATCGCGGTCCGCGTGGGGGAGTCGAGCGCCGATACCGCCGCCGCGACCGCGACGACGGCGAATACGAAGATCACCGGCGGCTGGCCGAGGGCGCCGACCAGCAGGGTCAGCGAGCAGAGTGCGAGCAGGACCTGCGTGACAAGCAGCAGCCGGCGCCGGTCGACACGATCTGCGATGCCGCCGCCGAGCAGTGACACCGTGATCAGTGGCACCGCCTGAGCGAGCCCGAGCAACCCGACGAGCACCGGCGACCCGGTCATCTTGTACACCTGGTACGGCACCGCCACCACGGTGATCTGCCGTCCGACCAGCGACACCAACTGACCCGCGCTGAGCCGGCGGAACGGCCGGGATTCGCGCAGCGCCCCGATGTCGACGGCGACGCCGGTCAGCGCCCGGGACAGTCGTCGTGCGGTCTCCGGCACCGCGACAGGATATCCGGGAGGGGATTCAGAGCCGCATCAGCGCGGCGGTTCTGCCGCTCGCTTGAGCCGACCGAGCGTCTCCGCCATCGCGGCAGCGAAGGTGTCGTTGTGGCCACGGAGGACCGTGGCGTACGCGATGCGTCCGTGCAGCGGCGCGTGGAGCTGCGTCCTCGCCTCGGTGACCGTCGTTCCACCAGCTCCGTCGTCCTCGAACCGGTAGCTCCACCGCGTTCCCGCGCGAGAGCCGAAGCGGGTGGCGAAGGTGAACTCGCGTCCGGGATCGCAGACCTCCACCTCGCAGGTCGTCGACCACCGCACCCAGCCCCAGCGGTTCCACCCCCTGAAT